>SCPO01000108.1_pt1 | contig 170971 bp, 173 predicted proteins | sample 6106821 | NCBI WGS metagenome assembly SCPO01 (sample SAMN10720448, study PRJNA508395) | human gut metagenome | isolation source: Participant 2 stool, 0 month | host: Homo sapiens | collected 2017
ATGTGAAGCGGATACCGATAATATCTCAGCGATCGATGAAGAAACAGCGATTAAATATGCACAAAAAATCAATAGAAGTAACAAGAACTGTGGATTCATTTCAAAATACAGATATATGAAAGAAAAATACTTCAAACGGAGTAAAATATATTTTCTGGATTGTACAAAATCCATGATGTCATTTCAGACTTTTCTTGTCACTAGCTTTTTTTTTTTTTTTGTTAGTTAGCACCGTTTTTATTTTGGTGGTGTTGCTTTCAAAACGGGCAATTGAGCCAGTGGCAGAAAGCTATGAAAAACAAAAACGCTTTATCACAGATGCAGGACATGAGATCAAGACACCGCTTACGATCATTGATGCAGATACATCGATCTTAGAGATGGAATACGGAGAGAATGAATGGCTTGATGATATTCAGGTACAGACAAAGCGGCTTGCAGGTCTTTACAAATGATCTGATCTATTTGTCACGGATGGAAGAAAAACAGACAAAACAACGATGATCGAATTCCATTTTCGGAAGTAATATCAGAAGAAGCTCAGTCATTTCAAGGACTCTGCCAAGGTCAAAGGAAAAATTTTATGGTAGATATTGAACCGATGTTGTCACTTAAAGGAGATGAAAAACAATTCGGCAGCTAATCTCCATTTTGCTGGACAATGCGGTCAAATATTGTACCGAGCAGGGACAGATCAGACTGACAGCTGCACATAAAGGGAAAAATATTATTTTATCTATATACAATACCTCACAGCCACTGACAAAAGAAAATATTGATCATTTATTTGACCTAGGTTTTACAGAACGGATGAATCAAGAAATTCCAAGATCCGGGTTATGGCATTGGCTTATCGGTCGCAAAAGCTGTGGTTGAAGCACATCATGGGAAGATTATGGCATCAAGTGAAGATGGGAACTCTTTGATCACGGTTATCTTAAAGATATGAAAAACAGGAGGATTTATGACATACGAAGAGTTTTATAAAGAACAGTATCCGGTTTTATTAAAAGCAGAAGAACAATTGAAGAATCTGATCACTCAGTTTGAAACAAACGAAAATAAGAAAAGATCGCTACTGCAGCTCTAGAATCAAAAGTCCGGAAAGCATGAAGCAGAAACTCTTGAAAAAGGGGGAAGAACCAAATGCTGAAAATGCGGTTTCAAAAGTAAATGATGCAGTAGGAGTCCGTGTGATCACATCATTTGTAGATGATATTTACAAAGTATCAGATTGGATTACTTTACAGAATGATATAGAAGTGGTTAACATCAAAGATTACATTGCATATCCAAAGCCAAATGGATATCGAAGTTATCATATGATCATTCATCTGAATGACCTGAGCTTAAATGCGGAGATTCAGATCCGCACGATCGCGCTGGATTTCTGGGCAAATCTTGAACACCAGATGAAGTATAAGAAAAATATTAAGGATGAAATAATGATCCGCTCCGAATTAAAACGATGTGCGGACGAGATCGCATCGATTGACTTGTCCATGCAGACGATCAAAGATTTGATTCAAAACGATGAAAAATGTTGCAATAGGTACATTTTCATAAGAATTTATGAAAAAATATTACGAAATGGTTTACATATGAAAATGAGGTAGTAAACTAGAAGTAGTCGGTAAAAATGGAACTAAAGGGAGGAAATATGAAGAGAAAGACTACTGGAATCCTCATTTCCTGTGTAGTAAGTATATGTTGTATGGTGGTCTTATCCATGAGTTCACATACACATGATGTATATGCTCCTATTCAAGATATGTAACAGCCAATAACGTAGTGGTTCGTAAAAGCATCAAATAAGGGAAAGATCGTTGGATCATACAAGAAAGCAGCAAAGGTTCGCTGCTACAAGAAGAAAAGATCTTATACGAAGATCAAATATGGAAGATATTATCGATATATCGCAACAAGATATCTGTCAAAGAAGAAACCAGTTGTTGGATCATACAAGAAAGCAGCGAATATAACAACAGATACATATACAAGATATGTAACGGCAAGTTCTTTGACGATCCGTAAGAAAGCGTCGACGTGCAGCAAAGGCAGGATCATACAAGAAAGGTACGCAGATCACCTGTTATGGAGAACGGTCTGGATGGACAACGGTAAGATATAGTGGAGTTTATTGTTATGTAAGTTCACAGTATCTATCTGAGTCAAGACCGGAAAAAGATACATGGGAAACTTATGGAACGGCAACAGGACAAAGTGTTGTAGACTACGCAATGCAGTTTAGAGGCAATCCTTATGTATGGGGTGGAGAAAGCCTTACGAATGGAGTTGACTGTTCTGGATTCACGATGCAGGTATATAAACATTTTGGATATTCACTGCCACACAGTTCAACAGCACAGAGATATGAAGGAACAGCAGTATCATGGAATGAGAAGCAGCCAGGAGATCTGATCTGCTATCAGGTAGTGAACGGTGTAGGACATGTAGCGATCTATATTGGAGATAACCAGATCATTCATGCAGGAAGCAAAGACACAGGAATCAATGTGCGGAATGCTGATTACAGAGCTGTATGGGGTGTCAGAAGAATCGTTCAGTAGGACAAGCATTTTAATTTAATATGAGATAAGAATAAAACAGCCGTATCGATCATGATACGGCTGTTTTTCTATACTTATAAAACGGCATATTTCAGGATGAATAATACTGCAAGTACGTACATTAAAGGAGTGATCTTCTTTGCTTTACCACAAACTACATTCAAGATCACATAAGAGATGATCCCGATAGAGATTCCCTCAGAGATACTGTAGAATAATGGCATTGCAATGATGCAAAGGTAAGCAGGTACGGCTTCTGTCATATTGTCATCTGTAAATTTGATATCAGAGATTGCTCCAAACATTAAGAATCCAACCATGATCAGCGCAGGGGCTGTCGCAAATGATGGGATTGCTGTAAAGAGCGGTGCAAATAATGTTGAGATCAGGAATAAGAATCCTGAAACAACAGCTGTTAAACCAGTACGTCCACCTGCAGCAACACCAGAAGAAGATTCAACGAATGTTGTAACAGTAGAAGTACCAAGAACCGCACCAGCTGTTGTAGCAACGGCGTCTGCCATTAATGCAGGTTTGATTCCAGGAAGTTTACCTTCCTCGTCAAGCATTCCGGCTTTTGTGCTGACACCGACTAAAGTTCCGAGTGTATCAAACAGATCGACAAATAAGAAAGATAATACAACGGCGATAAAATTAAAGATTCCGACTTTGCCCAAGTCATACTGGAAACATTTACCGAAAGTCTCTCCTAATTTTGAAAAATCTGTCATTGCAAATGTAGGGAACAGGCTGTAATAACCTGTTTTGAAATCAGGAACATAGATTCCTGCTATCTGGCAGAGCATTCCGATCACCCATGTAGCAAGGATTCCGATCAGGATAGATCCAGGTACTTTTTTAATATAAAGAATGACTGTGATCAATAATCCAATAACTGCAAGTAAAGAACAGATTCCAGCAGTATGGAAATCTTTTGTAAAGTTTGTGATAGATACCAATGTAGATTTATTTCCAATAACAAGTTTTGCGTTCTGAAGACCGATAAAGGCAATAAAGATACCGATTCCGACAGAAACTCCCTTTTTAAGATTCAAAGGAATCGCATCAAAGATTGCTTCACGAACATTGGTCAAAGATAATACGATGAAGATGATACCTTCAACGAATACAGCAAGTAAAGCAACCTGCCAGTGATAACCCATCACACCAACAACGGTATAAGCAAGATAAGCATTTAATCCCATACCAGCGGAAAGTACGAATGGAAGGTTCGCAGTAAGTCCCATGCATAAAGTTCCGATAAAGGAAGCGATACGTGTAGCTAGTAAGACAGCAGTAGGGTCCATACCAGCTGCAGAAAGCACACTTGGGTGTACCGCAAGGATGTAAGCCATTGTCATAAATGTAGTAATACCAGCAATGACTTCAGTTTTTACGGAGGTGTGATTCTCCTTTAATTTAAATAAGTTTTCCAACATAGTTTTTTTCCGTATGTAAAAACATACGTTCCTCTCTTTCTTTATTGAAAATCTATAAAAAAGTAACAAACATCATTATATTATAGGCATAAATGAAAAGCAAGGCGGGAAAATCTGATAAATAAAAGGAAACCATCTGGGGTGTGATGGTTTCCTTTTTGAAAAGAGAGGATTAAAAATATATATGAAAAAACTATACCTGTAGGATGTTTCCTGAAATTCTTTTATTGTCTTATCTTTTAGGTCTTTCCTTGAGGTATGGTTATAGTATAATCATTTCCATTTCGAGATTCAATATACAGAATATAAACAAATATAAACGATTTATAAATTGTCATTAAGAAATTCTTACGAATTGGTAAGAAAATCCAAAGTTAATATAGTTAAAAAAACTTCACAAAATGATTCCGATTTCACTGATTTTCTTATATAATAATAATAAAGTCTAAAGGAGGAATTATTTTTATGCCAAAAAGAACAGATATTAACAAAGTGTTGATCATTGGCTCTGGTCCGATCATCATCGGTCAGGCATGCGAATTCGACTATTCGGGGACACAGGCGTGTAAGGCGCTTCGTAAACTTGGATATGAGATCGTATTGGTCAACTCCAATCCAGCAACGATCATGACAGATCCAGAGACAGCTGACGAAACTTACATTGAACCGCTGAACGCAGAACGTTTAGAGGAGATCATTGCAAAGGAACGTCCAGATGCTTTACTTCCAAACTTAGGTGGGCAGTCCGGATTAAATTTATGCGAAGAGTTATATAAAAAGGGTATTTTAGATAAGTATAATGTCAAAGTAATTGGTGTACAGGTAGATAGTATTGAACGTGGAGAAGACCGTATCGAGTTTAAGAAGACAATGGACGAACTTGGAATCGAGATGGCTCGAAGCGAGGTTGCTTACAGCGTAGAAGATGGGTTGAAGATCGCTGATAAGCTTGGTTATCCAGTGGTACTTCGTCCAGCTTACACAATGGGTGGAGCCGGTGGAGGACTGGTATACAACAAAGAAGAATTAAAGACCGTTATGGCAAGAGGACTTCAGGCAAGTTTAGTTGGACAGGTACTTGTAGAAGAATCCATTCTTGGATGGGAAGAATTAGAATTAGAAGTTGTCCGTGATGCAGAAGGAAATATGATCACAGTCTGCTTCATTGAGAATATCGATCCATTAGGAGTGCATACAGGAGACTCTTTCTGTTCCGCACCGATGCTCACGATCTCTGAAGAATGTCAGCAGAGATTACAGGAACAGGCATATAAGATCGTAGATTCTGTACAGGTGATCGGTGGAACAAACGTACAGTTTGCTCATGATCCAGTGACAGACCGTATTATTGTTATCGAGATCAATCCAAGAACATCAAGATCCTCAGCATTAGCATCCAAAGCGACAGGATTCCCGATCGCTTTAGTTTCTGCAATGCTTGCAGCAGGTTTAACATTAAAAGATATTCCATGTGGAAAATACGGAACATTAGATAAATATGTACCAGACGGTGACTATGTCGTTATCAAGTTTGCACGTTGGGCATTTGAGAAATTCAAAGGTGTCGAAGACAAACTTGGAACACAGATGCGTGCCGTTGGTGAAGTTATGAGTATCGGTAAGACATACAAAGAAGCATTCCAGAAAGCGATCCGAAGCTTAGAGACAGGACGCTACGGACTTGGACATGCGAACAACTTTGATACTTTAACAAAAGAAGAATTATTAAAGAAATTAGTGACACCATCAAGCGAACGTCATTTCATCATGTACGAAGCATTAAGAAAAGGTGCAACTGTCGATGAGATCTTTGAACTGACAAAAGTAAAAACATACTTTATCGAGCAGATGAAAGAGTTAGTTGAAGAAGAAGAAAAGCTTCTTGCATGCAAAGGAAACATGCCATCTGATGAAATGTTAACATCAGCGAAGAAAGATGGTTTCTCTGACAAATATTTAAGTCAGTTATTAGAGATTCCAGAAGAAGATATCAGAAATAAACGTATTTCAATCGGTGTCGAAGAAGCATGGGAAGGGGTTCATGTAAGCGGAACGCCAGATAGTGCATATTATTATTCAACATATAATGCAGAAGACAAGAACCCAGTATCCACAGATAAACAAAAGATCATGATCTTAGGTGGAGGCCCAAACCGTATCGGACAGGGTATTGAATTTGACTACTGCTGTGTACATGCATCTCAGGCACTGAAGAAAATGGGATTCGAGACGATCATCGTAAACTGCAACCCAGAGACAGTATCTACAGATTACGATACATCCGATAAATTATATTTCGAACCATTAACACTGGAAGATGTATTAAGCATTTACAAGAAAGAAAACCATTAGGAGTCATTGCTCAATTTGGTGGACAGACACCACTGAATATTGCTGCTGAACTTGAGAAAAATGGGGTGAAGATTCTTGGAACATCTCCATCTGTCATTGACCTTGCAGAAGACCGTGACCTCTTCCGTGAAATGATGGATAAGTTAGAGATTCCAATGCCAGAGTCAGGAATGGCAACAACGGTAGAAGAAGCATTAGAGATCGCAGGAAAGATCGGATATCCAGTGATGGTAAGACCTTCCTACGTTCTTGGTGGACGTGGAATGGAAGTTGTCTATGATGACGAAAGCATGGCAGGATATATGAAAGCAGCCGTTGGTGTAACACCAGACCGCCCAATCCTGATCGACCGTTTCTTAAATCATGCGATGGAATGTGAAGCAGATGCGATCAGTGACGGAACACACGCATTTGTACCAGCAGTGATGGAACATATCGAACTTGCAGGAGTTCATTCAGGAGACTCCGCTTGTATTCTTCCATCTGTTCATATTTCAGAAGAAAACCTGGAAACGATCAAAGAATACACAAGAAAGATCGCAGAAGAAATGCATGTCAAAGGACTAATGAATATGCAGTATGCGATCGAAGATGATAAAGTTTATGTATTAGAAGCAAACCCACGTGCATCTCGTACAGTACCTTTGGTATCCAAAGTATGTAACGTGAGAATGGTTCCACTGGCAACACAGATCATCACATCTGAATTAACAGGAAAACCATCACCAGTACCAGAATTAAAAGAACAGGCAATTCCATATTATGGAGTCAAAGAAGCAGCCTTCCCATTCAATATGTTCCAAGAAGTAGACCCAGTTCTAGGACCAGAAATGCGTTCTACAGGAGAAGTTCTTGGATTATCCAAATCCTATGGAGAAGCTTTCTACAAAGCACAGGAAGGTGTTGGAGCGAAACTTCCATTAGGAGGAACGGTACTGATTTCTGTAAATCGCAAGGATAAAGAAGAAGTTGTAGAAGTAGCAAAAGCATTCGCAGACGACGGATTCAAGATCCTTGCAACAGAAAACACATGTAAACTGATCAAAGAAGCTGGAATTGAAGCTGAGAAAGTCAATAAATTAAGCGAAGGAAGACCAAACATCCTTGACCTTATCACAAATGGTAATATCGATATTATTGTAAACTCTCCAGTCGGAAAAGACAGCGTGAACGATGATAGTTATCTAAGAAAGGTGCGATCAAAGCGAAGATTCCATATTATACAACGATCGCAGCAGCCAAAGCAGCAGCTGAAGGAATCGCTTATGTAAAAGCACATCAGGATCAAAATGAAGAAGTGAATTCATTACAGGGATTACATGCACAGATTTCTGATATGTTTTAATTTCCTGGCTTGATATCTGTAGTCTTTCATCTTAAAACGAAATAAAAGAATAGAAGATTCAGACCAGAATTTTGCTCGCCATTTTGACTTCGGTGCTGATTCGCAAATTTTCCTTGCATAACTCACTCGCTACGCGAGTTCAAACAATGCACCAAATTTGCTGCGAACCTGTCAAAATAACGGCAAAATTTCAATGGTTCTGGATCTTCTATTCTTTTATTTCGTTTTTCTAAGATACCTAAAGTTTACAGGTATTAAATCCAATAAATCAAAACTCATAGTATGTATGTTTTACTGTATTGGCTTATACATTGAGCTAATCGAAAACTAAAATTTCTTTTCTTAAGGTCTTGTAGAAATTAAGATTAAGTTTTTGTGTTCGTGGACGGAAGGATTTTGATATACTGGCAGATATCATTTGCAAAATTTATTCAGTTGACAATTGCTATGGAAGTGGATATAATAAAAGGTATAGAGATTGTGACCGTTTTAAGTAATGGGCGATACTCTGTTTTATTAGACATTTAAATTGGATTGCGATTGTGAAGCCAAGCATGACCTGTATAGAATATGTTATTGCATAAATTATAGGGTCATTTTTTATTTTGGCATGAATTTGCTGAAACGGATATAAGAAAAGGTGAGGCCAGTCTTTGAATATATCATTTGGAAAGGAGATACATGAAAATTAAGAAAAACTTAATAATAATGTAGCTGTCGTAACAGATAAAACTGGAAACGAAATCATTGTTATGGGAAAAGGAATTACTTATGACAAGAAAGCAGGAGACTGTGTTGATGTAGAACAAGTTGAGAAACAATTTGTTCCATCAAATAAAAGATTTTTCAATGAAATTTCAGGAAATATTATTGGATATTCCATCAAAATATTTAGAAGTCAGTAATTGTATTATTGAACGAGCAAAGAAATATTTAGATGCAGAGATAGATGATAATATCTACATTTCATTGACAGATCATATCCATATGGCGGTAAAACGCTATCTGGATGGAATGCAGGTTCCAAATCCATTATTATTGGATATCAAACGATTTTATAACAAGGAATATGAGATTGGATGTCAGGCATTGGAGATTATTAAAGATCAGCTGAAAGTAGAACTGCCAGAAGATGAAGCTGGTTTTATAGCATTTCATTTTGTGAATGCACAGCAAAATCTGGAATCTTCCAAAATGGTTGATATCATGAAGCTTGTAAAAGAGATTACGAATATTGTGAAATATCAGATGGGATTAGACTTTGATGAAGAATCGGTATATTATTATCGGTTTATCACACATTTAAAATTTTTTGCCCAGAGACTATTTTTAGAAAATAAGCAGTACACAGATGAAGATAATCCATTATATCATATTGTAAAAGAACAATATAAGAAGGCATTTAATTGTACTCAGTCAGTTGTAAAATTTGTAGATAATAAATACAATTATAAGATATCCAAAGAAGAACAGTTATATTTAACAGTACATATTGAAAATATTATAACAAAAAGTAAAAAATAATTGGATTGTAACGATGAATAAATTCAAATCGGCGAAACCAAGAGTCTTTATGGACGCTTGGTTTCTTATTTTTAAGGAGAAATAATATGAGCGATAATAAAACTTTAGGAAAAAAGATTATAGAGGCAGCAGGAGGCGCCCAAAATATCAAGTCAATTACAAACTGTGCGACGAGATTAAGAATGTACATTAAAGACGTATCAAAATATGATGAAGAGTCAATTAAGAAAATTGATGGTGTTATGGGAACATCAATTGTTGGAGATCAGTATCAGGTTATTGTAGGACCGAAAGCAATCCATTTATGCAAAGCAATACAGGATGCATATGGAATTGCAGGTGCAGGAAAGAAACCGGAAAAAGCAAAAGGAAATATAGTAAACAGATTTTTAGAAACAGTTTCTGGTTGTATCGCACCATTAGTTCCGGCATTAGCAGCCTCAGGTCTGATCAAGGTATTATTAACGATTTGTTCTATGCTGAATTTGCTTCCAGAACAGAGCCAGACATATGCATTATTAAGTACAGCATCAGATGCCGTCTTTTATTTTATGCCAGTGATTCTTGCATATACATCTGCCAAACGTTTTCAATGTAATGAAGTATTGGCAATTGTAATTGCGGGAGTGTTATTACATCCTAATTTTGTAAGTATGGTAACAGACACAGGAACAACATATGGCAATTCATTTCTTAGGACTGCCAGTAACACAGACAAGTTATAATGGAACTGTTGTACCGATTATCCTGACAGTATGGGTGATGTCATATATTGAGAAATTTATTGACAAAATATTGCCAGAAGTTGTGGTACATTTATTCAGACCATTATTAATTGTTTTATTTATGACACCGATTGCATTAATCGTAACAGGACCTGCAGGAGCAATTTTTGACAGGATTAGCCGTTGTATTACAGACAATTTTGCAAAAGCGGGATGGGTTGCACCATTAACTTTACTTGTAACAAGTTTCCTATGTATGACAGGTATGCATCTTGCTTTAATCCCAGTAGCAATGACATCCATTGCAGAAGTTGGATATGATGAATTTGTATTAGTTGTATTTTTATGCTTTACATTATCTCAGGGAGCAGCAGCATTAGCAGTTTTATTAAAAACAAAGAATTCAAAATTACGTCAGCTAGCAATTCCCAGCAGCAATTTCAGGATTATTTGGTGGCACATCAGAACCAGCATTATATGGAATCAGTGTTAAAATGAAAACCATTATATGCTACAATTATTGGATCAACAGTTGCAGGAATTTATGCGGGTATTGTACATTTAAAAGTTTTCGCATTTGGATTGTTCTCAGTTGTAGGAATTCCAGGATACTATAGTGCAAAATATTCAAGCAACTTACAGCATGCTATCATCACAGCAGTACTTACGATAGGTGTTACAATGATCGCTGTATGGATCTTAGGATTTGATGACAGTGTTTATGATGATTATGATGAAGAATCTGCGGAAGATGTGGATACTGCACCCATCGTATTAAAATGAAAAATGTCGATGATTCAGAAGTTGTCAGCGTAACATCAGGAAAGATTGTAAAACAGGAAGATATCAAAGATGAAGTATTTTCAACAGGAGTCATTGGAAAAAACAGTAGGAATTGTATCCAATGATGGAGCTTTGCTATTCTCCAGTTGACGGTGAAATTGCATCTGTATTTTCAGACAAAACATGCAATGGCATTTAAAAGCAAAGAAGGAACAGAGGTTTTAACAATTGATTCAGTGAATTTGGAAGGAGAAGGATTTAAAGTCTTTGTAGAAGAAGGAGATACTGTAAAAAAGGACAGAAAGTATTAACATATGATAAGACAGTATTTGAGAAAAATAACATTGATGAAACAACGATTATGGCAATTTCAAATACACAAGATTATGAAGATATACAAATGTTAGCGAAAGGAGAAGAAATCATAGCAGGAGATCCGATTTTCGCAACATTAGCAAAGGAGGATTAGATGCAAGTATAAAGAAGAATTGGTGGCGAGATTGCAGAATGATTCTAAATCTGTAATGGAAGATGGTGTAGAATTCATCGTAAAACCTATTCCAGAAATTGAAAAGACATCTGAATGGATCCAAGAATGTTGAAAGCAGCAAAAGAAAAAATCAAAAATTTGCCAACAGAATTTTCGATTGACGCATTTCAATTATATGGGGAACGTTACAGACCTGATAAGAAGAATCTATGATCTGACAGGAAAATACGATTAATACAAAGCAGAAATTAATTCAAGTGAATGAACATTATATCAATACATTCTTTTATTATCCTGATAATAAAGAAGATATGCCGATTGTTCTATACATTCATGGGGGAGCATTTATGACAGGTGATCATACACAGTTTGAGAATCAATGCCGATTTATAGCGGAGAAAGCTCAGGCATGTGTTGTTTTTCCAGAATATCGATTAGCACCAGAAAATCCATTTCCAGCAGGAATTGAGGATGCATTTGAAATTTTAAATTGGATTTATGATCATGCAGATGAATTGAACGGAAATAAAAATAAAATAGTGGTTGCTGGAGACAGTGGGGTGCCAGTATTGCAAATGCATGTGCATTAATGGATCAAGAACATAAGATTCGCTTGTTATTTGAGATTTATCCATGTTGTGATATTGATAATTCGAATAATCCTAAAAATCCTTGGGATAAGAATTACTATGATATTCCAGAAGATGAAGAAAAATATATTGTTGGTCGTATGAAGAGATTAGATAATTCTGGAAAATGATGGGGGAATTGTATTTGGAAAAGAAAAACTTGAAAATCCATATGCATCAATTATTTATCAAAAAGATTTATCTGATTTTCCACCAGTTGTTACTGTAGTAGGTGAATATGATTTCTTAAGATTTAGTGTAGATATATTTACAAAAAGATGTGTAGATCATGGGAAATTAAGAAGAACGATTCGATATCAAGGATGTGATCATGGCTTTTTTGATATGATTGGAGTTATGCCGCAGGCAGAAGATGTGATTTTGGAGATGGCGAAAGATATTATGAATTTGTAGATCAAAAAATATACAGAGAGGTCTCATAGAAATTAAGATAAGAGAATTATTAATTATCTCGTCAAATCGGTGTTGTAGAAGTCCTTTTACCTTCTGTTAATAAATACAAAAATCATCAACCAATACCGTTTAACATACACACTGTATAGTGGTTTGAATCACGTAAATTATTTGAATATTATAAAAAGAGATCATGTGTCAGCAACCGTACGGACACGTCTGCACTTAGCGAGTGGATGGTCGAATGACCATTCAGGAGCTTAGTACAGCTACGTGGAGTCCGAACGCAAGTGGGTGTCACACACATTCTTATAATATTCTTGTAATTTCCACTCTTCAAACTACAAATCACAGTTTTCGATAACGATTCATCGCTGCCATAACTTCCTGCTTCCGAGGCATCGCCAGATTACTTTTCACATACTTACTATCCAAGATCGTAGAAAGTCCCTTTGTTTCAATGATCTGCATTAATTCATCTGCAACTGCACAAAGATCTTTTCTTCCCATCCATCAAATGAAGTTTCGTATACAACAAAGCATAACCAAGAGCTGTTGTCTGTTCAGTATCAGCAATCTGCTCCACATATCTTAGATCAACTGTATCCTTGTTAATCGAAAAAGCATCTTTTCCAAGTGTTTTCATCTTGATCTTGCGTTCTTTCTTCAAATGATTTCCAGCGTTGAAACAACGGTCAAAACAAGGATCTGGATGTTTCTTCTCAGGCAGTGAAACCATAGGAAATCTTTTGCTGCGTCTTTGGCGACTGTAGTGATATCTTTTGGTATATACTGATCCATCTGAATGATATGATCTGCTGGATGGAAATAAGATCCACAGCTTCCAGCAACGATGATCGAAGAAATACCATATCTTTCGTATAATTCACGAATCCGTTCGATGAAAGGAGTGATCGGTTCCTGATCACGAAGAACTACACGCTGCATCAGTTCATCACGGATCATAAAGTTGGTGGCACTCGTATCCTCGTCAATTAAGAATAAAGAAGAATCCGTTTCCATGGCTTCAACTACATTTGCAGCCTGTGAGGTGCTTCCACTGGCATCTTCTGTGTCAAAAGAAACCGTATTTTTTCCATTTGGCAGGTTATTAATGAACATAGAAATATCTGTATTTGTAATACTTCTTCCATCTTCTGCACGAATCTTCATGGCAGTTGGATCAGTAATGACAAATTCACGACCATCCCCTTTGACATGATCGTAAACACCAAGTTCCAATGCCTTTAATAACGTCGATTTTCCATGATATCCACCACCAACGATCAGGGTGATTCCTTTCGGAATTCCCATACCCGTGATCATTCCTTGATGTGGAAGTTCAAAAGATACACGGTAAGTATCTGGTGACTGGAATTTCACACAGTTTCTTAAAGGTTTCTGTGAGATACCACTTTCTCTAGGCAAAACAGAGCCATCTGCAATAAATGCGACAAGTCCCATAGAAGACAGTTTTTTACGAATTGTATGTTGATCTTCGGATAAATAAATTACTGATTCCAACATTTTTTGATCAATATTTTTATAAAACAAAGAAGATGAAACACAATCTGGCAGCAGTCCAAACAACATTTTATCCAATTCTCTCGCATTTACAGTTCGTCCATTTGCAGGGAAACCAGCTTCAAAATGAACAGAGATGTCACCGTTGGAAGGATTGATCGTACATGCAGTTCGTTCTAGTACCTGTTGTCCACATTTACTGACAGAAAATAAACCGCTTTTCCAGAACCTTTGGCACGAAAAGAGATCTTAGATAAAGTTTGATAAAATAATCGTGTCAAATGATCACAGAGTGCAACCTGTTTATATTTTGTATCATAAAAAGAAGCAGGAAATCCAGCTGATCTTCCTTTCACATGGATACTTAATTTTGATGGAGATGCAAAAGGATCGCCTTGTACATGATCAATGGAAAGAAAATAAGTTCCAAAATCATAAGTACCTTGCGTACTTTTATATGCAGGATATCCTTTACGGTCAATATTTTTAATAGTGATTTTAAATTCGATGACGATTTCATAAATAGTTCCTCCTAATCTTAAAATCCATGATAACAGTCAGTGCGATTTTTGTAAACCAGATGAAATCAAAGGAAATCCGTGGTATCATAGAAAGATGATCAACAAGGAAGGCGGAATAGAGACGATGGATCTTAATAAATTAAAAGAGATACAGGCCGTTGTTTTTGATATGGACGGGCTGATGTTTGACAGTGAACGCTATGTACAGAAGTCATGGGATATTGCAGGAGAACGTCTGGGATATGGACCTCTGGGGCATAATATTGTCAATACATTGGGAACAAATCTTACAAATCGTAAGAAATATTTTTTAGAACATTACGGAAATGATTTTCCATTTGATAAATTTTTGGATGGATACAGAGATGCATATTATGAATTGGTTGAAGACGGTGTGCCAGCCAAGAAAGGTCTTCATGAGATTTTGAAAGTCCTCAGAGAAAAAGGACTAAAGATCGGAGTTGCAACATCTTCCAGTGAAGAACACGCCGTAAGTAATCTGAAACGAGAAGGATTTTGACTACTTTGACTCCGTGATCACAGGAAATATGATCGAACACGGAAAGCCAGAGCCAGATATTTATATCGAAGCATGCAGACAATTAAAAGTCGATCCATCAAAAGCGATCGCATTAGAAGATGCAATCAATGGAATCCGTTCCGCACATGGAGCAGGCATGAATCCAGTGATGATCCCAGATATCGTGCAGGATACAAGTAAAGTCGATGATATATTATTTGGAAAATGTGAATCTTTGCTGGAATTTGCAGAGATTTTACAGGGCGTAACATTAGATATAGAAGAAACACAAAAATAAGGAGAGAATATATGGCAAAGAAGAAAAGCGCAGGGTGCGAATATTGTAGTAATTATGTGTATGATGAAGATTATGAATATTATGTATGTGATATTAATTTAGATGAAGATGAGATGGCAAGATTTATGAGCTATAGCGATTGGGATTGCCCTTATTTCCAGATGGACGATGAATATGCGATTGTAAGGAAGCAAAATTAAAAGGTAAGAAATAATTGACAATAAATGGAAATCTGTTAAAATATAAATGAAACAATTTACATAATTTGTAATATAAGGAGAAAATATGGGGAATAAAGACATTACAGATTTCAATGAAGCGCAATTAAGAAAGAGAGCAGCAAGTAAGGAAGAATTAAATATTTGTTTGACCAATAATTATGCATTTCAAAAGATATTTAAGAATGAAGAGATAGTAAAAGGATTTTTAATAGCATTGTTGCATTTAAAGGAAACAGATATTGAAGAGTTGGAGGTTACGGATCCTTTTGTGGAAGGTGAAGTAAAAGAAGAAAAAGAGGGAATACTAGATGTCAAATTAATCTTAAATGGTGGCAAAAAGATTAATATCGAGATGCAAAATACGTATCAGGAAGATTGGGCAGAGAGAAGTTTATTTTATAATTGTCGGATGTTTACAGAGGGGTTAAAAAGGAGAATCGTATTATGAATTACCTCCATGTATTCATGTAGGAATTCTTGATTTTAATTATTTAAAAAGTCCTGGATTTTATCATAGAATTTTATTAAAAGATGATACAACAGGTGAATTGTATAGTAGTAAATTTCAATTTCATGTGATAGAATTAAGTAAAATAGCAACGACAAAAGGAAAAGCAAGAAAACAAGATCTTTATAAATGGGCTAAATTAATTTCAGCAAGTACTTGGGAAGAAATCAGAGAAGAATCTGAAGGAAATCATTACATGGAAAAGGTGAGGGATGAAATGATTAAGATGAGCCAAGATGAGAGTGAGAGATATCTTTATTTAAGGGAACAAATGGCAATCCGCGATAAAGCGAGTCAATTAAGAAGTGCAGAGAATATAGGAATAAGGAAAGGTGAACTTTTAAAATTAGTGACACTAGTACAGAGAAAAATTGAAAAAGGAGATACGGTAGATAAAATAGCAGATGATCTGTTAGAAGATCAAGAAATTATTGAGAAAATATATAATTTAATAAGAAAATATCCTGATAAAGATGAAAAAGAAATTTGTAATTTTTTGATATAAGAATAAAACCAGTCACAGGATGGTTAATACAATTACCAAAGGAATACATAAAGTAATTCAAGAAAAGGGGTGTTGCAATATGAAGAAAAATACGATCATATGCATTTCCAGAGAATTCGGCAGTGGAGGAAGAGAGGTCGGACAGCAGTTATCCAAGAAGCTTGGAATTCCTTTCTACGACAAAGAGATTTTGGCAAGAGTTGCCGAAGAAAGTGATATGTCGGAAGAGTTTGTAAAGAATCACGAGGAGAATGCAGTCTACAGCCACATTATCAATGTCCCGATCGGACACAGATTTCCAGGCGTTGACACAGAAGAGATCATGACACCAGAGAAATTATTTATGATCCAGGCACATGTGATCCATGAACTGGCAGCAGAGAATGAATCCTGTATTTTCGTGGGAAGATGTGCAGATGTGGTGCTTAAGGATCACGAAAACTGCTACAGTTTCTTTATCCACAGTCCTCTAGAAGAACGGATCAAACGGATCGTAGAGACAGAACATGTGACAGAACGACAAGCGAAGAAGATGATCAAGCAAACCGATTGGGAGAGATCTTCTTATCATAATTATTATACAAAACAAAAATGGGGAGACCCCGGTAATTATGATCTCATGATCAATTCAGCAAGGACAGGAATCCAGAAAGCAGTCGAAATTATCATGGATTATGTGAAATAAAAAACGATGATATGCAATGTATACAAGGTATCAAAAGATACCTTGTATATTTTTTGTATAAAAATGAGAAAATGTAAATATTTTTAATCAGACCTTGAACAAAATCAAAAGTGTGATAAGATAAAAACTGTAAAACAAAAGACAAAACACAGAAATAATCTTTAAAACACAGAAAAAAGAAAGGAAATAATATGGAAATTACAGACAGTGCAAGGAACAGGATGTTTTCAAATAAAGATCTCGTACGATTGATCATACCGTTGATCATTGAGCAGATGCTAACTGTAACGGTAGGACTTGCGGACTCTATCATGACAGCGAATGTTGGAGAAGAAGCTGTATCAGGAGTTTCATTGGTAGACAGTGTTATGGTATTGATGATCAATCTGTTCTCGGCATTGGCAACTGGAGGAGCCGTCGTTGCAGGGCAGTTTCTCGGACAGAGAAAAAATATCATGGCATGTAAGACAGCAGACCAGTTGATCTTATTTATTGTTTCATTATCTGTAGTGATCATGGCAGGAATTTATGCATGTAAAAACTTTATTTTAAATGTAGTGTTTGGAAATATTGAACCAGGAGTTATGCATAACGCGGAAATATATCTGATGATCGTCACGGCATCTATTCCATTTATTGCAATATATAATGGATGTGCCGCATTATTCCGTATCATGGGGAATTCAAAGATTTCTATGAATATGTCTATGTTGATGAACGGTATCAACATCGCAGGAAATGCGATTTTGATCTATGGGTTTAAATTTGGAGTTGAAGGAGTTGCGATCCCAACATTAGTATCAAGAATTGTTGCAGCAGTTGTTATGGTAAGACTGCTCGCAAAACAAAATCAGGATGTGCATTTAAGCAAACATATCCATTTTCATTTTAAGGGATATTTAATACAGAAGATTTTACATATCGGAGTACCAAACGGAATTGAAAATAGTATGTTCCAGCTAGGAAGAATCATGGTATTAAGTATCGTTGCAGGATTTGGGACATCATCTATCACAGCCAATGCCATCGGAAATGTAGTAGCATCATTTGAGTTAATCCCATAATCGGAGTAGGATTTGCAGTGCTGACCGTTGTATCAAGATGCATCGGAGCTGGAGATTATGAAGCTGCAAGATACTATACAAAGAAGCTGTTAAAAGTAGCCTATGCAGCATTGATCGCATTAAATATCATCGTAGTTATGATCTTACCACTGATCATTCAGGTATATCATTTATCACCAGAAACAGCAGCGATCACAAGAAAGATCTTATTATATCATACTTTATGCTGTGTAACGATCTGGCCGCCAGCATTCACGATCCCGAACACATTAAGAGCCGCAAATGATGTCAAATACTGTATGGTTGTAGCATCAGCCACGATGTGGATATTTAGAATCTTCTGCAGCGTTGTTCTTGGAAAATGGATGGGACTTGGAGTCTTCGGAGTCTGGGTAGCAATGACATTAGACTGGGTATTCAGAGGAATCCTGTTTGTCAAACGATACATACAAGGGAAATGGCAGAGAATGGCATTGATTTAACATGAAACAGATCAAATAAAGAAATTGTAGAAGATAAAAACATCCCAGAATCGTCAGGTATAAAAGACGATTCTGGGATGTTTTAAAATTTGTGTCTAGAATATAAATCCAGGATCTTCAGAAGTATCCATTTCATCAAAAGTAACTTTTTCCGTTAATTTATTCTTTTATTTTCCATTGTAATAAAAGCACGGCAATTTGTTGGGATTGTAACGGAAGAACCTTTTATTTTTTCATTTTAGTAGCTCCTGCTTGTAAGTATAAATAGATTTTACTCTCCAGTTCTTATTAGGAGTGATCTTGATGTTACGTCCCATAAAGGAGATCGAAGATCCGTTTTATTCTTAAAATCAGAAGTACAGTCTCTTCCATCCACTACGATCTTCTTAAAAGGATTTGAGTATTTTATAACTTTGACTGTTGTTTTTACAGAATAAGTTTTACCTCTGTATTTAAATTTTGCAGTGATTTTTGTTGATCCTGTTTTCTTAAGTTTTACACCGATTCCTACTTGATTGTTATCTGCAATAAGATAATAATCTTTTCCAAAAGTTTTTGTAGAAATAACCTTTCTATTTGAAGATTTAACCTTCATACCATTACGCAGGATGGATTCTGAATTAGAGCGATTTGTTCCCTTGATATAGATCACATTTGTGTAAAAACCATTCCCGCCATTATCTTTTTTGTCATAACTTAATGTTGTTTTCTTAGGTAGAGAAAATTTTGCTTTCGCATTTACACTATAAGCAGAACACATACCTACTGTTAATACAGATGCCAGAAAATAGAGGCACCTTTTAAAAAACTTTTCTTCATAAAATTCTCCTTTCGATGAACAAAAAATACAAAATCATTATAGCATAGAAATATGCAAAAATGTAAGGTATAATATGGATAAAACAACCTTCAAGGAGGATACTGTTATGAATAAAAAAGAACTGGCACTAGAAGTCATTGAGCGTCTGAAGAATGAATATCCAGATGCAGACTGCACATTGGAATATGATCAGGCATGGAAATTATTAGTTAGTGTAAGACTGGCGGCTCAGTGTACGGATGCACGAGTGAATGTCGTGGTAAAAGGATTATTTGAAAAATATCCAACAGTAGAAGCATTGGCAGCAGCAGATGTTGCAGATATTGAAGAAATCGTACGGCCCTGTGGTCTTGGAAAGAGCAAGGCAAGAGATATCAGCAAATGTATGAAAGTTTTAAGAGATGAATATAGCGGTAAGATCCCAACCGATTTTAAATCGATCCTAAGTCTTCTGGGGTCGGAAGAAAAAGTGCCAACCTAATCATGGGAGATGTTTTGGCAAACCTGCGATCGTTACGGATACACATTGTATCCGCTTGGTCAACCGGATTGGATTGGTTGATGGGATAAAAGACCCTAAAAAAGTTGAGATGGCATTATGGGAGATCATTCCACCAGAAGAAGGAAGTGATTTCTGCCACAGGCTGGTATGGCATGGAAGGGATGTCTGTACGGCAAGAACAAAGCCTCATTGTGAGAGATGTTGTTTGAATGATATCTGCGCACAAATTATATAAAGGTACCATGATCAAAAGTATGAAAGGAGAAAGTTTATGAGGAAACTATCAAGAAGAGCTGCCAGTATTGCATTAGCAGCGGCAATGCTATTTACAACTGCAGGAGTCAGTCAGAAGAAGGTAGAGGCTGCTTCTACAGGGAAATTATCTGTTACAGGATATCAGGATTATAACGATGCACAGAAAATCTTAAAAGAAGTGAACAAATACCGTAAGAAAAATGGACGCAAAGCATTGAAGATGGATCGAGGATTGACAAATTCAGCAATTATGCGTGGATTTGAAACAACGATCTATATTCCAGAAACAAGTCCGCATAGAAGACCAAATGGAAAGCTTTCAAAAGTATCAACAAGAAGATCATCTATGAAAACTGCGCACAATCCGCAGAAACTACACCGAAGCAGATCGTAAAGGGTTGGATCAATTCTTCCACACATAGAAAAGGTCTGTTACTTTCGAATGCAAAAAGTGTAGGGGTTGCAGCAGTTACGGTTGTGTCAAGAGACGGATACGAAGCCAATACCTGGGTATTAGACTTTAGCAGTTCCAAAGCAAAGAAAGTAGAAAAATCCAAGGCAAGAAAGCAATTTACAAAAAATATCGTGACAAAGAAGTCATATTTAAAGAAGAGTTATTTAAAACTAGACAGCAGATACGGTACAATATGGGAAACAGAAAAAATGCAGATGAAGCCAACATATCAAGGCAAAATGATGAAAGAGTACGGTGTGTATCCAACAGTGATCAATACATCATCTTTCACATCATGGAAGAGTAGTAATCCATCCGTGGCATCTGTTGACTCGAATGGAAGAATCACAGGAAATAAAGCTGGAACAGCGACGATTTCTGCAAAATTAAAAACAGGGACAAAGATACCGATTTCAAAGAAGATCAAAGTCGTACCGACGAATCAGCAAATCGATCCATGGGAATAGGCAAAAACTAAAGAAGCAGGATAGAATAAAAAAACGTAATCTCAAGAGGTTCATTTGAGATTACGTTTTTTTCTATAGGATCATGCCTGAAATCCAAGGTAGGCATTGATTCTCTTATGAAATAGAGAAGAAAATATATTTGTAATATTACCACTTAAGAAAGCGGCGATCACGGTTCCGATTCCAACGGATGGTAATTCTGGAAGCAATACAAAAGAAGAGATCGCAGAACATACAGTAAATAAAACTTCCAGACAAACTCTGACAGCGCCAAAGCTTATATTCTTCTTATCAGAGATAGTTTTCACAAGTCCTTCCATTGGCATAACAGCGAACCCGGAACTGATCGTGAATCCGACACCTATTGATAGAACGGCACATGCGATGACAGATAGTAAAATCTTAGCGGCAAGTCCATGAGGTTCAATAAAGAATAAACCATAAGAAGTAAATTCGATAAATAAAGAATAAACAAAAGTCAAACCAAGCTGAGTCAACTGCATTTTCCCGAATTCATGAAGGATCAGAGCTTCGCAAACTAAGAAAGTAGAGTTGATCAGGAAGTTAAATAAGGCATAGCTGTGAATTGGGGAAAGATAACTTAATGTCAAAGCCATCGTACAGCTAGGTGCAACTCCAAGAGCTGCTTTCAAAAATAAATTAGAACCAACAGACATGATCAACAGTCCTAAAATATAAAATAACAATCTATGGTAAAAAAATCTTTTTTTGTTTTTCATAATATCAACGATTCCTTTCATCAAAATTTCATATTTTATCAATCGTATTCCCTTTTGTGTTTCTTATTATATATAGTGAGAGCGAAGTATTGCAATTCCAGTTGAGATTTGATATATTCCAAATAGGAATATACGAAGATATTTGAAAAAGGTATGGAAAAATGGAAATACAGCAATTATATTATTATATGGAATTATGTAAACAGAAAAATTTCACAGAAGCTGGATATGCCTGTAACATGACACAAGGTGCATTATCAAAACAGATCCGTAAGTTGGAAAATGAGTTAGGAATTACACTGATCCGCAGGAATACAAGGAAATTTGAGTTGTCCAAAGAAGGAGAGATCTTTTTGTCTTATGCAAAGAAAATGACGGGAACCTATGAAGAGATGTTGAAAAATGTTCAGAAAAATCAGGAAATTAAGATTGGTTGTATGCCGGTTCTTGCACCATATCATTTTGCAAGATTGGTGGCGGATTTCAGAAAAGAATATCCAGATATCAAACTTGTGATCGATGAAAGAATCGCAAGTGAGATTCAGGAAAACTCCGATCGTTATGATTTCTTGATCTTGAGAGAAAATATGATGGAAGATCAGAAAAAATTCCGTTTTTCCCCACTGTATGATGATAAATTGTGTGCAGTGTTATATGAAAAACATCCGCTTTATGGAAGAGATCGACTTCAACTGAAAGAATTGAAAGATGATGTTTTATCTTCCCAGAGAGAGGCAGCGGAAGTTACGAAGTGTTTTATAAGAGTTGTGAGAAAGCAGGATTTGAACCGAAAATAGCTTTTGAATTTCCACAAGCAAATACAATCATGAGTTTTGTAAGTGAAGGGGTTGGGGTTACGATCACATTTTCAACGGTTTATAGAGAAGCTAAATGTGCTGGAGTTAAAATGATACCACTAGAAGATGAATTACATTCTGTGATATCACTATTTTATAGAAAAAATAAGCCATTGGATTATGCAAAGAAGCAGTTTTTAAATTATGTAAGAGAGCATTTGTATACGTAAAATTAGCAGGCATATTGTGAATCTGTTATACTAGAGAAAGTAAATACGAAGGAGAATTCTTATGAAGTATGTCACAAAAATAATACTGATCATGACATGCTTGATCATTATGTTACCATTCGGTGGGTGTGGACGGAAGAAGCAGATAACAGCTCAGAAAGCAGGAGTATTAAAGCCAGAAGCACCGGGGAAGGAAGTTTTGGATCATGGAGAGGCTGTGGTTGATATATCGAATGTGGCTCAAGGCTATGTAGCACTGCGATATAAGGGAAGTGCAAAGAAGATCAGTGTTGAAGTGATCGGAAAGAATAATAAAGTATATAAATATTTTATTGAACGGACAAAAGAGCCGACATATTTTCCATTGACCAGTGGAAATGGTACATATCAGATCTCTGTATATGAAAATGTGCAGGACGATGAATACAGTGTTTTGATGATGGATAGTTTTGAGGTGAAATTAAAAAATAAATTTCTGCCATTTTTATATCCTAACCAGTATGTAGAATTTACAAGTAAGACGAAAGCAGTAAAGGAAGCGAAGAAACTGGCAAAAGATTCCAAAGATGATCTGGCAATCGTCAAAGCTGTTTATAATTATGTGGTCAAAAATGTAAAATATGATGATGAGAAAGCGCAGAATGTTCAGAGTGGATATCTGCCATCGGTAGATGAGACATTGAAGACAAAGAAGGGAATCTGCTTTGATTATGCTGCACTGATGACGGCGATGCTGCGTTCGCAGGGCATTCCGACCAAGCTTGAGATCGGGTATTCAGGGGATATCTATCATGCCTGGATCAGTACCTGGCTGAATGAAAAGGGATGGGTAGATAATATCATTCAGTTCGATGGGAAAAGCTGGGAGTTAATGGATCCGACACTGGCAGCGAATAGTGATAACAAGGAAGATGTGAAAGAATATATTGGGAATGGAGAACATTATGTACTTCAGTATAGTTATTAAGAAGGGATAGATATGAAGAAGAAACTTAGCAACGAAGAACTGATCACATTTTGTGGTCAGATGGCGCTGATCTTGAAATCTGGGATTTCATCGCTTGAGGGGATTTACATTATGGAAGATGGAGATGTCCAGACAGAAGGCAGGGAGATATTAAAAGAGATCCGCGAAGAACTTGAAATGTGTGGAATGCTTTATCCTGCAATGGAGAAAACAGGGGTTTTCCCAGAATATGCACTTCATATGACGGAGATCGGAGAACAGACAGGAAGACTGGATGAGACGATGGAAGCATTGGCAGCATATTACCAGAGGGAAGAAGAGACATTAGATGCGGTCAAGAGTGCAGTGACTTATCCGGTTGCGATGCTCGGGATGTTGTTAATGATCGTTGCAGTATTATTTATAAAGGTTATGCCAGTATTTGAACAGGTATATATGCAATTAGGGCAAGAGATGACAGGAGTTGCACGTCAGTTATTGAATATTGGAGATTGGATGAGACAGTCAGCAATTGTTCTGGTAGTTTTGGCAGTGGTGATCTTGATCATAACATGTTTTGTTATTTTTTATAAAAAGGTGAGAATTAAATTTATCTCTAAGATACAGACCATCGGATTTATGAAGAAAATCGCATGGAAACGTGCAAGAACAAGATTCGCAAGTGGAATGGCGATGGCTTTAAAGAGTGGACTTGACATGGATGAAAGTTTGTCACTTTCTGAGAAACTAACAGATTATGAACCATTGAAAATGAAGATTCAGCAATGTCAGGAACAGATGAAAGAAGGAGAGATATTTCCGAAAGCGTTGAAAGAGGCACATATTTTTGATGGAATGCAGGAAAGATTGATGATCATCGGTTATGAAACGGGTGCCGTAGATGAGGTAATGGAGCAGGCAGCAGATCTATATCAGAAACAACTGCAGGATCAGATTCAGAAGATGATCGCTGTTTTAGAACCGACACTGGTAGGAATCTTATGTGTGATCGTAGGGATCATTTTATTATCTGTTATGTTGCCGCTAGTTGGTATTATGGCTGGGATTGGATAAGGGAGGCAGATTTTGAGAAATCGTTTTCAAAACAAAGAAAAATTGACAATAAAATCGAATTTTCCTGCCAGTTATGATCTGTGGCATTATGGTGGCTGTGTTATGGAATAGCAGCAGCCAGATTTTTCGCGAAACAAAGAAAAGACAGGAAGAAAGTCTGAAAGAAGCCGTGATCAAAGGGAGGTACAATGTTACAGTGTAGAAGGGCGATATCCAGAAAGTCTTTCTTATCTGGAGAAACATTATGGATTGAAGTATGACAAAGACGAGTTTGTGATCTCATACGAGATCATTGGGTCTAACCGCATGCCACAAGTTACGGTGATCCCATTGAATGAGAGGTGAGGTTTTTGGAGAGACAAAGACATATGACAGATCAGATGTTTCTTGTGATCTTATTTGCAGTGTTTGCAGTTTGTGCATTTTCCTTAAGTATGATCGGGGCGAATATATATAGTCATACAGCCTCTGTGATGAATGAGGATTATGAGGAACGGATCGATATTTCTTATGTAACAGAAAAGATAAGACAGTGGGATGAAAAGGACAGCATCGAGATCGGCAGCTTTCATGGACGCACAGCCCTGATCCATACGGAAAGGATCAATGGGAAAAAATACAATACATATCTCTATCAAGAGAAGGGTGCATTGAGAGAATTAATGGTAAGAGAAGGTCTGGATACAACAACGATGCAGGGAGAGAAGATCGTGGCAGCAAAAGATTTTTCTGTAATAGAAACAAAACAGCTGTATCATATAAAGATTCAGGGAAGTGATGGCAAGATATATCAGAACTGTGTATACAGACACAGCAGGAATTAGGAGGAAGTATGAGACAAAAAAGCAATGGAACACACCTGATCCTGATGGAATTAATGATGGTATTATTCTTTTGCAATCTGTGGATCAATCCTGCTTCAGGTATTTGTAAAAGCTCATAACATTAGTGCAAAAGCAAGAGAAATGACAGAGACAAAAAATTATGTAACACAAGCTGCAGAACTGATAGAAGCGGGTGCTTATGACATCAAAGATTTTCAAGAATATTTTACACAAATAGATGGTAAAGCCGGAGATTATCAGTGTTATTATGATCAGGATTGGAATGAGATAAAGAAAACAAAAGCCCGTTATCATATGACGATAAAGCTTGAAAGGCAGCCAGCGAAAGTTCTGGGAAAGATTACGATGTGGAGGGAAAACCAACAGATTTATCAGCTTGATATTTTAAGATACAGGCAGGAAAGGAAAGATAATGAAAGATCGTAAAATGCCATTTTAGGATTGGAGCAGCTTCGATCGTGCTCGTGTTAGCTATGGTCTGTTTAGCAGTTTTTGCGGCTTTGACACTTTCAAGTGCCAAGGGAGATCATACGTTAAGTAAAAAGAATTTGGAACGTACGTCGGCTTTTATCAGGCATCCAATGCAGCGAATGAACAAGTTGGAGCCATCGATGAGAAACTATGGAAGTTGTATCGCAGATCTAAGGATAAAAAAGATTATATGAAAAGGGTTGGTCGATCGTTTACAAAAAGCAAGGGATTTCATATAATAAAAAGAGAAACAATTGCATTTCAGGAAAGTATCACAGACACACAGCAGTTATCTGTGAAATTGCAGATTTATTATCCGGAGAAAAAGAATGATCTGTGTTATGAAGTGATCAAATGGAAAAAAGAAGCTGTTGGGGCATGGAAGAAGGATGATTTCCTTCCGGTTTATAGAAATAAGTAAAAGGGCCAGCATGAATATTGAAGAATTTTTAACATTAGCAGCAAAAGAGGAAGCCTCAGATCTGTTTATTGTAGCAGGGCTTCCATTGACGATGAAAGTAAATGGAGTGATGCGTCGCATCAATGAAGAAAAATGATGCCGCAAGATACGGAAAAAATAATCCGGGAGATTTATGAGAAAGCGTTAGACAGAGACATAGATCAACTGTTGAAGACAGGGGATGATGATTTCTCATTTGCAACTTCCTGGATTGTCAAGATTTCGTGTCAGTGCATATAAACAGAGAGGATCCTTAGCGGCAGTGATCCGTGTGATCGCATTCCGCCTGCCAGACTATAAGCAATTAAGAATACCAGAGCAGGTAATGAAATTAAGTGAATTAAACAAAGGACTTGTGCTTGTAACAGGACCAGCGGGAAGTGGAAAATCCACGACACTTGCATGCATGATAGAAGAAATCAATGAAACAAAAGAAGATCACATCATCACATTGGAAGATCCTTTGGAATTTTTACATCAACATAAGAAAAGTATCGTCAGTCAGAGAGAAGTAAACATGGATACTGTAAATTATGTTACTTCCTTAAGAGCCGCATTAAGACAAAGTCCGGATGTGATATTGCTTGGGGAAATGAGAGATTATGAAACGATTCAGGTAGTTATGACAGCTGCAGAAACAGGGCATCTGGTATTTTCAACACTTCATACCATCGGGGCAGCGAATACGATCGAACGTATCATAGATGTATTTCCACCAAATCAGCAACGCCAGATCATGATTCAGCTGGCTTCTGTATTACAGGCAGTGATCTCTCAGCAGCTGATACCAACGATGGATGGAACATTGATTCCTGTGTTTGAGATCATGGAAGTGACCCCGGCGATCCGCAATATGATCCGTGAAAATAAAGTGCATCAAATAGATGGTTTGATCTATTCCTCTACAGGGAGTGGAATGATATCTATGGACCAGTCATTGATCAATCTATATAAAGAAGGACAGATCAGCAAAGAAACTGCGATTTTATATGCATCCAATCCAGAAATGATAATAAAAAGGATCCGCTAAGAAATATGGTCAGAAACAGGCTGAAATCCATCGGAATTTATTGACAAAAAGTGCGAATATTGTACGATAAAAATATATTATAGGGTGAGTGTCTCTCATATGGAGATTGAGAGACAAAAGCAAAAAGTATAGATATTAATATTAAGAAGGGGCGAGAGTTATGAAGAAGAAAGTCATGGTCGGATTGGTGTCCGTGGTAGTAGCTGTTGCATTGGTTTTTGGTGGAGTCACATTTTACAATAACCGTCAGCAGGAGAAGTTTGAGAAGCAGATGGCTTCCTATGAAAGCGTTGATACTATGCAGCATCCAAGCGAAGCAACAACATCAATTGATGGGATTCAAGTACCGCTTGGCAAGAAACCGAAGGTAACGACGAAAAAAACAACAAAGAAAAGCACAAGAATCCAGAAGCTTAAGAAGAAAGCAAGCAGAAGCAAAATAACAACAAGAAGAACAACAAAGAGAAGAACAACAACATCTCAGAATCATTCCAGACGTAAGGTTGTGAATACAAAAGTTGTCAAAACACAGAAGGATTATGACAAGAAGGGTTCTAAGAAGAGAACGATCAAGACAGTCGTTCAGACAACGATCAAGACAACAACGGTTGAATTGAGTCAGATGTCTGGTGTTTCTGGAACAACATTAAGAACACTTGGTTCTCAGGCAGATGGTAAGATTTTGAATGCATTTGAAGATCTGAAGTTTAAGATGGTGATTGATAAAAATGCGGAAGCGACAGGTGTATTTAGCGTTAAGAGCCATAAGATCGCACTTCAGAGTGCGAGATCTTCTGTATTACTTCACGAATTAGGACATTTTGCTAATTTCCTTGCAGGAGATAAAGTTGGAACGAGTGAATGGAAGTCAATTTACAATGCTGAGAAGAATAAATATGATGGATATAACAAAGCATATGCGATCAAATCAGCATCTGAGTATTTTGCAGAATCTTACAAGGATTATAAGGAGCATCCATCCGCATTAAGATCAAAGAGACCAAGAACTTACCAGTTTGTTAAGAGTACGATTGATGGAATTACAGACAGCGATGTACAGAACATCAAAGATACCTATGGAGAATACTGGGGATTATAGGACGATACCTGAAGGAGTACTTTCTCAGAAAGTACTCTTTTGCCAATTGCCTGTGTAGCACTGTAGAATGTGAAAGAATGTATAAACAAGGGATATTTTAAAAAATTAAAGGAGAAATAAGATGTTAAAGATCAAGGAATACGTCAAAGTAGAAAGTCTTGAGCAAGCTTATGAGCTGAATCAGAAGAAGACCAACTGCGTGATCGGTGGCATGTTGTGGCTTAAGATGGTCACAAGAAATGTACAAAAAGCAATTGATCTGTCGGGTCTTGGACTTGATCAGATCGAAGAAAATGATGAGGAATTTTCAATCGGAGCAATGGTAACACTAAGACAGATCGAACTTCATGAAGGATTAAATACATGGAGTCAGGGAGCGGTAAAAGAAAGTGTGACACACATTGTCGGAGTGCAGTTCCGTAATCTTGCGACAGTAGGTGGAAGTATTTTTGGAAAGTTCGGTTTTTCTGATGTATTAAGCTGTTTTCTGGCGTTTGACAGTTATGTGGAGTTACATCATGAAGGAATCATTCCATTAGATCAATTTGCAGCAAATAAATATCCAAATGATATTTTAGTGCGTTTGATCATTAAGAAACACCCACAGGAAAGTGTTTATCTTTCTCATAGAAATACAAAGACAGATTTTCCAGTTTTGACATGCGCTGTTTCATTAGGTGAGAAAGAGGCATATGCGGTTGTCGGTGCAAGACCATCCAGAGCTTGCAGAGTCAGATTATCAGATCAGTGGATGGAACAGATCAAAGATGATGAAGGAAGAAAAAAACTCGCAGATGAAGTGACAGGTCAGATGAATTTTGGAAGCAACATGAGAGGAAGTGCTGCTTACCGTGAACAGTTATCAAAAGTCTTATTAAGAAGAGGCTTTGAACAGTTAGAAGAAAGGAGAGAAAAATAAACATGGAGATTACATTTACATTAAATGGAAAGAAAGTAACCCCACAGATTGATGCAGACACTCTCCTGATCGATCTCGTCAGAGATCTTGGTTGTTACAGTGTGAAACGTGGATGCGAGACATCAAATTGCGGATTATGTACGGTATTTATGGATGACCAGCCAATCTTATCATGTTCCATTCTTGCAGCAAGAGTTGATGGACATAAGATCGATACCTTAGAAGGATTGCAGGAAGAAGCAGCTGAGTTTGGAGCCTTTATTGCGAACCAAGGGGCTGAACAGTGCGGATTTTGTAACCCAGGAATGATCATGAATGCGATTGCATTATTTAGAGAGATTCCAGATCCGAGTGAAGAAGAGATCAAAGAATACCTTGCGGGGAATCTTTGCAGATGTTCTGGATATGAAGGACAGCTTCGAGGAATCTTAGACTTTTTGGAATATAAGAAAAATAAAGATGGAGGTGCCGAATGAAAGTAGTTAACCAGCCGATCATGAAAAAGACGCTATGGCACTTGTGACAGGGAAACCTGTATTTACAAACGATAAGGCACCAAAAGAATGTCTGATCGTGAAATTACTTCGAAGTCCATATGCGAACGCAATGATCAAATCGATCAACACTCAGTTTGCTATGAAAGTGCCAAGGGATTGAGGCGATTTATACATGGGAAGATGTGCCACAGGAACGTTTTACGATGGCAGGACAGACATATCCGGAATTAAGCCCATATGACAGACAGATTCTGGATCAGCATGTCCGTTATGTTGGAGATCCCGTTGCAATCGTTGCTGGGGAGAATGAAAAGTGCGTTGATCAGGCGATCAAGATGTTACGTGTGGAATACGAAGTATTGCCAGCAAACTTAGATCCACGTAAGGCAATGGATAAAGATACACCGCTAGTGCATCCAGAAGATAACTGGAAAGCATTATGTAATATTGGTGCAGATAATAAGAAAAACCTGTGTGCAACAGAAGAAACACACGAAGGAGATGTCGATGCGGTATTAGCAGATTGCGACGTGGTTGTAGAACATACATATCATACAAAAGCAAATCAGCAGGCAATGATGGAGACATTCAGAACTTATTGTTTTATTGACGAATATGGAAGATTGAACGTTGTTAGTTCCACACAGATCGTATTCCATGTACGAAGGATCTTATCCAATGCATTATGCATTCCAAAATCAAAGATTCGTGTATCAAAACCAAGAATTGGTGGAGGATTTGGAGCAAAACAGAGTTCTATCTCCGAAGTATATCCAGCATTTGTCACATGGATGACAAAGAAACCATCCAAGATCATTTTTTCAAGAGAAGAGTCTCAGATCGCATCTTCACCAAGACATGAGATGCAGGTAACAGTTCGTGTCGGAGCAAACAAGAATGGAAAGATCCGTGCGATCGATGTTTATACATTATCCAATACAGGAGCCTATGGAGAACATGGTCCAACAACGGTAGGGTTATCTGGGCATAAATCAATTCCGTTATATCGAGATCTGGAAGCACATCGTTTTGCATATGATGTTGTGTATACAAATCGTATGTCAGCTGGGGCTTATCGTGGATATGGTGCGACACAGGGTGTGTTTGCACTGGAATCAGCAGTCAGTGAACTTGCAGCTAAGATAGGAATGGATCCAACGAAGATCCGTGAGATGAACATGGTCCGTGAAGGCGATGTGATGCCAGCATATTATGGAGAAACAGCAAACAGCTGTGCTTTGGATCGATGCCTTGCCCGTGCAAAAGAGATGATCAAATGGGATGAAAAATATCCATGCAAAGATATGGGAAATGGAAAAGTTCGAAGTGTCGGACTGTCAATGGCGATGCAGGGTTCCGGTATTTCTGGCGTTGACGTTGGTTCTGCAACGATCAAATTAAATGACGATGGATTGTATACACTTTCTATTGCAGCAGCGGATATGGGAACTGGATGTGATACGATCTTGGCCCAGATGGCGGCAGAATGTCTGGAATGTTCTATTGATGATATCATGGTCAGCGGAGCAGATACAGATACATCACCATACGATTCTGGATCTTACGCATCAAGTTCTACCTACGTCACAGGAAAAGCAGTGGAACGTGCCTGCGAAAAATTAAAGGGACATATTTTCAATAAAGCAGCTGAGATGATGGAAGTTGCAGATACAGATACTCTGGAATTTGACGGAAAGAAAGTCAGAGATGCAGAGAGCGGCAAAGAAGTTTCATTAGTGGACATCGCAACAGCATCTATGTGCAACAATAATGAAACTTTCCAGGTGACAGAGACAAACAGTTCTCCAGTATCCCCACCACCATTTATGGTAGGAATGGTTGAGATTGAGCTTGATAAAGAGACAGGACATATTGAAATCTTAGATTATGTTGCGGTCGTAGATTGTGGAACACCAGTCAATCCAAATCTTGCAAGAGTTCAGGTAGAAGGCGGGCTCGGTCAGGGAATCGGAATGGCATTGTATGAGGGTGTTGATTACACACCAAATGGATATGTAAAACAAAATTCTTTCATGCAGTATAAAGTTCCAGCAAGAGTCGATGTTGGAAAGCTTCGTGTAGAATTTGAGAGCAGTTATGAGCCAACAGGACCATTTGGAGCAAAATCCATTGGAGAGATCGTTATCAACACACCATCTCCAGCATTAGCCCATGCCGTATTTAATGCAACCGGATTATGGATTCGAGAATTGCCGATCACCAGTGAAAAGATCGTTATGGGATTATTGGAGAAAGAATAATATAACATGGATAAAATAAAAGCAGCGGTCATTTATCTTGCATCAGGAAACAGCAAACGTTTCGGTCAGGAGAATAAATTATTGCAAATGATCGGAACCAAGCCAATGTATCGTTATGGATTGGACCGATTGATCGATCTATGCAAAGATCATGAAGGGTTTGAGATCATTGTTGTCACACAGTATCAGGAAATTATGAAGCAAACGCAATACGACCCAATAATGACAGTGTTTTGTCCAGAAAGTAAATATGGGATTTCATGGTCGATCAAAGCAGGGATCAAAGCAGCGAAAGATGCAGAATTCTATACATTTTTCGTAGCAGACCAGCCCAATATGAAAAGAGAGACAATCGAAAGATTTCTCTCTTTTATGGCAGATGAATCTTGTGAACTTGGCTGTGTCAGAACAGAAGAAAACCTTGGAAATCCCGTATGGTTCTCAAAGAAATATAAACGAGAATTGTTATCGCTTACAAAAGATCAAGGTGGCAAGAAAATCCTCAAAAAACACATAGAAAATGCCAGATTTTTCAAGGTATTGGAAGAAACTGAACTTTGCGATATAGATTATCCAAAAGAAATGCAAGCAATGCTTGCAAAGCGAAGCAAAAGTAGTTAAAATATTATTTAAAATACAAAAGAGCGTGGAGGCCAAGTGATGGAATTATTAAAAGAGAGAATTCGAAAAGATGGAGTCGTGAAAGAAGGAAATGTCCTCAAAGTAGACCGCTTTTTGAATCATCAGATGGATGTAAAATTATTCCGTGAGATCGGTAAAGAATTTAAGAAACGTTTTGAAGGCGAAGATATCAATAAGATCCTTACGATCGAGGCATCAGGAATCGGAATCGCCTGTGTTGTGGCAGAGATTTTTGATGTACCAGTCGTATTTGCAAAGAAAACACAGACAAAGAACATCGCGGGAGATGTATATACAACAAAGGTAGAATCATTCACACATGGAAGAGTCTACGATATCATTGTATCTAAAGAATTCTTAGGAGAAGGAGATCATGTATTGCTGATCGACGATTTCCTTGCTAACGGTAAAGCTTTAGAAGGATTAGCGAAATTAGTCAAAGATTCCGGAGCAGAACTGGTCGGAGCAGGAGTTGTGATCGAGAAAGGATTCCAGCCAGGAGGAGATTTCTTAAGAAAACAGACACACTTAGAATCTCTTGCGATCGTAGATGCTATGGACGAGAAAACAGGAGAAATCACATTCCGTGAATAATGTCTTTGACGTTTTTGTAGGTAGTCTTGCATGTATGTGACAGAAATAAACAGAAAAACAAATATTTAAAAGAATCAAGGTGGCAACTCCGCATTTTTGCCACCTTGATTCTTTTAAATATTTGTTTTTCTTTTATTTCTGTCACATACACATGAAGTCTATTCAAACCACTACACAGTGTGTATGTTTTACTGTATTAGCATTAATAATATCTGTCCACCTCTATAAAAATTAAAAAACGATAACGTTTAACACATCAGCTACATCCGTCAATGGAATTCGTTTTTCGTACCGCTATCTTTCTTTATCTTTTTATGAATACTCGACACATTCCCGTCATACAATTAAAAAATTTTACAAAAACTTATCATTCCCATGTACCTTTCCTTAATCTCACAAGTTTATAGTTAAACACAACAGAGAATGATTGACTATATCAAAGGAGGATCTTATTGTGAGAACAATTCGCAGAAACATAGCAAGAAATGCAAAAAAATATGCAGCAAAAGCAACTGTATCAGCCATGATGTTAGCAGGCGGAGTTATGATGGCATCTCCAATCCTTTCATCAACAGTCAGCGCAGCGACAGAACATTGGAATGATGCATCTGCTTCTAAAACAGAAAGCTGGTCCACATGGAAAGCAAACTGGGATAAATACAGCACAAACTATGAAAATGTATCCCTAACACCAGGAGCGACAGAATCACAGCTTAATTTTGCATACTACAGCAAGACAGAAGAAACACCAAAAGTTAAGATCGCAACAAAAGCAGATATGTCTGATGCAAAAGAAGTCGAAGGAAAACAGACACAGGCAGTAGCGATCGAAGGTGTTCAGTACTATTCAAACAAAGCATCTGTAAATGACCTGAAAGAAAATACAACTTACTACTATCAGGTATTCCAGAACGGAAAATATCAGGATGCACAGAAATATTCTACAAAATCATTTAAAAATTATTCTTTCTTATATGTAGGAGATCCTCAGATTGGAGCATCTTCAGGACAGACAAGTACTGAAGGAGATGCGATGAAAGATAATAACTATGCAGCAAGAAATGATAGTTATAACTGGAACAATGTATTAAATAATGCGGTAAAACAGAATCCAAATCTAAGTTTTGTTGCATCCGCGGGAGATCAGGTAAATAACAATAACAATGAAAAACAGTATGCAGGTTACCTTGGAGCAGATGCTTTAAGATCTCTTCCAGTAGCAACAACGATCGGAAACCACGATTCTGGATCAGCACAGTATGAGATGCATTACAACAATCCAAATACATTTGATACAAGTGGATATAGAAATACAGCAAAGTATACAGAAGGAAAGACAGCAGCAGGAACAGACTATTATTACACATATGGAAATACATTATTTATCGTATTAGACACAAACAATTACAACTGTGCAACTCACGAAAATGTTATGCGTAAAGCGATCAAAGAAAATCCAAATGCAAAATGGAAAGTTGTAATGTTCCACCAGGACATTTATGGATCAGGATATGATCATTCAGATTCTGACGGAATGGTTTTAAGAACACAGTTAACACCATTAATGGATAAATATGATATTGATGTTGTACTTCAGGGACATGACCATACATACTCCAGAACATATCAGTTACAGAGTGATGGGCAGGCACATGATAAATTCGCAAAAACAGAAAATACAGCAAATTACGCAAAAGAAAACAACTGCTACGAAATTGTTGATACAACAAAAGGTGGAACGGTTGTAAATCCAAAAGGAACTGTATATTTAGAAGCAAACTCAGCAACAGGATCTAAATTCTACAATCTGATCACAGCAAAACAGGATTTCATTTCTGAGAGAAGCCAGACATGGACACCAAGTTATTCTGTAGTCAATGTAACAGATGACTCTTTTGAAGTTACAACATACGATGCGGACACAGGAAAAGTATTAGACGGATCATCTTCATATAAGATCGTGAAGAAAGCAGAAGATACCAGAAAAGATGATGCGAACTCAAATACAACAAAGAAAGATGATACAACAGTAGTACAGACAAAAGACCAGACGATCACAGCAACAGCATCTTATAAGAAGAGTGAAACATCCAAAGCATTTAAATTAAATGCAAAAACAAATGGAAATGGAAAACTCACTTACACAACATCAAACAAAGCAGTTGCAACAGTTGATGCCGCAGGAAAAGTAACAGTCAAAGGGCCAGGAGTTGCCAAGATCACAGTCAAAGCAGCAGCAACTACAGACTACAAAGCAGCTTCCAAAACAGTTACAGTGACTGTAGCACCAAAGAAACAGAGTATCTCTTTAATAAATAAGATCAAAAAACAGCTAACGATCAAATGGAAAAAGAATACGAAAGCATCAGGATATCAAGTTGTATATTCTACAAACAAGAAATTTACAGGTAAAAAGACAGTAAGAAAAGCGAAAACAACAACATCTTACAAGATCAAAGGTCTGAAAAAAGGGAAAAAATATTACGTAAAAGTCCGTTCTTACAAAACAGTAAATGGAAAACGTATTTATGGAGCCTACAGCACAGCCAAAAAAGCAACAATCAAATAGAGATGATAAAGAATTAGTGTCGTAACTTAATTTATCAGACAGAGCAAAAGCCTGCGCCCGGAATGATAGATCCGGACACAGGCATTCTCTGATTTTTCTTTATAAATAAAAGGCTACGATTTATAGAAAGAAGACAACTTATGGAAAAAGCAATATCATGGAAAAAAATCTTGATCCTCGCAATAGCAGTGTGTTTATTTGCAGGGATCATAGTCAAATGCAACCAGTTTCAGAAAACGCCATTGGCATCCTATAAAGGACAAAAATATGAAAAAGCAGTTGTAACAAAGATCATCAAAGATAATCTTGCAGAAGACGGAAGTCGTTATGGAACGCAGAAAGTCCTGGTTAAAATGACAACGGGAACCTACAAAGGAAAAGAAAAACAGGCGATCAATCCAAGCGGAACTTTATTTGGAGCTGACTGTAAAGTAGGAGCAAGGATCATCGTGATCGTAAATAAAAGTGGAACAAATGTAGGATTTACCGTATATAGTCAGGACCGTACCATGGCAATCTATGGATTTGCGTTGATCTTTGCAGCGGTGGTATGTGCGATTGGTGGGAAAAAAGGTGTTTATGCTATTTTAAGCCTTGTATTTGCATTTGCATGTATTATCGGTATTATGTTTCCGATGATGTATCGTGGAATTTCACCGATCGTGTTGACGATTATTGTAGCAGTGTTGACAACGATCGTAACATTAGGACTTCTTGGTGGATATTCGAGCAAAACAGTGTCCGCGATCCTTGGAACAGCGATCGGAGTCATGATCGCAGCAGTGGCAGCGATGGCATTTGGAAAAGCAGCAGGGATCACAGGATATAATGTATCGGATATTGAAGCATTGAACTATGTCGGACAAAATACAAAGATAAAGATCGGAGAATTGCTTTTTGCCGGAATCATCATTTCAGCATTAGGAGCCGTCATGGACGTTGGTATGTCCATTGCATCTACGATTCAGGAAATTTATGAAACAGACAAAGCACTGTCCATGAAACGACTTTTTGTATCAGGAATCAATGTTGGAAGAGATATGATGGGAACGATGACGAATACACTGATCTTTGCTTATGTGGGCGGTGCAATAACAACATTAGTGATCAATTACGCATATGATCTAAGCTACAGACAGTTAGCGAACTCTTATGTGATCGGAATTGAGATCATGCAAGGACTATCTGGAAGTCTTGGTGTTGTATTAACAGTACCGATTACAGCATTGATTGCATCATTTCTTGCAGTGCGCAAAAAATAAATTTTATAATTCATAAAATAAATCATAAATACGGTCTATGGATTTTATAAAAAACATCTATAAATCTATTGACACAGAAAAAAATTTCATGTATCGTAAAAACATCAAAACAAGGAGAAACTAAGATGACAACAAGTAAGATGAATAATTGCACATTTTATTACTTTAGCTTTCAGGGTTATTATTTTTATCCTGACTATTTTTGTTGCAATGAATCATCGCCAAAACTTATGTCACTTTAAACCGACAGAGTAAAACATTTAAGGCATGCATTCTTGCAACAGAGTGCATGCCTTTTCTTTTTACTCAAAGAAACAAAGGCCGCACCAGAGAAGCAGGATAGAAACGACTTGCCAGGAAAGGACGAACATCATGATTATTATTTTAAAGAAACAGGCAGAAGAAGCAAAGATCAACGCATTAAAGAAAGAGATGGAAGAGCAGGGACTGGGAATCCACGAATCCGAAGGTGTTAATACAAGGATCCTTGGATTAGTGGGAGATACATCTGTTGTAGATATGCGTCATATCATGGCAAACAGCATCGTTGAAAATGTACAGCGTATTCAGGAGCCATACAAGAAGGCCAACAGAAAATTCCATCCAAACGATACAGTTGTTGATGTAAATGGAGTAAAGATTGGTGGTGGAAACTTCCAGGTGATCGCAGGACCATGTTCTATTGAGACAAAAGAACAGATCACAGAAGTCGCAAACGATGTGAAGAATTCTGGTGCAGGATTATTAAGAGGAGGAGCTTTCAAACCAAGAACTTCCCCATACTCTTTCCAGGGACTTCATGGAGAAGGATTAGAATTATTATTAGAAGCTAAGAAAGCAACAGGACTTCCAGTTGTTACAGAGATCATGGATGCAAGTCATCTTCCATTATTCGAAGATGTGGACCTGATTCAGGTTGGAGCAAGAAATATGCAGAACTTTGAATTATTAAAAGAATTAGGAAAGATCAACAAACCAATCTTATTAAAGCGAGGACTTGCAGCAACGATCGAAGAATGGTTAATGAGTGCAGAATACATTATGGCAGGTGGAAATGAAAATGTAATCCTTTGTGAAAGAGGAATCCGAACATACGAGACAGCTATGAGAAATACATTAGATCTTTCTGCAATCCCTATGATTAAGAAGAAATCCCATCTTCCAGTCATGGTAGATCCATCTCATGCAACAGGAATCAGAGATATGGTAGAGCCAATGGCATTAGCAGCGATCGCAGCTGGGGCCGATGGATTAATGGTAGAAGTTCATAATGATCCAGCCAAAGCATTATGTGATGGACCACAGTCACTGACACCAGAACAGTTTGATACATTGATGAAGAAGGTAAATAAGACAAGAGAATTCTTTCAGGCATTATAACTAGAAAAAATCTTGCTGAGAATTGTAAATTGGGATATACTATAACTAAAGAAAGAAAAGACAACCCGGGAATCCATTGATTTCCGGGTGTTTGTCAGTTTTATAGATTCTAGGGAAAAAGGAGAGATATCTTATGAAAGTAATCGTCGGACTGGGGAATCCGGGAAAGAAATATGACAACACAAGACACAATATTGGATTTGAAGCCCTTGATTATATTGCAGACAAAGAAGGCATAAGTATAAATACAGGGAAACACAAAGCATTGATCGGAACTGGTTATATGGGAGGAGAAAAAGTCCTTCTTGTGAAACCACAGACATTTATGAACTTAAGCGGGGAAAGTCTTCGTCCAATCATGGATTTCTATAAATTAGAGCCAGAAGATTTTATCATTATTCATGATGATATCGACCTTGATGTTGGAAGACTGCGTATCCGAAGAAAGGGAAGTGCAGGGGGACATAATGGACTGAAAAGTATCATCAGTCATTTAGGAAGTATGGATTTCCCAAGGGTGAAGATCGGTGTTGGAGAGAAACCAAAAGGATATGATCTGGCAGATTATGTATTAGGACATTTTACAAAAGAAGAACAGGCAATCTTTGCGGAACGTTTTGATGAAGTGTACGATGCAGTACAGCTGATCGTTATGGGCGACATCACAGAAGCGATGAACCGCCACAATAAGAAAAAGTAGGGATAGAAAGTGTTAGAAAATATATTAAAAGACGATCCGGTATACAGACAATTAAAGGATGAGGTCGAAGATTACTGTGGCCCGGTTCTTGTATCAGGATGCACCGATACAGCCAAATGGCATCTGACCAGTCTGATCGGAAATCATAAGAAAAAGCAATTTAAGATCATCATCGTACCAGACGAGAACAAAGCAAGACAATGGGTCGAGGCAAGTCATTTCTTTGGAGAAAAGGTTCAGTATATTCCAGCAAAAGATCCATTATTCTATACAGCCGATGTTCATGGAAATGCAATCGCAAGAGACCGTATGCTGGCGATCAAGAAGATCGTGGATGACAAATGTGGAACCTTTGTGATGACGATCGATGCTGTGATGGATCAGGTTGTTCCATTAAGTGATATCAAGAATCATAAGATGACGTTTAAAATGGGAGAGACACTGGAAGAGGCAACGATCGCAGAAGAATTTGTTGCCAGAGGCTACGAAAAAGCACCATTTGTTGAGGCTCCAGGCGAGTTTGCTGTGCGAGGAGGAATCATTGATATTTTCCCATACACGCAGGAAAGCCCATATCGTATCGAACTATGGGGAGATGAAATTGATTCGATCCGAAGTTTTGATAAAGAAAGCCAAAGATCCATCGAAGAAGTCGATGCTCTGACCATTTATCCGGCATCAGAGATCATTTTAAACCAGCCAAGGATTGAACATGGTCTTCGAAATATGGAAGAAGATTATGAGAAGTTATCACAGAAGTTTAAAAAAGAAAAAAAATATGATCAGGAAGCCCGCCTAAGAAAAGAAATGGACCGTGTTCGTGAGGAATTAAGGGAACTTCATATGTTGATCGGAGTAGAAGGTTATCTCCCATATTTTTATGAAAATACAGAATGCATCTTAGATTATTTTCCAGAAGAAAGCATGATCTATATGGATGAACCAAAACATATCAGAGAACGTGCAGATGCATTTTATCTGGAATTCTCAGAGAGTATGAAAAGCCGTCTGGAAGGTGGGTATCTTCTGCCTAAACAGGCAAATACGGTGACAGATTATGAGAGTATTTTATATCAGATCGAGAAACATAAGATGCTATGTTATTCGATTTTATCTGCTGAGATCAATGATTTTAGAGTTGCTAGAACCTTATTTATGGATACAAAATCCATTCAGTCTTATAACAACAGTTTTGAGCAGTTAGTCAAAGATCTTACCAAATATCAGAGTAAGGACTACAGAATCGTTGTTGCTTCTCCATCTGTTACAAGAGCGAAACGTCTAAGCAGTGATCTGAGAGAAAATGGTTTGGTTGTGACATATGATAAGGACTTGAAATATGGAGTGGAAGCAGGGCAGATTGTTGTCACAGCAGGAAAGCTTCTGACAGGAATTGAATATCCGGCAGCCAAATGGGTATTGATCTCAGAAGGAGACATTTTCAAAGGAAGAGAAGAAAAAAAGCGCCGAAAGAAAGAGAAGAAAAAACAAGGAGAAAAGATCCGAAGTTTTGCAGATATCAATATCGGTGATTACGTTGTTCATGAAAAACATGGAGTCGGTATTTACCGCGGAATCGAAAAGATCACAACAGATGGGGTTGAAAAAGACTACATCAGTATTGAATATCAGGGCGGTGATAATTTATTTATTTTAGCATCAGCCCTAGATCAGATTGCAAAATACGCAAGTGCAAATGCAAGAAAGCCGAAACTTCATAAATTAGGTGGAAATGAATGGAAGAAGACGAAAACACGTGTCAAAGGTCAAGTCAAAGATATTGCGGAAGAACTCGTGCAGTTATATGCACTAAGACAGGCAAAAGAAGGATATGTCTATGACAAGGACACTGTATGGCAGAAAGAGTTTGAAGAATTATTTCCATACGATGAAACGCAGGATCAGTTAAATGCGATCGATGATACGAAAAGGGATATGGAAAGCAAGAAGATCATGGACCGACTGATCTGTGGAGATGTTGGCTATGGCAAGACAGAAGTAGCGATCCGTGCAGCATTTAAGGCAGTAGACAATGGAAAACAGGTGGCGTATCTCGTACCAACCACAATCCTTGCACAGCAGCATTACAATACATTTGCACAGAGATTTCATGATTACCCGATCACCGTACGTATGATGTCCAGATTTTGTACAGCAAAAGAGCAGAAAGAGACGATCGAAGGACTCAAAAATGGAACGGTAGATGTCGTGATCGGAACGCATCGCTTATTGTCCAAAGACATGCAGTATAAGAATCTGGGACTGCTCGTAATTGATGAAGAACAGCGTTTTGGAGTGACACATAAAGAAAAGATTAAGACAATGAAAAAAGATGTCGATGTCTTATCATTATCTGCTACACCAATTCCAAGAACCTTGCATATGAGTCTGATCGGAATCCGTGACATGAGTGTATTAGAAGAACCACCGCATGACCGAAGAGCGATCCAGACATATGTTATGGAATATAATGAAGAACTGGTCAAAGAAGCGGTCTACCGCGAAATGACACGTGGCGGGCAGGTATATTATGTGTATAACCGTGTCAATAATATCGCAGAAGTGACAGCCGAATTACAGAGATTGCTTCCAGATGCGAAAGTTGCATTTGCACATGGACAGATGAAAGAACGCGAACTGGAAGAGATCATGATGGGATTTATGAACCATGAGATCGATGTATTGGTATCTACAACGATCATCGAGACAGGACTAGATATTCCGAATGTAAATACAATGATCATTCACGATGCCAACCAGCTTGGGCTGTCCCAGTTGTATCAGTTAAGAGGACGTGTCGGAAGATCAAATCGAAATGCATTTGCATTTTTGATGTACAAAAAGAACACACTGTTAAAAGAAACCGCAGAAAAACGATTACAGGCGATCCGGGAATTTACAGATCTGGGATCTGGTTATAAGATTGCAATGCGAGATCTGGAGATCCGTGGAGCAGGAAATCTTTTGGGACAGGCACAATCCGGTCATATGGAAGCAGTTGGATACGATCTGTATTGCAAGATGCTGAATGAAGCAGTCTTGAGATTAAAAGGCGAATTAAAAGACGAGGATGAATTTGACACAACACTCGATCTCGACATCAATGCATTTATTCCATCAACGTATGTGTATAATGAATATCAAAAACTGGAATTATACAAACGTATTTCATCTATTGAATCCAAAGATGAAATGGAAGATATGACAGACGAGTTGATCGACCGTTTTGGGGAAATGCCGAAAGCAGTCCACAATCTGTTATATGTTGCATATTTGAAATCATTAGCTCACCACGCTTATATGACAGATGTGAAACAAAAAGGAGAAAAAGTCTCATTTGAAATGAAACCAGATGCAGCCGTGGATGTAGAAAAAATTCCAGCGATATTAGAAGAATACAAACGTGAATTATCCTTCCAGGCAGGCAAGAATCCAACATTTGTACTGGATCTGTCAAAGACAAAGAAAGTGAAGCAGTTAGAAAAGATTGAACATTGTGTGAACTCGCTCAATTCATTGATAATCCGATAAGTTTGTGCTATAATATCGCCAGACATTAGCCTAATATAATCATAATATGAAGGAGAAAATGAAATGAAGAAATTAGCAAAGAAGTTGCTATGTTTAACTGCAGTTCTTGCGTTAACTCTTTCTTTATTTACAGGATGTAAAAGCAAGAATGAGAAGACATTATTTGAATATGCAGGACAAGAAGTAACATTCCAGGAAGCACATGTATATGCAAGAATCATGCAGTATCAGGCAGAAGCTCAGTACGGAGCATACTTCGGAGACAGCATGTGGTCTATGCAGGTCGGAACAGACAGCAAAGGAAAGAAGATCACAATGCAGCAGTCTGTCAAAGACAGCGTTATCAACCAGTTAAAACAGATCAAAGTTTTAGCAGCACACGCAGACGACTACAACGTGAAGTTAACAAAATCTGAGAAGAAGCAGATCAAAGAAAGCGTAACTGCCTTCGCAAAAGACTCAACAGGTAAGAAAGTCATGAAGAAGACAGAAGCAGATAAAGATATGATCCAGAAACTGTACGAAGAAAGCACGATCGCAAGTAAAGTTATGCAGGCGATCATCAAGAAAGCAAACGTCACAGTAACAGATGACGAAGCCAAAACTGTCAAAGTCTACAAACTTGTCTTCACAACAAAGACAACAGACAGCAAGACAGGAAAAGAAAAAGACATGACAGCCGCTGAGAAGAAAGATCAGCTAAAGAAAGCAAAATCTGCATTAAAGATGATCAAGAAAGGCCAGAGTATCAGCTCTGTAGCTAAGAAGTTCAGCGTAAACTCTGACAACGAAGAATCCTATACAAAAGGAAAAGCCACATTAGGAACAAAATTCGAAACAGCAGCAGCAAAACTTAAGAAGAACCAGGTAAGCGGAGTCGTAGAATTAGACGATGCATACGTGATCATCAAGATGTTAAATCCAAACGACACAACAGCAGCTGCATCAAACAAATCCACACTGCTTCAGGAAAAACAGCAGGCAGCATACGAGAAAGTCTACAAGAAGTGGACAAAAGATGCTGACAAGAAGTGGGATGACAAGAAGTCTGTAGATCAGGATCTATGGAAAGAAGTTAAGTTTAAATATAAAGCTACAACAGCATCTACAGCAGCAACAACAACTACAACAACAGCGGCGAAGAACACAACAACAGCTGCAAAGAGTAAATAATTACAAGAAATGAAAAGGCCGGAGATAACGGGAATAGTTATCTCCGGTCTTTTTGACTTTCTGTGATCACACAGGCACCGAGTTGTTCATATGTATGAATGTAGTTTTCTGAGATTGAAGAATTCGTAATAAGATTGCGACCTTTTCCAAGTTGACAGATGTAGATAAAATCTTTCTTCATAAGTTTGGTTTCATCTGTAATTGTCCACACAATAGATTCCCTATAGACAGGAATTAACGACAGGAAAGCAGCATTTGCTAATGATTTTTACGGTCGTCGGTTTGCGCAATGTCTGAGCATCTTCCGTCAACGAATAACTTATTTCAATACCTTGAAGGCGAGTTTTGCAAGGAAAGCCGATTTGATAAGCGACCGTAAAAAAACGTGTGTAAAATTCCCTAGCTACTTTTCCTGTCGTTTATTTATTTTTTATCATATATCTCAAAGCTTACAGCTGGCCAACTACATCTTCAAATCAGAATTTATGCCTGAGCCTTAGCCCACTCAGCAAATTTAGCACTTTCAACCTGAGCTTCATCCATACTAGAAGCTTTTACACCATAGTAGAATTTGATCTTAGGTTCTGTACCAGAAGGACGAACGCAAACCCAAGCTCCACTTTCAAGTTCATAATAAAGAACATCTGAAGAAGGAAGTCCTGTAGGTTCTACTTTACCGCTTTCTACATCAAGAACAGTATCTTTGCTGTAATCACGGATCTTAAGAACTTTATAACCAGCGATATCTTTTAATGGGTTCTCACGTAAATTAGCAAGCATAGCTTTCATCTTATCCATACCTTCTAATCCTGGGAAGTCCATTGCTGTGATGCTGTCTACGCAGTATCCGTATTTCTCATACATGTCGATCATAACATCCCATAATGTCTTACCTTTTGTTGCATAGTAAGCAGCAGCTTCACAAAGAGCAACTGTAGCAGAAACAGCATCTTTATCTCTTGCATATGTACCGATCAGGCATCCGTAGCTTTCTTCTAATCCGAACAGATATGTACCTTTTCCGGACTGTTCAAATCCAAGGATTTCTTTACCGATCCATTTGAATCCAGTTAATACTTCGATCAGCTTCACATTGTAAGCCTTCGCGATCTCATCGACAAGGTTTGTTGTAACGATAGATTTAACAACAGCACCATCTGCTGGAAGAGATCCAGCTTTTTCCTTCTTCTGGCTTAATACATATTCGCATAATAAAGAACCAGACATATTACCTGTTAAAGGAATATATTCTCCGCTCTTAGCATCTTTTACATATACACCTAAACGGTCAGCATCAGGGTCAGTAGCAAGAACAAGATCAGCATCTTTTTCTTTGGCAAGAGCAAGACCTAATGCAAATGCTTCTTTTGCTTCTGGGTTTGGATAGCTGACTGTTGGGAAGTCACCATCTGGAAGTTCCTGTTCTGGAACAACATATACATTCTTAAATCCAAGATCGTCAAGTACGCGACGTACTGGAAGATTACCTGTTCCATGGAGAGGAGTATAAACGATCTTTAATTTGGAAGCCATCTCATCGATGGAAGCCTGATTGATCACCTGTTTTTCAACTTCTGCGATATAAGCGTCATCAACTTCTTTACCGATCACTTCATATAAACCTGCAGTTACGGCATCTTCTTTAGACATTGTCTTGCAAGTTGAAATGTCAGTGATCGCATTAACTTTCGCTGTAACACCTGAAGCATGAGGATCTGTAAACTGAGCACCATCTTCCCAGTATACTTTGTATCCATTGTACTGAGGTGGGTTATGGCTGGCTGTTACGTTGATACCAGCGATACAGTCTAAATGTCTTACGGCAAATGATAATTCTGGTGTTGGACGTAAGGATTCGAAGATAAATGCTTTGATTCCGTTAGCAGCAAGAGTGCGGGCTGCTTCGTCAGCGAATTCAGGAGACATATGTCTTGAATCAAATGCGATAGCAACACGTTTCTTATCTGTTCCCTGTTCTAAGATATAATCAGCTAATCCTTGAGTAGCCTTTCTTACAACATAAATATTCATACGGTTGATACCAGCACCGATGATTCCACGAAGTCCAGCAGTACCAAATGCAAGATCTGCGTAAAAACGTTCTTTGATTTCATTTTCATCGTTCTCGATGGCTGTTAATTCTTTTTTTGTATCTTCATCGAAATAAGGATTAGAAAGCCATTCCTGATAAGTTTCTTTGTAGTTCATAAATTACTCCTCCTTTAAGTTATAAAAATGCCTTTTGTTTAATTATACCTTAAAACTCATGAAAAAACATTATAAATTTGTACATATTTTTCGAGGAAAATCGAGCGAGCTTCTTTATTGTGAATAAACTCCTCTAATTTCTCGATATATCGTGGAGAAATCCAATGTTTTTTGTGTGCCATATACTGATTCGAGATCTTCCAGAATTTTTCCGGAAATAAAAACAATCCATACAGGCATAAAAGATCATCTTTTGACAAAGGCATAAAGCGGTCATAGTTTGATAAAAAGGTTTCACAAAAGGCAAAATTATAATTATTTTTCTCAAGTGCCTTCTTTAGGAAATAATAAACATCCAGAATCGGATACCCATGATAAAAATGCTCAAAATGGATCGTAGCTGGGGCAGAGGATGTCATGATGATATTATGGTGGTTATAAGCCCCATGACACCATCCACGGCGAGAAGGTGTGGTTTCATTTAAGATTTGGATGGAACGCTCCATCTGTTCCCAGAAGGCTTTCGTCTGTTCCAAAAATAAATATTCAAAAATCCCTTTCTTTTTGCGTTTGCGTATGTAACGTGCAATACTTTTTAATTCCAAATATTTTTGCTCATAATATGTGGAAATGGATGTATATTTTCTAAGATTTTCAGATGAAAAAGAAATAGCAAGACAATGATTATGAAAGCTTGCGAGATTTTCTGCAGAAGATCTGATATCTTTTAAAGCATGAATATCACATTCCGTACCCAAATAAGTTTTTCTAAGCGCAAATGTTTCGTAATACCGGTCAAAAGTAAGAAAATATCCGTCTTTGTTTAAAATGTACTGGTCGGTTTTATAAAAATGATGGTCATGCATCGCCAAAGTCCATTCAGAAACAGCACCAAGACGTTCTTCTGATAGAGAAGTCTGGGATAAGGCATAGACATCATTTTCCCCAAAACACAAAACACAGCCTCGGCCCCGTCGGGTATGAGAGACAGAAATATCATATTGATCCAGCAGTGCCTGATATTTTTCGTTCAACATAGATCCTCCTTTATGTTCTACCTCTAATGATATGAAAATAAGACTAGGAATATGATAGAAACTTGCCATGAAAGTATAAATAGGATATACTGAACTTATCTCAGAAAGGAGTATATGAACTATGAGAAAAAGATTTTTATTAATTTCAACAATCATCGTGCTAAGCGCATTTACATTTGCAGCTTGCGGAAAGAAGAGCCCAAGCAGCCCTGAATCAACAAACAGCGAGACGACAACAGCAGAACCTACAACAGAAGAAAACACAGAAAAAGACACGACAGAAGAAGAAAAACCAGTTGCAACAGCAACATCAGAAGAAAGCACAAAAGAACAGACAAAGACAACAACAGCAACAAAGAAAGATGAACAGGCAAAACCAAAGAGTGCAACAGGTACTTATAATGGATTTGCAGACACAAGTTCTGTAGAGATTGAGATGTCTGACGGAAGTTACCAGACATTTATGGTGAATGATGAAGACCTTGTGAATAAATTAAATGATATGGACGAAGGAACTAAGATCACATTTACATATGGAGCTGTGGAAGGACAGGCGAATATGGAGATTCTTTCTATTGAATAATTTAGTTTTTTATCTATCTGAATAAAGAAATAATAGACTCAACATAAATAAAAACCGAGGATAAAGGGATATTTATGTTGGGTCTGTTTTTCTTAAGGTTCACAGGGATTTTACGAAGTCAGAAAAATGAAGAAATCAGAAAAACAGAAGTAGTAATATTAAAAAAGAACAAGATATGGAAATTGCCAGATAACATAAGGTCTACGGTATCAATGTCTACGTTTTTTGTCGTTACAGACTATTCATTTCATTTTGACTACTGCTGGAATTATAGTATACGCATTTTGGAGTTTCATGTATTCTAAAAATCTTGTCTGAAGGTTTTCTTTTTTAGTTAATGTCCAGCTAATTGTTGAACAATAACAATGAAAGAAGTATGTTATGTTGTTAATGGAGTAAGTCTTGACATAAAAAAAATGAAATGATATTCTAATAATAGAAAAAGGTGCTACCGATATGACGGTCACCTGATATTTAATGAATCAAAAATGATCGCTTAAATTGACAGGTTTAGGGCGATCATTTTTCTGTCTTGGCATCATGCTTTCCGCGATTGTAGCCAAGACTATAACATGCGATACACAATGATAGTACAGCAATTAAGCTTTCAATCGTTAGCATAATTCAAGTCCCCTTTCCGTCGAATTTCTCTTTTCAAGAGATGATCTATGTAATCGGGGCTATAACTCCCACGTAGGAAGTGACCGCCATTCACGTCAAAGTGAAGTAACACCTGTTTTTTATTTTATCAAATCATGTATACTTATTCAATTAAAATATTCTATTTATTAAATTTTATAAAGTATACAATATTAATTTGATATTTTTAAGTTTATATTTTAAATATTTTGACAAATCGGTGCAGTAGAACCCCTTTTACCTTCTGTTAATAAACACAAAAATTATTAACCAGTACCGCTTAAGGTCTCTGGAACCTTAAGAAATCACAAGCTCCTGCAGGTAAAAAAATATGCGTTGTTAAAAGAAAATATGTTATGATGAAAGAAAAACAGAAAGGATATTAATATGACAAAGATTAAATTAACAGATAACCTTTCCTTATCTCAGATCATCCGAGGTTTTTGGAGACTAGATACTTGGGAATTATCAACAGACGAACTTATTGATAACATGAAATCAAGCATAGACTTAGGTGTAACATCTTTTGATACAGCAGAGATTTATGCAGATACTTTATGTGAATCTCAGATAGGTGAAGCATTTGCCAAAGATCCGGCATTAAGGGGAAAAGTAGAGCTGATTTCAAAAACAGGAATTTACAAACAAGAAATTAATGGAGAATCATTTGGGTATTATAATACAACTTATGATAGAATCGTACGATCCTGTAAAGAAAGTCTTCAGAGATTACATACAGATTATCTTGACCTATATTTAATTCACAGAGAAGACCCTCTTTTAGATCCATGGGAGGCAGGCAGAGCAATGCTGGATCTGAAGAAAGAAGGGCTGATCAAAGAAATCGGAGTGTCAAATTTTGATCCATTTAAATTTGATGCAATGAATAAAGCGGTTGACGGAGCACTTGTAACGAATCAGATTGAATGGAACCCAGTATGTTTTGAACATTTCAATTCTGGAATGATGGATTATCTGACAGTTAATAAAATTCATCCAATGATATGGTCACCACTTGCAGGAGGAAGATTATTTCAAGAAGATGATCTACAATGTAAGAAAGCAATGGATAAGATCAAAGAAATCGCTGAGAGACATAACTGTGAACCAGATACGATCGTGTATGCATGGATCATGTATCATCCAGTACAGGCAATGCCGATCGTTGGAAGCAGAAAGGTTGAGAGGATTGAATCTGCAGTGAAAGCAATGGATGTTAAATTAGAGCATTATGAATGGTACGAGATTTATGCAGCAAGCGGACAGCAGCAGATAAGATAATGAATAAAATGAATGAAAATAGAAAAATCGTGTTAGATACTTTAAATGAGCAGAACATCGAATATGAAATGTTTGAACATCAAGCGGTATACACAGTCGATGAAATCGAAGACTCTGACCTGTGGAATCATGAGAATGGAATAGGTGCTAAGAATTTATTTTTACGAGATGGCAGCGGAAAGCATCATTTTCTTGTGATCATTCGGGAAGACAAGCAGGCGGACCTTAAGAAAGTAAGAGATGAGATTGGAAGTTCCAGACTAAGTTTTGCCTCAGCCGAGCGTCTAATGAAATATTTAAATATTGAACCCGGATCTGTTTCGCCGTTAGGCGTTTTGAACGATCAGGAATGTGTGATTCCGGTATTCTTTGACGAAGATCTGAAAGAATATGAATACATTGCAGTCCATCCAAATGATAATACAGCAACGATCTGGATGAAACTTGCTGATCTTGTGAATGTCATAAAGTTGCATGGAAATCAAGTAAAATTTATCAATGTGGAATAAAATTCATGAATAAGAAAAAGAACACAAGATTCTTTGATTTTTTGAGAATTGAGGACTATAATGTAGCCAATATAAAGAGTCAAAAGAATAAAGAGAAAGAAGGCAACGAACAAGATGAGTTATTATAGTGTGAATTTACCAAGTTATACGATCGGAGAGGGATGTTATAAAGAGATTCCGCATACAACAAGATTTTATGGAAAAACAGCTGTTGTGATCGGTGGAAAGATTGCGATGTCTAAAGCAAAAGATAAGATCTTAGAAGGAATCAAAGATTCCGATGTAGAAATCCTTGATTTTATCTGGTACGGTGGTGATTCCACCTATGAAAATGGTAACGCATTGATCGACATGGACGTTGTCAAGAAAGCAGACATGATCTTCGCAGTCGGTGGAGGACGTGCCTGTGATACATGTAAATATGTGGCAAATGAAATGGATAAACCATTATTCTGCTTCCCAACCGTAGCATCAAACTGTGCATCTGTCACAGCAATCTCTGTAATTTATAACCCAGATGGATCATTCAGAGAATATTACTATCCAAAGAATGCAAACCATACATTCATCGAATCATCCATCATCGCTGATTCACCAGAAGAATTATTATGGGCAGGAATCGGAGATGCATTAAGCAAAGAATGTGAAGCAGTATTTGCATCCAAAGAAGACGAATTATCCCATACACCAATGATGGGAGTACAGCTAAGTAAGATCTGTACTACACCACTTGTTGAATATGGAAAGAAAGCATTGGACGACTTAAGAGCGAATAAAGTATCTTATGAATTAGAACAGGTAGCGTTAGACATCATCATCAGTACAGGATTAGTATCTAATATGGTAAGTGCAGCACCAAAATATTACTATAACTCAAGCCTTGCACACTGTGTATATTACGGATCAACCGTTACAAAAGGCGGAGAAAAACATTTACATGGAGAAATCGTATCATTAGGTGTGCTATGTCTGTTAACTTTCGGAAAAGAATACGAAGAAAGAGAACGAATCGCAAAATTCAACCTAAGTATGGGACTGCCAGTATGCTTTGAAGACATTGAGATCACAGAAGATGATTTTGATGCAATGGCAGAGAAAGCAATGACCACTACAGAATGGGACTTCAAACCTGAGAATGCTGGGGTTACGAAGGAAAGCTTTATTCAGTGTATGAAAGAAACAGATGAATATGGTAGAAGTATAAAATTTTAATTTGTAAGTTGGCTAACTGTAGATTTCGAGTATATGATAAAAAATAAATAAACGATTGGAAGCGCAGCTAGAGAATTTTCCTCACGTTTTTTACAGATCGCTGATCCGCCGGCTTTCCTTGCGTAACTCGCCTTCAAAGGTATTGAAAATCAGAACTCTTTGAGGCTCAAACAACGCACCAAGCCGGCTGCGAATCCGTAAAAAACGTGGCAAAATTCTAATGCTGCGCTTCCAATCGTTTATTTATTTTTTATCATATACCAGAAGTCTAAAGTGTGGACAATTACAAGATTGGAAAATTTAAGTGGATGTGTATGGAGAACAGTATTGATTGTAAAATAGGGGATTTTTAAACAGAAGGTAATGTTCTTATCTTATTTCTATCTCATACATGAAACACTATTACAAATCAGAATTTAAGAAAATCATAAGTATATTTCACATTTTCCGTTATATTTCGCAACACCGCTCGATGTATAATAACAACATAAGGAGGTGCATTGCAGGATGAGACGTATAACAGTTTATTTTATCTGCCTCTTCATGATGCTAGGAAATATAAAGTTCGTATCCGCAGATACAGAGATCAACAGGATCATGAACAATAAAAATCAAGATGTTTTGTTTGTGGGATCTGTAACTTATGTTTCAGATAACTATTTTGTTTTAAGTGCAAAGGATTATATCAACACAGAATCAACATCAGAAGCAATTGCAAAAAGAACGGAAGATCATCGATATGTCATCATGAAGAATGAAAATATAAAATATACGTCATCCTATCATGAGAAAACAACGGTTGAAGAAGGAGATCATGTGATTGCATCATTAAAGAAGACAAAAGGGAAATGGACCATTTCCAACGGGTTATATGAAACAGACAGTGATGATTATCAGACACTAGCCGTAAAAGCATATAATAAAAATCCGGATGTCCAAAGTATTATGTTAAAATACTTCGTTAACACGGATGGAATGATGAAAAAATTCTCCTGTAACACAGATGGAAGCAAAGTTTATTACCAAAGCAAAAAGATTTATGATGCGAGGTGGAATATGAAGAAATATTTAACGATTGAAGAGATTAGAAATTCAGAGAAGCTAAAACAAATGGATCATAAAACAAGTCTGGTAGATGATATAGAAGAAAAAACGACGTTTAAAACACGAAAATGGATTATGTTTGTGATTGATATGGCAGCAATTGTGGTAGTTATTGGGCTGCTTAAGAATCGGAAGAAGAAATTTTGATTTTTGTAAGTTGGCCAACTGTAAATTTCGAGTATATGATAAAAAATAAATAAGCAACCGAAAGCGATGCGGTGGAATTTTGCTCATATTTTGAACAAATCGCTGATTCGCCCAATTTCCTACGAAAACTCGCTCTGGAGTTTGTCTAAGACCAAAGTCTTTGAAGCTCAGACATTCGTCCAATTGGGCTGCGAATTTATTCAAAATATAGCAAAATTCCAATGCATCACTTTCGGTTGCTTATTTATTTTTTATCATATACCTGAAGTCTAAAGTGTGGGCAATTACAAGATTGGAAAACTTGAGTGGGTGTGTATGTTAAATGTTATTGTTTTTCAATTTTTGTAGTGGTAGACAGTGTTTATTATAAATACCAATACCGTATAACATATACACTGTGTTGTGGTTTGAATAGACTTCAGGTGTATGTGACAGAAATAAAAGAAAAACAAATATTTGAAAGAATCCAGGTGGCAAACATGAGCACTTTTTGAGTGCGTTTTTTACAAATTCGCAGTGCCTGTGGTTGGATGTCTGACCGTTGCTGCGGGCATTTTGGCTCGCAGCGAGGAAGTTTCCAAAGGAACAGGCACGGATCAGCGATTTGTAAAAAACGCTCTCAAAAATGCGGAGTTGCCACCTGATTCTTTCAAATATTTGTTTTTCTTTTATTTCTGTCACATACACGTAAGCCTACCTACAAATTTTGTGTTATACTATATACAACAAAAAGCAAAGGAGGCCGAATCTATGAGAATGTATGATCTGATACTAAAAAAGAGACAAGGGAAACCTTTGACGAAAGATGAGATTCAATGGATGATCCGTGAATACACAGATGGCAGGATACCGGATTATCAGATGTCAGCTTTGTTGATGGCGATCTGTTTTCAAGGGCTTGATAAAGAAGAAACTTATGAGCTTACGATGGCAATGGCGCGAAGTGGTGAGATGCTTGATCTGTCTCAGATTCAGGGGATCAAGGTTGATAAGCATAGTACGGGAGGGGTTGGAGATAAGACTTCTTTGGCGTTGATACCGATTGTTGCTTCGCTTGGAATCCCGGTTGCTAAGATGTCTGGGCGTGGACTTGGTCATACTGGGGGTACGATCGATAAACTGGAGAGTATTCCAGGTTTTTCAACACAGCTTGAAGATGATGCGTTTGAAGAACAAGTGAATTCAATTTGTATTTCAATCATGGGGCAGACGAAGGATCTTGCACCAGCAGATAAATTGTTGTATGCATTGCGGGATGTGACCGCAACGGTGGATCAGATTTCTTTGATCGCAAGCAGTATTATGAGTAAGAAGCTGGCAGCAGGAGCAGATGCAATCTTGTTGGATGTAAAGACCGGAAGCGGTGCATTTATGAAAGAAGAGTCGGATGCGATACAACTTGCCAAAGAGATGGTAGAGATCGGAAAGAGTGCCGGAAGGAAGATGACGGCTGTGATCACGAATATGGATGAACCTCTTGGAATGGCAGTTGGAAATATTCTGGAAGTCAAAGAAGCGATCGACACATTAAAAGGCAATGGACCAGATGATTTTGTGGAGCTTATTGAGACACTGGCTTCGCATATGCTGATCCTTGGCGGTGCAGTAAAGGATTTTGATGAAGGACTTATGAGAGTCCGGGAATCTATTCAAAGTGGGAAAGCATTGGATAAATTCAAACAATTTGTTGCTGCACAAGGTGGTGATACGAAATACATTGATCATCCAGAGTTATTTGAACAGGCAGATATTATAGAAGAAATACGATCAGAACAAGATGGATTTGTCGGAAGTATTGATGCACAGGAAATGGGAATCTGCTCTTTGATCCTTGGTGGAGGAAGAGAAACGAAGGAAAGTGTGATCGATCCAACGGTTGGACTTGTTTTCTCAAAGAAGGTTGCGGATCCTGTGAAGAAAGGCGATGTGCTTGCAACGATTTATGGAAATGATGAAGAAAAAGTAAAACAGGCAGTTCTTCATTTTAAAGAAAACTACCATATAATAGAAGAAAAACCAACGAAACCGATAATGATCCGGGAAGTATTATCTTAAATCTATTTGCATAAAATGATAAAAAGGATAGAGATCCATGAAACAAAGAATCTGGATATTTATTTTTAGTATTATTTTATGTGTGATTTTGACAGGATGTATCAAAAAGGATGAACGAGGGCAAAAACAGAAGGTTGTATATGTTGTCTGTAGAAGAAGTGTGATCCCGGTACAATTAGGCAAACTGATCGATGAACAAAAGAGGGAAGCATTTCATTTTACATATACGACAGGTGGTTTTACTTATTATGTGATCGGATATGGAAGACAGCCGGGGAGCGACTATAAGATCAAGGTTAGAGAATTTAGTGCAGACCGGACACATATTTATATTGATACGATACTGACAGGGGTTACAAAAGAGCACCAGAAGTATGGAAAATCTTATCCATATATTGTACTAAAAAGCCAGTTTTACGAAAAAGATGTGATTTTTCACTAAAATTATAAAAAGTTTAGAATAGTTTTATTGATTTATAAAATCAGAAAACATATAATGGTGCTTATGAATCAAAGGAGGAGCTGACATTTGAATAATCAACAGAATAATAAGAATGATAAAAATGATAAAGATAACAAGAAGAAAAACGCGAAGATTCTTGCAATCTTCCTGATCGTTTCAATTCTTGGTACTTTCTTTTTTAATTCGATTTTAACAAAATGGAGAAACGGAACGGAGAAAACGATTTCGTACAATAAATTTGTCACAATGCTTGATAAAGATCAGGTAAAAAGTGTAAAGGTCACAGACAGCCAGTTGAAAGTGACACCAAAGAACGAGGGAAATCCTTTTTACAAGACAACATATACGGTACAGAGGATCAGCGGAGATTATGAACTGGTGAATCGTCTGATCAAGAGTAAGATCGCATTTGAACAGGAACCAGAAGATCCGATGGATACTTTCTTATCGATATTGATCAGTTTGATCCCTACGATCGTGATCTTTGGATTCCTTGTCATGATGATGCGAAGAAGCAGCGGAATGATGGGGGTTGGAAAGTCCAATGCGAAGGTATATGTTGAGAAGAAGACAGGAGTGACATTTGCAGATGTTGCGGGACAGGGAGAAGCGAAGGAAACACTGACAGAGATGGTAGATTTTCTTCATCACCCAGAACGATACACAGAGATTGGTGCGAAGCTGCCAAAAGGTGCATTGCTTGTAGGACCTCCGGGTACTGGTAAGACATTGCTTGCCAAAGCAGTAGCAGGAGAAGCAGGAGTTCCATTCTTTTCACTTTCTGGATCTGACTTTGTAGAGATGTTTGTCGGAGTCGGAGCATCCAGAGTTCGTGACTTATTTAAACAGGCACAGCAGATGGCACCATGTATTATTTTTATTGATGAGATCGACGCTATTGGTAAGAGTCGTGATAATGGAATGCATGGTGGAGGAAATGATGAACGTGAACAGACATTGAATGCTTTACTTGCAGAGATGGATGGATTTGATACATCCAAAGGTATCATTATTCTTGCAGCAACAAACCGTCCAGAAGTCTTAGACAAAGCCCTTCTTCGTCCAGGACGTTTTGACCGCCGTGTTATTGTAGAACGCCCAGATTTAAAGGGAAGAATTGAGACATTAAAAGTACATGCCAAAGATGTGAAGATGGATGAGACCGTTGATTTTGAAGAAATCGCACTGGCAACCAGTGGAGCTGTTGGATCTGATCTTGCCAATATGATCAACGAAGCAGCACTTGGAGCTGTCAAGGCAGGAAGAAAGGCTGTTTCACAGAAAGACTTATTTGAAGCAGTGGAAGTTGTCATTGCTGGTAAAGAGAAGAAGGACAGAATTCTTGGCGATGAAGAGAAACACATCGTTGCATACCATGAAGTCGGACATGCACTGGTTATGGCATTGCAAAAAGAATCAGAACCAGTACAGAAGATCACCATCGTACCTCGTACCATGGGAGCGCTTGGATATACAATGCAGCGTCCAGAAGAAGAAAAATATTTAAATAAGAAGGATGAGATGTTAGCAGACCTTGTATCATTCTTCGGTGGACGTGCGGCAGAAGAAGTGAAGTTTAACTCTGTCACAACAGGAGCATCCAATGATATCGAGCGTGCCACAGCGATCGCAAGAGCGATGGTAACACAGTATGGTATGTCTGATGAATTTGGATTGATCGGTTTAGAGTCTATTACAAACCGATACTTAGATGGACGTGCAGTTATGAACTGTGCAGAGACAACAGCAGCGAAAGTCGATGAAGTTGTCATGAAGATGTTAAAAGAAGCTTACGCCAAAGCAGTCACATACATTCGTGAAAATATGGACATTCTTGACGAAGCAGCAGAGTTTTTGATCCAGCGTGAGACGATCACAGGAAAAGAATTCATGGAAATCTTCAACAAATACAAGAATCCAGTAGAAGAGTCTGATAAAAATGTATCAGAGACAGCTGAAAATGATGCAGAAATTTCAGAAGCAGAGGTAAAAACAGATTCTGAGATCAAGACAGAAGAAGAAAATACATCGACATATAATACTGGATATGCCCAGTGGGTGGAAGATGATGACGATGAAGAATAATCTGTCAGAGTCAGTGAACAAAATAAAATAGCGAAAAGCATAAAAATGCGGAGACGATCGATTAAACGAATGTCTCCGCATTTTTCCATATAGCTGATATAAAAGGATGCCAAAGGTAAAAAATATATTCTATCCTCAGCAGGTCTTGTTACGGCCTTAATCCCATTCCACCTTCTAAGGTAAGTGTTTCTCCGTTCATATATTTGAAATCAGGCGAAGCTAACTGAACGCATACTCTTCCGATTTCTTTCTCAACATCTCCATAATGTCCTGCAGGAGGCATTTTAACATTAGCTTCAAAGGCTTCAGGATAAGCCTGCTGGAAATTTTCAAGCTGTGCTGTCCATGCGAGTGGACAAATGATATTAGCATTGATGCCGTCAGGACCCCATTCATTTGCGGCAACTCTGGTAAGACCACGGATTCCTTCTTTTGCTGCAGCATAAGCACATTGACCATAGTTTCCAAATAATCCGGCACCGGATGCAAAGTTAATGACAGAGCCTTTTGTCTCTTTCAAATGAGGGTAACATGCTTTCATATAGTAAAATGCGGCATAAAGACCGGAATAAAGTGCGAGATCAAATTGTTCAGTCGTATGATCAGCTAAAGTAACTCCAGAAGCAGATGCCTGTGCATTATTGATCAGGACATCGATCCGTCCGAATTTGGCGATTGTTTCATCAATGACATTCTGCACGACTGTCTCGTTGTCAGCATCGGCACTTACATCAGCTTGGACTGGTAGAACTTCGATATTGTATAATCTCTCGAGTTCCTCTTTGGCATCGGCAAGTTTCTGTTTATTTCTTCCTGTAATAACGAGGTTTGCACCTTCCTTTGCGTATGCAGTTGCAATTCCATAACCAATAGACCCACAGCTTCCATCTTTTAATACAGATCTTCCGCCACCAGTGATGATGGCTGTTTTACCTTTTAAAAATCCCATAAGTTTTACCTCTCATTATTAAGTGATGAGATAATCATAGCAGACAAATTGTGTGAAATCAAGGAATAATTTCGTTAATTGTCTGACAATTATGTTAATTTATTAATTAACGAAAAGATTCCGATCCAGAATGAACTAAATTTGGAACAACATAAAAAAATCTGCAGAATTAGAATTAGATCCTGAAGATGTAGCATTCATGAGAGAATCAGCAGAAGCAATCGATAAATAAAAACTAGAAAGAGATCCCTTGTGAGAGAAAAATTGAAAATGTTGGAAAACATGGAAAAAAGTCTTTGAATTCCACAATATCAATGATAGAATAAAAGAAAGTCACAGAACATTTAAGAAGTATATGACAAATAAAGATATATACTATGCTAGATAATTTATAAGGGAGGGGTGTCCCGTGAAGAACCGTTTAGAACATATAAGAGAACAAGTTAAGAATGAGAAGAAAGTCACAGTATCCGAACTAAGTAAGATTTACAAGGTAACGGAAGAGACGATCCGAAGAGATCTTGAGAAGCTGGAAAAGGAAGGTTTTTGACGAGAACATTTGGTGGTGCTGTATTGAACAGTGCAAGTCAGAAGGAACATATCCATTTTTACAAGCGAACATCGATCAATCAAAAGGAAAAGGCTAAGATCGCGCAACTCTTTAAGGAAGTATTAGATCAGAAGAGAACGATAGCAGCAGATGCCAGTACAACTGTCATGGAAGCCATTCGTTTACTGAAGGCAAACCGTAATATTACCGTACTGAGTTCATCAACAGAGATTTTCCGTGAGATGACAGGATCAGAGATTCATATTCTTTCAACAGGCGGCGTGTTCAATGAGGACTCCCTCTCTCTGCAAGGGAACTTAGCAAAAGAAAATATTAGAAGGTATCATGTGGATCTTGCACTGCTCAGCTGTAAAGGACTTGATATGGACAAAGGTATCATGGACTCCAGCGAACGAGAAGCAGATGTCAAGACAGAGATGGTAAAACAGGCACTAGAAGTAGCTCTTCTTGCAGATCATACAAAATTTGAGAGAACGGCATTTGTACAATTTTTAGACTGGGATAAGGTAACCTATCTGGTAACCGATGAAAGACCGTCAGATCAATGGGTTGAATTTTGTAAAGAAAAAGGAATCACGTTGATTTATTAAGAAGATATGATAGTCTGTGAGGCTACCGTTTCAATCGTACCACTTGTTTTATCATCATTAAGCCTTGCATTATGCAGCATGGCAGATCCAAAGAGACTTGGGAAAATCGCAGGAAAGATAATTGGAACATTCGTAGGGTTTTATGTATGCGGTGCAACAGCAGCTGGGATTAATATCACACCAACCCAGCTGATCACAGCAGCATTCCTGTCTATTTGTGTAGCGATGGGAACACCTGCGATTCCGATAGCTGGAACAACATTGATCGTCAGCTATAAAGAAAATGAATTAGACAAGGATGTCTATAATAGTTAAAACACTCCATATAATATGTCAAGAAAACTGTACGCCTCATCGGTGTACAGTTTTCTTGTTTGGTAATAATAGTGATAAAACTGGATATTGTATGCATAAATTTGACAAAAACTGGGCAAAATGTTATAATATTAAAATCATTATATAGAATTTCCAGAATATTCTGTATATGGAAGAGGTGAATTTATGACACAATTAGATCTTAACAGAGTACGCCAATCCATCAAGAATCAGATTGGCAGCAAAATCAAGATTAGTGCAAACAGAGGACGACATAAATTTGTAACAGCTAAGGGAGTGATCACACAGACATATCCTAATATCTTTTTGGTAGAGTTAGAGAATGCAGATGGCAATGACCAGAATAAAACTGTAAGTTTCAGCTACCAGGACGTGATCACAAGAGATGTCCGTATGATGTTATTAGAAAACTAATGGGTGATGCATAGAATCCTTCTTGTCTGAATATATTTGTATATACAGACAGGGAGGAATTTTTTTATGGATTTTGATAAGAAAGAATTTTATGGGATCGTGGCGAAAGCGAAGAAACAGATGCAGATCACGATCGATCAGGACTGCAATGTTGCAGATACAAAACCAGATGTAGAAAAGATGATCCAGACCAGAGGAATCGTAAAGATACAGGAAACGGAAATGATGGTTGACCGGGTAAGGATCAAGGGGGAATTTGTATTTCAGGGGCTATATGGTACAAATGATACGTCAGCATACCTTGAATCGCTGGAATATTCTCTTCCGTTTGAGGAATATGTACATATAGAAGGAGTGCTCCCATCGGATTATGTAAAAGTAAAATATACGATCGATGACATCAATACGATTTTGATCAATTCAAGGAAAATAAGTATTCGTGTATTATTGACGTTTTCCTTTCAGATCACGGAAGAAATGAAAGAAAAAGGGATCATTGAAATTCATGAAGAAAATGTATCCGTGTTAAAGAAAGATGTACAGATCACAGATCTGATCGTAAATAAAAAGGATATCGCGAGATTAAAAGAAGAATTGGTACTTCCTGCAAATAAGGCGAACATTTATCAGATTTTATGGACACAGGTAGATATGGAAAATCTGCAGGCAAAAATTGGAGAGCACATGATCGAGATTCAGGGTGCAATGCATATATTTGTATTATATCTTGGAGAAGATGCCCAGATGCCGGTACAGTATGCGAGATGGGAGATTCCGGTAGATACGCAGCTGGAATGTTATGAATGTATGCCAGGAATGATCGGACGGATCGGGATGACACTCGGAGGACAGCAGTTGGAGATAAGACCTGATGAGGATGGAGAAGAAAGAATTGTTTCTTTGGATGTTACGATCGACTGTGATATTAAAATTTATGAAGATCATAAGATTTCATATATTGATGACGGATATAGTATGGAAGAAACGCTAATTCCAGAATATCATATGTTCGATTTTGAGACACTGGTAGGAAAGAACCAAGCGGTGATGAAAGCAGACAAACGCTTTCGGCTGGAACAAGAGTCAGGAAAGCTGTTGCAAGTGTTATCCGTTAAAGGAAGTGCAACCGTAGACGATGTGGAAATGACGGCACAAGGATTATCTGTAGAAGGTGTGTGGATGGCAGATGTCTTGTATCTGTCCACAGAAGATATGACACCAGTGATGAGCAGTTCTTATATGGAGCCGTTTACATTTTTTGTTGAGACGAAGAATCTGACTGGAAATGAGGACTATCAGCTGGATGTGCGGGTAGATCAGATGACAGCGATTCCAACAGAAGGAGAAGAGATAGAGATCAGAGCTTCTGTTTTATTTGATTTTATCGCTTTTCACAGAGTCAGACAGCGGATTATGACGGATATGAAGCAAGGACCGCTAGACTACGACAAAATACGTGAGATCCCAGGGATCGTTGGGTATATCGTCAAAGAAGGAGACACTCTATGGTCTATTGCCAAGGCGTATTTTACAACGGTTGAGAGCATTCGGGAGCAAAATGAGGACATTTCCGATATCAAACCAGGAGATAAGCTTTTAATCGTAAAAGAAATGAAAATATTTTAGCAAATAAGGATTGCATTTTTTTCAGAACAATACTATAATATTCTGTATACAAGATGTGAGATAGAAACTATTTCACATAAGATAAAGGAGTGCATATGGATCATAGTATTGTTCTAAAATCATATGGAAAAATCAACCTTGGTCTGGATGTTTTAAGAAGACGCGAAGATGGATACCATGAAGTGCGTATGATCATGCAGACGGTTGGACTTTATGATGTGCTTACAATGAAGAAAAGGAAAGATGACAAGATTGAGATGACCTGTAATCTTTCGTTTCTGCCCACCGATGAACGTAATCTCGTTTATAAGGCTGTAAAACTCATAAAGGATAAGTATCATATTAAAGATGGAGTTGAGATCAATCTCAGCAAACGGATTCCGGTAGCAGCAGGTATGGCTGGCGGAAGTTCTAATTGCGCAGCAGCATTAAAAGGAATGAATCAGCTGTTTGATCTAGGATTATCAATCGATGAATTATGTGAGATAGGAGTAACGCTTGGAGCAGATGTTCCATACTGTATCTGGGGTGGTACAGCACTATCAGAAGGAATCGGAGAGAAACTTTCAAGGGTTGATGCGATGCCAGATTGCTATATTTTGATCGCAAAACCAGGGATCAGTGTATCAACAGCATTTGTATATAAGAACCTTGATCTTCCAGCACTTTCGAAGCATCCGGATATCGATGGAATGCTGGAGTGCCTGAAAGAGAAAGATCTTACAGGAATCTGTAATCGTCTGGAGAATGTACTGGAGACAGTCACGATCAAGGAATATCCGATCATTGAGAAAGTTAAGAAACATCTGATGGATCAGGGAGCAAAGGGAGCTTTAATGAGTGGAAGTGGACCAACGATCTTCGCGATCTTTGAGGATAAGAAAACAGCGGACGATGCAATGGAATCATTACGAAGTATTGAGGACATCAAACAGGCATACGTAGTAAGACCGATACAATAATGTATTTTCACAAATAAGAAAGCAGTATGGAAGATACATTGGAGAAAGCAGGAGGAGAAGAAACTATGAGCGATAAATTAAAGGTAAACATGAATGAATATCTGCCATTGAGAGATGTGGTATTTAATACATTAAGACAGGCGATCATCACAGGAGAATTTGCACCAGGAGAACGTCTGATGGAGATCGCACTTGCGAATCGATTAGGAGTTAGCAGAACACCTGTCCGAGAAGCAATCCGTAAACTGGAACTGGAAGGACTTGTAGTCATGATCCCAAGAAAGGGAGCAGAAGTTGCAAGGATCACAGAAAAAGATTTAAGAGATGTCTTAGAAGTACGTTGTTCCTTAGAAGAATTAGCAGCAGAACTTGCAGCGGAACGTATGGATGAAGAAGGACAGGAGAAGTTAGATCAGGCATTAGTAGAATTCGAATCAGCAATCGAATCTGGAGATAATGCAGCCATCGCAGACAGCGATATGGAATTCCATGACATCATCTTCGATGCAACAGGGAATCCACGACTGATTCAGATCATTGGAAACTTAAGAGAACAGTTCTACCGTTATCGTCTGGAATATGTAAAGGATACAGATTACCATATTGTATTGTTGAATGAGCATAAAGAGCTTGTGAATGCGATCAGAGCAGGTAAGAAAGAAGAAGCACGCAAGATCATGAAGAAACATATTACAAATCAGGAAATGACAGTGATCCGTAATATTAAGGAAGAGTATTAAATTTTAATTTTTGTAGTTGGCCAACTGTAGATTTTGAGTATATGATAAAAAATAAATAAACGATCGGAAGAGCAGCTAGAGAATTTTGCTTTTCCGATCGTTTATTTATTTTTATGTAGTGTGGTAGATAGATTTTTATACTTTTGACACTTACATCATATAATAAACTACAAGGAACAAAAAAGGGGAAAATATGAATATAAGAACCGCAACAATCAAAGATCTAGAAGCAGTAACATCTGTAGAGGCAGAATGCTTTCCACCAGCGGAAGCAGCAACAAGAGAAGAATTAGCAGAACGATTAAAATACTATGCTGATCATTTCTGGCTGATGTTTGATGGAGATAAATTAATTGCGTTTGTAGATGGATTTGTAACGGATGAAGAAGATCTGACAGATGAGATGTATGCAAAAGCTCAGTTGCACAATGAAAGTGGAGCGTGGCAGATGATCTTTGGGGTGAATACGATACCTGCATACAGAAAACATGGGTATGCAGGAGAGTTGATCAAATGTGCGATCGAAGATGCAAGAAAGCAGGAAAGAAAAGGATTAGTGCTTACTTGTAAGGATCATTTGGTGCATTATTATGCGAAATTTGGATTTGAGAATGAGGGAGTATCTGAGTCTGAGCATGGAGGAGTGAAGTGGAATCAGATGAGGCTTAAATTTTGATCATAATGCTGCAAGATTTGGGATGTTGACACAAACAGTAAAGAACAGTAAAATAGTATAAAAACAGTAAAGAACAGTAAAAGAGATAAGAGGTGATAAGAAATGCAAAATCCTTTTACACTTACATTTGGAAAAAGTCCGTTAGAACCAGTGGAACGTCCAGTACAGACGAAAGAGATCATTGATACATTTACAGCAGAACAGATCAATCAGCAGATGTTTATTATTACAGGAGTGCGTGGGTCAGGAAAGACTGTAATGATGACTGAGATTTCACAGAAATTGAGAGAAAATGATCAATGGATCGTAATAGAATTGAATCCAGCAACAGATTTATTGAAAGGACTTTTATCAAAGTTAAATAGCAACAAGGTATGTGCTGGAATCATTAAATCTGCCAAAATTGATCTGTCATTTTTCGGTTTTGGAGTAGCAATTGAAGGAATGTCACCAATTACAGATGAAGAGACAGCGATCATAGCAATTCTGGAAAAGATGAAAAAGAATGGGAAGAGGCTCTTGATCACAATTGATGAAGTCACGAATAATGAATTTATGCAGGTTTTTGCTGGATCTTTTCAGATTTTTGTAAGGCAGGATCTACCAGTATTTTTATTAGCAACGGGTTTATATGAGAACATCGATGAGTTACAGAATGAAAAGAATCTTACATTCTTATATAGAGCACCAAAGATACAATTAAAACCGTTAAATAATCGGGCAATCATGAATAAATATAAAACAATTTTTAAAATTGAATCAGAACATGCTGCGAAAATGGCAGAACTTACAAAAGGTTATCCATTTGCATTTCAGGTTCTTGGATATTTAACATGGAATCATGAGGGTGATTACGAAGCAGTCATTGATGAATATGAACAGTATTTGAGTGAATTTGTTTATGATAAGATCTGGTCAGAATTATCACAGAAAGATAGGATAGTAGCAAGAGGAATTGCAGAGGTTGATGGTGGGAAGATCAAAGATATCCGGGAACGTTTAGGAATGGAGACGAATGAATTTAATCCATATCGAAAACGTTTGATAAAAAAGGGAATCTTGTCAGGTGAAATGAGAGGATATGTATACTTTACATTACCATTATTTGATGAGTATGTAATTGACAATTCATAGAAATTAATCCAAGGTCAGATTTACGAAGTAGTTGATAAATACAAAAATTATTAACCAATATCATATAACATACACACTGTGTGTAGTGATGAGTCCTTGAATAGTTTTGAATGCGTTTTTACAAATTCGCAGCGCCCTGTTTATGTCTGACCGTAGCTGCACAAATAAGATAATTTGAACGCTTTCAAATCATTTCTTTAGTCTTCTTATCTTCTTTCTGACTCATACAGGACCAACACTACCTACAGGATTTACTGATTGATGCCCGGCAATATCGTCTTCACATACCGTGAAGCAAACCTCGGACAATTCGCCCTAATATAACTATTATTCACCTGTGCTGGGCTAAGAAAATCAGAATATACTCCATAAACCCCAAGTTTCATAAACTCTTTCGCAAAATAAGCATTATTCACGGAATGTGTATATGAATAAATTCCTTGTTTTGCAAGCAGTTCCATACGATAATCATTGATATCATTCTTAGGAGAAGTGATCGCTTCAATACCATTTTGTTTACAGAACTTTACGACTTTATAAAATGCTGCATCTGGCTGTTTGTAAGTGGTGTATACAAAATGCTTGAAGGGATGCACGCTTTTTACAGCCCAGTACATTCTCTGATTGTAGACCTGAACGATCACACGGTCTAAGAGGTCTTCTTTACCGACTTTTTTAGCTGTCTGTACAAGAACATTAAATTCCTTTTTTGCATCTGCAGGCTCTGTGCTTTTTGAGTCTGTCATCAGATAGAAATCAGGATATTTTTCCATGAGATTCAATACATCAAGGAAAGAAGTTGGTGTATATTTCCCATAGATCTTAGTATTTTTGAATTTACGGTAACTGACTGGGTCGCCTTTTTTACTGGTTGGATCAGAAAGTTTCCGACCCCATTGGTGCTTCCCAATCGCAACGTTGTCCTTAGTAAGAAGGATGTCCATTTCAAAGACACGATAACCCTTCTGATAAGCAGGGTAAAAGCCATCGATGGAATTCAAATAATCTTTGCCATCAAGCCCGCCCATTGCATGGGCAATGCTGTGGTAAGTATACCAAGGTTTCAGTGTTGTTTTTTCTTTTTGTGCCTTTTTACGAGCAGTGTTAACATCTTTTTCACGCTGGACCTCAGATTGTTTTGCCAGTTGCTTTTGATGCTTTTTATGATATACCGAATAAGCACTAAAAGCTCCGCCAGCAACAATAACAGCAAGGCAAAGTGTTAAGATATGTGGAAGAAATCGTTTTAATCGGTATTTCCAGACTACATATCGGATTTCCTTTGTTTTTATTTTTGAAAGTCTCATTGCTAAACTCCTAGCTTAATAAAAATGTAACATTCGAAACAAATAATTAATATCTATCCATTATAGCATAAACCTGTGTCGAAAAAAAGAACGAAATCCCATACAAAATAAGCTGCCAATTAAGATTAGTAAGATGATCATAACGGCGCAGTGAAGGAAAAATGCATCTGGAAGGATCATGATCACAGGGTCAGTAGCTTCATCAAAAATCCAATAATCATTTCGAAACATGATCTCATGAAACAAAGTAAAAGCGGCATCCCAGTTGAACGCACATAAAATACCAACAATTACGGGTAATAAAACAGTTATAATAGAAGCTGATCTTAAAAAATCAATATTTCGTGACCTTATTTTTCTCTTTATGAGGAAACAAGATAAGATCAGTGTGATCACGCAAAGATATTCGATACCAACAAAGATTCGTTTTACTTCTTCAAAATGAATCTTGCCCTCTCTTGACATAGGTAAGGTCAGTTTTAATTTGCCAGAATAAAAGAACTGATTATAATCAATCAAAGCATCATAATTTTCACGAATCACTTTTTTGGAAAAACCGGAAGTTTCTTCTATTTTCAAAGAGGAAATATCATGATAATATAAAGGTCGGAAGTTTAATGTTATCGTTACGGATGCACTGATGATAAATAGTGCAAGACATAAGGATATCAGGATATTTTTCATAGATGTTCTCATCCTTTCTGTAAATTGTAAATGATCATATCTGCTAATGATAACAATCTTAACATAAAGAAATAAAAGAATTCAATGAATTTAAGAGTATAACAGGAAGGACAGACTATGAGGAAAGAACTTCACTGTCCACAGATCATAAAGGACGGTAAAACCATAGGATATGGCGGTGATCAGGAATGGTTTAGGAGATTTTCAGCGCCCAGGATGTGGAAGTGTGACAGGCAGCAATATTGCAGCTATTTATGCACTCAGTCGGGAAGATTTTAAAGATTTATATCCGATAAAAGATAGTCAGAAAGCAGCAGACTATGAACAATATTTAAATTTGATGCAGACGATGTATCGCTATATGAAACCTGGATTTATGGGATATCCACTGATTGGGAGATTTGCGAAAGATTTCAAAAGATATGCAAAAGATCATGGAATCACATTAAGTTCAGAACAGCTATTTTTACCCAAAAGTAGAGAACAGGCATTGGATTTTATCTTGCCAGCATTAAAGGAAGACCATCCAGTTGCATTTCTGATCTTAAGACATCCGGCGCATGAATTAAGAGAAGATAACTGGCACTGGGTGACGATCACAGGATTTGATGAGGAAGAAGAGAAATTGATCTGGTCGAATTGTGGAGAGTGCGAAGAAATCGACTGGAATATGCTATTTGATACGGATAAGAAATATTATGTAGGAATCGTAAAATTTAAGGAGGAAGAATGATGTATGATGTGATCTTTAAAAATGGAAATGTCGTTGATGTGAAAAATGAACAGATCCTTCAGGCAGATATTGCAGTGAAAGATGGAAAAATCGCAGGAATTGGTCATTTTGGGGGAGAATGTAATAGATTGTACAGGAAAATATATCACACCTGGATTCATTGATGCACATGTACATATTGAATCTAGTATGGCGACACCAATGGAATTTTCCAAAGCAGTTATGCCGCATGGTACAACGACGGTTATCGCAGATCCCCATGAACTTGTCAATGTCAAAGGAAATGAAGCGATGGAATACATTCTGGATGCAGCAGGCGATGCCCCACTTGGAATCTATGTCATGATGCCTTCATCCATTCCAGCGACACCATTTGAGACAAATGGGGCAGATTTTACGGCGGAAGATATGAAGCAATGGAAGGACCATCCGCTTGTCTTAGGACTTGGAGAAGTGATGTGTTATCCAGCGGTTCTAAGCAAAGAAGAGCAGATCATGAAGAAATTAGAGCTGTGTAAAGGAATGGTCATTGACGGACATGCACCGGGCCTTAGCGGAGAAGACTTAAAGGCATATGTGGAAGCAGGAGTTATGACAGATCATGAATGTACATCTTTTGAAGAAGCCAAAGAAAAATGTCTTGCAGGCATGAAAATCTTAGTTCGTGAAGGAAGTGCAGCAAGGAATGTAGAAAATATAGTTCCGGGACTTGTCAAAGAACCAGAATTTATTGCACATTTTATGTTCTGTACCGATGATAAACATCTTGATACTATTGAAAATGAAGGACATATTAGTTACAATATAAAGAAGAGTATCCAGCTTGGAATGAATCCAATATCAGCGGTAAAGATGGCAACATATAATGCTGCAAAGACATATGGTTTAAATGATATCGGAGTATTAGAAGAGGGAAAAGATGCGGACATCGTGATCCTTGATTCTTTGGAGAGTGTCGAAGTACATTCTGTATACAAACAAGGAAGAATTGTGAACACAGAATTCTTTACAAAAGAAGCAAAACCAGTGAATGAATCCATGCTTCACACCGTTGTATTAAAGAATATCTCCAAAGATAAGATTCAGGTAAAAGCAGAAGGAAAGATCCCTGTGATCGGAATGATCCCAGGGCAGATCGTCACGAAGTTTTTACAGGAAGAGGTTCCATCAAAGGATGGGTTATTTACTCCAGATAGTGAATATTCTAAACTATGTGTATTTGAACGTCACCGCGGAACAGGCAATGCAGCTGCGGCACCGATCAAGGGATATGGGATAACCAACGGTGCAATCGCAACATCTGTAGCACATGATTCACATAACATCATTGCGGCAGGAGATAATGACGAAGATATCATCAAAGCTGTACAGACGATAGAGGAGATTCAGGGAGGATACGCACTGGTATCTGAAGGCAGAGTTTTAGGTACTTTACCGCTGACGGTTGCGGGGCTTTTAAGCCAGAAACCGGCGAAAGACATCCAGAAAGGTATCGATGAGCTGTTACAGAAGGCATGGAAACTAGGAATATCCAGAGATATTGATCCATTTATCACATTATCATTTATGGCACTTCCAGTGATTCCATCATTAAGACTGACAGACCTTGGACTTGTGGATGTAGATACATTTCAATTATTAAAATCATAAGGAAAGAAGAAGGGTACAATGGCAAGACGAAGAAAAAGAAGACGCATCAACAAAGGAAGAGTTGCAGCACTATTGATCATTATCCTGGTGATCGCAGCAGGAATATTTTTTGTAACGACAAGATTTGGAAGAACAAGTTATGCATCAGTGAATAAATCCATGGGAGAATACATGGTAAAGGCAAATGATGATCTGCTCGGTAAAGGAACAGGCAAAGAATTGAAGAAATCACTCTACGTTCCAAGAAAGATCGATAAGACAAAGAAACTGATCGCATTTACATTTGATGATGGTCCATTAAAAGGAAATACAGAAAGAGTATTAGCAGCATTAGAGAAGAACGATGCAAGAGCAACATTTTTCATGTTAGGACAGAATGCAAATTATTATCCAGAGACAGTCAAGAAAGTCTTAGAGTCAGGTAATGAAGTATCAAGCCACACATGGAATCATACATACCTTCCAAAGTTAAGTGCTGCACAGGTAAGAGAACAGGAAGACAAGACAGCGAATGCAATCTACAAAGCATGTGGAAGTAAACCAGTCAGCGTAAGACCTCCATATGGAGCAATCAATGAGAATGTTAAAAAAGGAATTGATGCACCACTGATCCTTTGGAGTGTTGATACCTTAGACTGGAAGACAAAGAACACAGATGCGACTGTTGAAACAATCTTAAAACATGCAAAAGACGGAGATATCGTGTTAATGCATGATATTCATAAGCCAACCGTTGCAGCAGTAGAGAAAGTATTACCGATCCTTAAGAAGAAAGGATATGAAGTTTGTACAGTATCCGAGCTGTTAGAAGCTAAGGGTGTGAAAGCAGGCAAAGGTGATAAAGTCTTCAGTGCAACTGATATTATTAGAAAATAATGAGATTTAGAATTTGAAATTTTAAACAAATTGGAAAGGATTATCATGTTTTGTGATGATCCTTTCCTTTTTTGTTTGCAGGAGATTCCATAAAACAGGATTCTTTTACCAAAAAGACAAAATCAAGAACAAACCAGATGCTAAAAGGAGCTATTTTGCTGTTTTGTTCTTGAATCAAAAGTTAGTGTATACTAACATATAACCGTAAATTATAAAAGAAAGGAAGAGAGAAGGAGTTTTTCATGAATGAGAAACGAGAAGTAATCCTGCCATCAGATTTTTCAGGAGAGAAAGGAAAGATCGTCTGTTATCGGATCAGCTCATATCTGGAGCTTTTGTATATTGATATCAGATCAAGAAGAATCCCAGAAGTCCAGATTCAGGCCTACGAAGGGGAAGCGGTCATGACAGTGAATTTCAGTTTCCTTGGCAAGTGTGAGGTTCTTTTGAAAAATGGTGGCGGTACTTATGTGGATACCGGGGAATATTCAATCGACTATGGGACTGCTTCAAGAGAAGCGGATGAATTTTACTATCCAAGAGCACAGTATCATGGAATGGAGTTGATCTTGTATCCATGTCCAGAACTTGACAAAGAACTGTCATTAAATGGCAGGAATACCAAAATGAGCGTTGAATTAAAAGAACGGTTTCTGGGAAGAGAGACACCATTTATTTCAAAAGCAGATGCAAGAATTGAACAGGCAGTGAGAGTGATTCAAGATGACATTGAAGCAGATGCAGATATGAATCTTCTTGCGGTGGATGTCAGCCGGTGGCTTCAGGTTCTTTGCAGCAAAAGGGATGCAGTGGAGACAAACAGGGTGTACTACTCAGGTTCACAGATTCAGATTGCGAGAAAGACCATGGATATTCTGACAGAAGATTTAAGCAAACGATATTCTGCAGCGACACTTGCGAAACATTTTGGAATCAGTGAGACAAGTCTTAAGAATTATTTCCAGGGAGTATATGGAAGAGGATACAGCGAATTATTGAATGAGATCCGAATGAAAAGGCAGCAGAATTGATTCTGAAAAATTCAATGAAAATATCAGAGATCAGTGATGCAGTAGGATTTGCGACACAATCAAGATTTGCAAAAGCATTTAAGAATTATTACGGGGCTGCACCGCTTGAATATAAGCGCAAGCACAATTTAAATAAGGACAGCAGACAGATGGAATTGTCCGACAATAAATAATTTACGGAGGTGAATATAATGGAAGAAAAGAAAGAAAAAGAAGAAAGCCTGACAAAGCAGTTATACCATTTCGCAGGCAGTTACAAATATTTAAGCATTCTCTCAACCATTCTTGCAGCGATCAGTGCATTTGTTGCGTTAGTTCCATTTTATTATATCTGGAAAGTGATGCAGGAAGTGTTAAGAGTCAGATTTGATTTCTCAAAGGCAGCAGGAATCAGCACTTATGGATGGCGTGCGGTAGGATTTGCGATTCTTGGAATGATCATCTATATGGCGGGTCTCATGTGCTCTCATATCGCAGCATTCCATGTACAGGCACAGATGAGAACAGCAATGATGAACCACATCATGACATTACCATTAGGATATATTGAAAGCGAAGGAACTGGTAAGATTCGAAAGATCGTCATAGATTCCAGTGCAGCAACAGAAACATATCTGGCACATACCCTTCCAGATAAAGCAGTTTCCAAGGCAACACCGATCGGACTTATCATCTTAATGGCAGTCTTTGACTGGAGGTTAGGAATCATGTGTCTGATCCCGGCAGCGATCGGATTCGTATTCATGAGTTCCATGAGTGGAAAAGATCTGGCAGAAAGTATGAAACAGTATCAGAATTCCTTGGAAGTCATGTCAGCAGAAGCGGTTGAATATATTCGTGGAGTTCCCGTTGTCAAAACATTTGGACAGACGGTATTTTCATTTAAGAGATTCAAAGAAGCAATTGATGAATATGAAAAATGGACACTGGGATTTACGAAAAAAATGAGAAAACCAATGGTTGGATTTACAACAGCGGTCAATTCCATTTTTGTATTTATCATCATTGCAGCCTATGTATTTGGCGGACATGAGATCACAGCAGCATTTGGGTTAAACTTATTATTCTATATCATCATCACACCAATTTTAACAACAACATTAATGAAACTTGCATACGCAGGCGAAGCCCAGATGCAGGTCGTTGATGGATTAAAACGTATGGGTGATGTGATGAACAGACAGTCATTAAAAGAGACAACCAACGGACAGATTCCAAAAGACAGTTCCGTATCTCTTCGGGATGTAACATTTGCATACGAAGGGGCAAAGAAAAATGCAGTCGATCATATTTCCATTGAGATCAAAGCGGGAGAACATGTCGCATTTGTTGGACCTTCTGGCGGCGGTAAAACAACCTTAGCATCCATGATCGCAAGATTCTGGGATGTCAAAGAAGGAAGCGTAAAGATCGGCGGCGTTGATGTGAGAGATATCACAAGCAGTGAACTTATGAATCAGATTTCTTATGTATTTCAGGACAGCAAATTATTAAAGATGTCCATCCTTGAAAATGTCAGATTTGGAAAACCAGATGCAACCGACGAGGAAGTTATGCAGGCATTAAAAGATGCGCAGTGTATGGATATCATCGACAAATTTAAAGACGGCGTCCATACAATGATCGGAGCCAAAGGAATTCATGTATCCGGTGGTGAAGCACAGAGACTTTCGATTGCCAGAGCATTTCTTAAAAATGCTCCAGTTCTGATCCTTGATGAAGCAACTGCATTTGCAGATCCAGATAACGAACAGAAAGTACAGAAAGCGTTTGAAAACTTATCAAAAGACAAGACCGTCATCATGATCGCCCACCGATTATCAACCGTTACAAATGCAGACCGTATCTATGTTTTGAAAGACGGAGCGATCGCAGAAGAAGGAAGCCACGGCGAATTATTAAAGAGTCACGGCATTTACGCCCATATGTGGGAAGAATATAACAAATCAGTGAACTGGAAAGTAGGGGGTGTATTATAATTATGAGAGAAAGATTAAAACATAAATATGCCCTTTCTGAACAGGGTGTCAATGATATGATTAAAGCGGTCATCATCGTAACAATTGCAAACTTAGCATTTATGGTTCCAGTCGGACTTCTATATCTGCTGGCATCTGATATTTTAAATGGTGGAATTCCAAGTTCAAAATTGCCAATGTATATCGGAGGAATGGTTATTTCAATATTGTTGATTATTATTACAACATACTTCCAGTACAACGCAACATTCCTCGCAACTTATGTGGAAAGTGGAGTTAGAAGACGTACACTGGCAGAGAAATTAAGAAAGATTCCATTATCATTTTTCGGTAAAAAGGACCTTGCAGACCTTACAAGTACGATCATGGGAGACTGTGCATGGCTGGAAACAGCAAGTTCTCACTTTTTCCCACAGTTATTCGGTTCCATGTGTTCCACAACGATCGTAACGATCTGTTTATTCTTTTTCAATGTAAAAATGACATTGGCAGCTGTATGGGTATTACCAGTTGCATTTTTTGTTGTATTCGGTGCAAGACCAATTTCACACCGATTAAATGAAAATGCAATGAAATACAAACTGGAATGCCAGGATGGAATTCAGGAAGGGCTGGAAACCGTTAGAGATTTAAAATCATACAACGCAACAAATACCTATATGGAAGGCTTAAACAAAAAGATTCAGGCCGTTGAAAAACACGCCGTAGTATCTGAAGCGATCAACGCAATGTTCGTATGCCTGTCACAGCTGATCTTAAAAGTAGGAATCGGAACGACAACCTTAGTCGGAGGAATCTTATTTGCAAAAGGAGAAATCGATGCATTAACATTCTTCATGTATCTGCTGGTCGTATCAAGGATGTACGATCCATTCCAGGTAGCATTAGAGAATTTATCCGCGATCATCTCCACAGACACACAGTGCAAACGAATGGATGAAATCTTAAGCCACGAAGAACAGGATGGAAATAAAACACTAAGCAATCAGGGATATGACATCAACTTTGATCACGTAGGATTTTCTTACGATGGAAATGAACAGATCTTAAAAGACGTAAGCTTCACCGCAAAACAAGGCGAAGTAACCGCACTGATCGGACCATCTGGAAGTGGAAAAACAACCATATCAAGATTAGCTGCAAGATTCTGGGATATCAACAAAGGAACGATCACGGTCGGAGGCATGGATATCTCTAAGATCGATCCAGAAACATTATTATCACTATATTCCATTGTGTTTCAGGATGTAACACTATTTAACAACACGATTATGGAAAACATCCGAATCGGAAGAAAAGATGCAACAGACGAAGAAGTTATGGCAGCAGCAAAATTAGCAAACTGTGAAGACTTTATCGAGAAAATGCCACAGAAATGGGATACCATGATCGGAGAAAACGGCTCAGAACTATCCGGCGGAGAACGCCAGAGAATCTCGATAGCACGAGCATTCTTAAAAGATGCACCAATCATCCTGATGGACGAAGCGACGGCATCTTTGGATGTAGATAATGAATCATTGATACAGGAAGCATTATCAAAATTAATCAAGGATAAGACTGTATTAATTATTGCACATCGAATGAGAACTGTGGATGGCGCTGATAAGATTGTTGTGTTGAAAGACGGGGTTGTTGCTGAAAACGGAACGCCGGATGAATTGAAAGCTTGTGATGGGATTTATCGACATATGGTGGAATTGCAGGTGGAGGCGGCTAATTGGAAGATGTAAATTGTAATTTGTAGTTTGAAATGGTAGTCGTGGGGAGTGTATATGAGAAAAACAAAATAATAAAGGATCCAGACCAGGAAATTTATGCACGTCATTTTGACAGGTCGCTTATCCGCAAGCTTTCCTTGTCTCGCTTCGCTCAGGCAGCACACCAAGCTTGCTGCGAACCTGTCAAAATAACGGCAAAATTTCAATGGTTCTGGATCCTTTATATTATTATTTTGTTTTTCTCATATACACGGACGGCTATTCAAACCACCATGGTGTGTATGTTATACGTTATTGGCTATTAATTTTAGTATTTCTCCCTCTTTTTTTCCTTCCTTACGTCCAATCCTTTTTGCACTTTGCATCTGACTGACTCTATCGCTTTCTGCCATTTCTTCTCGTAGATATAGGTATCTTTCTATTTCATCCTGACTGATTTTTATCATCTCTTCCAGCGCCCTTTCCATGTATTTATTACCTTTTGATTCCTGCTCTAGTTCTTCCCATGTTTGTGCAGCTATCAGTTTTGCCCATTGATATAATGGCTTTCTTTGTTGTTTCTCTTTTGCATACTTTAATTTCTTTAATTCTAACATATGAAATTGAAATTTTCTACTATATATCTCCTTCGTTTTCTCATCCATGAGACAGAATTTATGGTAATAATTTGGGCTTATCATCTGGTTGAAATTTAAGATACCTACATGGATACAAGGTGGGAGTTCTCCGTAGGGATGACCTTTTTGAAAACCATCGGTAACTTTATTCTTTAGCTTTTCTGCCATAGGTTATCCTCCTGTGTGCATAAATTCTTCAATTCTGAACTGAAATTCTTAATTGTAGAACTGCAATATTATACATGACTGTAGTTACAGTGTTTGAATTTTAAGAATTGCTTGTTTGATTTTTTGTTGAAATGTACTATGTTTTTATAAATCGACTTATGTTTCTTATATTACCAGAAAAACCATATATTTACAATAACTATTTTTTACATTTTATTCCATATAAAATATTGCAAACCAATATCGTAAGTATATAACCTGCCAAAATCCCACATACTATCCAAAAAAGAAAAGAGGAAAAAACCCCATGGACCACTTCCACACAAGAACTCACAACCTAAAAGGCACCATCTCCCCACACATCCAACAAAACATAAAATACACAACCAAAGTCATGCAAGACTGCAATGACCTGGTACAAAAACAATTCAAAATCGGAATCGACCACGAAATCAGCATATATATTGTATACATGGACGGCTTAGTAAATACAGAAATGCTTCAGGAATCCGTCATCAGACCGTTGCTTCAGGATTCTTTTCCGCAGGAAAGAACAGCAATCAGCCAATATGTGATCGAATCCGCAGATTGGAAATGGATCGATACAATGGAAGATGCTATGACAGCGGTTTTATCTGGAAATACGGTTTTATTTCTGGATGGAGAAGCAAGGGCTATCTTATTTTCCAGCAAATCATTCCCGACAAGAGGGGTACAGAATGCGGATCAGGAAGTGGCGATCGTTGGTCCCAAGGATAGTTTTACGGAGAGTCTGAGGATGAATACGGCATTGATCCGTAGAAGGATACGGGATACGAGGTTAAAAGTGATCCAGAAGCAGATCGGAACGAGAAGTAAAACGGATTATGCATTGATGTATATTGAGGATCTGGTACAGAAGGACATTTTAAATAAAATTCAGAAACAGATGGATAAGATCTGTGTCGATGGAATTTTTGATAATGGAATGTTACAGCAATATCTGGAAAAAGACAGTAAAACTCCATTTCCGTTATATCAGCTGACGCAGCGGCCGGATAAGGTTGCGAGTAGTATCATGGAGGGCCGGATTGCAGTTGTTCTTGATAATTCGCCAATGGTTTTATTGCTGCCCGTAACATTCAATGTGTTCTTTCAGGCAAGTGATGATTATTATAATCGTTGGGAAATTACGACATTCGTAAGAATCTTACGGTATGTGGCAGCGATCATTTCCATAGGGCTTCCTGGATTTTATGTGGCAATTGCAGGATTTCATCCGGAGGTGTTGCCAACGCCATTTTTGCTGGCGTTGATCTCGGCGAGAGAAGGAGTTCCATTTCCGGTGATCGTGGAGGTACTGCTGATGGAATTATCGTTTGAATTATTAAGAGAAGCAGGAATCCGGCTCCCGGGGCAGCTTGGTGGAACGATGGGGGTTGTTGGCGGTCTGATCGTTGGACAGGCAGCAGTTGATGCACATCTTGTCAGTACGATCGTGGTGATCGTGGTGGCATTGACTGCGATCGCTACATTTTCGATTCCGAATGAGTTGTTCACCAGTGCGTTTCGTCTGATGAAGTTTTTTCTGATCATTCTGTGTGCCTTTTGGGGATTGTATGGATTCTTTTTAGGATTTCTTGCGATGTTTATCCATTTATTTTATCTGGAAAATTATGGAGTTCCATATGCACATCCAATGGTTGAAGAAAGAGGAAGATTATCTACAGCATTTCAGGATTTTATGGTTCGTTATCCACTAAAGCGGATGAAATACCGTCCAGAATTCACAAAAGAAGGGGCGAGGGTAAGGCAGAAGGAGGACGAGGATGAAAAATAATTCGCAGATGATCACGGCAAGACAGGGGAATCGGATCATGATCCTTGAAATATTTTCGGCAGCTGCAATGTTTCTTCCACAGATCGCACTACAAAAATCATATCATTCAGGAATTGTTGTGGTGGTCATGGCAAGTGTGATGGCAGGAATTTATTTGTGGATCGTAGATCATGCAGCAAGAGGGGTTTCTATTGAAAATGTACTAAAAAGATATCGTTTTGCAGCCATCATTTATTATGTGAGATTTCTGCTGAATGGAGCTTTTTTTTATTTATGTATTTTGTATCTTACAAAAAAATATCTTCTCCCAGACAAATCAACATTTTTTATTGGATTACCATTGCTTCTTCTGGCTTATCTGATGAATCAGGGAGGTTTAACAAAAAGAGGCAGAGTAATGGAAGGAATTTTTTGGTTTGTATTGCTACCGCTGATCTTCGTACTGATCTTGAGTATGGCAAATCTTTCATGGGATGAGTTAGCAGTCAGGAGTTGGTGTGGCAGAGAGATGCTCAATGGAAGTATTCTTGTATTTGCGCTGATGCATCCGATCGAGTTCGTGTGGTTTTACCGTGGAGATATGAGAGATGGACCGATCAGGATGCGATCATTTGCAGGTTTGATGATACTTTTTCTTGGGGTGTTTGCAAGTACTGTAGGTTCCCTTGGAAAGAAACTTACGATGGTCGATCCAGAACCTGTGATGTCTATGGCACAGGGAGTGGCAATGCCAGGAGGGATCATGGCAAGACTGGATCTTTTTTTGATCGCATTTTGGATCGTAGGTGTCTTTTGCGTATTCAGCGGTTACTTATTTTATGGAAATGAAAGTATCAAACATGCATTTTCAAAAGGAAGGATCGTGGGATTGAGTTTGTCATATGGTGGAATTTACGTCATAAGTCCATGGATCATGACAACATTTGCAACATGGATCAGACGGTATTTTTTTGTTTTTATCTATGGGAATCTGGTGATCGGATTGTTTTTTCCACTTATTTTATTTCTGATGTGGAGAAAGGAACAGAAAGATGAAAAAATATAGAGGGTATCTTTTGGTGCTGCTAATTGCATTTTGCATACAAGGATGCAGCAAACAACAAGATGTGGAAGATCATAGTTTTGTGTTGGCGATGGGATTTGAACGGCTCAATGAAAAGAAAGTATTGGTTCGTTATTCGTATGCGGATTTCGACAAGGCACAGAGTGATTCTGGAACAAAAATACCATCAAGGTCGGTGACATTTTTGGCAACGTCCTTAAAAGATGCGAATAAGAAATGGAAACAATATAAAAGTCAGCAGTTAAATTTTGGACATCTAAAAGTCGTGCTTTTTGCAAATGGAAAAAAAGATGAAAAGATTATAAAAGAATTAGTAAATGAACCTCAGATCGCGAAGTCTGTTTATGTATTAAAAACAGATCGCAATCTTTCTGATATTTTTAAAAAAGAAGACGAATTGTCGATCTCATTCGGAGAATATTTGTCAAAAAAACTGGAAATAAAGGATAGTAAGAATCTTACTCTTGGAAGGATTTACAGATAAAGGGAAAGAGATAAAAAGTTAACATTGACTTTACCAGATAGCGGTGTTAAACTTGAAAAGCTACACTATCTAGTGTGTAAAAGAAAAATAAAATACTACATCTAGTATACAATATAATGAGTGAAAGATGAGAGAATCTGATAGAGAAGGGAGAATTATGATCAAGGTAATTAAAAAAGACGGAACAAAAGAAGAATTTAACGTACAAAAGTCGTAGTGGCAGTGAATAAATCAGCATATCGTGCACTGGTAACATTTACAGAGGAAGAACTTGATTTTATCTGCAACTTTGTCACGGAAAAAGTGGAGCAGATGCGCAAGAAGGAAGTTACGATCTCAGATATGCATAATGTGGTCGAAGGTGCATTAGAACAGACCAATCCACTGGTAGCAAAGAGCTACAGAGATTACCGTAACTATAAGCAGGATTTTGTACAGATGTTAGACGAAGTATACAAGAAGAGCCAGTCTATCATGTACATTGGGGATAAGGAAAACAGCAACACAGACAGTGCACTGGTTTCTACCAAACGAAGCCTGATCTTTAATGAATTAAATAAAGAACTCTATCAGAAATTTTTCATGACAACGGAAGAAATACAGGCATGCCGTGACGGATATATTTATATTCACGATATGTCTGCCCGCCGTGATACGATGAACTGCTGTCTGTTTAATGTACAGGAAGTGTTAAAAGGCGGATTTGAGATGGGAAATCTCTGGTACAACGAACCAAAGACATTAGATGTTGCCTTTGATGTGATCGGAGATATCGTATTAAGCGCTGCAAGCCAGCAGTATGGTGGATTTACGGTACCGAATATCGAACTGATCTTAGAACCATATGCCGAGAAATCCTATGAAGCAGGAATCGAACGATACGAAGGACTTGGATTATCCAGAGAACGCGCAGAAGAAGAAGCGATGAAAGATGTCAAACGTGAATTTGAACAAGGGTTCCAGGGATTAGAGTACAAGTTTAACAGTGTATCATCAAGCCGTGGAGACTATCCATTTATCACAATGACAGCAGGAACAGGAACTGGAAGATTTGCCAAGATGGCAACGATCTCCATGTTAGATGTTAGAAGAAGAGGACAGGGAAAAGAAGGACACAAGAAACCAGTGTTATTCCCAAAACTTGTATTCTTATATGACAAGAATCTTCATGGACTGGGATGTGAGCTGGAAGATGTATTTGAAGCAGGAATCCGCTGTTCCAGACAGACCATGTATCCAGACTGGTTATCTTTAACAGGAGAGGGATATATCGCAAGCATGTACAAGAAATACGGAAAGATCATCAGTCCGATGGGATGCCGTGCTTTCTTATCTCCATGGTATAAAGAAGGCGGTATGAAGCCGGTAGATGAAAAAGATGAGCCGATTTTTGTCGGAAGATTTAACATCGGTGCGGTCAGCCTTCATTTGCCAATGATCTATGCAAAATCAAAACAGGAAGGTAAAGATTTCCATGAAGTATTAGATTATTATCTGAACCTGATCCGTGAATTACATATCAGGACTTATGAATATTTAGGAGAAATGAAAGCCTCTACGAATCCGTTGGCATATTGTGAAGGGGGATTCTTAGGTGGACATTTAGGAATTCATGATAAGATCAAACCAATCTTAAAGAGTGCAACAGCTTCCTTTGGAATCACAGCGTTAAATGAATTACAGCAGTTATACAACCATAAGTCTCTGGCAGAAGATGGCGAGTTTGCATTAGAAACATTGCGCTATATTAATGAACAGGTAGAAAAATTTAAGAAAGAAGACGGAAATCTATATGCAATCTATGGAACACCAGCAGAAAACTTATGCGGTCTTCAGGTAAAACAGTTCCGTAAGAAATACGGTGTTATTGAAAATGTATCTGACAGAGAATACGTGAGCAATTCCTTCCACTGCCATGTCACAGAAGACATCACACCGATCGAGAAACAAGATCTTGAAGGACGTTTCTGGGAATTATGCAATGGTGGAAAGATCCAGTATGTAAAATATCCGATCAACTATAACAAAGAAGCAGTGAAAACATTAGTAAGAAGAGCGATGGATAAAGGATTCTATGAAGGAGTCAACCTGTCTTTAGCATACTGTGACGACTGTGGACACGAAGAATTAGAGATGGATGTGTGTCCAGTATGTGGAAGTAAAAATCTCACAAAGATCGACCGTATGAACGGATATCTCTCTTATTCCAGAGTTAAAGGAGATACAAGACTTAACGATGCCAAAATGGCAGAAATTGCGGAAAGGAAATCCATGTAAAATGCGTTACCATAATATTACGAAAGATGATATGCTAAATGGGGACGGTCTGCGAGCCGTCCTATGGGTTGCAGGATGCACCCACAAATGCAAAGGCTGCCACAATCCAGTCACATGGGATATCGAAGGGGGAATTCCATTTGATGATGCAGCAAAAGAAGAATTATTTGAAGCGATCAAACCAGACTATATCTCAGGTGTCACATTCAGCGGAGGAGATCCACTTCACCCAGCAAACCATGTAGAAGTTGCAGTTTTGGCAAAAGAGATCAAAGAAACATTTCCAAATAAGACAATCTGGCTGTATACAGGATTCTGCTGGGATGAGATCAAGACACTGGATGTTGTGAAATATTGCGATGTGATCGTAGATGGACCTTTTGTACAGGAAGAATTTGATGGAAAACTTCATTGGAAAGGAAGTAAGAATCAGAGAGTCATCGATGTGCAGGAAACATTGAGACGAAAAGAAATAGTGTTGTGTGAATTTTAATTTGTGTGTTGGCCAACTGTAGATTTCTAGTATATGATAAAAAATAAATAATCGCCTGAAAAAGCAGCTAGAGAATTTTGCTCACGTTTTTTACAGATCGCTGATTCGCTGGCTTTCCTTGCGAAACTCGCCTTCAAGGGAATTCAAATCAGAAACTCTTAGAGGCTCAAACATCGCACCAAGCCAGCTGCGAATCCGTAAAAAACGTGGCAAAATTCTAATGCTGCTTTTCAGACGCTTATTTATTTTTATCATATACCTGAAGTCTATAGAGTGGACAATTACAAGATTGGAAAATTTGAGTGGGTGAGTATGTTGAGTGTTATTGGTTTTTAATTTTTGTAGTGACTGACAGTGTTTATTATAAATACCAATACAGTAAAACATACACACCTATCAGTGGTTTCGATAACTGAAATTATTGAATATTATAAAAATGGTTATATGTCGGCGACCGTAGGAACACGCCTGCACTTAGCGAGTGGATGATCGTAAGATCATTCAGGAGCTTAGTACAGCTGCGTAGTGAGTCGAGCGAGAGTGCGTCGCAGACATATAACCATTTTATAATATTCCACCAATAACTTCAGTTCATCAAACTACTTGCTAAAAATGCGGAGTTGCCCCGGATTCTTTGAAATATTTGTTTTCTTTTATTTCCGTCACTTACATGCAAGCTTACACTTCAAATCGATACTTTTTTTGCCTATAAATTTATGCTATGATTAAAGATAAGTGTATTTTGCAGCCATAAAATATACAGAATAAAGATGGAGGGAAGTTCATGTTTGATATTCAGCAGGAATTAAAGAAGCTTCCGGCAAAGCCTGGAGTTTATTTGATGCATAATAGCAAAGATGAGATCATTTACGTTGGAAAAGCGATCAAGTTATGTAATCGTGTGCGTCAGTATTTTCAAGACAGCCGGAATCTGTCTGTGAAGATTCAGCATATGGTAAAGAATGTTGCTTATTTTGAATATATCATCACGGATTCAGAACTGGAAGCTTTAGTGCTTGAGAACAATCTGATCAAAGAGCATCATCCAAAATATAATACAAAACTGAAAGATGACAAAGGCTATCCTTACATTAAAGTAACGGTCAATGAAGAATTTCCAAGAATCATGCTGGCAAGGAAGATGAAAGCAGATGGAGGAAAGTATTTCGGACCTTATACGAGTGCAGGAGCAGTAAATGATACGATCGAGCTGCTTCGCAAGATCTTTAAGATCCGTACCTGTAACCGAAGACTTCCAAAAGATACAGGGAAGGACAGGCCTTGTCTGTACTATCAGATCAAGCAGTGTGATGCACCATGCCAAGGATATATATCCAAGGAAGAATATGCAAAACAGATCGAAGAAACAATCAAGTTTCTAAATGGAAATTATAAACAGGTTGCAAAAATGCTTCAGGAGAAAATGCAAAAAGCATCGGATGAATTGGAATTTGAACAGGCAATGGAATACAGAGATTTGCTCAAGAGTATTGAGCGGATCATGGACCGTCAGAAGATCAATACGTATGCGTTTGAGGACCGTGACATTATTGCAATGGCACAGGATGATAAGGATGTTGTCGTATCTATTTTCTTTATCCGCCAAGGAAAGCTTCTTGGAAGAGAACATTTTCATATGGAAGCAGATGAGGAAAGTTCCAAGGAAGAAGTTTTAGGAGCTTTTGTCAAACAGTTTTACGCGGGGACGCCTTATCTTCCAGGAAATCTTTCTGGAACATGATATTTCAGAAAAGGAGATCATTGAAGAATGGTTGTCAAAGAAACGAGGAGCAAAAGTACATTTTAAGATACCAGTGCGTGGGCAAAAACACAAGATGGTAGAGATGGCAAAGGAAAATGCTCAGAATGTATTAAGAATGGATCGTGAGAAGATCAAACGGGAAGAAAGAAGGACGATCGGGGCAGTTCATGAGATTGAAGAATTGCTCGGGATGGAAGGTTTGAATCGAATGGAAGCATTTGATATTTCTAATATCAGTGGATTTCAGACCGTAGCATCCATGGTCGTATTTGAAAGAGGAAAAGCAAGAAGAAGAGATTATCGCAAGTTTCGTTTAAGAACCATTGAAGGTCCGGATGACTATGCCAGTATGGAAGAAGTTTTGACCAGAAGATTTCTTCATGGAAAGAAAGAGCTGGAAGAACTGAAAGAACAGGGAAAAGATGCTGCACTTGGCAGTTTTACAAAGTTTCCGGATATTCTGATGATGGATGGAGGAAAAGGACAGGTCAATGTTGCACTTCGTGTGCTGGATCATTTGGGACTTGATATTCCAGTATGTGGAATGGTCAAAGATGATGATCATAGAACGAGAGGCTTGTATTATAACAACGAGGAAATCATATTTGCGCCAAACAGCGAAGCATTTTTACTTGTGACAAGGATACAGGATGAAGCCCATCGTTTTGCGATCGAATATCACAGATCATTGCGTGCAAAAGGGCAAGTACATTCTGTTCTTGATGACATCAAAGGTGTTGGACCAAAGAGACGAAAAGAATTAATGAAGTATTTTAAAGATCTTGGACAGATCAAGACAGCAACAGTTACGGAACTTTTAAATGTTCCTGGCATGAATCAAAGTACTGCAGAGTCTATTTATGGGTTTTTTCACGATTCCAAGCAGTAAGGAAATATGTTAAAATAGAGAAAGAGACAGACAATCAAGGGTGCAGAAAGAGAGAAAGATTATGGATAAAGAGCATAGAGTATCAGTATATGATATGGTCAAGGAATTAAATTTAAAAGAAGTAACACCAGAGATCAATTCAAAAGAAGTTTACATTGAACAGGCAGAGATCAACCGTCCAGCATTACAGTTGGCAGGTTTTTTTGAAAATTTTGCACAGAATCGAGTTCAGATCATCGGAAAAGCAGAACACCTTTTATTGAAGAGGTAGAAAAAGATGTTGAAAATGCGAAAAATATTTATAAAAGATTTATCGGAGCTGGAATTCCAGTTATTGTATTTTGCAGGAATCTGCATCCAAGTGAGATGATGATAAAAGTTGCCAAAGAGTATGGGGTACCGGTTTTGATATCTCAGGATACGACATCTGAATTTATGGCAGAAGTAATCCGCTGGCTGGGAACTGTATTGGCTCCAAGCATTACGATCCATGGAGTTTTAGTCGATGTATTTGGTGAAGGAATCCTGATCACAGGAGAGAGTGGGATCGGTAAGAGTGAAGCAGCTTTAGAGTTGATCCGAAGAGGACACCGTCTGGTATCTGATGACGTTGTAGAGATCAAGAGGGTCAGCAAGAAGTCATTGATCGGAACATCTCCGGAAGTTACAAGGTTCTTTATCGAACTGCGAGGAATCGGTATTATTGACGTTAAGAATCTGTATGGTGTTGAAAGCGTTAAGATGGAGCAGGAGATCAATCTGGTCATTCAGTTGGAAGACTGGAACAAAGATGCGGATTATGACCGCTTAGGATTAGAAGAGAAATACGTAGAATATCTTGGCAATAAAGTTGCAGCACATACACTGCCAATTCGTCCAGGGCGTAACTTGGCGATCATCGTAGAAGCAGCAGCGATCAATCACAGACAGAAGAAGATGGGATATAATGCAGCCGAAGAACTTTATAAACGTGTTACAGGTCAGATGGAGGATTAAATGATATGAAATATTTATATGGAATTGATATTGGTGGAACAACAGTAAAAATGGGTCTGTTTGGAGAAGATGGAACATTAAAAGAGAAATGGGAGATCAAGACAAGAACTGAGGAAAATGGAAAGAACATCCTGCCAGATATTGCACAGGCAGTGAATGATCACAGCAAAGCAAATGGTTTTGATAAGGAAGATGTGATCGGACTCGGAGTTGGAGTTCCAGGAGCTGTTCTTGAGTTTTCAAAAGTTAATGAATGTGTGAACCTTGGATGGGGAAGCGTGGATGTGGCAGGAGAATTGTCAAAGCTTACAGGGTGTAAGGTAAAGGCAACAAATGATGCCAATGCAGCAGCCTTAGGAGAGATCTGGATGGGAGCAGCAGCAGATTATAACAGCGCGGTGATGATCACTCTTGGAACAGGAGTCGGAGGCGGTATCATCGTTGATGGAAAGATCATTGATGGAAGCCGTGGATATGGTGGAGAGATCGGTCATATGACTGTGGATCCTTTTGATGATCGTGTATGTAATTGTGGAAAGACAGGATGTCTGGAACTTTATGCATCTGCAACGGGAATTGTATATGAGACAAAGAAAGCATTAAAGGATTATAAAGAAGCGACTATACTAAGAGACCTTGATGAAGTAACTGCAAAAGACATTTTTGATGCTGCTAAAGAAGGAGATACATTTGCCAAAGAACGGGTAGATGATCTTGGACAGAAATTAGCACTTGCAGCAGGGAATATCGCATTGATGGTCGACCCAGAAGTGTTTGTTATCGGTGGAGGCGTATCAAGAGCTGGACAGATCCTTTTAGATGCGGTCAATGCACATTTTAAGAAGTATACATTTGGAAAAGCACAGGAGACAGGATTTGTACTTGCGACTCTTGGAAATGATGCTGGAATTTATGGTGCAGCTAGTCTGATGCTTTCATAAGATGAAGAGATTTGGAATCCTGTGATATACAGGATTCCATCTTGCATTAATATTAAGAATGGAGAAATTATGGATACAAAGATTGATCAGTTAAAACAGATCATACCAGAAAAATATATTTTAAGACAGGAACCGATGAAAAATCATACAACATTCCGTATTGGGGGACCCGCTGATATTTTTGTGGCACCAGAGAATATGGAAGAGATCAAAGCGGTCAGTCGTTTTGCAAAAGAAGAGGGAATTCCATTATTTGTTTTAGGAAATGGGAGTAATCTTTTGGTCGCAGATGATGGAATGGACGGAATTGTTCTTCAGATTTACAAAAACTACAGTGGAATCGAAGTCCGTGGTAATGAACTTATCGTCAAAGCAGGAACTTTATTAAGTTCTACATCCAGAGCAGCACTCAATGAAGAATTAACTGGATTTGAGTTTGCAGGTGGAATTCCTGGAACATTTGGCGGAGCTGTCGTTATGAATGCTGGTGCATACGGTGGTGAGATGGTGCAGGTACTAAAAGAAGTGACAGTTCTTACAAAAGAAGGAGAGATCAAAACTCTGAAAGCAGAAGAATTAGAGCTTGGTTACCGTACAAGTAACGTTTTAAAGAATGAATACGTTGTCTTAGAAGGTGTGATCGCACTTAAGAAAGGAAATAAAGAAGAAATCAAAGCCAAAATGGATGAGTACGCATTGGCGAGAAAAACAAAGCAGCCATTAGAATATCCAAGTGCCGGAAGTACATTTAAACGTCCAGAAGGATATTTTGCCGGAAAATTGATTCAGGATGCAGGATTAAAGGGATATCAGGTGGGAGATGCACAGGTATCTGAAAAACACAGTGGTTTTGTGATCAACCGTGGAAATGCTACAGCATCCGATGTTATGCAGTTGATCAGTGACGTGAAAGATAAAGTAAAAGAACAGTTTGGAGTTACGATGGAGCCAGAAGTCAAACGTGTTGGAAGGTTCTAAAAAGGAGCAGTACAGATGAGATTTGTAATTGTAACAGGAATGTCAGGAGCAGGAAAAAGCAGTGCATTAAAGACATTAGAAGATGCTGGATATTTTTGTGTTGATAATCTTCCAGTGGCTTTACTTGATAAATTTGCAGACATGTTGTTAGATGAAACTGCCAAGATTGAAAATGTTGCTCTTGGGATTGATATCCGTAATGGAAGAGGAATTGGCGAGTTAGCACACAAATTAAAAGAAATCGAGGCAGCGGGGATCAAGTATGAGATTCTCTATCTGAATGCAAGTAATCGTATTTTATTAAAACGCTATAAAGAGACAAGAAGAAATCATCCTCTGTCAAGAGATGGAAGAGTTGAGGATGGAATTGCAAAAGAGCGGGAGATCATGAAATTTCTGCAAGATCAGGCAACGTATGTGATCGATACTAGCCAGCTTCTGACAAGGGAGTTAAAAGAAGAGATCGATCGTATTTTTGTAGACGGAGAAGAAGGGGAACGATTCCAGATTGCAGTTGTTTCTTTTGGATTTAAACATGGGATTCCTGCGGATGTAGATCTGGTATTTGATGTCAGATTTCTTCCAAATCCATACTATGATCTGAATTTGCGACCATTAACTGGAAATGACAAACCAATTCAGGATTTTGTGATGAAGCATGAAGAATCTGTGGAATTTCTTGATAAGTTAGATGATATGATGAGATTCTTGATCCCAAATTATATTAAAGAAGGCAAGTATAATCTTGTGATCGGAATCGGATGTACTGGAGGAAAGCATCGATCTGTTACGATCACGAATAAATTGGCAGAGAGATTAAAACAACTGCCATATTCTGTCAAAGTAGAGCATAGAGATATTATGAGGTAGGCAATGTCATTTTCAAGTAATATTAAAGAGGAATTATCAAGAAATGAAACCGGTGCCAGACATTGTAAGATTGCGGAGATCGCAGGATTCTTACGTTTTGGAGGGAATATCAGTCTAGAGCCAGAACATTATGAGATTCAGATCCAGACGGAGACGGTATCTGCTGCGAAACGTTTTTATAAACTTATCAAAGATGTGTTTGATATTCATGCGAAGATTGATGTTGGACGAAACGAATTTTTAAAAGAAGTCGAAATTATACGATAAGTGTTGACAAGCATAAGGATTGTGTTTTAATATTGAAAGCAGTGAAACTTTTAGATTCCAAAGAATTTGGACTTGTTTTACAGAACACATGTTGTAAGCGGGCATATATTCGAGGGGCTTTTCAGGCAGCTGGTTCCATGAGTGATCCAGAGAAGAATTATCATTTTGAAGTTGTATCTACTAATGTACAGACAGCAGAACAATTAAAAGAGGTCTTGAATTTTTTGATTTAGATGCTAAAATTGTTTTGCGTAAAAAGTACTACGTGGTATACATGAAAGAAGGATCAAAGATTGTAGATGTGTTGAATATTATGGAAGCACACGTCGCATTGATGGAGCTGGAGAATGTAAGAATCCTGAAAGATATGCGTAATAAAGTAAACCGTCGTGTCAATTGCGAGACAGCGAATATTAATAAGACGGTTTCAGCCGCAGTCAAGCAGGTGGAAGACATTGAATATATTGATAAGCACAAAGGCCTCCGTTTTTTAGATCAAGGGTTGCAGGATATTGCAAGATTACGTCTGGAACACCCGGAAGCTACACTGAAAGAACTTGGAGATATGCTAGAACCGCCAGTAGGCAAGTCTGGTGTGAACCACCGGTTAAAGAAGATCGGCCGAATTGCGGAAGAGATAAGATTGGGAGGACAGGAATGATTTCAAAGAACGTCAAAGTGGAAGTAGCCTTAAGAGAAGAAGACAGACCAATAGCTTTTCTTGTACAGATGGCGAGCCAGTTTGAGAGCAAGATTTTATTCGAGACAGGGAATAAGCAAGTCAATGTAAAGAGTATGATGGGAATGATGAGTCTTGGATTAGACTTAGATCGTTTAGAGGATTTAACAGTCGTAGCTGACGGAGTCGATGAAGAAGAAGCAATCAGCAAGATTGAATATTATCTTACAAAAGGAGCATAGATACACATATCTGTGCTTTCATATATGCCGAAATAGCTCAGTTGGTAGAGCACTTCACTCGTAATGAAGGGGTCGCCGGTTCAAGTCCGGTTTTCGGCTTACATAACAAAGGATCAGGCAAATGCCTGATCCTTTGTTTGGTTTGTATTAACCACCAAAATAAGAAAAATGCATATAATCTCTGCGGGATCCCCACAATCCACGATGAAAACCATATTTCTCGAGAATTTTAACCAATTTACAGTTCAAAGGAATTGAATAACGATTCTTCTTAGGTTTCCAGAAAGAACCAGCCAATACCTTTTTACCCTGGATCATATAGTTTTCATTGGAGTTAATATCAAAAGCTAATCCCTCACAATGTTCAGAACTGGAATTCTTACCACGCCAGCTGTAGCACCCAATCTCATGGATAGGGAAACGTTCTTTGCTCTTGTAGATTTCCTTAAACATTTCTTTGATAGAAGGTGCAAGCCCTTTGTTTATAGTGATACGGAATTTTCTTGTATATTTTTTCTTACCTTTCTTATCCCATACTTTTACTGTGATCGTTTTCATATGTTTCTTTGCCTGCTTAGCACTCTTATAGTCAGCATAATAAGACTTCCCAAAAGCACGGCGGCAGCGATTTTCATAAGATTCGTCTGCATAAGAATAGTAATCACAGTATTTTAGATAAGGTGTCATTGGACCATACAGTTTACCGCCATTAAAGTTCTTATATGCCTGAATTTTGTAGTAATAAGCAGTTCCGTTTGTTAATTTCGTATGAGTATAAGATAAGTTGTTTCGACTTGTGAAAGTCTTTAATTTTGTGTAATTTCCATCTTCCTTTTTGGAATAATATACGATATACCCATCAGCCTCATCATTTTTGCCCATGTGATCGTATTGATCTTTTTTTTGGAAGAAGCACTTTTTACTTTTGTACCATTGATCGTAACCTGACAAGAAATATAATTAGAAAAATCCCCATAAAATGTTTCATCAATATATGTAGTGTATGGACGGATCTTGTAATAATATATTTTCCCTAGTTCAAGATTTTTCTGCGTATATGTTTGGAAAGATTCGTCATCATCATCGTACCACCAAGAACTTCTACTTTCATTAGATACAGTTTGGACTAACTCATAATTTCCATCAGGAGAAACACTTCGATAAATTTGATAACCATCACAATCATCGGATGCTTTCCATTTAACAGTAATACTATGCGAATTTCCAGTGCTGGCTTCCAAAGAAGAAGGAGCTGGCAATGGATTAATAATACATTTGCCTGCATAAGTGGTTACAGTTTTATATCCCTCATTATCTTCATAAGAAGCTTCTAATTTGTAATAATAAGGAACACCTTTTGCAACATAGGTGTTTGTATAAGAATTGCCAGATACGGTATTTTCATAGCGATAAGAACCGTTTGGGGAAGTCGCTGAATAAATATCTACTTCAGAATAAGAAACTCCATCAGGTGCCTTCCACTGTATGGTTATATCATTACCATTTAATCCATAATAAGTAATAATTGGTGCAGCATTTTGATTTTCATTGGCAGAAACCTTCTTACCAAAGACAAAAAAACAGCTAAACATTAAAATAAATACCAAAAATATGTATAGATTCCTAAAAATTTGTTTTTCAATTTATATTCCCCTTTCTTCATATATATTCTATACGGTTTCATTATAACATAAAAACCACAGTAATGCAAAATCAATGAAAATGTATACTGTGGTTTTAATATTCTATTTTAGCTTACAAGTGTCGATACAGTAAATAGTATCTACTGATCCAGAAACTAAATCTCAAATAAATCACTATAAGCTTTCAGTGCTCCTTCAGTTTCATGTGCAAGTACACGTTTTGCAAGTACTTTACCAAGCTGAACACCTTCCTGGTCAAAGCTGTTTACATTCCAGATGAATCCCTGGAACATGATCTTGTTCTCGAAATGAGCTAACAGAGATCCAAGTGATTCAGGTGTTAACTGATCTCCGATGATGATACTTGATGGACGGCCACCTTCGAATTTCTTGTTGTTGTTTTCATCATCTTTACCACATGCGAAAGCAACGATCTGAGCTGCAACGTTAGCACATAACTTCTTCTGGCTTGTGCTTCCTTCGATCACAACATCTGTAGCAAGCTGGCTGTCTTTGAATCCAACGAACTGTAAAGGAACGATGTCAGTTCCCTGATGTAATAACTGATAGAAAGAATGCTGTCCATTTGTACCAGGTTCTCCAAAGATGATAGGTCCTGTTACATAATCTACAGGTTCACCAAAACGGTTTACAGATTTACCATTAGATTCCATGTCACACTGCTGTAAATGTGCTGGGAAACGGCTTAATGCCTGAGAATATGGTAAAACAGCTGTTTCAGGATATCCCTGTACATTTCTTTCATAAACACCGATCAGGGCATCTAATAAGTCAGGGTTTGCTTTGATGTCTTTGTTAGTAGCAAGCTTGTCTTCTTCAGCCATACCATCAAGGATTCTTGCAAAGACGTCTGGTCCAAATGCAAGTGAAAGGATCACTCCACCTACAGAAGATACAGAAGAATAACGTCCACCGATAAAGTCATCCATGAAGAATGCAGCAAGATAATCATCACTCTTAGCTAAAGGAGAAGTCTCACTTGTTGCAGTTAACATATGTTTAGAAGGATTTAATCCAGCTTTTACTAAAGCATCTTTAACGAAAGCTTCATTTGTTAATGTCTCTAATGTTGTTCCAGATTTAGATACAACGATAAATAAAGAACGGGAAACATCGATAGAATTTAAAACAGCAGCCGCATCATCAGGGTCTACGTTACTGATGAATTTTGCTTCCATTTTAGCGCATCCGTTTGTCTTAGCCCAGTTTTCAAGAGCGATATATAAAGCACGAGGTCCTAGATCACTACCACCGATACCGATCTGAACAACTGTAGTGAATGTTTCACCAGCTTCATTTGTGATCTCACCAGCATGTACTTTGTTTGCAAAGTCAGCTGCTTTTTTCTGCTGTTCAACGTAGAAATCACGTTTGTTGACACCATCAACGATAACGTCTTTTCCAAGCTGTCTGCGGGCTAAATGATGAAGAACAAGTCTCTGTTCTCCTGTGTTGATGATCGCTCCGTTGTATAATTCTTCGAATTTGTCAACTAACTGATGTTCATCAGCTAATTCAGCTAATACATCAAGAACTTCATCATCTACCTGTTTTGCAGCGTAGTTAAAGCTTAAACCAGAAGCCATAGGTGCAGAATATTCAGCGACACGTTTCGCGCCGTTTTCACCTGCCATAGCTTCTTTGATGTCTACATGATTTTTAAGATCTTTGAGTTTAGCATAAGATGTTAAAGTATCAAGATTGTTCCATGTTACCATAAATAAATCCTCCTTAAGTCCATATAAATATAAAATGAAAGATATAAGGAAATGCAGATACAAATGGGTATCTGCACGCACTAATATCATAGAATAATTATACAAAAAAAACGCTGTAAATGCAATCTGAAATGGGACTAAGTATTAACTCATTTTATGAATTTTTGCTAACAGTAATGATGAGACCAACTGGACGTTTTATGGTTCCATTACCAAGATAGCTGTCAGAAGAAATATCATGAGACAGATCAGTTTCCCAAAGCTGATAGTCATAAGTACGATTCAAAACATAGATATTTAAATCAGCACCGTTTTCTGAGGAAAGTTTAAAAGTTTCATTCATATTTGATCTGTTTGAGACAGAAAAACCATATGCAGATGTTAAACATGATTCTAATGCCGCATTTTTTCCAGATACAGATACGATATTTGAGAAATCATAAGTTGTTGTTACAGATTCTTTGATCGACTGAGCTAAAGAAGTATTAGCAGTGATTGATCTTACATAAGAAACCTGATCTTTGTATCCTTTTTTCTTTACAGAATAGTTCGCAAGTCTTGTATCAACGGGAACTTCATTATTCTGACCATCTGCATCGTTCACAGAATAATTATTGATTGGAATGTATACGATCTTGCTTGTCTTATCAGAATCTTTTAAACCATAAGTGGAAATGATCTTCTTCACATCAGAGGATTTTGTGAATTCTGTATTGGAATGATAATCAGTTAAAGTTGTTGTTTTGGCAGCTGCTATGATCTGTGTTGGCTTTTTATAAGTTGTGTTTGATATTACTCCGGTTGTACCGATACCAACTGCGAGAGCAACAGCGATGGCAGCACCCATGATATTTTTTATCATATATATTCTTGGTTCCTTTCGTGTAATTGTAAGTATTAATCTTCATTTTCTTAAATTGGGTACATTATAAATACAATATACAATCCAAGTCAAGAAAAATTCGAAGATTCAGCGTTTTGCGTAATAAAACAACATTAAATAGGAAGTCTTTTGTGAAATTGTTTTTTTGGTTTTAAATATTGCCAAGCTATGGTACAATAAACTTTTGTGAGTCAAAATATATAGAAAAGAGGAAAGTAATTTGGAAAATAGAGAGAAATTTTCATCTAGAATTGGATTTCTTTTGATCTCGGCTGGTTGTGCGATCGGCTTGGGAAATGTGTGGAGATTTCCATTTATCACAGGACAATACGGTGGAGCTGCATTTGTGCTGATCTATCTGTTCTTCCTGATCATTTTAGGGCTGCCAATCCTTGTTATGGAATATGCAGTCGGAAGAGCCAGTCAGAAGAGTATTGCAAGATCCTTTCAGGTGTTAGAACCGAAAGGAACAAAATGGCATTGGTACAGTTATGTTGGTATGGCTGGAAATTATCTGTTGATGATGTTTTACACGACAGTAGCAGGATGGATGATCAGCTATTTCTTTAAGATGTTAAAAGGAGACTTTGTTGGGAAAAATCCAGCACAGGTAGAAAATACTTTTGGAACAATGCTGTCAGATCCAAAGGCACAGATCTTCTGGATGTTAGTAGTTATTGCATTGGGATTTTTAGTATGTTCTCTTGGTCTTCAAAATGGAGTAGAGAAGATCACAACAGTTATGATGTCATGTTTGTTTATCGTAATTCTGGTATTGATCGCAAGGAGTGTAACTTTAGATGGAGCCTCTGCAGGATTAAAATTTTATCTGATTCCAGATTTTGCAGCAGTGAAGAAACAAGGTGTGATGACGGTCGTATCCGCAGCAATGGGACAGGCATTCTTTACACTAAGTCTTGGAATAGGGGCGATTGCAATCTTTGGAAGTTACATTGACAAGAGCCGAAGACTGACAGGAGAAGCAATCAGTGTGGCAATTCTTGATACGTTAGTAGCATTAATGGCAGGACTGGTGATTTTTCCAGCATGTTTTGCATTCGGAGTAAATCCAGGAAGCGGACCAAACTTAGTATTTATCACACTGCCAAATGTATTTAACGAAATGCCAGGAAGCAGAGTCTGGGGAGCAATGTTCTTCTTATTTATGAGTTTTGCGGCATTATCAACGATCATCGCAGTATTTCAGAACATCCTGTCATTTGCACAAGACCTATGGGGATGGAGCCTTAAGAAAGCAATCGTATTTAATGCAGTACTCATTATTGTGTTATCCTTACCATGTGCTCTAGGATTTAACGTATGGAGTTTTATTCAGCCACTAGGAGCAGGAACAACGATCCAGGATTTAGAGGACTTCATCGTAAGCAACAATATTCTTCCAATAGGATCTCTGATCTATCTGTTATTCTGCGTTACAAAATACGGATGGGGATGGGACAACTTTATGAAAGAAGCCAACGAAGGAAAAGGAATCAAATTCCCAAAATGGCCACGTATTTACATTACTTATATATTACCATTGATCGTTTTGTTTATCCTTGTGCAGGGGTACATAGAGAAGTTTTAATTTGTAGAGTTGGCCAACTTTAGATTTCGAGTATATGATAAAAAATAAATAAACGATCGGAAGAGCAGCTAGAGAATTTTCCTCACGTTTTTTACAGATCGCTGATCCGCCGGCTTTCCTTGCGTAACTCGCCTTCAAGGGTATTCAAAACAGAAACTCTTTGAGGCTCAAACAACGCACCAAGCCGGCTGCGAATCCGCAAAAAACGTGGCAAAATTCTAATGCTGCTCTTCCGATCGTTTATTTATTTTTTATCATATACCTGAAGTCTAAAGTGTGGACAATTACAAGATTGGAAAATTTAAGGTGATAGATGTAGGTTAAACGTTATTGGTATTTATAATAAACATCTGTCTACCACTACAAAAATTGAAAACAGATAACCTTCAACATACAATCCTTCTGTTTGGAAATTTTTAATTTTATACGAGAATGTCTTCAGGTATTCATAAAAATATAAAGAAAGATAGAGGTACGAAATGAAATTCGTTTTTCGTACCTCTATCTTTCTTTATATTTTTATGAATACTTAATACATTTCCGTCATACAATTAAAATTTACACAGTTGTATGTGTAGATCTATTATCTGCTCCTTCATGGCTTTTCTGGAACAGTTTCTTAAAGCAGGAAACTGCAACCATAAGTCCAAGTGCCATCAGAAGTAAAGCGACGATCAACTGTAATCCATCGATCATAAATACGAATCCACCTGTTACAAAGATCTTTGTAAAGATTCCGATCACGGCCTGTACAAGGGCTGTAAATGTTACAACTAACATGATGCACATAGGTGCGTATAACATCCATCCTTTTCTTCCTGTTGTTAATAAGAAGACAGATAATGCGATCAATACCAAAGATGCTAATAACTGGTTTGCGGCTCCGAATAATGGCCAGATGTTGTTGTATCCACCTAAGCATAATAAGAATCCGAAGAATAATGTGATAACAGTTGAGAAATATTTGTTTGTAAATAATTTTCTTACCCCTGTAAGATCAGAGCCATCAGCAGCTTCTCCCATGAATAATTCCTGGAATGACATACGTCCGATTCTTGCTACAGAGTCAAGGGATGTTAATGCAAGTGCAGAAACACACATTGTCATAAAGCAAGTAGCTACATGTTTAGGGATTCCAAGTAATGTTAAGAATCCAGCTACATTTCCTGAGAAGATCTGGAATGGTGTTCCTTCAGGCATTTTACCACCGACAGCTGCTGCACCGACAACAACTAAGGCGATAACACCTAATAAAGATTCTACCATCATAGATCCATATCCAACACAAAGCATGTCTTTTTCATTGCTGACTGTCTTAGATGATGTTCCGGAAGATACCAAACTGTGGAATCCTGAAACAGCACCACAGGCGATCGTGATAAATAATGTAGGGAATAAGCTTTTTCCACCAACATTAAATCCGCTGAATGCTGGTAAGTTCATTGCTGGATGGGCAACAAATACACCAAGAACAGCACCGATGATCATTCCGACTAATAAGAAGGTACTTAAATAGTCACGAGGCTGCATCATTAGCCACATTGGCATAACAGATGCAAGGAATAAGTAAACCATAACGACTGCGATCCAAGTATTTTTTGTAAAATATAATGGGAAGGCAATACCAACGGCTAACATAACGAGCAGTAATACAAGTCCTGCAACAAATTCTACTTTCTGGTTTGGTTTTACATATTTTGTGAATAATCCGAAAACAACAGCTCCTAAGATAAATAACATAGAGATAGAAGCAGCGGCAGCGTTTGGTGAACTTTTAGCACCAGTTACTGTAAATCCGTTAAAGGTTCCGGCAACCATATCTGTGAAAGCTGCGATTACAAGTAAAGTAAATAACCAGGAGAACAGAAGAAATAATTTTCTTCCTGTTTTACCAATGTATTTCTCGATCAGGACACCCATGGATTTTCCTTCATTCTTTACAGAAGCGTAAAGAGCTGTAAAATCCTGAACGGCTCCGAAGAAGATACCACCGATCAACAGCCAGAGAAGAACTGGCAGCCATCCAAACATTGCGGCGATGATCGGTCCGGTAACAGGACCTGCACCTGCGATGGATGAAAACTGATGGGAAAATACAACGGCTTTTGGTGTCGGGATGTAATCTTCACCATCTTCGTGTGTGTAAGCTGGGGTTTTCGCTTTAGGATCGATTCCCCATGTCTTAGCTAACCAGCGTCCGTAAAGGGCATAACCAGCAACTAATACGACGATTGCGATTGCTACGATTGTTAAGCTATTCATTCTTAATCACTCCTCTTAAAATAAACTCTATCATAAAATAAAATGTATTCAAAACACAGGATACAATAAAAATGAGTAAAATCTCCTGAAATGCCTGCTCAGCATTTCAGAAGACGAATATTCTCCGCGGTACCACTTCTTTTATTACTCAAATCGTAATCCCTTAGTCACATCATTTAATGTGCTCCTTGATAACGGAAGGATTCCGGTCGCACTTACTAATGAATCATCATGTTCAGCTGACTGCTCGCAGGGGATATGGACATAAGTTCTTTATTGCCTCACAGCAACCGGCAACTCTCTGAAAAGAATTCAAATATCAATGTGTCCTGCTCATTGCATTCTGTATTTCGTTGCATTCATAATAGTCCTGTAAAAAAAGAATGTCAAGAGAAAATAATGTTCTATTTTTGATACAATCAAGCCATTAAGGCTTTGCTTACTTCCTTAAGATTCATACCGTTAGAGCCTTTGATCAGTACGACATCGTTCTTCTTTAAGTAAGTTTCAAGGAAAGCGATCAGTTCTCCGTTAGAAGAAAATGCACGGGTATGAAGAGAAGGATTTTCCTTCCATGCTTCCTCAATATAATGTCTGGAAAGTTCACCAGTGATAAAGAGATCTGTCACTTTTGTTGTAGCGATAAAACGTCCCACTTCTTTGTGGTATTCCGGTGAATCTGGTCCAAGTTCTAACATGTCAGATAAGACAGCGATCTTTCTTCCACGTGTCTTAAATTCAGATAAAATACTTAAACTTGCTTTCATGGAATCTGGGCTTGCATTATACGCATCATCGATCAGAATATAGTCGTTAACGTGGATAATATTCTGTCTCTGACCAGAAAATGTGGATAACTGTGCCTTGATCGCACTCATTGGAACATCATAGCGAAGTCCGATCGCAATGGCGGCTAATGCATTGGATACATTATGCTTTCCAAGTACATTTAAAGTGATAGGTTCTTTCATATCACCATAGTGGAATTCAAATAAAGTTTGTCCACCTTTTTCACGGATTTTTTCTGCACGGTAAGTACAATCATCTGCGAAACCGTAAAATTCATATGGTTTTTTGACATAATCGATATGTTTACGGATCATATCATTATCTCCATTTAAGAATAGGACACCATCTTCAGGCAGACCATTCTGGATATCTAATTTTTCGATACAGATATTGTCTCGGGAACCCATCATCTCAATGTGTGAAACACCAACATTTGTGACAACACCAACGTTTGGATGGATGATATTACCAAGAGTTGTGATCTGTCCCTTTTCACTCATTCCCATCTCAAGAACACCGATCTCATCTTCGGATGTCAGATGATCTAATGTTAATGGAACACCAACCTGACTGTTTTGATTGCCAATCGTTTCAAATACTTTGTATTTGCCCTTTAAAACATGTGCGATCATCTCGCGGGTTGTTGTTTTACCAACACTTCCAGTAACGCCGATGATCGGAAGAGACATTTTATTTCTGTAATAGGCAGCAATCTGCTGCATGGCTGTCAAAGTATCAGGAACTTTGATGTATGGAGCATTTCCTGAAGCTTCTGTATGTTCTTGTGTTAAGCAGGCACCGCCTTCTTTTAATGCATTAGGAATAAAAATATGGGCATCAACACGTTCTCCGATGATCGGTACAAATAAAGTGTTAGGACCGATTTCCATAGAATTCGTACTTAAGTGGTCAATCTTCATGGAAGGATCACCACATAAAAGTGTTCCGTCTGTTGCTTCTAAAATGTCTTGAATTGTTATATTCTCCATAGAAAACCTCGTTTCTTTCACTGTTAGATTTCAGCATAGGTGTGATTGATGATAACGGTTTAAAAAATTTATGCTGTTATCTACAGATTATAGCATAAAATGAAGTTGTATGATAAAATGATAGCCAGAAAATACAAAAAACATATTAGAAAAGAGGGTTCATGAGTTTTACACATTTACATGTCCATACAGAATACAGTCTGCTGGATGGTTCCAGTAAGATCAAGGAGCTAGTTCATCAGGCAAAAGAGCTTGGCATGGACAGCATTGCGATCACCGATCATGGAGCGATGTACGGAGTGATCGATTTTTACAGGGCAGCGAAAGCAGAAGGGATCAAACCGATCATTGGATGCGAGATTTATGTAACAACTGGTTCGAGATTCGATAAAGAAGCCAGTCAGGGAGATAAAAGATACTATCACCTGGTACTTCTTGCCCAAAATGACACGGGTTACCATAACTTGATGAAGATCGTTTCCAGGGGGTTTACCGAAGGATTTTATTACAAGCCACGAGTAGATTATGAAGTTCTGGAAGAATACAAGGAAGGTCTGATCGCATTAAGTGCATGTCTTGCTGGGGAAGTTGCAACTTATATCCGTGAAAATAACTACGAAAAAGCAAAGAATACGGCGTTGAGATTACAGGATCTTTTTGGAAAAGACAATTTCTTCCTGGAACTGCAAGATCACGGAATTCCAGATCAGACAAAAGTAAACACGGCACTGCTTAAGATGTCAAAAGAGACAGGAATTGATCTGGTTGCTACAAATGATATTCATTATACATTTAAAGAAGATGCCGAGGCACACGATATCCTGCTTTGTATCCAGACGGGGAAGAAAGTGCAGGATGAAGACCGTATGCGTTATGAAGGAGGTCAGTATTATTTAAAATCTCCGGAAGAAATGCAGAGATTGTTCCCATATGCAAGAGAAGCGATCGAGAATACAGGCAAGATTGCCAAACGTTGTAATGTTGAAATCGTATTTGGAGAACAGAAAGTGCCAGAATATGATGTGCCAGAAGGATACACTGCAGTTACGTATCTGAACCATTTATGCGAAGAAGGCTTAAAACGTCGTTATCCGAATATTACAAAAGAATTAAGAGAGCGGCTGGATTATGAATTGAAAACTATTGAAAATATGGGATATGTTGATTATTTTCTGATCGTATGGGATTTCATTCATTATGCAAAAGAACATGGGATCGCAGTGGGACCTGGTCGTGGTTCCGCAGCCGGAAGTATCGTTTCTTACTGTTTGGAGATCACAGATATCGATCCGATCCGGTATCAACTGCTGTTTGAACGTTTCTTAAATCCAGAACGTGTATCCATGCCCGATATCGACGTGGATTTCTGTTATGAGAGAAGACAGGAAGTCATTGATTATGTTGTAAGAAAATACGGGAAAGATCAAGTAGTACAGATCATCACTTTTGGAACTATGGCTGCAAGAGCCGTGATCCGTGATGTCGGAAGAGTTTTGGATATTCCATATGCAAAAGTAGATGGAATATCAAAGATGGTTCCAAATGAATTAAATATTACGATCGATAAAGCATTAAAGATCAGCAAGGACTTGAGAAATGCTTATGAGCAGGACGAAGAAACACATTATCTGATCGATATGTCGAAGAGACTAGAAGGACTTCCAAGACATGCCTCCATGCATGCAGCTGGGGTCGTGATCGGTAAGACAGCGATTGATGAATATGTGCCATTAGCAACAGGTGCAGATAACGCAGCTGTTACTCAGTTTACGATGACAACGATTGAAGAACTTGGTCTGTTGAAGATGGACTTTTTGGGACTTCGTACATTAACAGTCATTCAGGATGCAGAGAAAATGGTGCGAAGAAAAGTGCCGGATTTTGATATCACGAAAATTGATCCGACAGACAAAGAAGTTTATGAGATGATTGGAAATGGTCATACAGAAGGTGTGTTTCAGTTGGAAAGTTCAGGAATGAAGTCATTTATGAAAGAACTAAAACCACAGAATATGGAAGATATCATTGCTGGAATTTCTTTGTATCGACCGGGACCAATGGACTTTATTCCACGATACATTGAGGGAAAGAATCATCAGGAAAGCATACATTATGAATGTGAACAGATGGAAGAGATTCTGGAGCCAACCTATGGATGTATCGTTTATCAGGAACAGGTTATGCAGATCGTTATGAAACTAGCCGGATATACGCTTGACGAAGTGACCTTGTACGTCGTGCGATGTCCAAGAAAAAGGCGATGTCATGATCAAAGAACGACAGAATTTCGTTTATGGAAATGAAGAAGAAGGAATTCCAGGATGTATCAATAACGGTATTGATGAAAAGACAGCGAACCAGATCTGGGATGAGATGTTAGACTTTGCAAAATATGCATTTAACAAATCTCATGCGGCAGCATATGCAGTAGTTGCCTATCGTACAGCCTATTTAAGATGCCATTATCCAGTAGAATTTATGGCAGCCTTGTTAACCTCTGTTCTTGGAAATACAAACAAGATTTCAGAATACAGTTATGCCTGCAAGAAGTTAGGAATTAAGATTTTGCCACCAGATATTAACTATGGAGAGGGTGCGTTCTCTGTAGACCATGGAAATATCCGCTATGGACTGACTGCGATCAAGAGTCTGGGACGGCCAGTCATTGAAGCGATCATAAGAGAACGAAATTTAAATGGACCATACAGAGATTTTAAAGATCTCGTGGAACGATTATCAAGCAAAGAGATCAATAAACGAACTGTAGAAAATCTGATCAAATCGGGAGCTTTAGATTGTTTTCATGTAACAAGAAAGCAGCAGATGATCGTCTACGCCAGTGTGATCGATAGTATCCAGAAAGAACGGAAAAATGAGATCGCAGGACAGATGAGTCTGATGGATCTTCTTGGAGAAGAAGACCAGCAGTCTTTTCAGATTTCCTATCCAGATGTTGGGGAATATGAGAAAGAGCAGAAACTTGCCATGGAAAAGGAAGTGCTTGGGATCTACGTCAGTGGACATCCTTTAGAGGATGATATAGAACGCCTTGAACGAAGTGTAACAGCACATACTTCTGATTTTGTGATCGATGAAGAAACAGGAAAGACAAAGATTCACGATCGGGAAAGCTGTATCATTGGCGGTTTGATCAGTGAGATGAGTGTGAAACTTACGAAGAAGAATCAGAATATGGCATTTATCACACTGGAAGACTTAAGAGGAACCGTGGAAGTTGTCGTATTTCCAAGACAGTATGCGACATATCAGTCTCTTTTAAGAGAAGATGCCAAAGTATTTATCAAAGGAACAACACAGATTTCTGAAGAAGAAAGCAAAGTCATATGTAATCAGATCATCAGTTTTGAGGATAGCAGACAGGAATTATGGGTACAATTTGCGGATAAAGAAGCATTTTTTAAAGAAGAGGATGCATTAAAAGGTATTTTAACTTCCTATCCCGGTAAAAATCCAGTGGTGATCTATTGCAAAACAGAACGTGCTGTGAACCGTCTAGGGAGAGATTATATGGTTTCTGGTGACGAGAATTTATTATTTGATCTCGAAAAACGATATGGAAAAGAAAATATTCGGGTTAGATCGTTAGGAATATAACAAAGACTATTGAAAAATTTCTTTAAATGGATTAGAATAAAAGCCAAGTTAAGAATTGTATGGATTAATAATTGGAGGATATTGCAAATGGGAAAACCAAACATTAAAACAATTGGAGTTTTAACAAGTGGTGGAGATGCACCTGCTATGAACGCAGCAGTGCGTGCCGTAGCCAGAATTGGTAAAGAAAGAGGATTAAAAGTCAAGGGAATCCGTAAAGGTTACAATGGACTGTTAAACGAAGACATCATCGATTTAACACCAACAGAAACAGCCGATACGATCTTCCGTGGAGGTACAATCCTTTTCACAGCCAGATGTGAAGAATTTAAGACAGAAGAAGGTCAGAAACGTGGTGCTGAGATCTGTAAAGCACATGGAATCGACGGACTGGTAGTTATTGGTGGAGACGGTTCTTTCCAGGGAGCTAAGAAGTTAGCAGCGCTTGGAATCAACACGATCGCTGTTCCAGGAACGATCGACTTAGATATCGCATGTACAGAATATACGATCGGATTCGATACAGCTGTTAACACAGCGATGGAAGCGATCGACAAGATCCGTGATACATCAACATCTCATGAAAGATGTAGTATCGTAGAGGTTATGGGACGTGGAGCTGGATATATCGCATTATGGTGTGGTATGGCAACAGGAGCAGAAGATATCCTGATCCCAGAAAGCTTTGATGGAAACCTTCCTAAGGTAGAACAGCAGATCATCGAACATTTACTTCGTAACAGAGCAAAAGGTAAGACACATCATATGGTAATCAATGCCGAAGGTGTTGGACATTCTTACAGTATGGCGAAGAGAATCGAATCTGCAACAGGTATTGAAACACGTGCTACGATTCTTGGACATATGCAGCGTGGTGGAAGCCCAACAGCAAAAGACCGTGTATACGCTTCTATGATGGGTGCTTACGCAGTTGACTTATTATGTGCAGGAAAGACAAACCGTGTTGTTGGATACCAGAACGGAAGATTCATGGATATGGACATTGACGAAGGACTCGCAATGACAAAAGATATCGATGAATATCAGCTTCAGATCGCACATTTATTAGGAAAATAAATAAAACATGATCTTAGAGGAATCCTGTTTATCTAGGATTCCTCTATTTCTCTATATAGGAGCATTATTTTATGAAAGAGTTACGACCGGTACAGGTCATATTGCTTGGATTTTTAATTACAATATTTGCAGGATCGATACTGCTTGCACTGCCGATCGCAACACAAAGCGGGCAGGCAACGCCTTATATTGATGCATTATTTACAGCAACAACATCTGTGTGTGTGACGGGTTTGATCGTTGAGACAACAATGACACATTGGAGTATATTTGGGCAGGCAGTGATCATATTGCTTGTACAGATCGGAGGACTTGGTGTCATTACGATCACAACCGGAATGTTTTTTATGCTTCGAAAGAGGATCACTCTTGGAAATAGAATGTTGATCCAGGAGTCTATGGGTCTTAATACAATGACAGGTTTAGTTCCATTAGTTAAGAAGATTCTGATCGGGACAGGGATCATAGAAGGAATTGGAGCAGTTCTTTATGCGACTCAGTATGTGCCGGAATTTGGCATTGGATATGGAATATGGGCAGCAATCTTTAATTCAATCTCGGCATTTTGTAATGCAGGAATGGATATTGTAAGAGACGACAGTCTGCGAAGCTATGTAACGAATCCAGTTATGAATTTTACGACAATGGGGCTGATCATCCTGGGAGGTCTTGGATTTGTTGTATGGAAAGATCTTTGGCAGGGATTCAAAAAGATCGTAAAAGATAAAGTTCCTGTAAAAAGGATGATACAACAATGGAGATTTCAGACCAAGATCGTGTTATCCATTACGTCATTTTTGATCTTGTTTGGTACAATATTGATCTTTCTGTTTGAATATCATAATCCAGCAACTATGGAGAGTCTGTCATTGCCACAGAAGATACAGGCATCACTGTTTCAGTCTGTGACGACACGTACCGCAGGGTTTGAGACGGTAGCACAGGCCGCATTGACGGATGCATCTTCGCTGGTTTCTATGTTTTTGATGATCATCGGAGGATCACCAACTGGTACTGCAGGCGGTGTCAAGACAGTGACATTCACAATTCTTGTATTTTGTGTGCTCTCTGTGGCAAAACAAGAAGAATCAATTACGTTATTTAAACGAAGAGTTCCACAGAATCTGTTGTCGAAGGCACTTGCGATCATTGTGATCAACCTGATCGTGCTGATGACATCTGTGTTATTGTTGTTGGTATTTGATCACGGGACTTTTATGGATTCATGCTATGAATGTGTATCAGCACTCGCGACAGTTGGTTTAACCAAAGGATTGACACCGAATTTGACAATCGCAGGGAAAGTGATTATCATCATTACCATGTACTTAGGGCGTGTCGGACCGATTTCTATGGCGATCGGTTTTTCACAGAAGAATAAGAAAAAGATGGTCATGTATCCGGAACAGGATCTGATCTTATAAGTGAAATAGATTCACATTATAACATGATATCGCAACGGAGGTAACGGAGAAGAATGAAGAAGTCAGTTGCAGTTTTAGGACTCGGAAAGTTTGGAAGCAGCATCGCAAGGTCACTTGCTAAAGGTGGAGCAGAAGTACTGGCAGTTGATAAAGATGAGGATCTTGTAAGAGATATCGCAGATAAAGTAACTTGTGCAGTCTGTGTGGATATATCTGATAAAGAAATGATGAACAACATCGGATTGGAAGGAATGGATGCAGTTGTGATCGCAACGGCAGAGCATTTAGATTCCAGTGTTATGGCATTGATGATCGTCAAAGAGATCGGTGTGCCATATGTTCTTGCGAAGGCAGACGGAACTTTAAAAGGAGAGATATTAAAACGTGTTGGAGTCGATGAGATTGTTTATCCAGAAGAAGAGATGGGAGCAAGGATCGCAAACAATCTGCTTGGAGGAAGTATGACAGATCTGTTTGATCTTTCTGCAGACACAAGTATCGTTAAAGTACCAGCAAGAAAAGAATGGATCAACAAATCATTAGTAGACATTAATTTCCGTGGAAAATATAACGTTAACGTCATCGCGATCGAAGGAGAAGGTGGTGTTGACGGGGCTCCAGATCCAACGAAACCGATCAAAGATGAGGAAAATCTTGTGCTGATCGGTAAGAAAGAAGATCTGGTCAAATTAAGAAAATAATAGATCGGAGGTGGATAAGAATATGATCACAACCACTCAGAATAAGCAGATCAAACAGATCATCAAATTAAAGAAGAGTGCAAGAGAAAGAAGAAAACAAGAATTATTTCTTGTAGAGGGAATTCGTATGTTTACAGAGATCCCAGAAGAATATTTATATAAAGTCTATGCATCTGAAGATTTTTATAACGAACATAGAGTGATTTTTGAACATATGGATGTGGAATTGGTATCACCTCAAGTTATGAAAGAGATTTCCGATACGATGACACCACAGGGAGTTCTTGCACTGGTGAAGATGATGAAATATTCTTTAGAAGATCTTCTAGAACAGGAAAAACCATTATTTCTGGTGCTTGAGAATCTTCAGGATCCGGGGAATCTCGGGACGATCCTTCGAACAGGAGAGGGTGCAGGGATCAATGGTGTTATCATGAGTCATGATACAGTAGATATTTATAATCCAAAGGTTACGCGCTCCACGATGGGATCAATATTTCGTGTGCCATTTGTCTATGTCGATGATCTTTTAGAAGTTGCAGAAACGATGAAACAAAAGAATATCATCACGTATGCAGCACATCTCAATGGAACAGACTATACGAAGGAAGATTATCAAAAAGGAACCGCATTTTTCATTGGCAATGAGGGAAATGGTCTGACAGATAAGTTGACAGACAAAGTACAAAAGAAGATCAAGATTCCAATGTGTGGTAAGGTAGAATCATTAAATGCAGCCATGGCATCAGGCCTTTTAGTTTATGAGGCAAGACGCCAGAGACAGGGGGTGGATTAAATGTATGCAGTTTATTGGCTGATCGCATCCGCGGTATTTTTACTTGTTGAGATTATGACACTTGGACTTACAAGTATCTGGTTTGCAGGTGGAGCCGTTGTTGCAGCGATCGTAGCACTATTTGGTGTTCCATTTTGGGTACAGATGTTGATATTTATCGTGGTAACATGTCTGTTGTTTGCACTGACAAGACCAGTTGCCAAACGATATTTAAACAGCAAGGTGCAAAAAACGAATACCGATGCATTGATCGGACAGACAGCACTTGTCAAAGAAACGATCAATAACATGGAAAGCAAAGGGTTGGTTCAGTTAAATGGCCAGGATTGGACTGCGAGAAGCTTTGAGGCTGGAGAGATCATTCCAGAAGGCAGCGAAGTGATCGTAAAAGAAATCCGAGGCGTGAAACTGATCGTAGAAAGAGAGGTATAAGATGATTATGTCGATTATTTTATTTATTATTGTTATCGCATTGCTTGCGATGATCATTTCATCCACAGTGCGTATCGTGCCGCAGGCACATGCTTATGTTGTAGAACGACTGGGTGCTTATCAGGGAACATGGTCTGTAGGACTTCATGTCAAAGTCCCATTTATTGATCGTGTTGCAAGAAAAGTCAACTTAAAAGAGCAGGTTGTGGATTTTCCACCACAGCCAGTTATCACAAAAGATAACGTTACGATGCAGATCGATACAGTTGTATATTTTCAGATCACTGATCCAAAATTATACAGTTACGGTGTAGAGAACCCGATCATGGCAATCGAGAATCTGACAGCTACAACACTTCGAAATGTCATCGGTGATCTGGAATTAGATGAGACATTAACTTCCAGAGAGACGATCAATACACAGATGAGAGCAACACTTGACGTTGCGACAGATCCATGGGGAATCAAAGTAAACCGTGTGGAACTTAAGAACATCATTCCACCAGCAGCCATTCAGGATGCCATGGAGAAACAGATGAAAGCAGAACGTGAACGAAGAGAAGCGATTCTGATTGCAGAAGGTGAGAAGAAGTCCGCGATCTTACGTGCAGAAGGACAGAAAGAATCTATGGTCCTTCAGGCAGAGGGAGATAAGGAAGCAGCAATCCTTCGTGCGGAAGCGAAGAAAGAAGCAACGATCCGTGAAGCAGAAGGTCAGGCAGAAGCGATCCGTGCGATCCAGAAAGCGAATGCACAGGGTATTGAATCAATCAAGGCAGCCAAAGCTGACGATGCAGTCATCCAGTTAAAGAGCTTAGAAGCATTTGCTAAAGCAGCTGACGGAAAAGCTACAAAGATCATTATCCCATCTGAGATTCAGGGGATGGCAGGTCTTGTAAAATCAATTACAGAAGTTGCCAAAGACGATGAGAAGAATATTGCAGATCTGATCGAAGAGCAGGTACAAGACACTGTAAAAGAACAGTAAGATCAGAAAATGTTTATGGAAATATGACAACCCTTGGCGGTATGCCGGAGCACTGAAGAGGTGTTCCGGCTTTTGCCATGTTTGATATTGATGGGAGATAAAAGATGAAGACAATCGTTTGTTATGGAGATTCTAATACTTATGGCTATAATCCGGAAAATGGATTCCGTTATGAATATGAAGAACGATGGACAACCATTTTGCAAAAGGAACTGAAAGATTCTGCGATCGTGATTCCGGAAGGATTAAACGGCAGAACAACAAGTTTTGAAGATGAGTTAAGACCAGGAAGAAATGGTGCAACATATTTAGATCCATGTTTACACAGCCACGGACCGATCGATCTGGTAGTGTTAATGCTTGGAACGAATGACCTTAAGATCCGTTTTCAGGCAACACCAACAGATATCGGAAAAGGGATCGACCGTCTGATCAAGATGATCAAATCGATCACTCCACAGAAGAGACAAGATGGACGATCCGCAAAGATCCTTTTAATGGCACCACCGCATCTTGGGGATGATCTGACAGAGATTCCAAGTGGAGAAGAGATGGGATTTGAAAGAGGGATCAGTTATTCCAAGAGATTGGCACCGATTTATGAAGACTGGGCAAAGTTTCATAACATTGAATTTCTGGATGCAGCAAAATATGCAAAAGCTTCCGAAATCGATGCCTGCCACCTGACAAGAGAAAGTCATAGGAAATTAGGTGAAATGGTTGCGAAAAAATGCAAGGAAATCCTTGAAATATAAGGGTTTCGGGTTGTTTTCAAAGATGCATTCCTATATAATAACAACTATATGATGTCTGACAGGGATCAAAGGGCAGAGACATCCAAGACACAACAAAATGGAGGAACAAAAGATGGACGCAAAGACAAGCTTAAAGGGAAGAAGTTTCTTAACATTAAAAGACTTTACACCAGAAGAAATTGGTTATTTTTTAGATTTAGCAGCGAAATTAAAATCAGATAAGAAAAAAGGGATCACAGGAAACAGTCTAAAAGGGAAAAATATCGCTCTTTTATTTGAAAAACCAAGTACAAGAACAAGATGTTCATTTACGATCGGATGTGTTGATGAGGGTGCACACCCAGAATATCTAGGAAAAGATGATATTCAGTTAGGACACAAAGAATCTGTAGAAGATACAGCAAGAGTTCTTGGAAGAATGTTTGACGGGATCGAATTTCGTGGATTCTTACATGAGAACGTAGAGAAATTAGCAAAATACAGTGGAGTTCCAGTATGGAATGGTTTAACAGATGATTACCATCCAACACAGATCTTAGCGGACTTCTTAACATTAAGAGAACAGTTTGGAGAGATCAAAGGATTAAACTTCGTATTCGCTGGAGACGGAAGAAATAACATGAGCAACTCTTTAATGATCGGATGCAGTAAGATGGGATTGAATTTCACATGCTTAGCACCAAAGAGTTTATGGCCAAATGAAGAACTGGTAAAACAGTGCGAAGAGTATGCGAAAGAATCTGGAGCTAAGATCCGTTTTACAGAAGATGTGAAAGAAGCTGTGGAAGGTGCAGACTGCATTTACACAGACGTATGGGCATCTATGGGTGAAGAAGACAAGGCAGCAGAAAGAATTGCTTTATTAAGACCATATCAGGTAAATAAAGAAATGTTAGAGATGACAGGAAAAGATACTACAGTTGTTATGCATTGCCTGCCAGCAGTTAAAGGACATGAGATCACAGAAGATGTTTTTGAACATTATGCAGATGTGATTTTTGATGAAGCAGAAAATCGTATGCACACGATCAAAGCTGTTATGGTAGCGACTTTAGGAGAATATTAGGAGATAGGATATTCAATGAAAAGTAAGATTCTCAAGGAATTAAAGAATGCAGATGATTATATATCAGGACAGCAGCTTTGTGAGCGGTTGGGAGTTTCAAGGACTGCTGTCTGGAAGCATATCAAAGCATTAAGAGCAGAAGGTTACGAGATTGATTCTGTGACAAATAAAGGCTATAAACTTATGATGGAACCAGATCTTTTGACAAAAGAAGAAGTAGCATCCTGCCTTCATACCAAATGGCTTGGAAAAGATCTTCATTGTTATGAGACAATGGATTCTACAAATCTTGAGATCCGTCGTCTGGCAGAGGCAGGTGCCGGTCACGGAACCGTTGCGATCACAGAAGAACAGACGATGGGAAAAGGAAGAAGAGGACGAAGCTGGTTGGCAGAAGCTGGAGCAGGGATCGCGATGAGCTTTCTTCTAAAACCTCAGATCGAAGCTCAGAATTCTTCTATGCTTACGTTAGTTACTGCATTAGCGGTAAATGAAGCAATCTGTGAGACAACAGGAATTCGGGCAAAGATCAAATGGCCAAACGATATCATTGTGAATGGAAAGAAGATCTGTGGAATCCTAACAGAGATGAGCCTTCAGATGGATGAGATCAATTACATTGTAGTGGGACTTGGTATCAATGTAAATATCGATCATTTTCCAGAAGATTTAAGTGATAAGGCAACTTCACTCCAGATCGAGGGAGGAAGAAAGATCAAGAGAGCTCCATTGGCAGCGAAAGTGTTAGAATGTTTTGAGAAATATTACGATATGTTTTTGAAGACAGAAGATCTTAGCATGTTGCAAGATGAATACAATAAACTTCTGGTACATACAGACCAGAAGATCAAGGTTGTCAGAGGTTCCAAAGAAGAGATATTCTTATCAAGAGGCATCAATCATCGTGGAGAATTACTGGTAGAGGATGAAGATGGAAAGGTATCAGAAGTTTCATCCGGAGAGGTATCAGTAAGAGGTATCTTGGGATACGTATAAGAGATTCCGAGAATATATACAAGAAACAAGGAGAAATACAAAAACATGTATCAGGATAAAGTTACATTATGCGGTTCCAATGCATATGAGAAGAAATATTACTTAAACCCTGATTTTTCTGGATTACCAGAACAGATCAAACAGGAACTGCAGATTGCATGTGTACTATTTACAGCAGAAGTCGGCGGAGTCTTGACATTAGAGTTCGATGAAGAAGGCAAATTAAATTTTGTTACTCATGTGGAAGATAATGATTTCTTTTACGATGAGATCGGAAGTGAACTGATGATCAAGAAACTAAGACAGGAAAAACAGGATTTCTGGGAGTCCTTGGAACTATATTATAAAATATTCCTTTTGGGAGAAGATGAGGTATAAATTATGTTATTAGCACTCGATGTTGGGAATACCAATATAACGATCGGCGTATTCAAAAGAAAAGAGATTATAGAGGTATTTCGAATTACAACAAAGTTACCAAGAACATCCGATGAATTTGGAATTCTGATTTCAAGCCTATTAAAGGAAAAAGGATTGGATGAAGGTGAAGTGAAGGCAGCGATCATAGGATCCGTTGTGCCAAATATCATGCATTCACTGAGTAGTGGTTTGATCAAATATTTTGATGTAAAACCGATCATTGTAGGACCTGGGATCAAGACAGGGATCAATCTTGGAAGATTTAATCCAAGAGAAGTTGGAGCAGACAGGATCGTGGATCTGGTTGCAGGATATGAAATATATGGCGGACCAGCACTCGTCATTGACTATGGAACTGCAACAACATACGATATTGTCACAGAGAATGGCGTATTCTTAGCAGGTGTGATCGCACCGGGAATTCGCACTTCAGCAAATGTACTATATAGAGATGCAGCACGTCTGCCAGAGATTGAAATCTTAAAACCAAAGACGATCCTTGCAAACAGCACGATTGACAGTATGCAGGCAGGTTTGTACTATGGAGTTGTTGGTGAGACAAAATATATGGTACAGAAGATGAAAGAAGAGACAGGCTTTGATAATATGAAAGTTATCGCAACCGGAGGCCTTGGAAATATGATCGCACAGACGGTTGATGAGATCGACTATTACGATCCAACATTAACATTGAAGGGATTACAGATCATTTATGAGAAGCAATAAATTAAAACCTCTGGTTATTGGAGATATTACAATTGAACACCCGTTAGCACTTGCACCGATGGCAGGAGTTACAGATCTACCATATCGTTTGTTATGTAAAGAACAGGGTGCTGGAATGATGTGCACTGAGATGGTAAGTGCCAAAGGATTATACTATGGGAACCGTAAATCTGAGCCATTGATGGCAACAGATCCGAAGGAAATTCCAATAGCGATCCAGATTTTTGGATCCGATCCAGAGATCATGGGTCAGATGGCAGCGAAAGTCAATGATGGGCGGTTTCAGATGATCGATATCAACATGGGATGTCCGGTTCCAAAGATCGTGAATAACGGTGATGGATCCGCGTTGATGAAGAATCCGGAATTAGCAGGGAAAGTGATCAAAGCAGTTGTAGATGCTGTGGATATCCCAGTTACAGTTAAGATCCGAAAGGGATTTAACGATGAATTGATCAATGCACCAGAGATGGCACAGGTTGCACAGGAGAATGGAGCAGCAGCGATCGCAGTTCATGGAAGAACAAGAGAACAGTACTATTCAGGAACAGCAGACTGGTCGATCATTCGCAAGGTAAAAGAAGCTGTTGATATTCCGGTAATTGGAAATGGTGATATCACATGTGCAAAAGATGTACTACGAATGCAGGAAGAGACAGGTTGTGACGGATTTATGATCGGAAGAAGAGCCAAAGGGAATCCATGGATCTTCAAAGAGATCTTACATTTCTTTGAGACAGGAGAAGAAATGCCAAGACCATCCTTAGAAGAAGTTGTCGCCATGATGTTGAGACATGGACAGATGATGATCGATTTTAAAGGAGAATACATCGGAGTCCGTGAGATGCGGAAACATGTCGCATGGTATACATTCGGTTTTCCAGGGGCAGCAAAACTTCGCGAGAAGGTAAATCATACAGAGACATACGAAGACTTAGAAGAATTACTGCAAAATTATCTCAAAGCCACGAATGGCAGGGATTAGGAATTGACAAAAGAAACTTAGGTAAGATATAATTAATCAGTTAACATTTAGAACGAAAGGAATAGTGTTATGGCAGAGGCAAAGAAGAATATATTAACCCCAGACGGTTTAAAAGCATTAGAAGATGAATTACAAGAATTAAAAGTCGTAAGACGTAAAGAGATCGCACAGAAGATCAAAGAAGCAAGAGAACAGGGTGACTTATCAGAGAACGCGGAATATGATGCAGCCAAAGATGAACAGCGTGATATGGAAGCACGTATCGAAGAGATCGAAAAGATCTTAAAGAACGCCGTTGTTATCGATGAGAAGTTTGAAAAAGGTGTCATCAGCCTTGGATGTCACGTATTATTAGAAGACATCACTCTTGGAAAAGAAGTAACATACCATATCGTAGGTTCTACAGAAGCAGATATCCTTCAGAACAAGATTTCCAATGAAGCACCGATCGGTAGAGCTTTACTTGGAAAGAAGATCGGAGATGTCGTATCCGTAGAAGGAATCAATCAGGTAAACGACTTCAGAGTCATTGATGTACAGAGAAAGTAAGAGGAAGTAAGAAAAGTGGCACAGCAGAATAAAGATACAAACGAACTGATCAAAGTAAGAAGACAGAAACTGGCTGACTTACAGGCAGCTGGGAAGAATCCGTTCGAGATCATGAAATATGATGTAACACATCATTCAAAAGAAATCAAAGATAATTTTGAAGAATTAGAAGGAAAAGAAGTAGCAGTTGCAGGACGTTTAATGTTCAAACGTGTGATGGGTAAAGCATCTTTCTGTAACGTACAGGACCTTCAGGGTGGAATTCAGGCATATGTAGCAAGAGATGAGATCGGTGTAGAATCTTATCAGGATTTCAAGAAGATGGATATCGGAGATATCGTAGGTATCAAAGGTAAAGTCTTTGCTACAAAGACAGGAGAGAAATCTATCCATGCAGAAGAAGTGATTTTATTATCTAAGAGTTTAAAACCACTTCCAGAGAAATTCCACGGATTAACAGATACAGATACAAGATATCGTCAGAGATATGTTGACCTGATCATGAATGAAGAATCCAAAGAAGTATTCATCAAACGTTCTAAAATCATCAGTAAGATCCGTTCTTATCTAGATGGACAGGGATTCATGGAAGTAGAAACTCCGATGTTAGTATCCAATGCAGGTGGAGCATCAGCAAGACCATTTGAAACACACTACAATGCATTAAGTGAAGATGTAAAATTACGTATTTCCCTAGAGTTATACTTAAAGAGACTGATCGCTGGTGGACTTGAGAAAGTTTACGAGATCGGACGTGTATTCCGTAACGAAGGTGTTGACACACGTCATAACCCAGAGTTTACATTAATGGAATTATATCAGGCATACACAGACTATCACGGAATGATGGATCTGACAGAGAACTTATATCGTTACCTTGCAGAAGAAGTATGCGGTGGAACAAAGATTCAGTATAAAGATTTCGAGATCGATCTTGGAAAACCTTTTGAGAGAATCACAATGGTAGATGCAGTTAAGAAATACTCTGGAGTAGACTTTAAAGAGATTAAGACTTTAGAAGAAGCAAGAGCAGCTGCTGAAGAACACCATGTAGAATACGAAGAACGCCACAAACGTGGAGATATCTTAAACTTATTCTTCGAAGAATTCGTAGAAGACAAACTGATCCAGCCAACATTTGTTATGGATCACCCAGTAGAAATCTCTCCATTAACAAAGAGAAAACCAGAAGATCCAGATTATGTAGAACGTTTTGAGTTCTTTATGAATGGATGGGAAATGGCAAATGCATACTCTGAGTTAAATGATCCGATCGATCAGAGAGAACGTTTCAAAGCACAGGAAGAACTTCTTGCACAGGGTGACGAAGAAGCCAACACAACAGATGAAGACTTCTTAAATGCATTAGAGATCGGTATGCCACCTACAGGTGGTATCGGATTCGGTATCGACAGAATGGTAATGTTATTAACAAATTCTACAGCAATCAGAGACGTATTATTATTCCCGACAATGAAGTCCTGGACGCTGACAAGAAGTCTGCGAAGTCAGAAAACAGCACTTCCACAGCAGCACCTGAGAAGGAAGAAGTTGTCGACTTCTCCAAGGTAAAGGTAGAGCCTTTATTTGAGGAATTTGTTGATTTCGATACTTTCAGCAAGTCAGATTTCAGAGCTGTAAAGGTTAAAGCGTGTGAAGCTGTTAAGAAATCCAAGAAGCTGTTACAGTTCACTCTGGATGATGGAACAGGCACAGATCGTACGATTTTAAGCGGTATTCACGCTTATTACGAGCCGGAAGAGCTGGTTGGAAAGACCTTAATTGCGATCACTAACCTGCCACCGAGAGCCATGATGGGAATTGAATCCTGTGGAATGCTCCTCAGTGCAATCCATGAGGAAGAGGGAGAAGAAAAGCTCCATCTTCTGATGGTTGATAACCACATCCCGGCTGGTGCAAAGCTCTATTAAGATGATGTAAGCAAGAAAAAACGCATAATTAGTGCAATGAGTGGGCAATTCCAATCGGAGTTGCCCATTTTAAAACAAACAGAAATACAAATCGGGATTTTTAAAGGAGACTTGCTATGAATATGAATCTTTCATTTTCTGTACTTACAGCAAATATTATTAGTATACTGCTAATTGGAACGTTGTATCTCGCTAACAGACAAAAGCGGAGTACGACAGAGATATGCGACTTCTACAGCAAATGATGGTAACTATAGGGATTGCCAGTATTTCTGACTGTTGCGTTTATTATCTTGCTGGCAGTTCTAATATAGTTATCAAAGTTTTGGTCTTTCTGAGCGGATCAGGGCTCTTTTTAGGAAATGTAATGATTGGATATTTGTGGGCTAAATTCATAATGGTACATATGAATATCCCATTTTCTGATATACGCAGAAATATTTACCGAACAATTGGACTTATTTCTATTGTACTGTTAGTAATCAATATTTTTTATCCATTGGTATTTTCGGTGAGTGATGGTAGGTATCAGAGAGGATTCGCATATATTATTTTTCTGATTTTGCTGCTTTTACATTTTGGACAGCTTGTATTTGTATGTTAAGCGTGTAAAAAAAAATGGCAGTTTAAAATTATTTCCAGTACATATATTTCTAATTCCTGTTATATTAGGGGTAGTTATTCAGACATTTTTCGTTGAAATTGCAATCACCTGGACATCTATTGCAATATCGGTCGCGGGAATAATGACAGCACTAAAAAACGAGATTATTTTTACAGATTGCCTTACAGGATTATATAATCGCGAGTATCTGAAATTTTTACATAAGCGAGCCTGTAATAAAAAGGACTGCTGGGTATCCGGTATTATGATTGATCTGAACGGATTTAAACAGATTAACGATAACTACGGGCACGCAGAAGGAGATCTGGCATTGTGTATTGTTGCTGATTTACTTCTGAAATCGTTCTCTGAATATGGTGTAGTAACAAGATATGCTGGTGATGAATTTGTTATAATGCTAAATACAACAGATGATCAGCTCATACAAAAAATAATCAAATCTGCTAAAAAGAATTTTGTGACAGAGAATGAAAAGAACGATAAACTGTATCAGTTATCTGCATCTATGGGATACGCAATAACTAATCTAAGTAACGAAACAATAGATGATTTTATGAATAGAATCGATGAACAGATGTATCAAGATAAAATGAAATACTATGAGCATAATGATCGTAGAAATAGCAAATAAATAATTTCGGTCATTTTACTTGTAAAATTCAAGTTTATAAAATTAAGAAAATGGAATTTAAGGAGGAGTATGTAAATGAAATTAGCAGATTTAGCAACAGGCTCTGATTGGATAGTGTGGATTGTCTTTGCGATATTTGCTGTACTTTCTATTATTTTATTTTCTGGATATGGAAGCTGGTTCATTTCTGGATATTTGAAAAATTGAGAAAACGTAATATTGAACAAAAAAGAAATGCACAGTTCTTAGCTTATCGTGAACTGTGCATTTTTGTAAATAAATACTTTTAATTAGCCGATTACGGCATCCTCTGCTGTAAAATGTTCCAGAGAATTTTCTTTTACCTGAATGCAGATATAAGTAATTCCAGAAATATCGGATGCAAAAAACTGACGCTTTGCAGCAGGTGCGATTTTTAGCCAGTCTCCAGTTGAAAGGCTAATTTCTTCTCCATCAATTATGGCTTTGCCGTTACCTGAAAGAATTCCATAGATTTCTTCATTTTCTTTATGAGAATGAACAAATGGGACATTTGCTCCTGCAGGTAGTTCGTTCAAACTGATTTCTGCACCTGTTAAAGACAACTTTTCATGTAGCTCAATTCGGCTTTCCTTTCCAATAGTTGTTTTTGTGTAATTTGCCATAATAATACCTCCATAGTTAATTTGTAGTTTCCGGTTGCTTGGTATTAGTATAGTGTGAGACACATACAAAAACAAGTACGCACCTTTTTGTAACTGTGCACTCAAAAATGAATGTGTTACAATAGACTCGGAGGTGAGAATTATGCGTGCAAAAGAAGAATTACCGGAATGCCCGGTTGCAACAGCAGTATCTCTCATTGGAGGAAAATGGAAACTGCTGATTTTGCGTAACTTGAAAGAGCGTCCATGGAGATTCAATGAGCTACAACGAAGTATAGATGGTATTTCACAAAAGGTTTTGACAGATAGTTTAAGACAAATGATGAGTGATGGATTGGCATATCGCCACGATTACCATGAACAGCCACCGAGAGTTGAATACGGCTTAACGGAACTCGGAACAAAAATGCTTCCAATTGTTAATTCACTTGCTGACTTTGGTAACTACTATAAATCAATTATTGAACAGAATTAAGGACGTTAGTATTTGAAAAGCTCGAACAATTCCAGTTGATATTTCACATATTTTAGGAAATTTAATAACTGTTATATTTGATTATCAAATTCTTCGCAAACCCTTGAAAATACTAAGTTTGTAGCAAGTGAACTTTCCCTTACTCTTTCCCTTGTGTTACATTTTCCCATTGCTTTTCATGAACCTTAATATGGGAAAAATTAAGGGAAAGAAAATTTCATAACACAATATAACATATAACAATAACGACATGGTGAACTGATTGAAATGTTTTCGATATTTAACTCTGTAACTGATTATCAAAAGAAAATGGAGATAAGATACGATGAGAACAATTTATGCAGAATATAATATAAACCACGATAGTATTGATGTTTACACAAGTGCTGGATATATGCTTCGCATTGATTGCTGGGAAGCTGAAAAAAATTTAAAAACCACATATGGATCAGAATGTGCGCTTACTTCATTGGCTGTGGATGAGCCTTTGGAATATGCAAGATTATATCTTGATGGCAATTTACAGATGTGGGTGGATACAGAAGATTCATTAGAACTTTATTAAGCAAGAAGTGAGATAGTGTTGTAGGGAGTTTCCTGTAGTTAAAGATACCACACCCGATATGATGAACCCACGCTTATACACTACCAGCTATGATAAAAGAAAGGACAGCAATTTGACACTGCTGTCCTTTCTTTTATAAAATTGCAGTACACAGAAAAAAGCTGTAAAATGAAAAATATATTTGTCCTTGTAACAATTCTCGGACATTTGCCTGTTATACTATCTGCAAAAAGAAAAGGAAGTGATAATATGAAGCATATTTTAATTGTCGAAGATGATAATCTTTTGAATAAAACGCTTACTTATAATTTGGAATTGGACGGTTACACAATAACTTCTGTTCTGAATGCAAGGACAGCCGCTGAATCATTAAAAACAAACATTTTTGATTTGGTATTGCTGGATATAAATTTACCAGACGGAAATGGTTATGACCTATGCCGTCTTATCAAGCCAGAGCATCCTGATACAGTAGTTATATTTCTAACTGCCAACGATCAGGAAAGCAATCAGATACGGGGATATGAAGCTGGTGCAGTGGATTATATCACGAAACCTTTTTCGATTAGTGCTTTGCAGCGAAAAATCAAAGCCATGTTCGCTATGTTGGAGCATCACAAACCAGCTAAGGATATTTACGAGGATGGTAGCTTGTTTCTGGATTTTTCGGAACAATTTGCAAGTTTGAACGGGAAACCATTAGCACTTTCTGCGATGGAATATAAAATGTTGAACCTATTTCTTAAAAATCCGAAGCAGGTACTTACTCGCCAACAATTTTTAGAAAAACTGTGGGATGTTGATGAAAAATATGTAGATGAACATACCCTTACTACTTCTATCAGCCGTATTCGCAGTAAGATTGAAGCGGATGGCGACACATATATCAAAACGGTTTATGGTATGGGGTATCAATGGACAGGAGGCGAAAAGAAATGAATCTGAATAACCTTTCTGCTAAGAAAATTTGTAGACTGGTTAGTGCTGGCATGGTTTTCTCTATGCTGGTAATTACCGGTATTTTCGGCGGTATAATGCAGGATATACGAATTTTTATAGTGGGTGGAACATTGACACTCTGTGCGTTTTTCTGGATTTGGCTATTGGTGCTGATTTTTGGAAAACGCCTTTCTCATTTTACTTCTAATTTGTGCCGGACGCTGGACAACATGATTGATGGAAACGAGGAATTACAAAAGTCAAATGATAGTGAAACTCTTTTTGCCCGTATCAACCACCGCTTAATTCGGTTGTATGAGATTATGCAGAAAAACCGGCACAAGGTAGACATGGAACGACAGGAGCTTCAAATGCTGATTTCTGATATTTCACATCAAGTTAAAACGCCTGTCAGCAATTTGCAAATGGTAACGGACACACTTTTAACAAAGCCTGTTTCAGAAGAAGAACGGATGGACTTTTACAAGGCATACGTAGTCAGACTGATAAACTGGATTTTCTGTTCCAAGCACTGGTTAAAACGTCCCGGTTGGAAACCGGAGCAATACGATTAGAAAAGAAAGACAGCAGCTTATTCCATACGCTTGCACAAGCCATGAGCAGTATTGTATATGCCGCAGAGAAAAAAGAAATTGCTGTATCCGTGGATTGCCCGGAAAATTTGATAATCTCCCATGACAGCAAGTGGACAAGCGAAGCCCTTTTCAATCTGCTGGACAATGCAGTAAAATACACTCCGTCAGGTGGAAAGATTTCTGTATCAGTGGTTCAGTGGGAAATGTACGTAGAGGTCAAAGTGACCGACACCGGCAAGGGCATTTCAGAAAGCAATCAGGCTGCCATCTTCCGGCGCTTCTATCGTGAGGAAGAAGTACACGATCAACAGGGTGTGGGAATAGGTTTGTATTTGGCTCGTGAGATTGTAACAAGGCAAGGGGGCTATATCAAGGTTGTTTCAGAGCTGAGGCAAGGCTCAGAATTTTCTATTATGCTTCCTGTAAGGTAAGATATAACCACTTTTTGAAATGTCCGAGCGTTGTAACATTTCACTCTGATTTTCGATAAAAATTTTTTCTATCTCGGACATTTGTGTAACATTTGTGGTTTACAATGGCTTTATCAACAGATAGAAAGCCTTGAAAGGAGCATTTGAATATGAGCATTTTACAAACAATCGACTTAAAGAAGTATTACGGCACAGAACCAAATATTACTCGTGCCCTTAATGGTGTAAATTTTACTGTGGAGCAGGGAGAATTTGTTGCCGTAGTTGGAACTTCCGGCAGCGGTAAGTCTACATTGCTTCACATGATGGGAGGACTTGATACCCCCACTTCCGGCAGCGTGATTGTACGGGGAGAAGAACTCGCAAAAAAGAATGATGATGAATTGACAATTTTCCGCCGTCGTAACATCGGATTTATCTTCCAAAATTATAATCTGGTTCCGATTTTGAATGTATATGAAAATATCGTCCTGCCTGTGGAACTGGATGGCGATACAGTAGACCAGAAATTTATGGACGAAGTTGTGTATATGTTGGCTTTAGAAGATAAACTGGAAAATATGCCGAACAATCTTTCAGGCGGTCAACAGCAACGTGTAGCGATTGCACGAGCTTTAATTACGAAGCCTGCGATTATCCTTGCTGATGAACCGACCGGAAATCTTGATAGCAAGACCAGTGCAGATGTGTTAGGGCTTTTGAAGCATACCAGCGGAGAATTTAATCAGACCATTGTAATGATTACTCACAACAACGAGATCGCTCAACTCGCAGACCGCATTGTACGGATTGAAGATGGTAAAATTGTTGGCTAAAGGAGGTGGGAATTATGAATTATCCTTTTGAAAATGATACCAGTGCAGTAATTAAAAAATTAGCACGAAAAGTGTGCGTTTTGATAAGAAGAAAAACTTATTTTGCCTTTCGGCAATTATTGTAGCCGTTGCTATGATAATGATGTCGTTGCTCACAGTGCAAAATATCATTTATCAAAATCAGAAAGAAATCGAAGGATTACATCAAGGGATTTTCTTTGACATTACGCAGGACAGTAAAGAAAAGTTGTTAGCAAACGAAGAAGTAAAAAGTGTAGGACTTTCCTGTAATATCAAAACAGTGAAAGAAAATTCTAAAGAACTGTCTCTGATTTATTATGATGATGACATGCTTAGTTTGATTCCTGCCTTTGACGGAAAATATCCAGAGAAAGCAAGTGAAATTGCTGTTACAGATGCCTTTTTTGCCAGTGAAAATAAGTCTCCGGAAATCAACGCCATAGTTCAGTTGAATCTGGATGGTACTTTGAAGAATTATACTATTGTTGGTATTTATCATGATAAAACTTCTACCGCTTATCCTGTTTTTGTTTCACTTGAAAAATGCCGGGAATTACGTGGAAATAACCTGCTTAATGGATATGTTTGGCTTGAAAATGCAGATACCCTTACAAAAGACGAAGCAACAGAAATATTATCTCAAATTTCAGAGGAGACTGGACTGAATAATTGGACAGTCAGCAGTTACTATGATTATGTAAATACAACTTTGTCCTTCAGTAATTATGCGGTATATGGTGTAGTTGCTGCCATTTTGTTTTTAGCTGCCGCACTTGTAATTTACAGCATTTTCTATATTTCGGTTGGACAAAAAGTTGCTGAGTTCGGACAGCTTCGGACAATAGGGGCAAGTAAAAAGCAAATTTATAAAATAGTTCTTAAACAGGGTTATATGCTTGCAGTTCCGGGGATTTTAATTGGTAGTATCATGGGAACGATCATCAGCTATTGTCTGCAATCAAAAGGCTGGTCAGTATTTGCATTTATTGTTTCTCTATGTGGCGCATGCCTTTTTGGAATACTGCTTGTTTATATTAGTGTTCGTAAACCAGCAAAAATTGCAGCGAATACTTCTCCAATTTCCGCCCTGAAAAATCCAGTGGGAATTGTAAATTACCGCACTCACAAAAGACATCGTATTACGCCTGTATATTTAGCGAAAATCAGCTTTTCCAGAAACAGAAAAAAATCTCTATTGACCATTTTATCATTGGGACTGTGCGGAGTTATATTTTTCCTTGCAGCAAGTTATCAGAGTTCTTTTAATGCCGAGAGTATGGCTCGTTATTGGGATATGAAGTACGGAGATTTCAAAATCAGCATTGATTTAGAAAACGAAAGTGAAAATTTGGATGCTCTCTTGCAGAAAGAATATTTTTCTGATTATGTAAAGCGTGTTGGAGATATAGAGGGAGTTAGCAATATATTTACTTATGCTACCGTACCAGTTGATTTCTCAACAGACAATGATATTTCAGATAGCACCTTGATGCTCGGCTATAATGAAAAGGATTTGGCGTCGCTAAATGCAGCGGTTTTGTCTGGAAATATTACTGATGATACAGAATTAGTTGTAAGTGATCCCGAACGTATTTATGATGTTTACCATTGGAAACCTCAAATTGGGGATACTGTGACCTTTAATTTCAAAAATCATAGTGGTAAAACAATAACAAAAGCATTCAAAATTGGTGCAATCACTTCCAGCAATGATGGAATGGGTGGCTATATTTTCAGAATGCCGGAAAATATGCTCAAAGAACTTGCAGGTTATGACTGTACATACGCAATCGAAATACAAGCAGAAGCTGAATATCAGGAGATAATCGAGCAAGAACTCAAATTACTCGTTTCTGACAATAGGGATGTTCGCTTACAAACCCTTCAAGATTTTATTGTAGAACACCAATCAGACAATCGTGCAGGTTTTACATTAGCTTATGCGATTGCAGCCATCTTGTGGATATTTGCGGTCATCAATCAAATCAATCTTACTGTGACAAATCTTTTATCACAGAAACAGGAAATGGGCACACTAAAATCTATTGGTATGACAAATAAGCAGTTGAAGCAAGCATTTATGATGGAAGGTCTTTTTACTACTTTGATTGCATTGCTTATAACTGCTGTTGTTGGAATCCCCGGCGGATATGCAATCGGTATATTTTTGAAAAATGCAGGCATGTCTACGGGATTTGTATTTCCGGTTGTTGCTTTTACTCTTTTTGCTGTTGCTATGTTTATGCTTGAAAGTTTGATGACAATATTGCTTATTCATTCATGGAAGAAGCAATCTGTTATTGCAATAATGCGAAATTGATGATAGAAAGCTTTTCATATCTCGGTCAGCTCCACAATTACATTACTCTGCTGATACAGCCAGTCCGTAAATTCTTTCGGGCTGGCTGTTCCTGTTTTTACAGCCTTTTTTCTCTGTAATACTTCTTTTCATACAGTAAATTTTCACTAGGCTGGTATGGAGTAATTTTACTGTCTATACAGTAAGTTGAAAATACTAATATGGTCTTTTTTCTAACCAAACTTTAAGATAACATCTAATTCCAACATATGCGCCCTGCGAAAGTACGAAAAGCAATAGAAGATTTACTGACAGTACTTTTTTGATTGATTCTCCAAAATAAATGACAATAGCAACACTTGTCAGTATCATTAGTAGAGTAATAACATCCCAACAGTTTTTCTTATATAATTCTATAACCTTTATTTCTATCAGTATCGCCAGCATCCCTGTTCCTGCCATACATATTCCTACAATCAATATTAGCAATAACCAATATACCATTCCGGCTATAAAAGCATTTGGAATTTTTGTACTAATCTGTGCCGCAGAATGCCCGGCATCAATCGTCCATCCGACAAAGGTTTGTATGAATGATGCTAAATCATTGAAGAATGATTTACAATCGACAAGGAACATATCTGACTGTACTGCCTGAAAAAGAGTGGTTGTCAACGAATACCATGCAAGAAGGAACAAGGTTGTTTGGAACATTACCGTTTTTGCTTTATACTGTCCTGCAAGTCGCTCTTTTGTGTTTCGTATTTTGCTTTTGCATTCTGATAGGCTGTCCGGTTACAGGCTTCACATTTTTCATAGAGTACCGGCTTTTCTACCGGTATTTCTACGATTTTCTGATGTGTCCGGGCATAATCCCGTTCCTGTGTTAAATAGCATATTTTATCTTGACATTCCTCTATCATGACGTTTGCGCTTCGCAACTTCTCTTTCTCGATCCGCAATGCTCTGTCTGCCAGCTTCAAGTCGTTCTTTAATGCTTGAATATTCCCGGCTCTGTTCTCTTTGTTTAATTTCTCGTTCAAGGTCAGAGATTCGCTGAGCTGCGTCTTCAGTTCCACGATAAGCTGTTCTTTCTGTTCTAGTTCTTCTTGTATCTCCTCGGTCAAGAGCAGAAGTTCTTCCAACTGTTCGGCGTTCTTTGATTCTCTGGATTCGTTCATCTATATCACGTCCTTTCTCTATCTGCTGTTCCAGTTCAGCAATTCGGTGTTCTGTTTCAGTAATAAACTGTTTTCGCTGTTCAGCTTCTGTGCCAATTTCTGCCATTGCTGATTTTCGTTTTCCAAAAGCTCTATCTTCGTTTTCTGTTCTTCCATCTTGGAAAGCAGTTCCTCGGTATTTGGCAAAATGTTGAGCAGCTCGGATAACTCGTTGTTTAATTTTTGTAATTTCTGATTCTGTTTTTGCATAAGAGAGAGTTGAGTGTCCCGGTTCTGCATTTCCAGAATCATTTCTGCCATTAGGTTCTGCTGTTCTTCGATTTGACCAATCATGGATTCCATTAAGGGTATAATTTCCCGGCTTTCTTCTAATGTCATTTAATCGCTCCTTCCATAATGATAATGCACCCGATACTTTCCCAAAGGTGTTTAGTATCTTTTGCAATAACGTGTTTTGTTGTTTTATGATTTGATTTTCCGCTACTTTCCACGAGCCTTTTATTTCCTGCCCGGCAAAAAACTTTTGTTCAATCTTTCTTGCGTCAGCTCCTTCATGGATGGTAGGAATCTGGAGTTTTCCCTGCTTTTCATAAGAACGATGATCAACTTGATTATGCAAAGGCAGATGTTCATTACATACCTTTGCCCATTCACTCCGCCACAGTTCACAATTTTTTGGATTGTTCCATCCAGTAGCATCGGTCAGCACCCGTTTCCATTGCAGGCGGTTTCTTGCTCCAATCTTCTGAATTCCGTTTTCGTCTAATACAGGGATACGGATTCCATGACGGTCAGGGTTTTTCTTATCCTGCCACCAGTTCGGATGGGATTCATCAATCACGATATTTCCGTTTTTATCTCTGACAAAATCCCAATCCTTGACTTCTTTCTTTCCCCAAGAATGATCCGGGTTAAAAGGACGCATAGTTAGAAGCAGATGGACATGGGGGTTGCCATCCCCTTTGTCGTGGATACTCCAATCAGCGCACATTCCTCTATCTACAAAAGTTTTTTGGATATAGTCGGTTGTATATTGAATTTGTTCCTGTCTGCTCCATTCTTTGGGGAGGGCAAATTCAAATGACCTGCCAAGTTGGGCATCTGCATTTTTTTCAATCTTCAATACCTCATTCCATAACCTCTGTTTCTGAAATGTGATTTTGAATTTTTTTAAAGCAGCTTCTTTATCTTCTGACCTTTTGTATCGGACAGATTTTTGAAAGCGTTTTATATTTTCTTCTGGTACTATCTGCCATTCAGGAGGTGCGTTTTCGCACATCATCAGCCGGGTGTAGACCACTTCTTTTTTAGAAGTGTAATAACTGATTCTCCCTGTTTCCTCGTTTTTCATCACATCCCCATTGAGATATGCGGAAGCGGAGATAACAGATTTCCCTTTACTTCGTCCGACTATTTTGATTGTGTAATGAAAAATCGCCATGTCTGGATTCCTCCTTTCTGACGTATCCGGCATAGATTTCCGGCAACATTGCTTTCAGTTTTAGAAAAAGCAGCATTGCCGGAACTCCCTCTGCGTAAGAGTGCCCTGCGCATAGCAGCCTGCATGGAATGCGCCTCTCTGGCGAAGAGTGCCTCCTGCGGCATGAGCAGGTCTGGCTGAAAGCCCCGCCGACGGAACGAGCCCGGCAAGCGTGAGCGCAGACCGGTTGACACTTGTGGCAAACTTATTGGGACGACCTCTGGTTGTCCATAAGTGCGCCCTTCATGAAAAAGCAATGAAGGGAATGAAAAACTCATCCCCCCCCCGCCATTACACTTCCTCCATATCGGTATGTGTTTCTTTCTGCATTGCCTTTGAAAAAAATTTCCCATTGGCTTCCTGCTTTTTCAGAAAACCAATCAGCTTTGGGATGTCCTCTTCCTCGATAGGCGCACCGAGAACGGATTCCACCGCACCGCCAACCTGACAGAGCCTATGGGTTCGTTTTTTACTTTCTTCGGCTTTCTTTCGTTTCAGAAGTTCTTTCTTCTGTGCTGCATATCGTTTTGCTTTTTCAAGGCTTTCCTGTTCCTTCTTTTCCATTTCAAGCATTCGTTCTTCATAACTTTTTGTTGATTTTGCCATGATTACATTCCCCTTTCTTTTACAAACATAAGTTCTCGGTTGCGTATCAGAAGAAGCACATGGTATAATCTTCTTGCGTGTAGGTATATCATGGCTTCGGTCTGATAGAACCTTTGGCGGTTTCTTTGGAAGCCGCCTTTTAATTGCCGCAGTTCTTGTTACGGCTTTTACATTTCCTCTATCCCTCAAATCACGACCTTCATTCGCTTCCATAAACATTTCCAGAATATCGGTTTTAATCAGGACTTTGCGACCAACCTTTAATACTGGAAGTTTCTTCCATTCTACAAGCTGTCTTAAGGTGTTTCTGCCGATTCCCGTATAGTCAGCAGCTTCTTCGATGGATAATGCAATTTTTCTTTGCGTCATATAATCACCTCCTTATAAATTGCATTATGCAATTCTTGTGATGTAAGTATATCCTTTTCATATCTTTTTGTCAAGCGTTACGAAATATTAAAAATAATTTTTAAGTTGCATATTGCAATTACAGAAAAACAATGCTATAATTCATACATACCGAAAAAGGAGGCAGTCAGCATGAAAGATAAAGAACTACGCAAGCTGATAGGCAGCAGAGTAAAACAGCGCCGTCTGGAATTGAATCTGACACAGCCTTATGTCGCAGAAAAGATGGGTGTTACCGCTTCTACAATCCTGCGTTATGAGAATGGTTCGATTGACAATACGAAAAAAATGGTGCTGGAAGGTCTTTCGGAAGCACTCCATGTATCTGTGGAATGGCTCAAAGGGGAAACAGATGAATATGAAACCGACATTACGGATAAGAGAGAGTTACAGATTCGTGATGCGATGGGAGATATTCTGGAACAGTTACCGCTTGCCCTTACCAAAGAAGAAGATGCTTTTTCAAAAGATTTATTACTGCTGATGTTAAAACAATATGGTCTGTTTTTGGATTCCTTCCAGTTCGCCTGCAAAAACTTCAAGGGGAATGCTGGTCAGACGGATATTGCCAAAACAATAGGGTTTGAATCGAATGATGAATATAATGAGATTATGTTCTTAAGGAAATCACTCACACCATCAATGCTTTTAATGAGATGGCAGACGTTGTAAGGCTCTATTCCAAGAAACCAAAAACAGCAGAACAAAGGCTTGCAAATCTTTTATCAGAAGTCTTATACGAAGATTCCGAATCGGTATAGTAAGACAACCGGAGTTATGATATACTTACACGCACGAAGCATTTCATCAGTTCCGATTGTCTAATATCGAAAGGAGACATACGATTATGGCAAAAGGATCTGTAAGAAAAAGGAAAGAAATGGTACTACCGCTTCTATGTAGAGGACGCAAGCGGCAATCTTGTTCAGAAAGAATGCGTTGGAACAGAAAGCAAAAGTGAAACTGAAAAGCTGCTCCGTCAGGCAATGGATGATTATGAGAAAAAGAAATTTGTTGCCAAAGCGGAAAATCTCACAGTCGGACAGCTTTTGGATGTGTGGGCAGAGGAGGAATTAAAAACAGGTACGCTCAGCAATGGTACGGTGGAGAATTACCTCGGAACAATCCGAAATATCAAGAAACACCCATTGGCAGAACGGAAACTGAAAAATGTAACCTCTGAACATTTGCAATCCTTCTTCGATTTGCTTTCCTTCGGGGGAGTTCATCCCGACGGAAAAGAGAGAAAGGGTTACAGCAAAGATTATATCCATTCTTTTTCCGCAGTCATGCAGCAGTCCTTCCGTTTTGCAGTATTTCCAAAGCAGTATATTACGTTCAATCCCATGCAGTATATTAAACTGCGGTATCAGACGGATGAAGTGGATTTGTTTTCCGATGAGGATATGGACGGAAATGTCCAACCAATTTCACGAGAAGATTATGAAAGATTGCTTGCTTATCTGCAAAAAAAGAACCCAGCCGCAATACTTCCAATCCAGATAGCCTATTATGCCGGGCTTCGTATTGGAGAAGCCTGCGGTTTGGCATGGCAGGACGTAAATCTGGAAGAACAATGCCTTACCATAAGACGCAGCATCCGATATGATGGCTCAAAGCGCAAATATATCATCGGACCAACCAAGCGGAAAAAAGTAAGGGTTGTTGATTTTGGAGATACACTGGTAGAGATTTTCCGTAATGCCCGGAAAGAGCAGTTAAAAAATCGAATGCAGTACGGAGAACTTTATCACACGAACTACTACAAAGAGGTCAAAGAGAAAAACAGAGTGTACTACGAATATTATTGTTTAGACAGAACAGAGGAAGTCCCGACAGATTATAAAGAAATTTCTTTCGTCTGTTTAAGACCGGATGGTTGTTTGGAACTTCCAACTACTTTGGGGACTGTTTGCAGAAAGGTGGCAAAAACATTAGAGGGATTTGAAGGCTTTCATTTCCACCAGTTACGTCACACCTATACAAGCAACCTTTTAGCAAATGGAGCTGCCCCAAAAGATGTGCAGGAATTGTTGGGACACTCAGATGTCAGTACCACAATGAACGTCTATGCTCACTCCACAAGAGATGCGAAACGAAAATCAGTTCGGCTTCTTGATAAAGTGGTGGGCAATGACTAAAAAATTTCCCTTATTTCCCTTGTGATTATCTCATAAGGGCAAAAATAAGGGAAACTACATATCATTTCACTAATGGACAGGCGGGAAAGCCTATAAAATGGGGAAAGTTAGAGGAATAATTATATAAATTACAGTTTGGAGAATTGAAAAAAACGGAATTTACCTATTAAGACATATAAACTGTTGACAATAAAGCTCCTATATAGTATTATTTTTAATAAACTACTATATAGGAGCTTTTGTATGGAAATGAATGGAGGATTTCTTGTCACCAAAATAAAACAGCTTGGAGACCGGATTTTCGAGAAGATTCTCAGTGAAAAGAATATTGATGCGTTTAATGGAGCCCAGGGGCGTATTCTTTATGTGCTGTGGCAGGAGGATGGTATCTCAATCAGGTCACTCTCGACTAAATGCGGATTAGCGATAACATCTCTTACTACGATGCTGGAAAGAATGGAAAATCATGGGCTGATAAGCCGTGTTCAGTCTGAAACGGACAAAAGGAAAACACTCCTGTTTTTGACTGAGAAAGCACATGCCTTAAAGGGCGAGTACGATTCTGTATCTGATGAGATGGGCAGTATTTACTACAAAGGTTTTTCAGAGGAAGAAATTACCCGGTTTGAGGAATGCCTCGACCGCATCAGAAAGAATCTTGAGGAGTGGCAGAAGTCATGAGTATTTGTATCAAAGATCAGATTCAGAACATGAATATCGTCATTGGCTGTACAGTGGGGTGTGCATATTGCTATGCCCGCAACAACGTGAAACGCTGGCATATGATTGATGACTTCGCTGATCCTGAATTCTTTCCGGGTAAGCTCAAGATGATGGAAAAGAAACGTCCGCAGAACTTTCTTCTTACCGGCATGAGCGATCTCTCCGGATGGAAACCGGAATGGAGAGACGAGGTATTTGCAAAGATCCGTGAAAATCCACAGCATCAGTTCCTGTTCCTTACCAAGCGACCCGATTTGCTGGATTTTGATATCAATCTGGAAAACGCATGGTTTGGCGTTACGGTGACGAGGAAAGCAGAACTGTGGCGTATCGATGCCCTTCGGAAAAACGTCAGAGCAAAACATTACCATGTTACCTTTGAGCCGTTATTCGACGATCCCGGCACAGTTGACCTTTCCGGAATAAATTGGATCGTTGTCGGCACCATGACCGGAGCTCAGAGTAGGAAGATTCATACGGAGCAGGAATGGGCATGGTCTCTGACGGACCAGGCACATAAGCTTGGCATTCCGGTGTTTATGAAGGAAGACCTTGTCCCTATCATAGGGGATGAAAATATGATTCAGGAAATGCCGGAAGAATTTAATAAAGTGTTAGAGGTACAGAAATCATGGAAGAAGTAATAAATGGAAACCTCATTCGTGAGGTGGAAACAAAGAACATCATGACTAAGTCTAGTCTGCCGGTAGGCGGTTACTCGGTCAATCCCTATGTGGGCTGTACACATGCCTGCAAGTATTGCTATGCTTCTTTTATGAAGCGCTTTACCGGGCACAAGGAGGAATGGGGCACTTTCCTTGATGTGAAGCATTGGCCGGAAATTAAAATCCGAAGAAATATGCCGGACAGCGGGTGGTCATCGGTTCTGTGACAGATGGCTACAATCCACAGGAGGAGCAATTCGGGAATACCAGAAAACTTCTGGAGCAGCTGATCGGCAGTGACGCAGATATTCTGATCTGCACAAAGTCGGATCTTGTGGTACGGGATATTGATTTGCTGAAGAAGCTTGGACGTGTAACCGTTTCATGGTCGATCAACACACTAGATGAAAATTTCAAGAACGATATGGACTCTGCTTCGAGCATTGAGCGCCGTATCGCTGCTATGAAGCAGGTATATGAAGCAGGTATCCGTACAGTCTGTTTCGTATCCCCGGTATTCCCCGGTATCACGGATTTTGAAGCAATCTTTGAGCGGGTAAAGGATCAGTGCGATCTGTTCTGGCTCGAAAATCTCAATCTTCGAGGCGCTTTCAAAAGACAATTATGGATTATATCGCCGGAAAATATCCTGATCTTGTACCACTTTACGACGAGATCTATAACAAGCATAACCGCAGCTACTTTGAAGAACTTGAAGTAAAAGCTGAGAAAATGGCTCAGAAGTATGATTGTGCCTTTGTGGATAATGAAATGCCATATGGCAGAGTCCCGCAGGGGCATCCGGTGATCGTAGATTATTTCTATCATGAGGAAATCCGTGGGACAGAGAATACCGGAAAAGAAATCGCTAACTTCCTGTTTGCCAACTTGCCCTTTGAGAGAGGAGAAATCCTTTTCTCAAAGGGCTTTTCTATTTATACGGATATTCGCAAACTACAAGATAAAGCCAAAACTTCATATACTCTAAGCACAAGGAGGTTGAGGTTTGGCTATGAATAACAGTTTAACAGAAGTACATCCGGAGCTTGTTTCAGAGTGGTCGGAGAAGAAGGCGAAGGCAGGCAGAAGTCCTGCCCCGCCCCGTCCCAAGACTTTCGATTACCGGGAAAAACGAGGATAATGAAAAATCATAAAATATCTGACAGAAAAAGAGAAATTGAGAAAAAACTGGTGGAAGAGTGGATTGACAGAGGTGATATTTACGAGGAAAAGAAGCATCATAATGTTATATTTGTCGGCAGAGATGCAGATGGTATTCCAAGATATGCACACTGCCGGGGAACGGATAATCAGTTGTTTGTATTTGAAGCAGCTATTGATTGGGATACACGTCCATGTCTGACTATTATCTAACAGTATGTGAAAACTAAAGAACCGCCGTGTACCGAACGGTATGCACGGTGGTGTGAGAGGTCGGCTAATCAATTAATGATTAGCTTCCTACTCGATTGTTATTCCACAAAAAATGGGAATTATAAAGATTTAATTCTTTACTACGGATGTGTATTGTAAAAGATTATTTTGCTATACTGACAATATCAACAGAAAAGGTGGATATTAGCGAGGTGATCAGATGAATGCAGTGCAGAGAATACGATTAATTCGGATAATAGAAAAGATTGAAAAAAATCCGAAATTCAGTAACAAGCTTGGAGTGAAAAATACATCTGATTTTATATCAGATAAACAACGAAAAATGAATCACTCACAACTGGATGAGTGTTAGAAGGAGAAAAAGATGTTATCAGTATTATTTACTATTTGTATGATTTGGTTTGTTGGAAAATTTTTTATATTTGGCTTAAAAGCATCCTGGGGGAATCATGAAATTACTTTGTATGGTTATTTTCTTTCCAGTGATATTGATTGGAATGGTAGTAGGCGGATTAATGTATATAGCTTTTCCACTATTGATCATTGGTGGGATTATCGGACTTGTAACTTCACATTCATAAAAAGTCAGAGAGGTGTTTTTGATGGGATATGATATTGAAAAAGAAAAAAGAGAAGCAATTGAAGCCGGACGCAAAGCCTTAAATAGTCTTAGTGCAGCAAAAGAGAATCTGAACAGTGCAAAAAACTGGGGTCTGGTAGATATGTTTGGTGGAGGGTTTTTCAGTACGATGCTGAAACATTCTAAAATGGATCATGCAAAGCAGAATATGGATCAGGCAAAGTATGACCTCCGTAATTTCAGCAGGGAATTAAATGATGTAAATATGGCATGTGATCTACACATCGATACCGGAGATTTTCTTTCATTTGCAGATTATTTTTTTGATGGATTTGTTGTGGACTGGATGGTCCAGGATCGAATCAATACTGCAAAAAGACAGGTAGAAGAAGCTATTCGAAGAACGGAAAGTATCGTCAATCAATTACAGCATATGTAAAGAGAACGGCAATGAATCAGAAGTGATTCGTTGCCGTTCGTGCGATTTATGGATTATTTTAATTTTTCTTTTTCAGCATTTAGAAGTTCAAGATTGAGACCCTGTTCACTGGCCGTCTTATCTACCCAAAGATTCAGAGAGTCTATGGCTAAAGAAATTGCATCCAGTTTTTTACTGATAAAAGCAAAATCCCTCATCTCATCATCACTGATTTTGCCGTCACGAGCGATTTGGATCAGCCGACCGGTAAGAGGGTTGATTTCATTTAGACCGGCAATGGTTTCTAGGATGATATTTGACAAGTCAGTTACTTCTACTTCTGGAACATAGCGGTGGCCTATTTCACATTTGTGTGAGCAATAATAATTGCAGAGATCCGGTCTCTTATAAGCATCAGCCATTTGAATGATATCATAAGGTGTAGGCTCCTGTGTTTCGTATTCGAATTTTTCGATTTTAGAATCCGAGACAGCCTTCATTTTATCACTTGCTTCTGCCCTTGTAAGCCCTGCGGCTTCCCGGCAAAGCTGGTAAATTGTTTTGTTTTCTCTGGTAGATTGTTTACCCATGAGAATTTCCTCCCTGTATATCGCAAAACATGAGGATTATCAGGTGTTAAGTCCACATGCTGTGCGTGTGTTTTCTCTATGGATCTTATTATACTGGAAGCATCAAGAAACAACAAGAGATAACAGGAAGGATTGTGGAAAGGAGACAAGCCACGAAATAGATGTTGTAGTGAGCGTGGATGTCACTGCACACAACCTGATTGAAGTGCCTTAATATCCTCTTCCGGGGTAGTAATAGGTCCAATGCCATAATTTTCTACCAGAAAGTTCAGAATGTTAGGTGATAAGAACGCTGGAAGAGAAGGACCAAGACGGATGTTTTTGATACCCAGATGCAAAAGTGTTAACAGGATGCAGACGGCTTTTTGTTCATACCAGGAAAGAACGAAGGAAAGCGGAAGCTCATTAACAGAGCATTCAAATGCATCCGCAAGTGCGACAGCAACCTGGATCGCACCATAAGCATCGTTGCACTGGCCAATATCCATCAGTCGTGGCAGGCCACCGATTTCTCCCAGATCGAGATCATTGAAACGGAATTTCCCACATGCAAGAGTGAGGATCACACTGTCAGAAGGTGCCTGTTTTACAAATTCTGTATAATAATTTCTACCTGGTTTAGCACCATCACAGCCGGCAACCAAGAAGAAATGGCTGATATCGCCTGATTTTACAGCTTTTATTACAGTATCTGCATGGGACAGGATGGCTGCATGACCAAAACCAGTTGTTACTTTCGTACCACCGTTGATACCTGTGAGGATTTGATCTTCTTTGTAACCACCCAGTTCCAGTGCTTTTTCAATAACTGGTGTAAAATCTTTTTTCTCATCGATATGAACAGTGCCTGGGAAAGCAACAACTTCTGTTGTAAACACTCTGTCAGCATAGCTGTTTTTTGGAGGCATCAGGCAGTTGGTAGTGTAAAGGATCGGAGCGGGAAGATGATCAAACTCTTTCTGTTGATTCTGCCATGCGGTTCCAAAATTTCCTTTTAGATGAGGAAATTTCTTTAAGAATGGATAGGCATGGGCTGGGAGCATTTCACCATGAGTATAGATATTGATCCCTTTTCCGCTTGTCTGTTCAAGTAAAAGCTGCAGATCCTTCAGATCATGACCAGTTACTACAATAAATGGTCCTTTTTCTACGGTAAGTGTAACTTCTGTCGGTTCTGGTGTTCCATAGGTTTCAGTATTTGCCTTGTCAAGAAGTGCCATACACTTCAAATTGATCTCTCCTACTTTGAGAACTGTAGAAAGCAGTGTTTCTGTGTTCTCTTCATAACCGATCTTAAATAATGCTTCGCAGAAGAACAGATTTACTTCATCATCTTCATGACCCAGAACAGCTGCATGATAGGCGTATGCAGCCATTCCGCGAATGCCAAAGAGAATGAGAGACTTCAGAGATCGGGTATCTTCATCTGCATTCCATAGTTGCTGCATATCATATTCATCTGTTTTACCACACGGAGACTGACATTTGCTGCAATCAGGAGCCAGCCTTTCTTTCTCTGCTCTGACTTTTTGTATCATGCTTTCAATTGAAGCATTATCAAAATTGACATTTGTAACTGTAGTAAACAGTCCTTCAATTATGACTTGACTAGTTTTTTTAGAAACAGCTGTTGTGCTGTCAACAGCTCTTGCCAGACCGATCAATGCACCTGTCAGCTCATCCTGTAATTTCGCTGTATCTGCCGTTTTTCCACAGACACCAGAATTTCCTGTACATCCACTGCATCCGATCGTCTGTTCACACTGAAAACAAAACATATTCTTATCCATTACTATATTCTCCTTTTATTCTAAGATCTTTTTTATTATTTCCATCCTCTGTCAATAGTATACAACTTGGGTTTCTGTAAAAAATATAGTATAATAATTGCAACATGTATGTTTGATTTCCAACAGGAGGGATCATTTTGAAAAAATATTTGCCTATTTTAAAAAACAGTCCTTTTTTTAAAGGCCTTACGGATAATGAGATACTATCGATATTACATTGCGTAAATGCAACGACAATTTACAGAAAACGGGGTTCTTATATTTTCAGAGCTGGGGACTCTACCGAAGTTATGGGACTTGTGGTGTCGGGTTGCGTTCTTGTTATGCAGGAAGATCTGTGGGGACACCGGAATATTCTGTCAAAATGCCATGCCGGTGATTTTTTTGGCGAGCCATATGCAGCAAGTCCGGGAGCTGTTTTGAATGTCAGCGTGGCAGCAGATGAGGATTGTGAGATCATTTTTTTAAATGTTCAGAGACTTTTGGTTTCCTGTCCAACTGCATGTGAACATCATCAGAAGTTAATTCGTAATCTGGTCAGTGTCTTGGCCAATAAGATACTGATCCTGAACGACAAGATCACACATGTCGGCAAGCGAACGACAAGAGATAAACTGTTGTCTTATTTGTCAGCAGAATCTATCAGACAGTCATCGTTGTCTTTTGACATTCCTTTTGACCGACAGCAATTGGCAGATTATCTTTGTATTGATCGTGCAGCAATGTCTACGGAGATATCAAAATTACAAAAAGATGGTTTTATAAAAACGAATCGAAAGCATTTTGAGTTGATCGTTAGTGTTTTTAGATAACAAAAAGAAACTTATGGAGGAATATGATAATGTCAAAAGATGAATATTTGATTACAGATGCGCCCCTTAAAGCGCTGACTGTTTTTGCAATGCCCATGATCCTTGGCAGCTTCTTTCAACAAGTGTATAATATGGCTGATTCAATCATAGTCGGTCAGTTTGTAGGCTCTTCTGCACTTGCAGCTGTTGGTGCCTGTGCTGCCCTTACGAATGTCTTCATTTGTATAGCATTGGGTGCTGGTGTAGGTGCGGGTGTGCTTGTCAGCCGTTATTTTGGAGCTAGAGATTATGGCAAAATGAAAACGATCGTGTCAACATCATTGATCAGTTTTCTGGTCTTAAGTATATTTTTGGGTGTCTTTGGTTTTTGTTTTTCTCATTTGATGATGAGTGTATTACAAACACCTGCTGATATACTGAATGAAGCGGTATTGTATCTAAGAGTTTATTTTGTGGGATTTCCATTTTTGTTTATGTATAATATTCTTTCAACAATGTTTACTTCGATCGGTGAATCGAAAATACCGTTGGCTCTTTTAATATTCTCATCGATGTTAAATATATTGATGGATCTTTGGATGGTAGCTGGACTTGGACTCGGTGTGTTCGGTGCAGCCCTCGCAACTCTCATTGCACAGGGGATTTCCGCAGTGTTGTCACTTTTGATCTTCTTGTGCCGGATGCGTCGATATGAAAGCCACTTTGACTGGTTTGACAGACAGGAGTTATATTCCATGCTTCAAATTGCTGTACCGTCAGTTCTCCAGCAGTCCACAGTGTCAATTGGTATGATGATCGTACAGGCAGTTGTGAATCCATTCGGTACACAGGCACTCGCAGGTTATTCTGCAACGATGAGAGTAGAAAATGTTTTTTCATTGATATTTGTATCCATTGGTAATGCAGTTTCGCCGTATGTTTCTCAGAATCTTGGTGCAAAGAAGATCGAACGTATCAAAAAGGGATACCATGCTGCATTGGTGTTAGATATATGTTTCGCAGTCCTTGCTTTCATAATCATCGAATCATTGCACACCCAGATCTCTTCACTGTTTCTTGGGAAAGATGGAACTGCTTTAGCATATCAGGTGTCTGGAAATTATATGAGATGGCTCGGTTATTTCTTCACCTTCATGGGAATCAAGATGGCAACAGATGGAGTCCTTCGCGGTCTTGGAATCATGCGGCCATTTCTTGTTGCTAATATGGTAAATCTTGCGATCCGCTTGTCAGTTGCTTTGACTTTTGCACCACGTTTTGGTATTGCATTTGTCTGGCTCGCTGTACCAGCTGGCTGGTTTGCCAACTTTCTGATCTCCTATGGGGCACTCAGAAAATCATGGCCAAGTGATAATTGTAATTGCGTAATCAATACGAATGAGTTATTATAATAACAGATAGGTTTTTAAACCAGCAGCGAAAGCTTCTGAAGTCATACGAAGAAGGTTCAACGGACCTTTCTGCCGACAGACGGCAGGAAAACGGGATATTCATCATTTATCAGAATTCTGAAAATCGCGATTATATCATAAGATACAAAAACGACGCAGACAGTAAAATCGCATACTTTTAAAATGAATGGGCAGTCCCTCAGGCAGGGACTGTCTATTTTCTGTTGAATTAAAGTAGCTGCAATAAAAATTGTAACTATTGATCCAGATTTATTATACGAGAATATCGTACAAGGAGAGAATTTATGTTAGGAATCATCATTGACAGCATCAGTACTTTTATGTACAGTAAATTGCTAGTAATACTGTTGATCGGAGCGGGAATCTATTTTACGATCCGTACAAAACTGCCACAGATGAGATTATTTAAAGATGCCTGCAAAGCCGTTGTAGAAAAGCCAGAAGATGAAAATGGAGTATCATCGTTTCAGGCATTAATGGTATCTACCGCATCACGAGTTGGAACAGGAAATATCATTGGAGTATCGTCCGCTATCTGCATTGGAGGATTTGGCTCTGTATTCTGGATGTGGATCATTGCGATCATCGGAAGTGCATCCGCACTGATCGAAAGTACGCTGGCACAGATTTATAAGAGAAAAGGAAAAGATGGAGAATGTTACGGAGGACCGGCATATTACATTGAAGCAGCACTTCACTGCAGACCATTAGCGATCATATTCTGTATTTCCATGATCGCAACGTATGCATTTGGATTTAATATGCTGGCATCTTATAATTTACAATCTACATTTTCAGGATTCTCATTTTATGATGTAAAATGGACGCCATGGATCATCGGAGGAATTCTTGCAGTGATCACAGGATGGTGTCTCTTAGGCGGGGGATCAAGAATTGTAAAAGTAACATCTACATTAGTGCCAGCTATGGGGTTGCATATATTCTGATCTCTGTAATCGTTATGATCATCAACCGTGCATATCTGCCAGTTGTATTTTCAAAGATCATCAGCGAAGCATTTGATTTCAAAGCAATTTTGGTGCATTTGCAGGATCAGCTATGATGCAGGGAATCAGAAGAGGTCTGTACTCAATGAAGCAGGTATTGGATCAGCACCAAATGCTTCTGCATCCGCACAAGTAAGTCATCCGATCAAACAGGGCTTAGTACAGATGTTATCCGTATTCATTGATACCCTGCTTTTATGCACAGCAACAGCCATGATGTGTTTGTCATCAGGAATCGCCCCTGCTCAAGAATTACAGGGGCACCATGGGTACAGGCAGCACTGCATGAATCCTTAGGAAACTTCGGACCACTCTTTATCACAGTAGCGATGGTATTGTTTGCATTTACAACACTTCTTGGGAATTGTTTTTATTGTGATAACTTGTTAAATTATATCCACAAAGGACAGCCATCAAAGACATTCATGAAAGGATTTCGTATAGTATCTGCACTGGTTGTGTTCATTGGTGCAGGAATGGAAGTTTCTATGCTTTGGAATATTTCAGATGTTTTGATGGGAGTTATGGCACTGATCAATATTCCAGTGATCTTGATTTTGTCAAATACAGCACTGAAAGCATTGGAGGATTATGAAAAGCAGAAGAAAAATGGAAAGAATCCAGTGTTTAAGACTGGGAATATTGGATTGGAATACGAGACGGATTATTGGAGCTAGATTTATATTTTTTACTTTTGATACTGATATTATCATGGTATAATTAAAGAAAGATTCTAGGCAAAACAGACGAAAGTCTGTGACGCAAAGCTAAAGGGCCTGTAAAATGGCAGCCGGTTGTAGAAAATGATAGGCACTGTCTGTTTGGCAGTGCTGTTTTATTTCATAAGGATGAGATATAAAAATGAGGTTATAAGATGAAAAAAAGAAAAATTTTTACTGTTGTATTGATATTTTCTATATTAATGGCAACTTTGGCAGGATGTGATAAGGCAGATAAAGTGTCTGACACAACAAAAAAACCTGTTATAAAAATTGGAAGTGACAATTATCCGCCTTATAATTTCCTGAATGAGGATGGTATCCCGACAGGTATAGATGTTGAACTGGCAACGGAAGCATTTAGAAGGATGGGGTATAGGACGGAGATCGTTCAGATCAATTGGGAAAAGAAAAAAGAGCTGGTAGAAAGTGGAAAAATTGATTGTATCATGGGATGTTTTTCCATGGAAGGACGACTTAACGATTATCGTTGGGCCGGACCATACATAGCAAGCCGTCAGGTGGTTGCTGTAAATGAGAACAGTGACATTCATAAACTGAGTGATCTGAAAGGAAAGAATCTTGCAGTCCAGTCTACAACCAAACCGGAAGGTATCTTTCTGAAGCGGACAGATAAGAGAATTCCAAAACTTGGCAATCTGATCAGTCTTGGACACAGGGAATTGATCTATACATTTTTGGGAAAAGGGTATGTGGATGCTGTGGCTGTGCATGAGGAATCCATCATCCAGTATATGAAAGATTATGATACAAGCTTCCGCATTCTGAAGGAACCATTGATGGTCGTCGGGATAGGAGCTGCTTTTGCAAAGAATGATGACAGAGGGATCTGCGAGCAGATGAACCAGAAGCTGGAAGAAATGCACAAGGATGGTACCTCCCTGAAGATTATAAAAAAATATATGGATGATCCAGAGAAATATTTGGAGGTGGATGATCTTGGATATTAATGGAAGAGAAAAAGCAAAACGATTCTGGATAGTTGCTAGTTTGCTTGGCATCTGTATGTTTGTCACTGCAATTTTTTGTTTTTTTCATACGGAAAAAAACGAAGCTGAGAAAAGAATGGTGGAGATTGTAAACTATGTCAAAGTACAGTGCTCAACCTATACTCATTATAATGAATCTTCAGAATCAAAAAGTCTCCTTCGTGCGATCGAAAGTGCCAGACAGATGAGTACAAATATTGATATGGAAGTAAAGAATAGAAAGCAGTTAGACCGAAAGTTTCTGAAAGAGAATCTGCAGTCACTCTGGGTGGATGGTATTCTTGTATTGGATGAAGAAGGAAAGAAAGTCTGTGAATACAGTATGGATGAAGGTTTGATGGATGAGATGATTGATTATCTGCAAAAAGATATCATTATGGATTACACAGGATATAAAGAAAGATCTTATTCAGAACGGATTGTCAGAGGAGATGGATCACGTATCGATATCGCAGCCTGCGCCAGAAAAGATGCCCCAGGGATCGTTGCAGTTTACTATTACACATCTCCGAGATTTATCAGAAATTATACTTTAACGATCCAGAGTCTTTTAAAGGGGTACAATACTGAGAAAGACGGGACAATCATCGTTGCAGACAAAGGGAAGATTATTGCCAGTAACGATGAGAAATTATTGGCACAGGATGTCGCAGACAATGAGATTATTCAGAAAATGAAGAAGCATACAGATAGTCGGCATATCTTTCATCTGAAGAATAAAGGAACTGGATGCTATGGTATCATGCTGAAACAAAGGGATTATTATATCTACATGTATTTACCAGATAAAGAGGTATTCAGTAATCTGCCACTCAGTGTAACAGGTGTTGTATTCCTTTATCTTATCATTCTTAGTTTTTCATGGTCCTGGATATATATAACCAATCTGGCACATCAGAAACAGGAACAGGAAAAAGATGAAAAATATAAAGCAGAACTTCTGAAATCGGCAAAAAAAGCAGAGGCAGCGAACGAGGCGAAAACTGAGTTTCTCCAGAGGATGAGTCATGATATCCGGACACCGATCAATGGAATATGCGGTATGATCGATGTGGCGGAGCATTATGCAGATGATATGGAAAAACAGACAGAATGCAGGGCAAAGATCAAAGAAACATCTCATCTGTTACTGGAATTGATCAATGAAGTTTTGGATATGAGTAAGCTGGAATCGGACGAAGTAGTTCTGGAAGAAATTCCATTTAATCTAAGCAATATTTCCAAGGAAATCTTTGTTGTGATCGAACAGATAGCTGCAGAAGAAAATATTCGGATCGTGTGGGAGAAAGAGGAAATCACACACTGGAATCTGATCGGGAGTCCAGAATATGTAAAAAGGATCATGATGAATATTTTGTCAAATGCGGTAAAATATAATAAAGAAAACGGATATATCTACATCAGCTACCAGGAATTTACATCGGAGCAGGAGGGAAGAGTGACGATTGAATTTATCTGCCGAGATACAGGAATTGGTATGACAAAGGATTTCCAGAAACGCCTTTTTGAACCGTTTGCACAGGAGCATACTGGAAGCCGTACAAAATTTTCCGGAACAGGGCTTGGAATGCCGATCACGAAAAAACTGATCGAAAAAATGGGAGGAACGATCACGTTTGAAAGTAAGAAGGGAGAAGGCACAACCTTTGTGATCAGGATTCCATTTAAAATAGATCAGGATGCTGATCAACGTGAAGAACAGGAAGCTATATCAGAAAAATCTATAAAAGATCTGAAGATCCTTCTGGTGGAAGATAATGAGCTGAATATGGAAATCGCAGAATTTGTGATTCAGAATGAAGGTGCATCTGTGACGAAGGCATGGAATGGCCAAGAAGCTGTTGAGATATTCAAAAAAAGCAGACCAGATGAATTTGATGTCATTCTGATGGATATCATGATGCCGATCAAGAATGGTTATGAAGCAGCAAAGATGATCCGTGCACTGGACAGAGATGATGCAAAAACGGTTCCGATCATAGCAATGACGGCAAATGCGTTCACCGAGGATAGATTAAAGTCAAAAGAATCGGGAATGAATGAACATATCGCGAAACCTATAGATGCAAAATTATTAGTAAAAGTGATCAGTGAATTCGTGGAAAATAAAGAGGAGGATTCATAATGAAAAAGAGAAAATGGAATAGAGTTCTTTCTATATTTTTGGTGATGGTGACAGTCATATCACTTATGTCAGGATGTGATAGGAAGAGCGCGAAAAATGAAGAGAAAGATACGATCACTGTATATTTATGGAGCACAAATCTATATGAAAAATATGCCCCATACATTCAGAAACAGCTTCCAGATATTAATATTGAATTTGTAGTGGGCAACAATGATCTGGATTTCTATCGGTTTCTTAAGGAAAATGGCGGATTGCCGGATATCATAACTTGCTGTCGTTTTTCACTACATGATGCAAATCCTCTGAAAGACAGCCTGATGGATCTTTCCACAACCAATGAAGCAGGTGCTGTCTATAATACATACCTCAACAATTTTATGAATCAGGATGGCAGTGTAAACTGGCTTCCAGTGTGTGCGGATGCACATGGGTTTGTAGTTAACAAAGACCTTTTTAAAAAGTATCATATTCCTCTGCCAACAGATTACAAAAGTTTTGTTTCTGCCTGTCAGGCATTCAAAAAAGTGGGGATCCGTGGATTCACGGCAGATTATTTTTATGATTATACTTGCATGGAAACACTGCAGGGACTATCTGCATCAGAGCTGTCTACAGCGGCTGGACGTAAATGGCGTACTGTCTATAGTGACCCTGATAATACAAAGAGAGAGGGTTTGGACAGTAAAGTCTGGCCGGAGGCTTTTGAACGTATGGAGCAATTCATTCAGGATACAGGGTTGAACAAAGATGATCTGAATATGGATTATGATAATGTGATGGAGATGTATAAAAGTGGTAAGCTTGCTATGTACTTTGGCAGTTCTTCTGGTGTAAAAATATTTCAGGATCAGGGCATTGATACAACATTTCTTCCATTCTTTCAACAAAACGGCGAAAAATGGCTGATGACGACACCATATTTTCAGGTGGCGCTGAACCGTAACCTGACAAAGGATGAAACACGCCGGCAGAAAGCAATGAAAGTGTTGAATGTAATGCTGTCAGAAGATGCACAGAATCGGATCGTTTATGATGGTCAGGATATATTAAGCTATAGTCAGGATGTAGATACACATCTCACAGAATATCTCAAAGATGTCAGACCTGTGATCGAAGAAAATCATATGTATATTCGAATCGCATCCAATGACTTTTCAACGTATCCCAAGATGTAGTCTCTAAGATGATTTCAGGAAAATACGATGCCAAACAGGCTTACCAGTCATTTAATACAAAGCTTCTGAAGAAGAAATCTGATTCTGAGAAGATCGTGCTCGATTCAAAGAAAGCTTATTCCAATCATTTTCATACCAGCGGGGAATGAAGCGTATTCTGTTATGGCACATACTTTGCGTGGCGTCTACGGTACGGATGTGCTGATCGCAACAGGAAACAGCTTTACAGGAAGTGTACGGAAGGCAGGATATACGGAAAAATGGCTGGCAATATGATCATGCCAAATGATCTTTCAGCTTACAAACGGAAGATGAGTGGGGCTGAGCTGAAAAAGACAGTCAGAAATTTTGTAGAAGGCTATCAGGGAGGTTTCAATCCATTTAACCGTGGCTCTCTGCCTGTGGTCAGTGGTATTTCTGTAGAGATCAAGGAAACGGATGATGGTTATACATTAAGTAAAGTTACAAAGAATGGAAAATCAGTTCAGGATAAGGATACCTTTACTGTAACCTGTCTTGCGACACCACAACATATGGAATCGTATCCAGCGGGTAAAAACATTGTATTTGATGGAGAGGTGAAAGATACCTGGACAAAATGTGTTTTGAAGGGTGATGCCGTTCTCGCAAAGCCTGAAGACTATATGACTCTGAGGTGAGAAGAATGGATGTTAAGAATCATAATATGAACAAAGAGAAACCTATCATGAGAAAACGACTCAAGGTCATTGCTTTTCTTGCATTCTTTCTTGGAATCGTTTTGGCTGTTTCTCAATATTTTGGATTTGTATCGAAAACTGTATATGAGGAAAGTGTTTCTCATCTAACAGAAGTTTTCCATCAGTCGGATAATATGTTAAGGGAACTCTCAAATAAGAATCTGACGTATCTTCATATGTGGAGTAAGTATCTGCAAGATGCTCCAAGTGAAAGCAAAATTCGTGATTATATAGATAAAGCGCAGAAAGATGCGGGATTTTTATATTTTTATTTTCTATCAGCTGACGGTAACTATAAGATGACAACAGGTGAAACAGGGTATCTTGGATTACAGGAAAATATTGAAGATGAGATTCAAAAGGCAATGATATCATAACCAATGCAGCAGTTCCCGGAAAATCCCAGATGCTTGTTTTGCCAGCCCGAAGGCTCATGGAAGTTATCAGGGATTTAAATATGATGCAATTGCTATTGCCTATGAAAACGCTGATATAGTAAATGTACTCGATATCTCTGCGTTTAATGGAAAAGCAAAGAGTTATGTTCTTCATCCAGATGGTCGTGTTGTGATCGATCATTCTTTGGAGTCATGGGGAAATGTATATAACTTTTTGGCATTCTGAGAGAACATACAGATATCTCCGAAAAAGGGATCCTTGAAATTTCGAAGAAATTTAAAGAGGGACATACAGGTGCGATGTTACTAAATCTGGATGAAAAGGATTATTATCTTGTTTATGAAAAATCAGGCATTCAGGACTGGGTATTTCTGGGACTTGTCCAGGCAGATATCGTCAATGCCAGTATGAACACTTTGCAACTTAGTACGATGCTTCTTGTGGGTGCAGTCGTGCTTTGTATTACAGCAGTCCTTATTGGATTTATTTTACGAAAAAACAGTGTAAGACTGAAGAAAAAAGACACAGAGATCTTGTACAGGGATGAGATGTTTCAAAAGTTGTCAATGAATGTAGATGATGTATTCTTAATGTTGGATGCAAAAACGTATCAGGCAGATTATGTCAGTCCGAATGTAGAAAAACTGTTGGGGATTACCGTAGAACAGATTCGGAAAGATATTTCTGTTTTAGGAGAACTGCATTCTGAGGATACGAAAGATCCGAAGAAGGATCATCTAAAGGAGATTCAGGTTCATGAACAGCAGGAATGGGATTTTGAGTATGTTCATCAGAAAACAGGAGAACGACGCTGGTTTCATAGTGTTGCAATGGGTAGTGAGGTGAACGGAGATAAGAAATATATACTGGTTATGTCGGATCGTACTGCTGACAAGAAAATGAATCAGGCACTTTCTGATGCAGTCCATGCTGCGGAGAATGCCAACCAGGCAAAGAGTACTTTTCTTTCTAACATGTCTCATGATATCCGGACGCCAATGAACGCTATCATTGGGTTTACGACACTGGCTGTGAGCAACATTAATAACAAGAAAATGGTCAGAGATTATCTTGGCAAGATTCTTTCATCCAGCAATCATCTGCTTTCACTGATTAATGATATACTGGATATGAGTCGTATTGAGAGTGGCAAGATCCATCTGGAAGAGACAGAGGTTAGTTTGTCAGATGTACTTCATGATCTGAAGACGATCATCAGTGGACAGATTCATGCGAAGCAGCTGGAACTTTATATGGATGCCATGGATGTTATGAATGAGGATGTGTATTGCGATAAGACACGGCTAAACCAGATACTGCTGAATCTTTTGTCCAATGCGATCAAGTTTACTCCTGCAGGCGGAATGATTTCTGTTCGGTTGAAACAATATCCGGGAACACAGCGAGAGCGTCAGTTATATGAGATTCGGGTAAAGGATAACGGAATCGGTATGAGTGAGGATTTTGTACAGAAACTTTTTTCTCCTTTTGAGCGGGAGAGAAGTTCTACAGTCAGCAGGACTCAAGGTACAGGACTGGGCATGGCTATTACCAAGAATATCGTGGATATGATGGGCGGAAATATTGAGATCCAGACAGAACAGGGCAAAGGTACGGAATTTATTGTACGACTGCCGTTGCGGACCCAGTCTAAGCAGCATCGTGTAGAGAAGATCGCAGCGTTGGAAGGTCTTAAGGCATTGGTGATAGATGATGATTTTAATACCTGTGACAGCGTGACAAAGATGCTTGCAAAGGTTGGAATGCGTTCGGAATGGACACTTTCTGGTAAGGAGGCGGTTCTCCGTGCAAGGCAGTCTATAGAGCTTGGTGATGCATTCCATGCCTATATCATCGATTGGCGCTTGCCAGATATGAATGGTATTGAAGTTACCCGACAGATCCGTAGTCTTGGTGATGATACACCGATCATTATCCTGACTGCTTACGACTGGTCAGAGATTGAAGCGGAAGCAAGAGCAGCAGGAGTCAATGCATTTTGTGCGAAACCTATATTCATGTCAGACATCAGAGATACTTTGATGACAGCGATCGGTCAGAAGCAGGATAGGACGAATGATGATATTCTTCCGGCAGTAAGTTCAGATTTCAGAGGCAGAAGTATTCTGCTTGTAGAAGATAATGAATTAAACAGTGAGATTGCGATTGCGATTCTTAATGAATATGGATTTCAGGTTCATACAGCAGAAAATGGAGCAGAGGCAGTGGAGAAAATCAGGAATTCAGCACCAGGCGATTATGAGCTTGTACTTATGGATATTCAGATGCCTGTAATGAATGGATATGAGGCTGCAAAGCAGATCCGTGCATTGGATGATCCAGCACTGGCAGAAATTACGATCCTTGCTATGACTGCCAATGCTTTTGATGAAGATAGAAAGAAAGCACTGGAATGTGGTATGGATGGATTTTTATCCAAACCAATTGTTATTGAGGAATTGATCCATACGTTACAAACCAATTTGAAATAAATGAAAGGAAGCGATATCTTTTTTATTCACAAAAATTTCGAAATCTCTTAAGAAAATCTTTGACAAAATGTAACAATGGAGAATCGAAACGTGATATAATAAAGAGCAAGTGTCTATAGAACTCACATGACACAACATAAGACAAGTTTACGAAACATAAGAAGATGAGGAGGGCATAAAGATGCCTGGTATTATTTTAGAAGGAGGAACATTTCGTCCGATCTTTAGTGCAGGAGTGATGGATGCACTGTTGGATGAAGATATCATGTTTCCTTATATGATCGGAGTATCTGCGGGAATCTGTGATGGTTTTTCTTATATATCCAAACAAAAGGAAAGAAATTTAAAGATCCTGATGAACCACAGGAATGATAAAAGATACATGGGAGCGGGGAATCTACTGAAAGAGAGAAGTCTTTTTGGACTGGATTTCGTATATGACACGATCCCAAACAAACTGTATCCATTTGACTGGAAGACATTCAATGAATACAAGGGAACGATCAAGGTCGGTGTAACAAATGCATGGACAGGGAAAGCAGAATACAAAGATGGAATGAAACTGGATAAGAAGTGTACAATGCTTCGAGCAACTTGTGCGATCCCGTTTGCATTTCCAACGATCAAAGTAGATGGAAAGCCTTATTATGATGGTGGAATTGCAGATCCGATTCCGATCAGACGATCAATAGAAGATGGGAATGATAAGAATCTGATCGTACTGACAAGGCCAGAAGGGTATAGAAAAGAATTAAGCAAGAGCAACAAAGCTGCGGCAAAACTTCTTAAGAGAAAATATCCACATTTGCCGGAACTGCTGTTAAATCGTCATATAAGATATAACAAAACGGTTAGATATTGTGAGCAGTTAGAGAGGGAAGGAAAGGCAGTGATCCTAAGACCAGAGTATACGATCGATAGTTTAGAGAAAGACATTGATGTATTAAAACAAACGTATGATATGGGATACCGTGTTACAAAAGAGAATATAAACCGAATTAAAGAATTATTTTAGACGACTCTTTATGCCTGTTCCACTGGACGGAAGAAGCTCGATAAGATATACTTTATTAGATTAAGACAAAGGAGGGATCGGGCGATGGCAAGAATTGAAGAATCAAGACGAACTTATATAGAAGAACTTGCGACCAATCCAAGAGTCAACCTGATGGTTTTATCGGAACGAATCGATATTGTGTTTCATGAAGACGAAAGTGAAGTATCTCTGGCAGAGAAGATAGCAGAGAAACTTTATGATATGCCACAATTGATCACTAAGTTATTACAGCAGGAAGCAATCGAATTCTTGCTGCAATGCTGGGATATGGAAGGTGAGAGTCTGATTGCTGAGATGTACGCAAGAGAGATTGAGCAGTTACATTTTCTTGGATTTCTCTCATATGAAGACGATACGATCTTATTGAATATAGAAGCAAAGGATAATTTTTTCTTCTCTCTGAAAAGCCGCAGAGTTCAGGAAGAGTTAGAAGAGGGTACCAGACTTGAGAATATTCTCTTTGGAATGTTGTTTTTATATGGTATTTTAGATATTTATGAGTGTTGCCAGATGATTCAGGAAGAGATGTTCCCAGAGCTGACTTATGATGAGTTGGAAGAATTTATATTACTCCGTATTGTATTCTGGCAGTCAGGAATCTTATTAAGAAATCAGATGAATTCAAGACTGTTACTGGCAAGCCGTGAGGTAGAAAACCGCAACGAAGTATTTATTCAGTGGAGCCTTAGGGAAGATCTATCATGGAAACGTTACAGTGAAGATGAATATAAGAATCTGGCACTAGGCAATGGAATTGGAGGCTGGGATGGAATCCCAGAATTATATGATTTTGTGATGAAGAATATCGAGAATGATCAGTATAAGGTTATGATGATCGTAAAATCACTGGTTGTTAAGATTCAAAATGGATTGACGTATGAAGAGATTACATCTGCGTATGTGAATCTTCTGGATGAAGAAGATAAAGAACATCAAAGGATCCTTTGTGAATTGATCCGTACGCTTTATAAAACTGTACCATTATATAGTCTCAAGGGACATACGAGAACAGAAGTGGAAGAAGAAAGCCAAGAAGCAAGATTTCATGTGATTCAGGGTGGTAAAGAGTAAGGAGGAAGCGAATGAGACAGTCAACTGTATTAGTAGTAGATGACGAGAAAGAGATTGCTGACTTTATTGAATTATATTTAAAGAATGAAAATTATAATGTACATAAATTTTACAATGGAAAGGATGCCTTGGCGTGTGTAGAACATGAGAATATTGATCTGGCGATCCTTGATGTGATGCTGCCAGATATTGATGGATTTGAGATTTTAAAACAGATCCGTTTAACACACAATTTCCCTGTGATCATGCTGACAGCGAAAGTATCTTCCATGGATAAGATCAATGGATTGACATTGGGAGCTGATGATTATATTGAGAAACCATTTGAGCCGTTGGAATTGATGGCAAGAGTGAAGGCACAGCTTCGAAGATTTACAAGATACAACGATGGAAGCGGTATGAATCAGGAAGATACACTGGAGATCGCAGGTCTTATCTTAAATCGTGCAACACACCAGTGTACTTATGGAGAAGAAGAAATTACATTGACACCGCTAGAATTTTCAATTTTATGGATTCTGACACAGAACCGCGGGAAGGTTATAAGCTCAGAGAATCTTTTTGAGCAGGTATGGAAAGAAAAGTATTTTAAGAACAACAATAATACAGTTATGGTACATATCAGACATCTCCGTGAGAAGCTGGGAGAGGTCATGGGACACAAAGAATTGATCAAGACAGTCTGGGGAGTTGGATACAAAGTTGAGGAGTAAATACAGAAGTTTAAAGATAAGGATCATACTACAGACATTGGGAATCAGTTTGATCGTTGCATGTATCGGATATTTTGTACTTGATATATTTGTAGATGGTGTATTTCAGGATCCATTTGCCAAAACGGTCGTTTATATATTTGAACGGATCGGGATGGATGAGCTGGAAGCGATTCGTGTATATCGTCTGATCTTTGTACAAAATAAAACAATGATCATTGGTGCTGGATTTTTTGTGTTGCTTTTGTTAAGCTTTTATCTGGGTATGTCAAAATTCACGACATACCTAAGACAGGTTGAAGGCGGAATCCAGATGATCTTAAATGAATCCAAAGACCGCATATTGCTCACACCAGAGTTGAATCCTTTGGAGAATAAATTAAATGAGATCAAAGGAACGTTGAAAGAACAGAGGCGGATTGCAGAAGAAAGTGAGCAGAGAAAGAATGATATCATCGTCTATCTTGCTCATGATCTGAAGACACCGTTGACGTCGATCATTGCATATTTATCATTGTTAAATGAATCGCCGGATATGTCGGAAGAACAAAGAGCTAAGTATATAGGAATTTCTCTTGAGAAAGCGAAACGTCTTGGAGAACTGATCAATGAGTTCTTTGAAATTACAAGGTATAATCTTCAGAATATTACCTTGGACAAAAAGGAATTTTATCTTTATGTTCTGCTTGAACAGGTGATGGATTCTTTTGCTGCGGTATTTAAGCAGAAAGGATTAGAGTGGAAGATAGAGGTAGATGATAAAATATTAATTTATGGTGATCCGGACAGGCTTGCCAGGGTTTTTGAGAATCTGTTAAGGAATGCAGTATCGTATTGTTATCCGAATTCTCTCATCGAGGTTTATGGAATGATCGATGGAGATAACGCAGAGATTTTAGTCAGGAATCAGGGAAAGACTATACCAGAACATCAATTAAATAACCTGTTTGAGAAATTTTACAGATTAGATGAAGCAAGATCTTCTGAAACTGGCGGGGCAGGTCTTGGACTTGCAATCGCGAAGGAGATCATAGAGCTTCATGATGGAACTATCAAAGCAAACAGCCAGAATGAGTATACGACATTCATAATACGGCTGCCAAGAAAGAAGGAGGAACAATGAAAAAAGTATATGTCATTGGACATCGCAATCCAGATACAGATTCCATCTGTTCTGCGATCGCATACGCAAACTTAAAGAATCAAGTGGAAGGAAATGGATACGAAGCATATCGTGCCGGTAATATCAACGGCGAAACAAGATATATATTGGATACATTTGGAATTAAAGATCCAAAATATGTTAGTGATGTAAGACCAAGATTAACAGACGTAAATTTAAATCTAGTTAAAGGTGCAAAAGCGACAGATTCCCTGAAATCTGCACGTGAAATGATGCAGACAGAGAAGATCGTGTCTCTTCCAGTATTAGATGGAAAGAAAATGATCGGTCTGGTATCCATCAGTGATGTGTTGAAAGCAGATATGGATGTTTATGACAATGAAATCCTTGCCAAAGCAAAAACACCATATAAAAATGTTGTAGAAACATTAGATGGAACACTTCAGGCAGGAGATATCGAAGGATATATCACAGAAGGTAAGTTAACAGTATCTGCCGCAAGTGTTGATACAATGGAAGAATTTGTAACAGCTAAAGATACAGTGATCGTTGCAAACCGTGAAGATGCACAGATTGGTGCGATCCAGACAGGAGTACAGTGTGTTGTAGTATGCATGGGTACAGAAGTTACTGATAAAGTATTAGAACTTGCAAAGGAAAAGAACTGCAGAATCATCACAACACCATATGATACATTTACAGCAAGCCGTTTGATCTGCCAGGCAATGCCAGTATCTTATATCATGGCAACAGATACGATCGTATCTTTCAATGAAACAGATTTTGTAGATGATGTCAAAGAAGAGATGACAAAGAAACGTTTCCGTTACTTCCCTGTATTGAATGCAGATAACGAATTTGTAGGATTTATTTCCAGACGTCGTATCTTAGAATTCAACAAGAAACAGGTAATCTTAGTTGACCATAATGAAGTATCACAGGCAGTCGAAGGATTAGAAGAATGTGAGATCATGGAGATCATCGACCACCACAGAATCGGAAGTGTGGAAACTGTATCACCAGTTTACTTCAGAAATCAGCCAGTTGGATGTACAGGAACGATCGTTGCTCAGATGTACCGTGAACAGGGAATCGAGATTACAAAAGAGATGGCAGGATTAATGTGTTCAGCAATTCTTTCTGATACATTAATGTTCCGTTCTCCAACATGTACACCAGTGGACGAACAGATCGCGAGAGAATTAGCACAGATCGCAGGAATTGATGTAGAAGAACATGCCAAAGCAATGTTCCGTGCAGGAAGTGATTTAAGTGGTAAGACTCCAAACGAGATCTTCTACATGGATTATAAGAAATTCAATGCCGATACAATTGATTTTGGTGTTGGACAGATCACATCCATGGATCAGGGAGAATTAGATGATATCAAAGCATCAATCCTTGAATATATGGATTCTGTGAAAGAAGAACAGGGACTTGATTACGTATTCTTTATGCTAACAAACATCTTAGAGGAAACAACACATCTGCTGATCTGCGGACCAGAAGCTGAGGGAGTGATCGAACGCGGATTTGGTGTAACACCAGAAGATAAAGTTGCAATTCTTCTGGAGTTATGTCACGTAAGAAACAGATGATCCCTAATCTTTTGAATGCGTTTCAGCAGTAGATTGTAATAGTCTTTGATATGTATATGAGAAAAATAAATAAGAATAGGAGCCATCCGCCAGAGAATTTATGCTCGCCGGATGGCTCTTCTGTTATTAGTGCTTCTAAAAGAAGTATTGAAAATATGAAATAAGTGCAGTATACTAATAATAAATAAAATATGTGGAATAAACTGTAAAAAATACTTGCCAATATTTGTAAATTAATGTAAACTATAAACATCAATAATCTAGATTAAAGTCAAAGAAGTTCTATATAATTGTAATTCGATTCAGAGAAATTCTATGAATATGCAGTTCTGCAGATAAGATAACCAAATGATAGTTTACAAACAAGGAGTCAGGAATGGGAGAAAAGGATAAGATTGAAAAGTTATTGGAAGATTATCCAGATGTATTTGCAGATATTATCAATGTATTAGTTTATCAAGGAGAAGAGGTAGTTAAACCAGAGGAACTACGGACAACAAATATACGGTCACAATATAAAGCATCAGATGATGTGCTTCATGAAGAAGAGAGAGATACTTTGAAAGAATGGAATAATAAAAAAGGTTTCAAGGTATTATTTGGAATTGAAAATCAGACAATCAAAGATAAAAAGATGCCACTACGTGTAATTGCATACGATGGAGCAAGTTATCGTTCTCAGATGTTAAAGAAAGGTGCAAAAGAATTTTGTAAAGTAATAACACTGATCTTACATTTTGGAGATAATCAATGGAAAGATGATAAAGAACTAAGAGAAGTTATCAATCAAGAAAGTGTGAATGAGGAGCTGTTTCAAAATTATAAATTGAATGTATTTGACATAGCATATCTGACAGAAGAACAAATAAAAATGTTTCAAAGTGACTTTGGAATTATTGCGGATTATTTTGTAAAACGAAGAAAAGGTTATAAAACAATTGAAAATCATAAACCAATCAAACATGTGGATGAAATGTTAAAATTTATGAGGATTTTTGCAGAAGACGAAAGATTTTTGCAATTGGATGTAAAGAAAAATGAGGAAGGAGAGGTTACTATGTGTACAATATTAGATACAGCAATTAATAAAGGAATTGAGCAAGGAATAAGTCAAGGAATAACACAAGGTATAGCGCAGGGAAAAATTATAGGGGAAAATGCTACATTACAGTTAGTAAAAATTTTATTAGCTAATAATAAAAATCAAGATATAGATAAGATATACAATGATATACAGTATAGAAATAAATTAATGGAAGAGTATAAAATCTATGAAAGAATATAAAAAAGACCGCCCATCTGGGCGGTTACTTTTCTGAAAAGAGAGGATTAAAAAATATATATATGAAAAACTATGTCTTAAGTATACCAAAATCCCTGAGGCATTCAATATACAAAGTATGAACAATTCTAAAGAATTTATAAACAGTTCTAAACAAAATAGGTTTCAATGTTGTTGTACTTTTGACACTTACATCATATGATAATATTTAGCATAAAGACCGCCAGAGGCAATTAGTTCTTCATGTGTTCCTCGTTCTTTGATCGTTTGTCCATCGATAACAAGAATTTCATCTGCATTCTGGATCGTTGATAAACGATGGGCGATCGTGATCGTTGTTCGATTTTCAGACAAGGCGTCCAGACTCTTCTGGATATGCTGCTCGCTTTCATTATCTAATGCGCTGGTAGCTTCATCTAAGATTAAGATTGGCGGGTTCTTTAAGAAAACTCTTGCAATAGAGATTCTTTGCTTCTGACCACCGGATAATCTTGTACCACGTTCTCCAACGAAAGTATCATAGCCATTAGGTAATGTCATAATAAAATCGTGGATATTGGCTTTCTTAGCAGCTTCGACAATTTCATCAAAGGTTGCATCAGGGTTTCCGTAAGCAATATTTTCTTTGATACTGCCGCCAAATAGATAAACATCCTGTTGAACAATACCGATGGAGCTTCTAAGACTCTCTAATTTTATATCCTTGATATTCTGACCACCGATCGTAATCAAACCATTTGTAATATCATAAAATCGAGGCAGCAGAGAACAGATCGTTGTTTTTCCACCACCGGAAGGTCCAACGAGTGCAATGGATTTTCCTGATTTGATCGTGAAATCAATGTGATTTAATACAATCTCATTATCCTCGTAACTAAATGAGACATCATGATAACAGATATCCCCATCAGGATGTTTCATATTAACGGCATCAACAGAATCTGTGATCTCAGGTTCAATATCAATAACAGACTGATAACGGATAAAACCAGACATACCTTTCTGGATCATTTCTGTTAATTCTACAAGAATTTGAATCGGGCTGATAAAGATTCCAATATACAATGCATACATAGCAAGGTCAGCAGCACTCATCTGGCCAAGAGCGATAAAATAACCACCAGCAAGTAAAGTGACAAGATACATCATTCCTTGGAAAAATGTATTTCCACTCTGAAAACTTCCCATAGCACGATAATTATCACGCTTGGAATCTAAAAATGCCTCATTTCCAACACGAAATTTCTCACGTTCAATATCTTCATTTGCAAAAGACTGCACAATACGGATTCCAGCAAGGGAGTCTTGCAAAGAAGCATTGACATCACCAATCTTCCTGCGGTTATCAAGGAAGGTAGCCTGCATCTTACGGTTTTGCTTTGCACTGAAGAAGATCATCAGTAAAACGATCGCAAGAAGAATAATCGCTAATTTCCACTGAATGATAAACAGGAAAATAAAAGATCCAACGATCTTTACAAGAGAGATAAATAAATTCTCAGGGCCGTGATGGGCAGCTTCGGAAATATCAAACAGATCAGAAACAAGACGGCTCATCATCTGTCCGGTGTTATGCTGATCATAATAGGAAAAAGAAAGATTTTCATAATGGTCAAACAGTTTACGGCGCATATCACGTTCCATCTGAGCTCCCATGATATGTCCCTGACAGCTGACATAATATTTACAGAATGCCTGAAAAATATAGCAGATAAATAAAATTCCCCCGATGATCGGAAGAGTCTTAAGGATCATAGAAGCATCCTTAAGAAATAAAGTCTTTGTAAGTGAACGAAGGATCTGTGGATAAGCAAGATCAACCAGACTGATAACGGCTGCACAGATCAGATCAAAATGAAGACTTTTGTAGGGTTTATAATATTGGATGAATTTTTGAAAAGTACTCATTGGTGATAACTCCTTTAAAGAAAAATTTGATTGTATACAAACAACCAGAGACTATCATACACCAATTTTTGAAAAAAAAAGACCGCTCAATAAAATGAGCGGTTACTTCTGAAAAGAGAGGATTAAAAATATATATGAAAAACTATGTCTTAAGTATACCAAAATCATCGAAGCATTCAATATACAAAGTATGAACAATTCTAAAGAAAGTATAAACAGTTCTAAAGAAATTGAATATATTCAAACAAAACTTGTTTAAATGAAGTATAAATGATAAAATAATAATAGATAAAATATTATCTATTATTATTAAAAATATGAGATTTTGGATAAAATATTATCTATAAAATAAGGAGAAATAAATGGAACAATTAGTATGGGAAACAGCAGAAGAATTAGATCAGAAACTTGCACAAAGAGTACGAAAGATTAGAAAACGGCGTTCTATTTCTCAGATGAAATTAGCTTCTATGAGTGGTGTAAGTTATGGTTCGATCAAAAGGTTTGAGACAACAGGACAGATTTCATTAATTTCATTAACTAAGATAGCAATGGCATTAGATATTGCAGATGAACTTCGAAATATTTTTACACAAGTGCCATATCGGAATATTCAGGAGGTTATCAATGAGCGAAACTAAAACGTTACAAGTTATGTATGATGAAAAGCTTGTGGGAACACTGGCTATGGCATCAGGGCATAAAGTTGCATTCCAGTATAGTGAGGAATGGTTAGAAGATGGTTTTTCAATCAGCCCATTTTCATTACCTTTAAAAAATCAAGTGTTTGTTTCGCAAAAGGATTATTTTGATGGCCTTTTCGGAGTATTTGCGGACAGTTTGCCAGATAACTGGGGAAGATTATTATTGAATCGATTATTGCGTGCACATAAACAGAATCCAGATAGATTAACTGTTTTGGACCGCTTAGAGATTGTTGGAAAGTCAGGAATGGGAGCAATTACCTATCATCCTGAGCGGACATTGGAACAAACAAATGGAAATACAAACCTGGATGAACTGGCAGAACAATGTCAGAAAATTCTCAATACAGAATATTCAGATAAACTAGATGAATTATATCGCCTTGGAGGAACCAGTGGTGGTGCAAGACCGAAGATCATGACGACAATCGATGAGGAAGAATGGATCATAAAATTTCCAGCTCATGTAGATGGAAAAAATGCAGGGAAAATGGAATATGATTATTCATGTTGTGCGAAAAAAAGTGGGATTACAATGAGTGAAACAAGACTTTTTCCATCAGAACAGTGTGATGGTTATTTTGGAACGAAACGCTTTGATAGAAGAATAGACCAAACAGGAAAAAAAAGAATTCATATGTTAACTGCTGCAGCTCTTTTGGAATTGGACTTCGAGCAGCCAAGTCTTGATTATCATAGTTTAATGAAATTGACAAAGATATTAACAAGAGATAATACGGAGGATATTGAAAATATGTTTCGTAGAATGTGTTTTAACGTTTTTGCACATAATCGAGATGATCATTCAAAGAATTTCACATATTTATATGATGAAGAGAAAGATAGTTGGCGACTAAGCCCAGCATATGATCTAACTTATAGCAGCACATATTATGGAGAACATACCACGACAGTTGACGGGAATGGACGTAATCCTGGAAGAAAGGAAATTTTAACAGTTGGAATTACGTCAGGGATGAAAAAAGAGGTATGTGTGGATATTATGGATCAGATAGAGAAATGTGTAAGAGATATGTTAGGAGAATATTTATGAAATAAAAAGACCGCTCGATATAATGAGCGGTTACTTTTCTGAAAAGAGAGGATTAAAAAATATATATGAAAAACTATGTCTTAAGTATAGCAAAATCCTTCCTTTATTCAATATACAAAGTATGAACAATTCTAAAGAAAGTATAAACAGTTCTAAAGAAATTTTATATCTAATTTTCGATTATCCAGCATAAACACTATACTTTCAAGTATTTTGAAGTATAGAAAAACTCATTTTACCACGAATTTACCACGATTGAATGAGCCTTGATATGACCTATAAAATAACACCCAAAAGACATCATTACACCTAAATGGTGTCTTTTTAAAAAGCAGTCAATCCTAAGACTAACTGCTTTGTGTGTATGGATATGAAATTGTCAAACTGGGATTTACTTATATCTATTCCTATAAAAGTGTCAATATATATCCGTCTATCAGAGCAATTAGCAGATATACATAATAAAGGCTCTGATAAACGCTTCTATATGCTTTTTCGGATTTTGATACAATTCCTTTTCTGGCATTTTTCTTAAACGAACACGCTTTGTATTCCGCCACCATAAAAGGTCTACAATAAATAAGTCAAAGATATTCAATCCCTGTCCTATAATACTTAAACAAAGAAAATTATGTGTGAAGCCATTTTCTTTGATAAACAACCCTAATATAAATAGTACGAACAGAAATAACAGAAATTGGATATAAATTTCTTCAAAAAATTTTTTGAGCAGCAAAATGCGCCCGTCCGAAAAGCCCGGACGGGCGCATAGGCATTGTAAGCAGTATCCAGATGATTAGATAGTTCATATATATAAGCGTAATTTCCTCCCCGGTGGTGGGCGGGCTTTTTTTGATGTGTCAATGACCGTCGGATTTTGTCGATAGGGTATGTGCTTCATGGCGGCTACCTCCTTTAGCCGCCGCTTTTAACAGTGATACCGCGTCATTTCATCAGAAAATAAAAAGAAACGGCGGCTTTGGATTTTTCAAAGCTGCTGCGGAAATCAAAGAACGACAAGCAACAGTTCTGATTTTGCTCCAATATGGTTATTAGGGGCACAAATTAAAATCAAAAGAGCCGATAACAGCAGTATTTCAAACTGCATATTATCGGCTCTGCGTCTGTGCGTCTGGCTCTTTTAATTAAATTATTTCTGTTGTTTTTTGGCTTTATTATATGTATTAGCTAACTGTCCACAAGCTGCTTTAATCTCTCTACCATGAGAAACTCTCATGGTAACTTCAAGTCCTGTTTGCTCTAATTGATGTTTGAACGCAACCATTTCTTGTTTTTGTGGTGCTCTAATTTTTGAATTACTCGTCGGGTTGTATTGCAGCACGTTAATCATAACATTTTTGCCCTTAAACCATTTTGCAAGTTGCCTTATATCTGAGGAACGGTCATTTTATACCTGGTAAAAGCAAATACGCAAATACCACTTTTCGATTATGCCTTTGAGAATAGGACAATGCTTGCTTAACAACATCTTCAATAGCGTACATGTGCATATGAGGAATGATACAGTTTCTCGCAGCCTGTGTTGCTGCATGTAAAGATATTGTCAACTGAATTTTTAGATGTTCTTCGCGCAATTTTTTTAATTGATTAACTGGACCAACTGTTGATACGGTAATGCCGTCGGTTGGAAAGTTAAGTCCATTTCTATCTCGAAGAATATGGATTGCTGCAATCAAGTTGTCGTAATTGAATAAAGGTTCTCCCATTCCCATAAAAACGATACGATTTACTTTTTGACGTATCAATACAACCTGCTGCACAATTTCAGACGGTGTTAGATTACGAACAAAACCATTGCGTGGACTCACAAAAATACAGCCAACAGAACAACCAACTTGCGTACTTACGCAAACAGTCCCACCATCTCGCCGTTTAATAAAAACCGTTTCAATATACCTGTTATCTTTCAATTCATAAACATACTTTTCAGTATCGCTACTTTTATAGACTTTTTTTGTTGATATTGATAGATTTTCTTTGTGAAATGGCTGTTTATACAATTCCGTATATAAGGCTCTTGCTTTATCCTCTCAATTACTTCCGACATTTCTTTGTAAGTAAATCCGTATGGGTCATTCAATATTTCCGTAGGTGTACTTTTAGGTAAGTGTTTCATTTAAATATCCTTCCTTTTCAAAATTAAAAAGTTTGTTTTTCAGAGTTTTTGATTATGATTTCTAGTTTTTCAACATCAACGATATGCGTTAATTTACATTTAGGGCAGAAAGGAAAATTTCTTAATACCGTATTATAAAATACTTGAACCCTCGTCTTTCCGTTACAAATTGGACATTTTATCCAATATTTTTCAAGCATAATATTTCTCCTTTTGCGCAAAAAAATGCAGGTCAATTCTCAACATGAGCATTGACCTGCATTTATACATATAATACTACAACAAAATTAAGGCATAGTTTTTATACTATGTCTATACGTCGTTAGTTTTGTTGTATAGCATACGCAAAATAAGCATGACAAAAAAGCCCATATTGAAAATGGGAAAAATCTTTTTTGAGTTCAATGCTTATCGAATACGCATGCTATGTAACATAAACATTCCCCCCCTTTTATATAATATATACAAAAGCAGCTTGTTGTCAACATATATATATATGAATTATTTTGGCTAAATGTAACCACTTTATTGCTTTCCTTAAATTTTCCTTGATATTCTGCAATACTCTTTATTCGATTTTGCACTTCATCTGGATAAGATGAATAGCTTTTAATTTTTGTTATCTGTACCTGTTCCCAAAAACATATTAGAAAAAACGCGATACATAAAATTACGGTTTCGATTATTATAATCATTCTGTTTCACTCCAAATTCTAATTTGTCCGTTTCTTCATATCCACATTATATCATTTTCATATCTGCACCACAATAAAATTTTATGCACCGATAATCTTATTGAACAGCTCTAACAAACACCATTTCATCACTCCAATCTGAAATTTAGGTATGAAAAAAGCAGTCAATCCTAAGACTAACTGCTTTGTGTATAGAGATATGAAATTGTGAAATAGAATTTGCCTATTTCAAATCAAAAGAGAATTTTCATAGTCCTTTACATAGTATCGTATATTTTACGCCTTTTGAATAATGGTATGTCCCTCTGCTTCTAATTTTTCTTTCTGTGCTTCAATACCATTTGGGTATTTAGCATTTAATTCTCCGTTTGCTTTTAATGTTCTCCAATAGGGTGTTTCATCTTCGGAACGCTGATAACTCGCCCACGCTACAATAGAAACAAATATACCCGCTGTAATCGGCTCTGTAAAATCTGCACCACTCAATTTTGCAAAGTGTTCTCGTATTTTTCCAACCGTAATCACTTTACCATACGGAATCTTTTTTCATTACTTTGTCATAGTCAATCGGGCGGAGCAAAATACATTTTGTTTCCACCATATTTCTCAATACTGGTCTATGATAATTTGAAATTTTGGCATATCCTTATTATCATGCAACATAGCATTAAAATCTTTTTTATCTTCGTTTGCCATTTGTGCCACCTCCTACTTTAAGGATAGTCTGTTTCTTATTTCCATGCAATGAGGCTGTTTGAAAATTATTAACACTTTCAAATTTGTCGCTTTCTTCATATCCATATTATAACAGTTCCATATATCCGCCACAATAAAAATCAGCATACCCTTAGCATTTATGGAACAAAAATGCACACTTTTTCTTTCTTCCTCTTGATTACCCCACAACAGAAAAGAAAAAGCCCTGTCAAGAGCCTTGCCACCATTGGTGGTGCTTTGCACTCTTTACTGGGCTTTTGTTTGCTGTATCTTCAATGCAAGAGGATTAAAGACCTCTGTTCCATTTCGCCTTTAGATAATCTTCATAGTCTGCTTCATTGAAGTCTACTTGTGGAGAAGTGTCGGGAATGTTGTTTCTGTTGTCTATATCCGCAAGCTGACGAAATATCCAATCATCATAAGGGTCATGGTATTTATACTCTTTGGGCTGTTCTCTGTATCGGTCTAACCCTCGCATTTCCTTATGCACTTTTATCATGCGTTCCAGTTTTTGACGCTGTATCAACTGCTTGATTTCCATAAGTTCTTCCAACTCCGTAACCTCATTGGTAATGTAGTTATGGATATACTGTATGAGTTTATATGCCTTGTAAAATGTGCATTCTTTTTCATCATCGAAAAATTCATTTTCAGACAGGTAATCTAAGGAAACATTGAAGTCTTGTTCCCGTTTGATAATATCCATGATATAGGGCTCGGTGGTCAATATACTTCCATTCTCCCGATAATAATTCATTTGGTGTTACACCTAGCACGTCCATTATCTTTTCCAACGTATCAAAGGTAGGATAATTCACACCACGTTCAATCTTGGAAAGGCTCTGCATATTGATACCGATTTTGTCCGCAAGTTCCTGTTGTTTCATTCCTCTGTGTTTTCTTATAGTTTGTATGTTTTCTCCTAAGAAACTGATTTTCTTTTCATAATGCTCCATAACTTAGTATAACCGCTCCTTTCGTTGCTTTTCTTGGTATTTATAAGCATATCATACTTAATATATATCTAAAAGTCAACAAAACTTCTTGACAAGTAATTCTAATGGAGTTATTATCATATCAAACAGAGTGATTAAGCACGCTAGGGTCAATCACACGCTTGAGTAAGCATATAGATTAGATGTTTTCACTTTGATAGCATGAATAAGCATGGACTATCAGACCGAAAAATAAGGTTTCTGACTGGGGCTGTTCCGTTTAGCCACGAGCCTTACAAGGCTCGTGAGCGTTAAGAACGGGGCAGACACAGGAAGAAAGGCCTTTAGGCGTTCGTACAGGGCGTATATGTAACACCGCCCTGCGCATACATGTCATAGTACCTAGAAACTGTGATAAATAAAGGAAAAAACACGATTTTTACCCCGCAAAAAACGGGGCATACGAAAGGAGAAATGCACTATAACTACACACAAAAATTTATCCGTTAAGATTGATTACATCAGTATTGTATTTGATACTGCAACCGCCGAAGATGTCATCATGCACATTTTAAATTTACCGACTGATATTTTCAATGTATATCCGGCAAGCATTAAATACAAAACCTATCAAGCACGCTGGCAGATTGGAGATATTTATGTATCGGGGGACGCAAGAAAAACAGAGGATAACCCACAAGGGTTAGGCTGTTATCTTGTTATGACTGGCAGAGGTTGTGATGATATTTTCCGTATTCTCAACAATAGGAATTATACCTTTGGGGATATGTTCCGACGCTGTGAGCGAAGATACGGACTGGATAACTTCACTTCACAAGGCTTGATATTGCCATTGATGATAAGAACGAAAAGCCATTCTTTACCATAGAGCAGATAAAGAAGAAATGCGAAAAGAGGAATTTATTTCTAATAGTGAGGGCTACCACTTTGACGAAAGCAAGTTTGACGATTTCGACACCGCAAAGACTGTTTATATCGGTGCTGGTAAATCGGGATTGTCCTACCGCTTTTATGATAAGGATAAGGAAGTCTGTTCAAAACATAATAAGACGCTTGATGAAGTCGGCAGTTGGAAACGGACAGAAATGCAACTGCGTGATGATAAGGCTCATGCTTTTGCCATGACATTCAAGGATAGACCGTTAGAATTGGGAGAACTGGCTTTCGGGCTATTGGCAAACAACCTACGCTTTGTCGTGCCAAACAGAAATGAAAGTAATAAGAGCAGATGGAAAACGTGTCGGTTTTGGGAACGCTTTTTAGGGGCTGTGGAAGTCTTGAAACTGCAAGTACCAAAACAGCAAAATTCCCTTGAAGAAACACAGCAATGGCTCACAGAGGGTGGCGTGATTTCCGCTGTCAAAAGTTTTACTTCTTGGAAGAACATGACGCATTAGATGGACTGGAAAAGTAGGAACTATGCTTGATAAGGCAAGATACAGCAATTCCCTTTCCAGTAAATTAACCGCCCATTTACAGAGGATAAACCGCACCGACCTTATCCCCCTTATATCCAGTATGACACAAAACACGGGAAAGGGGGTATCTGATGAATAACAACGATATTCCCGTATGGGAAAAATACACCCTTACCATTGAAGAAGCGTCAAAGTATTTCCGTATCGGAGAAAACAAGTTAAGACGCTTGGCAGAGGAAAACAAGGACGCTGGCTGGCTCATTATGAATGGCAACCGCATACAGATTAAACGCCGACAGTTTGAAAAGGTTATTGATAAATTGGACGCAATCTAATGCAAATGAGCCTTGTATGTGTTATGATGAACACAAGTCATATCAAGGCTCTTTCCAACAAGGAAAGGAGCAGACACCATGAAAGAAAAAAGACGGGATAGCAAAGGACGTATCCTGCATACTGGAGAGAGCCAACGAACAGACGGAAAATACTTATATAAATATGTGGACGCATTTGGAAACACAAAATATGTGTATGCTTGGAGATTGACACCCACAGACCCGACACCAAAGGGAAAACGAGAAAAAGCCCTCACTTCGTGAACTGGAACAGCAGATAAGACGGGATATTGAGGACGGTATCGACAGCACAGGCAAGAAAATGACGCTTTGCCAACTCTACGCCAAACAGAACGCACAGAGGGCAAACGTGAAGAAAAGCACACAGAAACAACGGGAACAGCTCATGCGGTTATTGAAAGAGGACAAGTTAGGTGCTAGGAGCATTGATACGATAAAACCCTCTGACGCTAAGGAATGGGCGTTACGCATGAAAGACAAAGGCTTTTCCTATAACACCATTAACAACCATAAACGCTCGTTAAAAGCGTCATTCTATATCGCCATACAAGACGATTGTGTAAGGAAGAATCCCTTTTGATTTCAAGTTAAGTGAAGTCCTAGAAAATGATACCAAAGAGAAAGTGGCATTGACAGAGGAACAAGAACAAGCCCTACTCTCATTCATCAAGACGGACAATGTGTATCACAAGTATTATGATGATGTGCTGATACTGTTAAAGACAGGACTTCGTATCTCGGAACTGTGCGGACTGACAGTAGCCGATATTGATTTCAAGAATGAAGCTGTGATTATCGACCACCAGTTATTAAAAGCAAGGAACAAGGCTATTATATTGAAACGCCTAAGACAAAGAGCGGAACAAGGCAAGTGCCATTAAGCAAGGAAACGATACAAGCATTTCAACGGGTTATGAAGAAACGCCCAAAGGCAGAACCATTTGTGATAGACGGACGGAGCAACTTTCTATTTGTCAATCATAAGGGCAAGCCCAAAGTTGCGATTGATTACAACGCCTTATTTGTCCGTATGGTAAAGAAATACAACAAGCACCATAAGGATAACCCTTTGCCACATATCACACCGCATACGCTACGCCATACATTCTGCACAAGGTTGGCAAGCAAGAACATGAACCCGAAAGATTTACAGTATATCATGGGGCATTCAAATATCAGTATCACAATGAACTGGTATGCTCATGCGTCCATAGATACTGCAAAATCAGAGGTTCAGCGTCTAATTGCATAAAAAGTATTTACCACGATTTTAACCACGCTTGATAGCGAAAATATAAGAAGATAGACCTAGATATGTGAGGTTTACCACAAAAGCAAAATGCCCGTAGAGCCGATAAAATAAGGCTTTGCGGACATTTAAGAAGATATAAAAGATAGTCAAAAGACATATATAATTTATAACGAAATTATTGAAATGCCAGTTGATCTTAGATATCCATATAATAATTTCTAGTTATCTCATCAGCAATTTTCTCAATATTACCATGCTTGACAGCATAATCAAGAATGCTATATCGTTTGCGAACAGTATTTCCTTCTAAGATGCTTCGATAAAACAAATCATTGTCAATCCCTGCTTCCTGAGGATTTATAGGTGCATTTACATCTCTTAATATTTGTGTAGTGTATTTTGCAGGAGCCACTTTGAAAACAGATTCAGGAAGAGTGTCTTTCATCTTATCAAAGATTTTGGTAATGATCGGTGTGGCGATTCCAACTTTAATGCCGTGAAGCTCTGGATTTTTGCCAGTTGCAATTACTGCCATTTCCCAGTAGTGACTCAGCATATGTTCTGCACCAGATGCAGGTCTTGAAACTCCGATCAATCCCATGGCAACACCAGTTAAGATCAGAGCCTCAATCAGATAAAGATGGCATCTTCGTCACGTTTGGCGAGATCAAAGCGGGTATCAACGACTTTATTGATTGCTTTTTGTACAAGCTTTACGATCGTCTCACAATAATATTCGCCGGTGATTTCATGAAAGTTTCCAATCGGCCAGAGCTGTAAGTTTCCGATAATATCTCCATATCCAGCTAGGATCATTTTCATAGGAGCATTTTCATAATATCGGTATCACCAATGATCGCATATGGAAGTGTTGCAGTGTAAGAATTTTCTTCCGCCATTCATTAAAGGAGCACCAGATGAAGCATATCCATCCATGGATGGAGCTGTGCAGACGATAGTGTATGGAATTTTTGTTCTTGATGACATATACTTCGCCATGTCATTTAAAGTTCCAGAGCCAACAGATATGATCATTCCAGTATCAGCAGGAAGTCCCATAAACATTTCACCGACAGCCTTTTCGTCAGGAATTAAAATATTTTCATCGCGCTCGATCATTGTAGAGGATACATCAAAATGATTTCCTTTTAATGTATGGTAAACTTTTTCACCAGCGGCTTTCCAAGTGTTATTATCACTTAAGATGTAGATTTTTACGTTTAAAGTCTTCAAGAATAGAAGGAAGCTCTGAAATTACATTACTTCCCATGACAATCTTACGAATATCCAGATGGTGTGTCTTTCCACAACTGCAGTCAAAGCTTATGTTTGCCATTTCATTTATGTTCATATTTAAAATCTCATTCATAATAAAATCCTTTCATAAATAAATCAATAATTTCGTATGACCAGCGGTTATAATATTTTCTGTTTACATTATATATTACCACTTGTAATATAAATGTCAACAAAAACTTGACAAATGAATTACAAATGGTAATATAAAAGTATGACCAACGGTAATATTAAAACGATAAGTAGAAGATTACTTGTCACAAAAAGTAACAAATGGTAAGATTATCACATAATACATTGAAACATGAAGGGAAAGAACGATATGGCAAGAAAAACAGAACTTCTTTATATGAAATTATGTCATCAGTTAATGATTGACTATCAAAATAAGCCATACTATTCTCCACTTCCAGGTGAGCGTGAATTATGTGAGATCTATAAAGTAAGCCGTCCTACTAGTAAGGAAAGCGTTGGAAGTATTGGAGTGAAGGCTGCATTGTAAGATTTGCGGGGAAAGGTGCATTTTTTAGGAAATAAACAAGAAGAAAGCGAAGATGAGAATCCGGTTTCTACAAATATAGCATTTTATAATCAGGTAAGGCTTCGAGGAGATTATACAAAGTAAAGTTCTGTCACAGAAGGTAGAAACAGCAGATCAAGAAGTTGCAGAAGCACTTCAGATCAGGCAGGGAGACAGGGTGTTTTATCTGGAAAGACTGCGATATATCAACGAAGAATTATGGTCTATTTCTGATGCATATATTACGTATGAAAAATGTCCAGAGTTAATGGAGTATGATTTTACAGAGAGATCTTTGCATAATACATTATCTAATTATGGGCATCTGTACCATCGAAAGCAAAGAGACATTTGACGATTCGTAAGGCAGACGATTATGAATCTTTTAATCTTGATTAGAAAAAGATGCACCAGTGTGCGTGGCAAAAACAGTCACGATGGATACGACAGGGAAACCGTTAGAGTATTCCGTGAGCAGAAGCGATGCATATCGTATGTCGATCGAACTTGTGCAGCAAAATAAGATCAAGGCAGACGAAACTGCAGCTTATACCAATATCATGTAATTTAATATTTCCAATTCTTTTTTTTTGGCAAGGCGGTCACAGGTATCAAAGGAAGAAGATATGATAGATAGAATAGATAAGATTAAAACATTTGTATTAGATATGGATGGAACGATTTATCTTGAAATGAATTATTTCCATTTACAAAATTTTTAAAAGATGTAGAAGATCAACACAAGAAATATTATTTTTTACAAACAACTCATCTAAAGATCAGCAGACCTATATTGATAAATTGGAAAAAATGGAGATTGAGATCAAACCGGAACAGATGATGATCTCCAATCATGTTGCAATCAAATATTTGAAAGAATATTACGAAGGGAAAAGACTTTATATTGTGGAACTCCTTTGTTAAAACATGAATTTGAAACAGCAGGTTTGTTTTAACGGAAGAAGATCCAGATATTGTATTGCTTGGATTTGATACAACTCTCAATTATGAAAAGTTAAAAAGGCATGCCAGTATATTCGAAATGGATGCATTTATTTTGGAATGAATGAAGATTTAAACTGTCCAATGGAAGGTGGTACATTTATTCCAGATTGTGGTTCTATGGCAAGATTGATCGAGGCATCAACCGAAGATTTCAGAATTCTTTGGAAAACCATCAAAATATACATTAGATTATATTATTAAGGAAACTGGATGTAAGCCAGAAGAGATAGCGATCGTTGGAGATCGTTTATATACTGATATCGCAGTGGCAGATGGAAGTGAGGTTACATCAATCTTGGTATTAAGTGGAGAAAGCAGCCGTGAGGATGTAGAAAAAAGTGATATTAAACCAGACTATATTGTGAAAGATTTAAGTGAGATCATAAGATGATCCAGATATAGATTCGCTATAGTAAAATTCTACAAATATTTTAACATATATGATATAATTGTATCAGAATATACAGATTTAGAAAGAGAAGAATATATGTTAAATCAACGTCAAATAGAAATATTATTAGAACTCTGTAATCACACAGAAGAATATTTAACAGCTTCATATTTCGCTGACAAGTTAAATGTCAGTTTAAGAACAGTACAAAGGAGATATGAAAGCGATCAAGACAGAACTGGAAGAAGAATCCTGCGCACATATTGAGTCGAAAGCATCAAAAGGAAGCTGTATCGTGGTGGAAGATGCAGATGAATTTTCCGCTTTTGTCAATTCATTGTATCAGGAATATACAACGGTTTCATTGAATTATCCAACAAGTAGGATCAGTAAGATTTTGCTACTGTTATTGAGCAGACATCGTGCTGTAACTCTTTCAGAGATGGAAGAGAAGTACTTTGTTTCTAAGTCAACACTGTTAAACGATCTTAAGAAAGTGGAAGAAGTTCTGGATAAATTTCATCTCGAATTAATGCATGGAAGCAATAAAGTTATGGTGGATGGTTTTGAAATCAATAAACGACGATGTCTTGCGGAACAGGATCTTTACCTTGCACATATTAAGAATGAACATGGTATGTCTTATATTGATGAAAGACAATTGGCAAAGATTAAGAATATTCTGACAGAGAAATTTGTAGAACATCAATATCATATTATGGATACAGACTTTAACAATGCGATCCTTTTCTTAAACATTATGATCTGCCGTATGGGAGATGGTTTCTATGTACAGTCAAATGAGTTAGATATCACAGAAAATCTTGAAAAGAATATGAGATGTCCAAATTTTTGAGAAGATCGGACGAAGATTTTTATTAAAGTCACAGATGAAGAGATCAAATATTTTGCACTGTATCTAAAAGGTCAGGGAAATAACAGAGATTCAGACACGATCACTCAGAGATGGATAAATTCATTACAGAAGCATTTGCACAGATCAAAGAAAACTTTGGTGTTGATTTTACAGATAATATCAACTTAAGAATTACACTAGCGCTTCATTGTATGTCATTACAGATTCGAATTAAGTATGACATGCAGATGAAGAATGATATCTTGATTATATCAGAGAGACATTCCCGATGGGATATGATATCATATTTTGCTTTCCTTTATCACAAAATACGGAAAGAAAGTCAGTGATGATGAGACGGCATTACTGGCAGTACATTTTACAGCAGTCTGATGGAACTTAATTCAGGTGTTGGAAAGATCAAAATCCTTGTGATCTCATCGTTGAAGAACA
>SCPO01000020.1_pt1 | contig 170434 bp, 179 predicted proteins | sample 6106821 | NCBI WGS metagenome assembly SCPO01 (sample SAMN10720448, study PRJNA508395) | human gut metagenome | isolation source: Participant 2 stool, 0 month | host: Homo sapiens | collected 2017
AGGAGTTAGTGATCCGGTGGTATGGAGTGGAAATGCCATCGCTCAACGGATAAAAGTTACCCTGGGGATAACAGGCTGATCTCCCCAAGAGTCCACATCGACGGGGAGGTTTGGCACCTCGATGTCGGCTCATCGCATCCTGGGGCTGTATTCGGTCCCAAGGGTTTGGCTGTTCGCCAATTAAAGCGGTACGCGAGCTGGGTTCAGAACGTCGTGAGACAGTTCGGTCCCTATCTGTCGTGGGCGCAGGATATTTGATGGGAGCTGTTCCTAGTAACGAGAGGACTGGAGCGGACGTACCTCTGGCGCACCAGTTGTTCTGCCAAGAGCATAGCTGGGCAACTATGTACGGATCGGATAAACGCTGAAAGCATCTAAGCGTGAAGCCGACCCAAAGATAAGATATCCCATTGTTTCAAACAAGTAAGACCCCTTGAAGACTACAAGGTTGATAGGCACGATGTGTAAGTGGAGCGATCCATTCAGCAAGCGTGTGTACTAATAGGTCGAGGGCTTGACCACATTCGCTTGAGACTCTGAGAGTCAACGAAAAAATGTAAGCAGTGATTATTCAGTTTTGAAGGCACGTCCTTCTAAGAAACACTGGACAAAGTATGACAAACATGTTATACTGGTTCAGTCAGATCGGTCGGTGTCGATGACGGTGAGGTTCCACCTGTTCCCATTCCGAACACAGAAGTTTCACTTGTGCCGAAGATAGTTCGCTGGAAACGGCGCGTGAAAATAGGTAGTCGCCGACTTGAATAAAACGCCCAGAAGAAATTCTGAAGCGTTTTTGTTTTCTCTTGAAACCGTTTTAGAGAAAACAGAAAGGCAGGTATGCTTTGAAAATGATGTGAGCATTGAAGATGAAACAAACTGGAAGAGAAGGGCACAATTTCATGCAGAGTGAAGTGAAAATTTTATGATGTGTTTGTGCCTTATCTATTGAACAAACAAAACCTTAAATAAATCATGGTGGCTCGGCTGTGCTGACCTTTGGCACGACCGGGCCGCTTTATTGTAATAAAACCTTGACTCTTCAGTCGTTGTAGGGTTTACTATCTATAACGGAAAGGAGCTGCCCGGTCTGGCAGTGTAAGCTCTGCACATTCGGCAGAGAAGAGGGAAGCCGGGCAGAAAACATTATGGAAAAAATCTGACCAGCGGCAGTGTGCTGCATTTTGTTTTCACTGCCCATCTGCTTCGTACTTTTGCAGACGCTGTACGGCATGGCGGATCTGTTCATCATCGGGCAGTTTGAAGGTGTGGCCAGCACAACGGCGGTGTCCATTGGCAGTCAGGTGATGCATATGATCACTGTGATGATCGTGGGCCTTGCCATGGGAGCAACGGTCACTATTGGCCGGGCCGTGGGCGCAGAGAACAAACCCGTGCGGCGCGGCTCATTGGCAACACAGTCACTGTTTATGGCAGGATCTGTGGTACTGGCAGCTGTGCTGGTAGGGCTTGTGGATCCGATCGTACGCATTGTCTCCACACCGGAGCAGGCCGTGGCGGGCACTCGTACCTACCTGATCATCTGCTTTATCGGCGTTCCATGCATCACGGCGTATAATATCATGGCATCAATCTTCCGCGGGCTGGGCGATTCCAGAAGCCCGATGTACTTTATTGCGGCCGGTCTGTGCCTTGCCAGCCTTGCCGTGGTGAACGAAAAGGAGTACATTCTGGTCACGCTGGGGGGCACCCGGAAACCACGCGACGGAGCAGACCAACATCATGGATGCTGTGCAGGTGTACCGCAGACTGGAAAAAAAAATGACTGTTTTGCCAATTCTACCGCCAGTCGGTTGTGCGGGAATGTCCGGTCCGGTACAATGGAGCCACAAACAGAACTGCTGGCTCACAAGGAGGACAAAACGATGTACGAACTGAACAAGACCGCTTTTGGGAGTTTTCTGGCACAGCTGCGCAGGGAGGGCATGACCAGAAGGAGCTTGCCGCCTGCCTGTATGTTTCGGATAAAGCCGTCAGCAAATGGGAGCGCGGCAGGCGTGCCGGATATCTCCTGCTGGTGCCGCTGGCCGAACAGCTGAATGTGACCGTGGCCGAGCTGTTACATGGCTGCCGCGTGGAGGAGGAGCAGCGCTTTACCCGCGAGGAAACAGAGGAACTGATCCGCAAGGCACTGATTTTTCGGCAGAACCGCCGGAACGCCGCCAGGCCCGCACGCAGAAGTTTCTGCCGCTGTATGGGGTCAGCGTGGTGCTTGGCCTTGTAGAGACCGCAGCTGTCTGGGCCGTGGGGCTGGCCGGGACCGAGGGCGCAATGATGCTGCTGATTATAAACGTGATCTTCGGCATCGTATATGGGGCCTACACCTTGTTCTGGATGCCGGAAACATTGCCGCGCTATTATGACGAAAACCATGTCTGCAATTTCGCACAGGGCGCGTTCCACATGCATATTCCGGGTGTGTACTACAACAACCGCAACTGGCTCCATGTGCTCAAAGCAATGCGGGTGTGGTGCGTGGTAAGTATTCCTGACACCGCTCTGCACGGCAGCGGCGGTCGTGTTTGAACAGGCCACCGGATGGCAGGTGTGGTGTGCAGTGCTTATCGGATACATTGCATCGCTGTTTGGCGCAATCGTCATCCCGGCAAGGAAGTATCAATGACAGGATAGCGCAAGGAGCGGAAACGCCCCTTTGCTTTGATGGCAATGTGATACAATAAAAATCAATATCATTCAGGAAGAAGGAAGATCATCCATGCGTGACGACCACATCGACCTGTGCGGCCAGATCGATTTTACCCGTACCGAGGCAATGCCCTGCTGGCGCGGGATGCACATTTCAGCTTTGCGTGCAATGGCTGCGGCGACTGCTGCCGTGGCAGAGAGGACATTGTACTTTCAGGCTTTGATCTGTGGCGCATTGCAGCCCGGCTGCGCCTGCCGCCGCAGATCGTGGCGCGGGGATATTGCCGTGCCAGCATTGGCACGGTGAGCCATTTGCCGGTGCTGCGGCTGGCCCCGGTGAAGGAGAACCGGAACAACTGCCCTTCCTTACGGAGACCACTGCGCCATCCACGATGCCGAACCGCTGGTGTGTGCTCTGTACCCGCTGGCGCAGGAGATCAGCAGGAAAGGACAGGTGAGCTATTTTCTGCAGCCCACCGGCTGCGGCGGGCAGGTGATCGAGGCAAGGGTGGAGGACTATCTTGCCCGTTACGATGTCCCGGCCCGAACAGACCGATGTGCGCTGGGCGCAGACCTGCATGACACTGGAAGACACGGTGGAACAGCTGGGTGCGCAGCTCAGCCCGGTGCTGGTGCGCCGGATGCAGGACAAGCTCTGGCAGGCGCTGTATTTTGGCTACGACTATGCCGCACCGTTCTTGCCGCAGCTGGAGAAAACCTGCACTGGCTGGATGCTGAATTTGCAAAACTGACGGAATATCAGCAAAAACGGAATAACGCATCAAAATAATCGATCGATATATTTGATGCAATCGATAATAAAGGCCGTTTTAGAGCAAAAGTGAGTTGTTTTACCGTGAAATGTGTGATATACTTCACGAGTGTAAAGCGAGACTGTACGAGCCTTGCATACAAAATAGCTTTCCGGTGCGGTACCTGTAGGCCGCACACGCAAAGAGATAGAGGAGATAAACATTATGCGTAAAATTTCTCGTCGTTCGTTTCTGCCGCCGCTGTCCGGCGCAGCTGCTGCCCTGACTGCCTGTGGCGGTTCTTCTGCATCTTCTGCAGCTGATTCTTCCGCTGCGCCTGCATCCTCCGCTGCTGCTTCTGCTGCAGCCGATGGCCAGAAGTTCACGATCGGCATCTGCCAGTTGGTGCAGCATGCCGCTCTGGATGCCGCTACGCAGGGCTTTGAGGATGCTCTGACTGCTTCCTTCGGCGAGAACGTCACCTTCGATTTCCAGAATGCACAGGGCGATTCCGCTACCTGCGCTACCATCACCAACGGCTTCGTTTCCTCTGGTGTGGATCTGATCATGGCAAACGCTACCCCCGCCCTGCAGGCCGCACAGGCTGCCACCAACAGCATTCCGGTGCTGGGCACCTCTGTTACTGAGTACGGTGTGGCTCTGGGCCTGACCGATTTCGACGGCACCGTGGGAGGCAACATTTCGGGCACCTCTGATTTGGCCCCGCTGGATCAGCAGGCTGAGATGATCGTGGAGTGGATGCCGGAGGCCAAGAAGGTTGGCCTGCTGTACTGCTCTGCTGAGGCAAACAGCCAGTATCAGGTGGATGAGGTCCAGAAGTATCTGGAGGAAAGGGTGTCACCGCTACCCAGTACGCTTTCTCTGATTCCAACGACCTGTCCTCTGTCTGCCAGAAGGCTGCCGACGAGAACGACGCACTGTATGTGCCCACCGATAACACTGTTGCTGCAAACACCGGCATTGTGGACGGCATCTGCCGCCCGGCCAAGAAGCCCGTGTTCGCTGGCGAAGAGGCCATCTGCGCCGGCTGCGGCGTGGCTACCCTTTCCATCAGCTACTACGATCTGGGCTACACCACTGGTGAGATGGCAGTGAAGATCCTGAACGGCGAGGCTGATATCTCCACCATGCCCATCGAGTACACCGATGTGACCAAGAAGTACAACAAGACTATCTGCGACGATCTGGGCCTGACCGTTCCCGACGGCTACGAGGAGATCGAGGGCTAAAATACTCCGGGAAACCAAACAGAAAATCAGCGGAGAAGGGTAAAAGTGCTCTTCTCCGCTTTCCCGTATCAAACGGAAGAAAAAGTGTAACGTTTAGGAGGAATTGTTTTGGAAATCATTGCAAGACTGGCAAACCTGCCGGGCGCTTTGCCGGGTGCCTGTGCACAGGGCCTTATCTGGGGTATCATGGCCATTGGCGTGTACCTGACCTATCGTATTCTGGATGTGGCGGATCTGACCGTGGACGGCTCCTTTGGCACCGGCGGTGCAGTGTGCGTCATGTGCCTGCTGTCCGGCCAGAACGTCTGGGTCTCCCTGCTCATGGCGCTGCTGGCAGGCCTGCTGTCCGGCCTCGTCACCGGTGTCCTGCACACATTTATGGGCATCCCAGCCATTCTGGCCGGCATCCTGACCCAGCTTTCGCTGTATTCCATTAACCTCAAAATCATGGGCAAGGCCAATCAGGCCATCAACGTGGACAAGTACAACCTGCTGATCTCCCTGCGCTGGGTCAAGGAGTTCGCTCTCCACAACCCTATCGTTATGATCATCATTGTCACAGCGGTGCTGATCGGCATTCTGTACTGGTTCTTCGGCACCGAGCTGGGCTGTGCCATCCGTGCCACCGGCTCTAACCCCGCTATGTCACGTGCGCAGGGCATCAATACCAACTTCAATATCGTGCTGGGTCTGGCTGTGTCCAACGGTCTGGTGGCGCTGTCTGGCGCTCTGCTGAGCCAGTATCAGGGCTTTGCAGATGTCGGCATGGGCCGTGGCGCGATCGTCATTGGTCTGGCTGCTGTCATCATTGGCGAGGCTCTGTTCAGCCGCATCTTCCACAACTTTGCACTCAAGATGGTTTCTGTCTCTCTGGGTGCCATCATCTACTACATTGTCATTCAGCTGGTGCTGACTCTGGGTTTCGATGCCAACCTGCTCAAGCTGCTGAGCGCTTCTGTGGTGGCTGTTTTCCTTGCCGTGCCGTACTGGAAGGGCAAGTACTTCTCGAAGCCGGTGAAGAAGGCAAAGGAGGATGCAAAAAATGCTTGAGATTCAGAATGTTTCCAAGACCTTTAACGCTGGCACGGTCAACCAGAAAACTGCCCTGAACGGCCTGAACCTGAAGCTGAACGAGGGCGATTTCGTTACCGTGATCGGCGGCAACGGTGTAGGCAAATCCACCATGCTGAACGCAGTTGCCGGTGTGTGGCCGGTGGACGAAGGCAAGATCATTATTGACGGTGTGGATGTGACCCGCCTGAGCGAGCATCAGCGTGCCGCTTACATCGGCCGCGTGTTTCAGGACCCCATGACCGGCACTGCTGCCACCATGCAGATCGAAGAGAACCTTGCCCTGGCTGCACGCCGCGGCAAGCCCCGCACCCTGCGCATTGGCATTACCAAGGCAGAGCGCGAGCAGTACCGTGAACTGCTCAAGACGCTGGATCTGGGTTGGAAGACCGCCTGACGGCCCGTGTGGGCCTGCTTTCCGGCGGCCAGCGTCAGGCACTGACCCTGCTGATGGCTACCATGAACAAGCCCAAGCTCCTGCTGCTGGACGAGCACACCGCCGCCCTGGACCCCAAGACCGCGCTCAAGGTGCTGACCCTCTCGGCCAAAATCGTGGAGGAAAACCATCTCACCACCATGATGATCACCCACAACATGAAGGATGCCATTAAGTATGGCAACCGCCTGATCATGATGTACGAAGGCCATATCATCTATGATGTTTCCGGTGAGGAAAGAAGAACCTGCACGTCTCTGACCTGCTGGCAAAGTTCCAGATCGCCAGCGGCGGCGAGTTTGCAAATGACCGCATGATTCTGTCCTGATAAATTACAAGGTTAAAATGCAAAGCGCCTGTCCCGGAAAAACGGGACGGGCGCTTTTATGTATGTTTACCAATTCAAGAGCAAGGCGGTTAACTGGAGTTTTGAGCGATGATTTTCTTTACATCTTTGAAGAATGCGGGGCACCGTCCTGAATTGCAAAGAGGAACAGCGAGTAAAGTTCATTATATTTTGGAATAGCCATTTTTCAAACCTCACACCTTGGAAAGGCTCAGCACACATTCGCAATGCCGTGTTCTTGGAAACAGATCCACCGGCTGCACCTTCTCTGCGTGATATCCATTTTGTTCCAGCCATGCAGCATCTCTTGCGGCGGTGGCGGGGTTGCAGCTGACGTAGACCACCCGGCGGGGAGACATGCGCACGACAGCGGAAAGGGTGGCTTCGTCGCAGCCCTTGCGGGTGGGTCCAGCATTACGATGTCCGGGTGAAGGCCCTCAGCGGCAAGGCGGGTGGCGGCCTGACCGGCATCTGCGCAGAAAATCGGCTCTTTGCGGCCACATCTGCACCCATGCGGGCAGCGTTAGCCTTGGCACTTTCAATGGCTTCCGGTACGATCTCCACACCGATCAGCTCACGGCAGTGCTGCCATGGAAAGACCAATGGTGCCCATGCCGCAGTAGAGGTCCAGCAGCAGGTCGTCCGGGGTAAGCTGAGCATACTGGGCGGCAATGCCGTAAAGCTGCTCGGCAGCAAGGGTATTGACCTGATAGAAGGAAAGCGGGCCAAGCTGCACCGGAACACCGCACAGGGTGTCTTCAATATACCCCGGGCCGTACAGGTGTGGGTCTCGGTGCCAAGGATCACGTTGGTGTTTTTAGCATTTACGTTCAGCAGGATCGTGGTGATCTCTGCAAATTGAGCTTTCAGCCGGGTGCAAAGCTCTTCAGCGGAGGGCAGCTTGGCACGGGTGCAGACAAGGCAGACCATGATCTGGCCACTGTGAGCGCCGCGCCGCAGAAAGATATGACGCACAAGGCCCCTGCCGGTCTCCTCGCTGTACGGCTGGATGCCCTTTTCTGCAAAAGCGCACAATGCGTTGCCGATCTCATTCAGCACACCGGGCTGCAGGCGGCAGTCCGGGCAGGGGACGATGCGGTGGGTGCGCCCGGCGTAGAAGCCGATACAGGGCTTACCACTTTTGTCCACGCCCACCGGGAACTGCACCTTATTGCGGTAGCGGTTCACTTCCGGCGAACCCACAATGGGCAGAACAGGCACATCCAATCCTCCGATGCGGGCAAAGGCATCGGCAACATTCTCCTGCTTGGCGCGCAGCTCGGCAGCATAGTCCAGATGCCGCAGGCTGCAGCCGCCGCAGGGCCTGCCACGGCACAATCCACCGGGATACGGTCCGGCGAAGGAGTGAGCACCTCGTCCAGAATACCGAAGGCGTAGCGCTTGCAGTCCTTAACGATGCGCACCCGGGCTTCGTCGCCGGGGGCGGCACCGGGAATAAACACGGTCTCACCGTCGGGACTGTGTGCTACGCCGCTGCCATCGCTGGAAAGACGCTCTACGCGCAGGGTGAGAACTTGATTTTTCTGTAAGGGCATGAAGGGTCTCCTTTACTGGTGGTCGGGGCCGTCGGCGGGAGCATCAGCCTGCGCCGCAAAATACTTGCTGGGCGGCACGCCCTGGCGCGCTTGAATACCCGCGAGAAATAGAACTGGTCAAAGAAGCCTACCGACACCGCGACCTCGGCAATGGAAAGGTTGCCTGCGCGCAGCAGCTTGCAGGCTTCGTTGATGCGGTATTCGGTAAGATAATCGATGGGGCTTTTGCCTACGTTCAGCATGAACACGCGGTACAGGTGACTGCGGGAGACACCTACGCTTTTTGCCACATCATCAATGGAAATATCGTGTGAATAATTGAACTGGATGTACTTGATGGCGTTGAGCACATACTGGCTGGAAGAGGAAGCCGTGTGCGGTTTGCCAGCGCTGGTCTCCTTCATCAGAGAAGCGATGAAGAGATAAAGGTAGCCCACCATGGCGGCTTCATCCTGCGGCTGCAGCCCGCGGGAGGAATAAATGTTGGCCAGAGCGGCACGCATCCCATCGGGGTCGTGGGTGTGATGCACCGGCGAGTCGTCGGTGAAGGGAGCTGCGCGGCCAGTTTGTGGGCACACGCACCGTTGAAGCCTACCCAGCTGTACTCCCAAGGCTGCTGCTCATCGGCAGTATACCGGATCAGCTGGCTTGGCCGGGCAAAACAGCTGACCCTGGCTCACTTCCCAGGTGCGTCCGCCCACCTCGAACACGCCCTTGCCGGAAAGTACCAGATGGACCAGGTAATGGTCGCGGATACCCGGCCCCCATGTTTGGCCCGGAGCACAGCGTTCGATGCCGCAATTGAAGATGGAAAGCTCAATATTATTGGTATAATTTTGTTTGAAGGATTGCTTATATACATCTGCCATAGCCGCGTTTCCTCCGCTCTGTCACGTTGCGGGCAGCTTTGTGCCCGATCTTTGGTATAGTATACCACACATCTGCCCGCAAATTCAACAAAAGTACATCTTATTCTTTGAACTGGGTGCCAAAATTCGCGTTTTTTCAGCGTTAAAAAATAAAAAAGCGGTTGGATGCATTACAATAGACGTAACAAACCCATCTATCCCAAAGCAGCATATTGAGGGAGGAATCGTTATGGCAAACAGTGCGCAGCTCCGAAATGAGATCGCGGCGGGCAAATGGGACGATAAGCTCCGGGCACTGTATGGCGATGCGGCGCAGGAGATCTGTCGGCAGCGGGCACGCTACTGTGCTGCGCTGGAACAGTTTGAGCTGTACTTTGGGCCGGGCAGGCAGGTGCAGGTTTATTCGGCACCGGGCCGCGCAGAGCTGGGCGGCAACCACACCGACCACCAGCACGGTTATGGCCTTGCGGCGGCTGTCACGTTGGATCTTGTGGCCGTGGCTGCGCACAATACAGACGGCTACGTGCGGGTCAAATCCCGCGGGTTCAACAAGCTGGATGTGATCGACCTGACCGTGGAGGGGCCGCAGGAAGGGGAGAGCACCCACTCGGCCAGCCTGATCCGCGGCATTGCCGAGGGCTTCCGCGCGGCAGGCAAAGCGGTGGGCGGCTTTGATGCATACACGGCCAGTGATGTGCTGCGCGGCAGCGGCCTTTCCAGTTCTGCTGCCTTTGAAATGGGCATGGCTGCCATCTGGAACGGAGAATATGGCTGCGGTCTGGCCCCGGCGGAGCTGGCAAAGATCTGTCAGTATGCGGAGAATGCCTATTTTGGCAAGCCCAGCGGCCTGCTGGATCAGCTGACCAGCGCAGTGGGCGGCATTATCTTTGCGGATTTTGCAGACCCCCAGCAGCCGGTTCTGGAAAAGATCCACGCCGACGGCCTGCTGCCGCCGGGCATGAGCCTGTGCGTTACCGATACGCGCGGCAGCCACAGCGAATTGACCGGTGAGTTTGCAGCCATCCGGCAGGAGATGGAGCAGATCGCAGCGTTTCTTGGCAAAAGGTGCTGGGACAGGTGACGGAGAGCGCATTCTGGGCAGCACTGCCTGCGCTGCGCAAAGCCTGCGGCGACCGCGCGGTGCTGCGCGCCATCCACTATTTTGAAGAGAACGCTCGCACCCTTGCCCAGAGGGACGCGCTGCAGGCCGGGCAGTTTGATGCCTTTGCAGCGCTGGTGCTGGAAAGCGGACGCGCATCCTTTGCGCTATGCCAGAATGTCTACTGCAGTACCGATGTGCGGCATCAGGGGCTTTCGGTGGCACTGGCGCTGAGCCAGAGTATCCTGCAGGGCAGCACGGGAGCCTGGCGGATGCAGGGCGGCGGCTTTGCAGGCACCATTCAGGCGTATGTTCCCCAGAGCCTGCTGGAACGCTATCACAGCGAGATCGAGCGGGTATTCGGCAAGGGCAGCTGCTACATTCTGCGTCTGCGGGAGCAGGGGGCAGTGAAAGCGATCTGAAAACAAAAACGCATCTGCAAGATTTTGCAGATGCGTTTTTGCTATGCTTTATACTGCTGGGAAGGTTCAGAAAACCGGTTTCGGGCCGGGAGCGGACTGAGCCTGCTCTTTCTCTTCTTCCCGGCGCTGCTGATCCGAGATATACTGCACCATGTCCCGCTCCTCGTGGGAAAAATGGAACAGGTCTGCGATGGTATCGTAGGCGCTCACCACGAAGTTGAAGCCTGTCTTTACCACATTGAACAGCAGCATGGGCACAAAGGTGAAAGAAAGTGAGATCAATCCGCCGCTAAAGAAAAGATCGTCCAGACGCAGATTGCTGAAGAAAAGATCCAGCGCATCGCCCAGCGGCCCGCCGCCGGAAATACTGCGCAGCTCTTCTTCGGAAACAGAAATGTATGAATGCGGCATCTGAAGGTTTTCATGGAGAAAGCTCCTTTCTGACAAAATCGTTCCGGAATGGAATCAAACTCAGGCGGCAGCGGTTTCCTCGGCCTGAGCGGCATCAAAGCTCGGCATGGGGTTCACGATCTGATCGTAGATGCTTGTAACGGTACGAATGACGTTCATGACCTGCGAATAGACATAGACACCGGCCAGACCGGCAACGCCCACAGAAGCGATACGGCTCCAGGTGTTCATCTTATCCCAGGTGTGATAGAAGGTGCCGGACAGGCTCAGACCATTCGACAGACCGGACTGCACACGGCCTGCGATGTACCGGAAGGAATAGTTGGTCATCAGCACGAACAGGTTGATCGCTGCATTCTGGCAGAATGTAGCAAACTGATCGGTGTTGAAATAAATATCGTGATTAAAGGCTGAGCCAAGGTAGATGGACTGACCGCCATCCAGATAGGTCATTTCTTCTTCGGAGATAACGGCATAGGAAGCCGGTAAAAGCATGGTATTCTGATTGGGATGATCCATGGTGGAAGAACTCCTTTCCGTAGTGGAATCTGCACAAAGGCAGACAATAATACTATCTGAATTGTAACATAACTGTGTCCAAATAACAAGAGCAGAGATGCGCAAAATCATGATACATTTGTGAATAAACTGTTACAGAAAGGCGGCAAAATCACGGATGTCAGCCCAAAAATGCGCAATATGTCCATAATCTGGTCCTGAAAAAATGTTCTGTAGAAAAAGCAAAAGCGCCTGCAGATTCCGGGTGCAGACGCTTTTATGGGGAGAAAATGATCGGGGAATTACTGTGCCCGTTCGTAGAGCACAGTCAGCTGCGCAATGTGCCCGGCCAGTGCTTCCGGCAAGGGACAGGTGAGCCGCCACTGCCAGTTGGAGCCTTGGGTGCTGGGGGTGTTGATGCGCCCCTCAGCCCCAAGATGCAGCCAGTCCGCCAGAGGGATCACAGCGGTATCCGATACACTGGCAAGGCAGGCACAGATCATGGCCTCGGTCAGCTCTTCCGGCTGGCAGCGCAGGTAGCGGCAGGCATAGGCCACATCCTCGGCACTGGCGTTGGTACGCCAGCCTTCGGCGGTCACATTGTCGTGGGTGCCGGTGTACACCACGCTGTTGCGGTGGTAGGTGTGGGGCAGGTAATTGCCGGATTCCCGGCTGTCAAAGGCAAACTGCATGATCTTCATGCCCGGGTAGCCGCTGGCGGAAAGCATGGCCTTGACCTCCGGGGTCAGGTAGCCAAGATCCTCGGCAATGATGCCGCCCTCGCCAAGGTTTTCGTGCATGGCGTTGATAAAATCGCGGTCAGGGCCTTTTTCCCAGTGGCCGCCCGCCGCCGTTTTGTTCCCGGCGGGAATGGAGTAATAGCTCTCGAAGCCGCGGAAGTGGTCGATGCGCACCACATCGTAAATGGAGGTGGCGTGCTTCATGCGCTGCTTCCACCACGCAAAGCCGGTGGCTTTGTGCGTGGGCCAGTCATACAGGGGGTTGCCCCACAGCTGGCCGTCTGCTGCAAAGGCATACGGCGGGCATCCGGCAACCTGCGTCAGGTGCATCTGGCCATCGGTCTGGAACAGTTCCGGGTGGGTCCACAGATCGCTGGAATCCGGGCTGACATAGATGGGAATATCGCCCACCAGACGGACGCCCTTGCCGTTGGCGTAAGCCTTCAGGGCGTTCCACTGGGTGTAGAAGAAGAATTGCACCGCCTTGTAGTAATCCACCGCACCGGCAAGGCGCTGTTTTGCGGCAGCAATGGCTTCCGGTTTGCGGCAGCGCAGGTCATCCGGCCAGTCGGCAAGGCCTGCCTGCCCCTGTTCGGCCTTGACAGCCATAAACAGGGCGGAATCCTCCAGCCAGAAGCTCTGCGCCTCGCAGAAGGCTTCATAGGAGGGGGAGGGGTGCCAGCAGGCGGTCGGTGCCTTTTCAGGATCACAGGCCGCTCGTTGTACAGTACGCCGTAGTCGATGGGGCCTACAGGCCGTGCGGCGGGCACTTCATCGGCCGTCAGCAGACCGGTGTCGGTCAGCAGGCGGTAGTCAATGAAGTAGGGGTTGCCGGCAAAGGCGGAAAAGCTCTGATAAGGGCTGTCGCCGTAACCGGTGGGGCCAATGGGCAGCATCTGCCAGTAGGTCTGCTTTGCATCGGCCAGAAAATCCACGAATGCAAAGGCCTCTTTTCCCAGCGTACCGATGCCAAAAGGCCCCGGCAGACTGAACACGGGCATCAAAATGCCGCTTGCACGCATAGTGTGCGCACCTCCTTAGCCCTTGACAGCACCTGCAACAACGCCCTCAATGATGTACTTCTGGCAGGTGATGTACAGCATGATGATGGGGATGATGGCAATGATGATGCAGGCCATCATGGGAGCCAGCTCCACACGGCCGTAGCCGCCGCGGAAGTACTGGATGGCCATGGGAATGGTGCGGTATTTCTTGATGTCCAGCACCAGAGTGGGCAGCAGGTAGTCATTCCACACCCACATGGTCTCGAGGATGGCGGTGGAGATCATGGTGGGCTTGAGGATGGGGAATACGACCTTGAAGAAGATCTGAATGGGGTTGCAGCCGTCGATCATGGCCGCTTCCTCAATTTCCATGGGCACGCTCTTCATGAAGCCGGTGAACATGAACACGGCCAGACCGGCACCGAAGCCCAGATAGATGATGCAGATGTTCCACGGGTGTTCAGATTGAGCTGGTCAGCGGTCTTGGACAGGGTGAACATCACCATCTGGAAGGTGACGACCATGGAGAACACGATCAGCAGGTTCATGAACTTGCTCAGCTTATTGTTCACGCGGGTGAGGTACCAACCGGTCATGGAGCAGCACAGCAGGATCAGCGCCACACTGGTAACGGTGATGACAAGGCTGTAGCCAAGGCTGGAAAGGAAGCCCATCTTGGTGACACCGTAAACGTAGTTGCTCAGGCCCGCAAAGGTCTCGGCGGTGGGCAGCTTGAACACGGTGGAGGTGGTAAAGCTGCCCTCGATCTTCAAGCTGTTCAACAGGATCAGCACGATGGGGTAGATCCACAGAAGACTCAGCAGCGTCATGATGACGGTGAGGATGTTATCCCACATTTTTTCTGTTTAGGCATTACTGCTGCACCTCCTTGGAACGGGTAAAGTGGAGCTGGATCAGAGAAATGACCACGACGATCAGGAAGAACACCACAGCCTTCGCCTGACCAATGCCCTTCCACTGGGCACCGGAACGGCCATAGAAGGTGTTGTAGATGTTCAGGGCCAGTATTTCACTGGCGTTGGCGGGTTCGCCTGCGGTCAGGGCAACGTTCTGGTCGAACAGTTTGAAGCTGTTGGTCAGGGTCAGGAAGGTGCAGATGGTCACGCTGGGCATGACCATGGGAATTTTGATCTTGAACAGGATCTCGCGGTCGTTGGCACCGTCGATCTTGGCGGCTTCGATCAGGTCGCCGGGCACGCTCTGCAGGCCGGCAACGTAAATGATCATCATGTAGCCGATCTGCTGCCAGCACATCAGGATGACCAGACCGACGAAACCGGCCTTGGCATCCAGCGCCAGCAGAGGTTTCTGCAGGTTGGCCAGCACACCGTTGAGCAGGATCTGCCAGATGTAGCCCAGCAGGATGCCGCCGATCAGGTTGGGCATGAAGTAGACGGTACGGAAGATGTTGGTGCCGCGGATGCCGCGGGTGAGCACCAGCGCAATGGCAAAGGCGCAGACGTTGATGAGCACGGTGGATACTACAGTGAACGCTGCGGTAAAGCCGAAGGCGTGCAGGAAGGTAGAATCCTGAAATACGTTGATGTAGTTCTGGATGCCCACAAAGGTGGTCTTGCTCACAGTAGTGAACCGCTGGAACGAAAGGTAAATGCCCCAGATGAAGGGCCAGATAAAGCCGATGATGAACGCGAGCAGCGTGGGCAGCACGAACACCGGCCAATATTTGCTGATGGCTTTTTGCATGATGTACCTCCTATATGCGGAGTGGTTAACAAAAAAGGGGAGGCGGGGCGAACTTCTTCGCCCGCCTCCCTGTTCAGTTCTTTTTTATAGACCGATCAGGAGCTTAGCCGTTTGCCAGCTTGTATTCCTTAGCCCAGCCATCAACGAAGGCGGTCACAACGCCGTCCCAGTCGCCGGTGCCTGCTGCGTAAGCGGTCAGAGCGCTGCCCACGCCGTTCTTCCACTCCTCGGAAGGCATGGTGGAGAAGCACCAGTCAACACTGGTCTTGCCGTCGGCCACATACTGGTTTGCAATGGCGATCAGGGGGTTGGTGGAGTCCTTAGCCTTCTTGAAGGGGATGACGAAGCCCATCTTGTCAGCCATCGCGCTGGTGCCGGCCTCAGAGGTGACGCACCAGTACAGGAAGTCCAGAGTAGCCTGAATATCGGCATCAGAAGAGTTGTTGTTCACGCACCAGAAGTTCTCGGAACCGGTGCACAGGCCCTGATTCTCCTCGCCATCCACGCCGATGTAGATGGGCAGCATACCCAGGTTGTCGTCGCCCAGATCCTTCACGTCATTGTAAGCCCAAGTGCCGTTCTGGTAGAACACAGCCTTCTTGCCCACAAACTCAGCCACAGCGTCGTTGCCGGTCTTGGAAGCCAGCAGGGTGGGGTCACAGGTGGAATCGGTGATGTACAGATCCCAGATCTGCTTGTAGTTGTCCAGATAGGTGCCCTTGATGGCGTCGGTAGAGCTGATGCCGTCTGCCTTGTACTCGTAGTAGATGGGCAGGTTTGCCAGATGGGTCTTGAAGCGCCAGTCAGAAGAACTGTCCATGCCGGCAGAAGTGAAAGCACCGTCCACGCCCAGCTCAGCCTTGCGTGCCTGAATATCGTCAGCGACCTTCTTCAGATCGGCAAAGCCCTTGATGTCGTCCTGCGTATAGCCGGCGGCGGTCAGCAGTTCCTTGTTGTAGATGATGCCGTAGGTCTCGATGACATAGGCGATGGCGCCACAGCGTCGCCATCCTTCAGTGCGAAAGAGTCGCTGGTCAGCTCACCGTACAGCTGGCTGCCGGACAGATCGTAGCAGTAATCCTTCCAGTTTGCCAGACCAACAGGGCCGTTCACCTGGAACAGGGTGGGAGCCTCGCTCTTCTCCATCTCGCTCATCAGGGTGGTCTCGTACTGGCCAGAAGCGGCGGTGACAACGGTCACAGGCACGCCGGTCTCCTTGGTGTACTCAGCGGCCAGATCCTGCCAATCCTGATCCTGCTCGGGCTTGAAGTTCAGGTAGTAGACCTTGCCGTCTGCCTTTGCAGCGGTGCTGGAAGCAGCGGTAGAACTGGCAGCAGAGGAAGCGGTGCTGCTGGAGGAGCCGCCGCAGGCAGCCAGACCCAGAGCAGCGGCGGAAACGCCAGCGGCCTTCAGGAAGTTACGACGAGTAATCATTTTCTTCATAATAAGTTCTCCTTCTTATTAAAAATAAACTATTTCAAAATCTCCGTCCCCTGACGGAGGGAAAACAAAATTTAAATCGCCCTCACGCTCTCACCCTGCTGCAGCTCCGGCTGCAAGGTGATGGTCTGGGCCGGTGCACCGTGCTCGATCTGCCGCACCAGCAACTCAATGCTCTGCAGCGAGATCTGTTCACTGGGCTGCACAACGGTAGTCAGAACAGGCACACAGTAACGGGACATCGTGATGCCGTCAAAGCCGATCACCGAGACATCTTCCGGAACCCGTAGCCCGGCGCTCACCAACGCGCGGATGGCACCTAAGGCGATCACATCACTCATGGCGAACAGGGCAGTGAAGTCGGCCCGGCGGGCCAGCAGGCTGTTCACGGCGTGATAGGCAGACTCAAAATCGTAGTTGGACAGGCCGTACAGCTTGTCGCTGAACAGGATGCCTGCGTCCTGCATCGCCTGCTGTGCACCCTCGCGGCGCATCACGCTGGGATAACTGGTGACCGGACCACCCAGCACTGCGATCTTACGATGCCCTTGCTGGATGAGGTAGTCCACAGCAGTGTAGGCTGCAGCGCGGTCATCCACGCCCACCATGGAAAGATTGGGAAAGTCCAGCTCGTCGGAGACCAGTGTGGTCAGCACCGAGGGGACTGTGATGTTGGCAAAGCCTTTTTTGAAGTTGGCTACGCTGCCGCCCAGAAAGATCATACCTTTGGGCTTGATCTCCCGCAGGATCTTTTCGGCGGCATCGACCTCGTTGGCGTTTTCATCCAAATAGGAAACGATGCCATTGTAGCCATACAGGGTGGCGGCCCGCTGCAGCTGGACTAAGAAGTCCGAGAAGAAGAGATTGCGGGTGCCTTTGACCACGAACACCAGACTGCGGGACTGCTGGATCTTCAGCTGCCGTGCATTGGTGTTGGGCACGAACCCGGCCTCCCGCATTACCTTGAGTACATGCTCCTTGGTCTCGGGCCGGACATCGGGCCGGTCGTTGATGACACGAGAAATGGTGCTTACCGAGCAGCCGCTGATCCGGGCAATGTCCTTAATGGTCAGATTCGGCATTTTGTCGGAGTACCTCACTTTCGGTAATAGATTCGGGAACGTTGTCGGGAACGTTTTCAGTGGCTATAGTATGGCATAATTTGCATAAAAAATCAATAACCCAAAAGTGTTTTCGTGAAAATTGTATAGCATTCTGAGCTGCTTTTGTGCAGATTGAATTGCGCGCAAATCAAAATGTGCCGACAGTTCCGCAAATTCCCGGTACAAATCAGAAACAACCGGTAAAACCGTACCGATTTGTAACTTTTCAACATAGAGCAGTGGTTTTATAAAAGGAGAAAGAAAAAAAGCAATGCCCGGCAGATAACACAGCCTGCCGGGCATTGCATAGTTTTGAAATGGTTTATCCGCTTTTTCAAAAATACGGGTGCTGATAGGGTTCGGGTTCCGGGCCGCAGTACAGGCCAAACGCATCGCAGATCCAGTAGCTGCCGTCCTCCATGGGCACGCGGCACCACTGGTGGCTGTACTGGTTCTCGTTCACATGCTCATATGGGATGCCCAGAATGTCCAGACACAGAGCGGTGGCCCGGGCACACCCGGCACAGGATGCTGTGCGCAGTACAAAATAACCGTAGGGGTCGTTGTAATGGTTGGCTTCCATAGAGTAAGCCATGGAGCCATCATCCACCACCGCACGCAGGGCAGAGGCAATGCCGTAAAGCTGGTCTTCCCGGCTCATGAGCGCCAGCGGTGTGACCACCTTCAGCGCTTCCTGATATGCCTGCGCAAACTCCTCATCGGTGCATTTGCGCTTGAGAGACTTGTAGTGGGCCAGCTTGTTGATGGCCACCGGCGACCAGACGGAAGAAAACTGCGCTTCGGTCAAAGAAAGCTCGTCATCACCGGCAATGCCGTCCGCAGAAGGCTTGCGGCCTTCGTCAATGCCGTGATCAGATAATGACGCAGCAGTGCACCCTCGTCATTGCCGCATACGGCCGCAACATCCGGATACTGTGCAGCGTAGTATGCTGCATCAAAGGTAGAAAGCGCAGCAGCGGAAAGACCGGTCTGTGCGGCCAGCAGCACACCGGCTGTCAGCGCCGCAAGTCTAAGATACCGTTTTTTCATGACAAAAACCTCCTCAAAAAAGAATAAAACGCCTCCTGAGCTCAGTATAGCACATCCGGGCCGGAAGAAAAAGACAAAAAAGCGCTCCCACCTTGTCATCGGTGAGAGCGCTTTGCTGATTGCTGATTATTTTGATTGAGTTGATTCTTTAAAGATTAGTCACTGACGTAGGGCATCAGAGCAACGTGACGAGCACGCTTGATGGCGATGGTCAGTGCGCGCTGATGATAAGCGCAGGTGCCGGTCACACGGCGGGGAATGATCTTTGCACGCTCAGAGACATACTTGCGCAGACGGGGCACGTCCTTGTAATCGATGGTGTCGATGCGATCGACACAGAAGCTGCAAACCTTCTTGCGGCCGCGACGCATGGGGCGTGCGGGGCGAGAGCCTTCGGTTCTTTCAAAAGCCATTGCTTATTACCTCCTATTGGATTTTTAACGGATTGACCGTTTCGTGTCAGAACGGCAGGTCGTCGCTGTCGTCGATGACGGCGAAGTCGTCTGCATTGCCGGCAGAGTAGCTGGGAGCTGCCTCCACAGCGGCCGGGCGGGCAGGCGCTGCGTTCTGGTAGGCGGGAGCAGAATGATTCTGATAATTTGCTCCGCCGCCTGCATTGCTGTTTTGGAGCCTGCAAAGTTGATATTGTTGGCTACCACTTCCACAGCGGTGCGGTTGTTGCCGTTCTTATCCTGATACTGGCGGGTCTGAAGACTGCCTTCAATGGCAATCAGACTGCCCTTCTGGAAATACTTGCTAACAAACTCGGCCTGCTGACGCCATGCAACGATATCGATGAAATCGGCCTGACGCTGCTCGCCCTGACGCGCAAAATTGCGGTCACAGGCAATGCGGAAGCTGCACACATTGGTACCCTGCGGGGTGGTGCGCAGTTCGGGATCCGCCACAAGACGGCCCATGATGGCAACAACATTCAACATTTTACGGTCTCCCTTTCTGTCACAGAAGAATTACTCCTCGTGAGCAATGATCAGGCTGCGCATAACACCTTCAGTGATCTTGTACACACGGTCCAGCTCAGCAGGGAAGCTGGGCTCGCTGGTGAAGTCGATCACGGTGTAAACGCCTTCCTCCTCGTCGTTGATGGGGTAGGCCAGACGGCGCTTGCCCCACTCGTCGATGGAATCGATCGTACCGTTAGCCTCGATCAGGGACTTGAACTTACCAACCAGAGCGGCGGTAGCCTCCTCGTCGAGAGCGGCGCTGGTAATCAGCATGGTTTCGTACTTTGCCATTTTGTAGCACCTCCTTTTGGACTTAAGGATCCTGCAATCACAGGACCAAGGGTACACACAAAACGCGGCATCGCGCCTTGTGTGCGGCGTGTCTGTTCAGACAGCAATTTATTATAGCAAGCTGTGTGGATTCTGTCAAGCTTTTTCCGAAAAAAGATATAATAAAAAATATTTTGATTTTTTTGTGAAAGAGGAATATAATATAGTGGCTTTCAGAGGATGAACGGCAGGGCAGCCGGGGATCGGCCGTCTCTCTGCTCTCTGTTATCCGTCTTCGAAAGGAATGTATATATGGTTCTGGGAATTTTATAGTAAAGGAAGGATTCTTTGTGTATTCGGTTTTCCGTAACCTGGCAATCATCATCCTCAGCGCAAAGTTCTTTGGTCTGGTGGCCCGCAAGTGCAAGGCCCCGCAGGTGGTGGGTGAGATCCTTGCCGGTTTGATCATCGGTCCCTGTGTGCTGAATCTGGTGCAGACCAGTGATGCCATCTCCACCTTTGCAGAGATCGGCGTGGTCATGCTGATGTTCACCACGGGCCTTGGCACCAATCTGAAGGAACTGATCAAAGCCGGCCCCATCGCCACCCTGGTCGCCTGCGTGGGCGTAGCCGTTCCGCTGGTGGGCGGCACCCTGCTGTACAGTGCGTTCTACGGCTTCTCTGCCGTGGGCAGCCCTGAGTTCTATCGTGCCCTGTTCATCGGCACCATCATGACGGCCACCAGCGTGTCCATTACGGTGGCAACCCTGCAGGAGCTGGGCCATTTGAAGAGCTTCCTCGGCACGACCATCGTCAGTGCCGCCGTCATTGATGATGTCATCGGCATCGTAGTCCTCACCTGCGTGCTGGGCGCAAGCTCCGGCACCGGCACGGGTCTGGGCAAGGTGCTCATCAATACGGTGCTGTTCTTTGCCACTGCCGTGGGCGTGGGCGTTGTGGCTCACTTTGCTATGACATGGCTGGACAAGCGCAATCCCCACACCCAGCGCATCACCATCGTGAGCATGGCGTTCTGCTTCGCTATGGCCTACATCGCCGAGGAATACTTCGGCATTGCCGATATCACCGGTGCCTATATCGCCGGTATCGTGCTGTGCACTATGGACGATGCCCCCTATGTGGAGCGCCGCGTGGATATCAGCAATTATATCATTTTTGCGCCTATCTTCTTTGCATCCATCGGCTTGAAGACCGACATCAGCGGCCTGACGCCGGAAATCTTCCTGTTCTGCGTCTGCTTCGTCATTGTAGCACTTATCACCAAGATCATCGGCTGCGGCCTTGCGGCCAAGATCTGCCGCTTCAACTGGGGCGACTCCCTCAAGATCGGCGTTGGCATGATGACCCGCGGCGAGGTGGCACTGATCGTGGCCCAGAAGGGCCTGGATGTCGGCGTGGTGGACTCGGTCTACTTTACCGCTGTGATCCTGCTGATCGTGGTGTCCAGCGTGGCAACTCCGCTGGTGCTCAAGGCACTCTTTACCAAGATGCCGCCGCAGAAGCACCCCAGTCAGGTAAATGGGTAAACAATAAAAAAGATCCTCCGACAGGTCTGCCGGAGGATCTTTTATTTTCAGGATAAGTTACAGTGTCTTGCAGAACTCCTTCAGGTAAGCGCGGAATTCTTCGCCGATCTCCGGATGCTGCAGGGCCAGCTCCACCTGAGCTTCCACCACCTTGAGCTTGTTGCCCATGTCATAGTGCTTGCCGGTGAACTCTACGGCCGTCATGCCGCCGCGGGTGCGGGCATACTCGGCCATGGCATCGGTCAGCTGGATCTCGCCGCCTGCGCCGGGCTTGGTGTGGGCAAGGATCTCGTAGATCTCCGGGGTCAGCAGCACGCGTCCCAGAATGGAGTAGTTGCTGAACTCCTGTCCCTTCTTGGGCTTCTCGATCATGTCGTCCACAAAGAAATAGTTGTCGTGGATGGGGGTGGTCTTCAGGCTGCAGTACCGGCTCACATCTTCCCATGGCACTGCGGAAACGCCTGCCGCCGGGCGCGAACTCCTCGTAGGCGCGGATCAGCTGAGCACAGACCGGGTCCTCGCCCCAGATCACGTCATCGCCGTAGATCACCACAAAGGGATCATCGCCGGTGAAGGCCTTGGCGGTGTTCACAGCATGGCCCAGACCCAGCGTCTGCTTCTGGCGCACAAAGAGGATGTTTGCCATGTTGGCGATGCCAAGGCACTCTTCCAGAGCCTTTTCCTTGCCGGGCTTTGCCAGCTTTTCTTCCAGCTCAGGGCTGCGGTCAAAGTGATCCTCAATGATGCTCTGGTTGCGGCCCAGAATGATGAGGATATCGGTGATGCCGGAACGCACAGCTTCTTCCACCAGATACTGGATGGCGGGCTTGTCCACGATGGGCAGCATACCCTTGGGCATGGCCTTGGTAGCGGGCAGCACGCGGGTGCCAAGACCGGCGGCAGGAATGACAGCTTTGGTGACTTTCTTCATCATGATCCATATTCTCCTATTACTATTTTGAAATCCGCAACGCCAGCCTCTGCAGGCGGCATTGCAGATCAGAGCATCCCGGCCAAAGCGTCCAGATTCGGACCCATCAGCACGGTAGCGCAGGCACCCAGCACCATCAGCAGTACAAAGGCACCGACCACACCGGCGATGCTCACGCCGCCCTGCGCAGACAGGACCGCACGGCGCTGGGCAGCGTCCGGGAACTCAGCACGGATGCGGCGGATGCGCTCGGCTGCGCTTTTGCGGTACAGCCACTTGGCGTACAGGGTGCGCAGCATCACCAGCGCAAAGCTAAACACCGTCATAATGCGGGAAAGCACGACAATGGCAGTGCTGCTGATGCCCGCAGTGAGCGGACTGCCGGTGGCCTGCATCATGCTCAGCAGGGTGGGCAGGGCCACCACCAGCTCTGCGGCCAGAAAACCAAAGGCCGGCTTCCACGCCTTGCGGTAGAAGAAATAGAACGGGCCGAACACCAGCGCCGAGAAGCACATGGAAATTTTGGTGTGCTGCAGCTGCATCCGGCTGTAATCGTTCAGGTAGACGGGCGCGGCCTTGCCAATATAATCGTTCCAGTCGCTGTAGGGGATGCCGTCGATCAGCTCTTCCTTGCCAAAGGCCGCCTGCACGTTGCGGCGGGTGGGCTCCTCCACCGTCTGCTGATACTGGCGGTAAAGGTCGTTGTAATCAAAGCGTCCGTCTGCGTCGGTGCCGGGCTGGCTCTGGGTGGGCGGCTCCGGGCACTGGCTCTCCGGCGGAAGAACGGCACCGCAGCAGCGGCAGCGCTCTTCGGTGCGCAGGGTGCGCTCACCGCAGCTGGGGCAGGTGCGCAGAGCATCGTCTTTGTACGGGAACGTCCATTCATAGCCCGCGCCATGGGCGGGGGTGTGGATGCAGCGGCCAAGCTTTTCGTAGCACTCGCGGTGATAGGGTGCGCCGCAGTCCGGGCAGACCACGATATCATCGGTCAGCGCCAGCGGTCTGCCGCAGCCTTCGCAGGGACAGCCATAATATTTCGGCATGATTTCCTCCTGTTGTATGGTTCATACTGGTATTATACTCCCCTGAAAGAGAAAAGAAAAGGTGAAAATCTTCAAAATTCCAGCAGGATAATCCATTTACCCCTTTACTTTAGCACAGATTCTCGGTATACTAATGAAGTATCTGTGTATAAACTGTGTCTTTTGGCAAGTACAAAGGACTTTATCTTATTTATCATTTCGAGAGGGATTTAGAGAATGATCACGATTGACGAACTGAAGGTGCAGCTTGCCGATTATGGCAAGGCGGTCAAGGACTTGGAAGAAGCCCTTGCCATTGATGCCTCCCGCAAGCGCGTGCAGGAGCTGGAGCACACCATGAGCCGCCCTGGCTTTTATGATGATGCAGACCTGAGCAAGAAGGTCTTTGACGAAGTGGGCGACCTGAAGGGCAAGCTGAGCCGCTTTGAAAAGCTGCAGGGCCTGTACGATGATGCCGAGACCATGCTGGTGATGCTGGATGAAGAATACGACCCCGCCATGATCCCCGAAGCAGAGGAGTCTGTGAACGCTGTGGGCAAGGCAGTGGATGAGCTGCAGCTGATGACCATGCTGAACGGTGAGTACGACCACAGCAACGCCATCCTGACCTTCCATGCCGGTACCGGCGGCACCGAGGCACAGGACTGGGCCGAAATGCTGTACCGCATGTACAACAAGTGGGCTTCCAACCACGGCATGACGGTGGAAGTGCTGGATTACCAGGATGGTGACGAAGCCGGCATGAAGAGCGCTTCCATGATGGTGAAGGGTGCCAACGCCTACGGCCTGCTCAAGAGTGAGAACGGTGTGCACCGTCTGGTGCGCGTGTCGCCTTTTGACGCCAATGCCCGCCGCCAGACCAGCTTTGCTTCGCTGGAAGTGATGCCCGAGCTGGATAACACCATTCAGGTGGATATCCGCCCCGAGGACATTGAGATGCAGGTGTACCGCTCCTCCGGTGCCGGCGGCCAGCACATCAACAAGACCTCTTCCGCTGTGCGCCTGATCCACAAGCCCACCGGCGTCGTGGTCAGCTGCCAGACCCAGCGCAGCCAGTTCCAGAACCGTGACTACGCCATGGAAATGCTGAAGGCAAAGCTGTATCAGATCGCAAAGCAGCAGCACATGGACAAGATCGATGACATCAAGGGCGTTCAGAACGAGATCGCCTGGGGCCACCAGATCCGCAGCTATGTGTTCATGCCCTACACCATGGTCAAGGATCACCGCACCAACTACGAGACCGGCAATGTGGATGCCGTGATGGACGGCGAGCTGGATGGTTTCATCTTTGCATACCTCAAGGCTGCAAGCCGCGGGGAGCTGCAGGATACCTGATCTTGAACGTATAAAATGCAAAGGCCGTGCTTCCTTTTATGGAGGCACGGCCTTTTTTGTGTTCTTACGCCAGATCAGGCAGAATGGTATCCCAGAGATTTTCCTCCTGCCGCAGGGCGTTGAAGCAGCAGTCCAAGTACATTTTGTTTGCCGCTGCAAGGATCGTGCTGCGCAGAAGCAGCTTTTCATCTGCGGCATCCACGGCAAGGTCGCGGATTTCCCTGGTGCAGCCGAATACAAACGGCAGGCAGTTTTCCATCTCGTCGCAGAAGTAGTCGTAAGCTGCCCCGGCGGAACAGTGCGCCCGCTGCATTTTAAACAGGGCATCGATGTTTTCCATTGAGAGCACCGTTTTGGAGACTGCAATGTACATCAGGGATGCGATCTGATCGCGGGCGTACTTCTTGCGCACCGGGTGGGACAAAATGCCCTTTTTAACGTAGTTGCTGACCATGGAAGAGGTGAGCTCCACGCCGCAGAAGGTGCGGAAATAGCTGTTGACGTACTGCACGGTCTGGTCAAGATAAAGCCCCATCTGCGGGAGATCGGCGTACCGGGGCAGGGCAAACCCGGCGGCGCAGGCCGCAACGCGGCATTTGGTTTCAGTTTTCATATCGTAAGCAGTTTTCTAAGGTTGGCGCAGCTGGGCTGCGCGGGATACAGAAAATGGTTTTCTGGCGGTATTATAGCGCAAATCGGTTCTCTGGTCAACGGATTTTTAAAACTTTTGAAAGAATGCATAAAATCCCTTGACAGGTTTTGAAAAACTGCTATGATGTCTGCAGTGAACCGAAAAACCATGCAGGCGGAAGTGCGTGTAAGGCACGGAAAATAAAAAAATGACCTGCTATCACAAAATAGATTTGGAGCGTGCATTTTATGAAAACCAAGATCGTTGTGGATTCTTCGTCCAACCTGTATGCCCTGCCGGGCGTGGATTTTGCCTGTGTGCCGTTGAAGATCGTCACGGATGAACAGGAATATCTGGATGACGGTACTCTGGATGCTGTGGGCATGGCCCGGTCTCTGCGTACTTACAAGGGCAAGACCAGCACCTCCTGCCCCAATGTGGCAGACTGGCTGGCTGCTTATGAGGGTGCGGAGCAGATCTTTGTTGCCACCATCACGGGCACACTGTCCGGCAGCTACAATGCTGCACTGCTGGCAGCGGAAGAATACAAGGAAACGCACCCGGAGGCCCGTGTTTTTGTTCTGGACAGCCTGTCCGCCGGGCCGGAGCTGCGTCTGCTGGCAGAGCGTCTGCGGGATCTCGTCCGGATCGGGATGGAGTTTGACGAGATCTGCGAGGCGATCCTGGCTTACCACAAGCACACACATCTGCTGTTTTCGTTGGAATCGCTGGCCAATCTGGCCCGCAATGGCCGTGTGAAGCCTGCTGTTGCCGCTGTGGCACGGATGCTGGGCATCCGGGTCATCGGTCAGGCCAGTGAGAGCGGCGAGCTGGAGGTGCTGTGCAAGACCCGCGGCGAGCACGGTGCACTGGAGCGCATCGTGCTGGAATTGAAGGATCACGGCTTTACCGATGGCAAAGTGCACATTGCCCACTGTGATAACCCGGAAGCTGCCAAGCGCCTGAAGCTGATGATCCACGCGGTGTTTGCAGGGGCGCAGGTGGATGTGGCCGAGTGCGGCGGCCTGTGCAGCTACTACGCTGAGCAGGGCGGCCTGATGGTGGGCTATGAGGACGGAAAAACAGAGTAAAAGAGTTTTTGATATTGCAAGCAAGCCGGGCCTGCGGGTCTGGCTTGCTTTTTTTTTGAACAGCGCAAAACTTGAAAAAGTTGTAAAACCGCGCTATACTTACACATAATTATAAATGGGAAAGGAGGGCAGGCCCATGCTTTTTCGTTCACCGGTCGTGCGCTTTTCAGCCGCATTCTGAACCGCGTCACCATCACGGTGGTGTTGGTGGCATTGCAGCTGCTGTGGCTGTGCTGGGTGGCGTTTGCCATCACCACCGGCACGGGCAGCGTGTGGGTGAACGGCCTGCTCAACGCACTGAGCCTGCTCATCGTCCTGTACCTTGTGCGCAAGGATGAGAACAGCGCCTACAAGGTGGGCTGGATCGCGCTGATCGGCATTCTGCCGCTGCTGGGCGGTGCGCTGTATCTGGCTTTTGGCAACAAACGCCCGGCCAAGCGTCTGCGCCTGAAAATGCAGGCGGTGGAGGATGCCAAAAAAAAGACCTTGTACAGGAGCCGGGTGTGCTGGAAGGTCTGGATGCCCGCGAGCAGGGGCAGAGCCGATATGTGGCAAAGTACGGCCCCTATCCGGCGTGGCAGAACACTCGCACGCAGTATTTTGCCTGCGGCGAAGCCATGTATCCGCAGCTGCTGGCCGATCTGGAAAAGGCTGAAAAGAGCATCTTTCTGGAATTTTTCATCGTGAGCCACGGCTGCATGTGGAACGGCATTGAAAAGATCCTGCGCCGCAAGGCTGCGCAGGGCGTGGATGTGCGCCTGATCTACGATGATTTTGGCAGTCTGCTGGGTCTGCCCGCCGATTTCATCGTGCGCATGGAGCGGGCGCACATCCGCTGCATCCCGTTCAACCCGGTGGTGCCGCTGCTCTCGCTGGTGATGAACCACCGCGACCACCGCAAGATCGTAGTCATTGACGGTACGGTGGCCTACACCGGCGGCGTGAATCTGGCAGATGAGTATATCAATGCGGAGCAGCGCTTTGGCTACTGGAAGGATGCAGCCCTGCGTGTGGAAGGCGATGCCGCGTGGAACTTTACGGTGATGTTCCTCAACTTCTGGAACGCCTTCCGCCCCAGCGAGACGGATTATGATGCATTTCGTCCCATGCCGCTGGTGCTGCCGGTATCGGACGGCATCGTGCAGCCCTACGCGGACAGCCCGCTGGACGAGGAACCGATGGCCGAGACGGTGTACCTGAACATCCTTGCGCAGGCACAGCGGTATGTTTATATCTACACGCCCTACCTTGCCGTGGGCGAGGAAATGCTGGACGCACTGAAAAACGCGGCCAAGCGCGGGGTGGACATCCGGCTGGTGCTGCCGGGCATCCCGGACAAAAAGCTGGTGTTCCGGCTGAGCCGGTCGTACTATCTGCCGCTTTTGAGGGCAGGTGTACGCATTTACGAATATACGCCCGGCTTTCTGCATGCCAAGTGCTGGGTAAGCGACGATGTAACTGCCGTAGTGGGCAGCATCAACATGGACTACCGCAGCCTGTTCCTACACTTTGAGTGCGGTGTACTGCTGCAAAAGAACAGTCAGGTGGCAGTTCTGCGGGACGATGTACGGGCCACGCTGCCGCAGTGCCGCGAGATACAGGTGATGGAATGCCGCACCAGCCTGCCCGGCACGGTGCTGGACAGTGTGCTGCGGCTGCTGAGCCCCTTGATGTAAAGAAACTCCCTCAGTCACCTCCGGTGACAGCTCCCTCGGAGAGGGCCTCTGGCGAAGAAGAAAAGCTTTCTGCACTGCCAAAGCCTCCCTCCGGGAGACAGACTTCCCCGGCCGGGACAGATTCTCCCGCGCCGGGGAGAAATCACCACAGGTGACAAAGAGAGGAACAGATGTCACGTAAGTGACAAAAGGGGAACAGTTTGATGCGAACGAAGTGAGCAGACGGAAGGAGTTCCGTTTTATAAAACGTTCCTTTTCCGGGTAAACTAGCCCAAAAGCCCCTTTACGATGGGGGCAGGAAAGGGAGCGTTTTATTATAATGAAAAAGATACCTCGCATGATCCTGGGCTGCACGCTGGCGGCAGCTCTGGCCCTGACCGCCTGCAGCCGAAGCGATTCCGGTTCCTCCGGCAGCATGAGCACGAACATGGGCGGCAGCTCATCGCAGACGGGGCAGGCGGGCCAGAACGCTGCATACCGCACCGGCCTTGGCATCCTGACCGAAGCGTCTGATCAGGAACGCGCGGGCAAGATCGATACCATTGCAGCTGCCGTTCTGCTGGATGCCGAGGGCAGGGTGGCAGATGTGATGCTGGACGAGGTGGAGATCTCGGTCACGGGGGACAGCACCGGCAAGGTGACGATGCCCACCGACGATCGCACCAAGCGCCAGAAGGGCGATGATTACCCGCTGGCGGCGGTGTCCTCGCTGAAAAAGGGCTGGGCAGAGCAGGCGGATGCCTTTGGCAATTATCTTACCGGCAAAACCCCGGATGAGGTGAAGAAGCTTGCCACCGACGATGACGGCAAGCCGAAGGATGCTGACCTGCTCTCCACCTGCACCATTGCGGTGGACGGCTATCGGGATGCTGTGGTGCGCGCCTGCGAGAATGCAAAGGCAGTCGGCTCGGCCCGCGGCGACCGCGCTGTGCTGGGCGTGTCAGTGCGCAATGACACCAAGGAACTGACCGCCGACGATGACCACGATGTGACCGCGCAGGTGGACATCACAGTGGCAGCCCTGACGCTGGATGCTGACGGCCGTGTGACCGGTGCAGTGGCGGATGTGGCAGAGCCTGCCCTTACCGTGGGCGCGGATGGTACGGTGTCGGCACCGGAGGTAGTCAAAACCAAGGTGGAACTGGGCGACAGCTACGGGATGCGCGGTGCATCCAGTCTGGACAAGGAATGGTACGAGCACAGCGAGGGCTGGTGCGATTACCTGAAGGGCAGGACCCGTACTGAGATCGCAGGCATCCCGGACGATGGTTCGGATGCCGACCTTGCGGCACTGTGCACCATCTCGGTGACGGAGCTGCAGAAGGCTGCGCTGGCGGCGTTTGCGGAAGAGGAAAGCGGAGTAAAGCGGAGAAAAGAGGAAAGGCGCAAAGCTTTTCCTCTTTTCTTTGTGCAACCAGACCAAAGAATTGGCGCAGAAAAGCCTTGAAAAAGACGAACTGCACTAACTTTTGCATTTCCTCTTGCCAAATGGCTGCAAACGCGCTATTCTATAGTCACAGTTTAACACTTTAGCATGATAAAATGCTAAACCGAGAGGGAACACATTTGGGAAACAAAAAAGGGAGGAGCCTTTTATGAAACGTCTTGTCTCTGCTTTTCTGGCTGGTGCCATGGCACTGAGCCTTGCCGCCTGCGGCGGTGCCGCATCCACTTCCACCGTGGCATCTTCTGCCTCTGCATCCGGGAGCGCAGCCGCCTCCGAGACCGCAGCCAGCGATCTGGACTACATCAAGGAAAAGGGCAAGATGGTCATTGGCTACACCGTCTATGAGCCGATGAACTACACCGATGCCGACGGCAACTTTACCGGTTTTGATACCGAGCTGGCAACTGCCGTGTGCGAAAAGCTGGGAGTCGAGCCGGAGTTCGTGGAGATCAACTGGGATACCAAGGTGGTGGAGCTGGATGCCAAGAGCATCGACTGCATCTGGAACGGTATGACCCTGACCGATGACATCATGGCCAACGCCGCAACCACCAAGGCCTACGCCAAGAACGCACAGGTCGTGGTCGTGAAGGACGGCACCGACTACAGCTCCACTGCGGATCTGGTGGGCAAGACCGTGGTTGCCGAGGCTGGCTCTGCCGGTGAAGCCGCCATTGAGGGCGACGAGAACCTTGCACAGGCCGATTACGTTTCCAAGAGCGTGCAGACCGACTGCCTGATGGAAGTTGCCGCAGGCACTGCTGATGCCGCTGTGCTGGATCTGACTCTGGCCAACGCCATGATCGGTGAGGGCACCGACTATGCAAGCCTGAAGATCGTGGACGAGCTGAACGCTGAAGAGTACGGCGTGGCCTTCCGCAAGGGCAGCGATGCCGCCGCAGCTGCGGATGCCGCCTTTGACGAGCTGAAGGCTGATGGCACCATGCAGGCTCTGGCCGACAAGTACGATCTGGCTCTGGCCGACTGAGTTCTATAAGAATGTAATTACTCCTTCCGTCATCGCTGCGCGATGCCACCTCCCTCGGTGAGGGAGGCTTTTGTTGCCGATATGCGTGAGGCTCCCTCATTGAGGGAGCTGTCACCGAAGGTGATGGAAGGAGTTCAAAACGGATTGATGGGTGTGTTCTTGTGTCTGTGATTCTGAGTCGCCTTTCCGGCGCGTTTCTGCTCAACTGTGAGCTGTTCGCTCTGACCCTGCTGTTTGCGCTGCCGCTGGGTCTGGTGGTGGCTTTCGGCTCCATGAGCCGGTGTAAGCCGCTTTCCGGCGCGGTAAAGACCTTTGTGTGGGTCATCCGCGGCACGCCGCTGATGCTGCAGATCATCGTGATCTACCTTGGCCCCGGCCTGCTGGGCATGAATAACCCGTGGCCCTCCGGCTCCGGCGGACGCATGGTGGCGGCGGTGGTGGCTTTTGCCATCAATTACGCCTGCTACTTCTCCGAGATCTACCGCGGCGGCATCGAAGCCGTTCCCAAGGGCCAGACCGAGGCCGGTCAGGTGCTGGGCATGACCAAGACCCAGATCTTTTTCAAGATCACCTTGCTGCAGGTGGTCAAGCGCATCCTGCCCCCATGGGCAATGAGGTGATCACCCTCGTCAAGGATACCTCGCTGGCAAACACCATTGCCAACAAGGAGATCATCATGATGGCCAAGGAGTACAGTGCAAAGGGCTTGATCTGGCCGCTGTTCTCCACTGCCATCTTCTTCCTGGTGTTCGTGGGTGCACTCACCCTGCTGTTTGGCTGGGCCGAAAAGAAACTGGATTATTTCCGCTGATGAAAGGGAGGAAATTGGATCATGGCACTGCTTGAAGCCTCCGGCATCGGCAAAAACTTTGGCGATACCAAAGTACTCAAGGATATCTCACTCACGCTGGAACAGGGCGAAGCGCTGGCGATCATCGGCTCGTCCGGCTCCGGTAAGACCACCCTGCTGCGCTGCCTGAACTTTCTGGAACGGCCGGACACCGGCATCATCAAGGTGAACGGCGAGATCATGTGGGACGCTGCCGACCCCGCCACCCAGCGCGAGAGCGAGATCCGCAAAAAGCGGCTGCACTTTGGTCTGGTATTCCAGAACTTCAACCTTTTCCCGCAGTACACCGCCCTGCAGAACGTAATGCTGGCGGGTGAACTGCTGGCGAAGGAGCGCCCGGACTACAAGGCCAACAAAAAGGCCATCCATGCCGAGCTGGAACAGCAGGCACAGGAACTTCTGGCCCAGATGGGCCTTTCTGCCCGGGCAGGCCACTACCCGCACCAGCTTTCCGGCGGTCAGCAGCAGCGCGTGGCCATTGCCCGCGCACTGGCTCTGCACCCGGACATTCTCTGCTTCGACGAGCCGACCTCGGCCCTCGACCCGGAGCTGACCGGCGAGGTGCTGCGCGTCCTGCGCGACCTTGCCGACCGCAAGACCACCATGATCATCGTCACCCACGAGATGCACTTTGCCCGTGACGTGGCCGACCGCATCATGTTCATGGATGGCGGCGTGGTGGTGGAGGAAGGCCCCGCCAAGCAGCTCATTGAGCACCCGCAGGAGGAACGCACCAAACAGTTCCTTGCGCATTACTCGGAATAAGCAAAATCACCAATTCTTGCGGCAAAAATTCGTAAATGTTGATGCAATGCAAATCTTGTAAATCCTGCGTCACTCCACTATAATATCATTCATGAATGTACACGACGTCCTGCCCCTTTCCGGCAGGGCGTTTTTCACGGCAAAAATCACGACATCAAGCCGGTTCCCAGTGTGGCAGGAGGATTTTATACTATGACAAAGGATATGACCCAAGGCAGTCCGCTCAAGCTGATCCTTGCGTTTGCGGTGCCGCTGATGCTGGGCAGCCTGTTCCAGCAGTTCTACAATCTGGCCGATACCATCATCGTGGGCCGCTTTGTGGGCGTGGAAGCGCTGGCCGCTGTGGGCAGCGTGGGCGGTTTGAACTATCTGGTGCTGGGCTTTGTGAACGGCATCGCCTGCGGCTTTTCCATCCCCATCTCGTGGACTTTCGGCGCAAAGGACTACAAGGAGATGCGCCGCTACACTGCCAACACCGTGTGGCTTTCCATCTTCTTTGCGGTGGTGCTGACCATTGTCACTGTGGCGCTGACCCGCTCGGTGCTGGTGTGGACGAACACCCCGGAAAACATCATCGACCTTGCGGATATCTATATCCGCACCATTTTTGCAGGCATCCCCTTCACTCTGCTTTATAATGTGACCAGCGCGCTGATGCGTGCGCTGGGCGACAGCAAGCGCCCGCTGTATTTCCTGCTGGTGGCAAGCTTTTTGAACATCGGGCTGGATCTGGTGTGCATCATCGTGTTCCATATGGGGGCATTCGGTGCGGCATTTGCCACTGTGGTCAGTCAGGCTGTGGCGGGTCTGGGCAGTCTTTTGTACATCCTGCGCCACTACCCGGAGCTGCGCTGGAGCAGGGAAGAGGGCTGTTTCAGCCTGACCCACTGCGCAAAGCTGTGCAGCATGGGCATTCCCATGGGCCTGCAGTGCAGCATTACGGCCATTGGCAGCGTGGTGCTGCAGGGTGCGGTGAACGGTCTGGGCAGCGACATCGTGGCCGCGCAGACCGCCGGCGGCAAGGCGGCGCAGTTCCTGTGCGTGCCGCTGGAGAGTATCGGCACAGCGATGACCACCTATGCCAGCCAGAATATGGGCGCAAAGGACCTGGACCGTGTGGACCGGGGTGTGTACACCGCCCTCGGCATCGGCTGCGTGTACAGCATTGCGTCCTTCCTCATCCTGCGCGTGACGGATAAGCTGCTCATCGGCCTGTTCCTGGATGCCAGCGAGACCGCCATTATGGCCAATGCCCAGAGCTTCATCTTCTGGAACAGCGTATTCTACATCCCGCTGGCGGTGCTCATTATCTACCGCTACACCATTCAGGGCCTGGGCTTCTCCGGCCTTGCCATGTTTGCCGGTGTGGCCGAGATGATCGCCCGCGCCATGGTGGGCTTCTGGTTCGTGCCGCTGTGGGGCTACTTTGCGGCCTGCATCGCAAGCCCGGTGGCATGGTTCTTTGCCTGCTTCTTCCTCATTCCGGCCTACTTTGTGGTGCGCAAACGCCTGCAGAAGGAAAAGGACATCGAGAAGGAACACGATGCCCGCACCGCAAACGCTTAAAGAATGTTCGCAAGCTCTCCTGCAAAGGGGTTTTTGCTGTTCGGGCTGTAGGGCAGCCCTTGGTTTCAGGGAACTTTATCAGGTGCTACTGTAGGAGTGTTATCTGAGAAAGTTACTGATTTTGAACGATATGACGATTGAAAAGCAACTTTGTCAATGTGACAAGGTTGCTTTGTTCTGAAAGTTCCAACTTTGCCAAATGTCCGAACTTTGTCAAGTTGACAAACATCGAATTTATGACGTAGATGGGTTGTTAAATTGGAAGTTTGTCGGATATTTCTCCACGGTAGGGCTGCACTGCAGTCTGCCCGGATGATTTACAAATCCCGCCAAAAGCGTTATACTGCTTATGATTGTGTAATTTGGCAGGAGGTGAGCGCATGGCAGAGCAGCAGCTGGAACAGATCGAGGGCACCGTGGAGGACATCATCTACGAGAACACCGACAACGGCTATATGGTGTTCGAGGTGTCCGGCGGCGGTGTGGTCACAGTGGTGTGCGGCATTGTGGGTGAACTGCACGCGGGCGAAAGCGTGGTCTGCCGCGGCCGCTACGAGAACCACGCCACCTATGGCCGCCAGTTCCACGCACAGGAGTGCGAGACCGACATGCCAAAGGACCTGGAGGCGGTGTACGCCTTCCTTGCCAGCCGGTCACTGCCGTACATCGGGGCCAAGACGGCGGATAAGATCATCGACCTGTTCGGTGCCGAGGCGCTTGAGGTGATTGCCAACGACCCGGCCCGGCTCACGCAGGTGCCCGGCATCTCGGCGGACAAGGCCGACCGCATCCAGCAGGAGTTCAAGCGGATGTTTGGGATGCGGGAGCTGATCGCCTATCTGGCGCAGTTTGAGATCAGCCCGCGCCGCGCGATGGAGGTGTTCCGCACCTTCGGCCCCGGGGCCATGCAGGCCATTGCGGCAAATCCCTATCTGCTCTGCGGCGAACCGCTGCAGCTGGATTTCCGCCACGCGGACAGCATCGCCCAGTATTACCACATGGAAGGCGACTGCGCCCAGCGGCTGGAAGCGGCCCTGCTGCGCACCCTGCGCCACAACGCGGGCAACGGCCACACCTGCCTGCCGCGCACCCAGCTGCTGGAAACGGCATCCAATTTTATCCATCAGCCGCCGGAAAAGCTGGCTGCTGCGCTGGACGAGTGCATCCGCACCGAAGAACTGCGGGTGAAGCTGTTTGACGGCACACCGTATATTTATCTGCCCGACCTGCTGGAAGCCGAGGAGGACATTGCCGCCCGGCTTGCCATGCTGACAAAACGGGGCAAGAATACCGCCCACGGGCTGGATAAAAACATTCAAATTCTGGAACTGACGCAGGGCTTTGCCTATGCGCCCCTGCAGAAGGAAGCCATCCGCAAAGCCATGACCGAGAACTGCCTTGTACTCACCGGCGGCCCCGGCACCGGCAAGACCACCACCGTCAACGCCATTCTGCAGCTTCTGGAAGATCAGGCGGAACGGGTGGCCCTGTGTGCGCCCACCGGCCGCGCGGCTAAACGGCTGAGTGAGCTGACCGGCCGCAAGGCCAGCACCATCCACCGTCTTTTGGAGGTGGACTACACCGGCGGCGTGGTCAGCTTTATCCACAACGACAAGAACCTGCTCAAGTGCGATGTGGTCATTCTGGACGAAATGAGCATGGTGGATGTGAAGCTGTTTCAGGCCCTGATCGCAGCGCTGCGCTACAGCTGCCGCATTATCATGGTAGGTGATGCCGACCAGCTGCCCAGCGTCGGCCCCGGCAATATTCTGGGCGAGATCATCCGCTCCGGGCTGGTGCCCACCGTGTGCCTGAACGAGATCTTCCGGCAGGCAAAGCGCAGCCTGATCGTGGAGAACGCCCACCACATCATCTCAGGTGAACCGCTGCAGAAGGGCGGTAAGACCGACGACTTCTTCTTTTTGGAATCGGACGGCGATGCGGCCCAGCGGTTGGTGTGTGATCTGGTCACCACCCGCCTGCCGCGCAGCTACGGCTTCGATCCGATCCGGGACATTCAGGTGCTGTGCCCCACCAAGCTTGGCCCTACCGGCACACAGGCACTGAATGTGGAACTGCAGAACCTGCTGAACCCGGAACAGACGGGCAAGCCCCAGCTGCAAAGCGCCGCCCGGGTGTTCCGCGTGGGCGATAAGGTGATGCAGGTGCGCAATAATTACGAGATCATCTGGAACCGCATTGGCGGGGAGCAGGGCGTGGGTGCCTACAATGGCGACATCGGCATTGTGGAGAGCATCAACACGCGGGATCGCTCCATGGTGGTGCGCATGGATGACAAGCGGCTGGTCTACCCGGCAGAGAACCTGGGCGAGCTGGAGATCGCCTATGCCATCACGGTACACAAAAGTCAGGGCAGCGAGTTCCCGGCGGTGATCCTGCCGGTGGCGCAGGTTCCGCCGCGGCTGTGCTACCGCAACCTGTTCTACACCGGCGTTACCCGTGCACGGAAGTTGTGCATCGTGGCGGGCCGCAGGGACGTTGTGAACCGCATGATGGGCAACATCCGCCAGAACCTGCGCTACAGCGGCCTTGCCTATCTTTTGCAGGCAGAGCTGCCGCCGGAACAGACGGAAGCAGAATAACTCCTTCTGTCACCTTCGGTGACAGCTCCCTCGGAGAGGGAGCCTCTGGCGAAGAGGAAAAGCACTGCCGCCTCCTCCGGGAGACAGACTTCGGCCGGGACAGATTCTCCCGCGCCGGGAGAAATGTCACCACAGGTGACAAAGAGGAACAGATGTCACGTAAGTGACAAAAAGGGGAACAGGTGGATGCGAACAAAGTGAGCAGACGGAAGGAGTTCAAAACCGGTATACATTTTGCAGCAACTATGCTATACTGTAAGCTGGTATGATTTCCGGCCTGCATCAATAGGCCGTTGTTTCGATAGAGGAACCAAAGAAAGGAAAAAGAGAACTTATGGCACAGAACGATATCGGTATCGATATTGGTACCACTACCATTATCATTGCGCAGGAGGGCAAGGGCGTTGTGCTCAACCAGCCCAGCGTTGTGGCAATGGATACCCGCAAGAAGACCGTGCTGGAAGCAGGCGATAAGGCCCTTGCTATGGTGGGCCGCACCCCGAACTATATTTCTGCCATCTTCCCGCTGAAGGACGGTGTGATCAGTGACCATACCATGACCCGTGAGCTGATCTGCCGTTTTGTCAAGCAGGTGTACAGCTCCCACATGGTCAAGCCCCGCGTGGCCGTCTGTGTGCCCGCCGCCATTACCGGCATTGAAAGCGATGCCGTGGTGGAGGCTGTGGTGGCCGCTGGTGCCCGTCAGGTGTACCTGATCGACGAACCCATTGCCGCTGCCCTTGGCTCCGGCATCGACATCACCCAGCCGGAGGGCCGCATGATCATTGATATCGGCGGCGGCACCACCGATATTGCAGTGCTTTCTCTGGGCGGCAAGGTCAAGGCCACCAGCGTGCGCGTGGCCGGCAACCACTACGACGAAGAGATCCTCAAGTTCGTGCGCAACAAGTACAGCGTTGCCATTGGCCAGCGCACCGCCGAAGAGCTGAAAAAGAACGTGGCCTGCTGCCCCCAGAAGACTGATTTCCACGAGACCATGGAGATCAAGGGCCGCAGCCTGCTCACCGGCCTGCCGGTGCGTGTGAATGTTTCCACTGACGACCTGTACGACCCGGTCATGATGCTCAGCGAGCAGATCGGCACCGCAGCCCATCAGGTGCTGGAAAAGACCCCTCCGGAACTGGCAGGCGATATCTTCCGCAATGGTGTCATGCTGACCGGCGGCGGTGCACAGCTGCACGGCCTTACCGAATACCTGAGCGAAGAGCTGAAGGTGGAGGTGACGGTTTCGCCCGATCCCGTCAACTGTGTGGCACTGGGCACTGCCATGAGCCTTGGCCTGAACGACAAGCTGGAAACCGGCTTTTGGATGCAACGCCCCGCATTGGCCGCAGATAATCAAAGCTGCACCATTTATCCATGAATCTGAACAAAAGCGCCAAAAAGAAAAAATATCTATTTTTGTTGAAATAAATTGGAAAATAAGGTATAATGTACCCAAATTGATTTTCTGCTGACGATCTTGTATCGGACGCAGTATACAAGAAACAGGAGGAAAACCATGGATTTAGGTTTTGACGTGGTCGTTACCATTACCGGCATCGTACTGGTGTTCTTGATCCTTATCCTGCTGATGGCGATTATCACGCTGGAAGGCAAGATCTTCGATTCGATGAACGCAAAGAAGAAGGCTGCCAAGGAAGCCGCCAAGGCTCCCGCTGCACAGCCCGCTGCACCCGTGCAGCAGGCCGCAGCTGCTCCCGCTCCTCAGGTGGAAGAGGGCATTCCCGGTGATGTGATCGCCGCCATTATGGCAGCAATCCATGCAATGGGCAACGGCAAGTACACCCTCAAGGCTGTGCGCCGCAGCAAGAACGGCTGGGGCAATGCGGGTGTAAACGACACCACCGCACCGTTTTAACAGAGGAGGAAGAGCATGACACAGTTTATTGATACTCTGGTCGGTATTTTCCAAAGCTCCGGCTTTGCGAAGTTTGGCGAGCCGGGCGGCTACCTGTACGCAGTTATGATCTGCGTGGGCTGTTTTTTGCTGTACCTGGCCATCGTCAAAGAGTTTGAGCCGCTGATCCTGCTGCCCATGGCATTCGGCATGATCCTGGCAAACCTGCCCGGCAGCGGCGTTATCCACATGCAATATTTCGTCGGTGACGGTCTGGAACACCCCATGTGGGTGGAGATCCTGAACAACGGTGGTCTGGCCGATATGCTCTACATGGGCGTTAAGTTGGGCATCTACCCGCCGCTGATTTTCCTGGGCATCGGCACCATGACCGACTTCGCACCCCTGATCTCCAACCCCAAGAGCCTGCTGCTGGGCGCTGCCGCTCAGTTCGGCATCTTCGGTACTTACATGGGCGCTCGTCTGCTGACCGCTACCGGTCTGGTGGACTTCACCCAGAAACAGTCCGCTGCTATCGCCATCATCGGCGGTGCAGACGGTCCTACCGCTATCTTCGTTACCTCCCGTCTGGCACCTGAGCTGCTGGGCTCCATCGCTGTGGCGGCCTACAGTTACATGGCTCTGGTGCCTGTTATCCAGCCGCCCATCATGAAGGCACTGACCACCAAGAAGGAACGTACCGTCGTGATGAAGCAGCTGCGCACCGTCTCCAAGACCGAGAGGATCATCTTCCCGATCATGGTCACCATCATTGTCTCTCTGATCGTGCCCGATGCCGCTGTTCTGGTGGGTATGCTGATGCTGGGCAACCTGATGAAGGAGTGCGGCGTGGTGGATCGCATCCAGAAGACTGCCGGCAATGAGCTGATGAACATCATCACCATCTTCCTGGCACTGTCCGTTGGCTGCACCACCTCTGCAAACACCTTCCTGAACACCCGCACCCTGTTCATCATCGTGCTGGGCCTGATCGCATTCTCCTTCGGCACTGCTGCCGGTGTGCTGTGCGGCAAGGTGATGTATGTGCTGACCGGCGGTCAGGTGAACCCGCTGATCGGTTCCGCAGGTGTTTCCGCTGTGCCTATGGCCGCTCGCGTTTCCCAGAAGGTTGGCCAGAGCGAGAATCCCTCCAACTTCCTGCTGATGCACGCAATGGGCCCCAACGTGGCCGGTGTTATCGGCTCTGCCGTTGCTGCTGGTATCCTGATCAACATTTTCAGCTAAGCGCTTTCTGAAAAGCATTTTTCCGCCCGTCGGTTCGCAAGAGCTGCCGGGCGGTTTTTGTTTTACGATTTGAAATGCCCGCCGCGTTTGCTTTGGGCATAAAATAAGGAAATTATATTATTTATTTCGTGTTTGTCGCAGCCTGCGGGCTGCTCCAAACACATTTTCACAAAAAGGCCGTAACGAAAAACGGCTGCTGTTTTATCAGATGCAATTTTTCTCTACGACCTCTTTCGTGAAAAGTAACTCCGAAAAGCCCGCAGGCTTTTCGGAGTTACAAATTATAAAAATATTTTTTCCGCTGAAAATAGCCAGAGCGAACGCGGCGGCTATTCTCAATCGTTTTGAAATGTGGTATACTGTATTTTGATAGTATAAACATAAAAGGAACAGGGGAAACCATGGCAACAGATCTCACACAGGAATTCTGCGCTCTGCGCGATACCTATATCGAAAAACAGTTTGGCCGCCTGAACGATATGCAGCGGCAGGCAGTGTTCACCACCGATGGCCCGCTGCTCATCCTTGCTGGTGCAGGCAGCGGCAAGACCACCGTGCTGGTAAACCGCATTGCCAACCTCATCCGGTTTGGCGCGGCCCACGGCTCCAAACAGACACCGCGCCCAGCCACGGAGGACGATATCAAGGCTCTGCGCAACGCCATCATGACCGGCACTGCCGCCCCCAGCTGGCTGGACGGGATGCTGCGCCAGAACGCTGTGCGCAGCTGGAACGTGATGGCCATCACCTTTACCAACAAGGCGGCAGGGGAGCTGAAGGAACGTCTGCGCCGGATGCTGGGCGGCGAGGAGGGCGACGAAGTGTTCGCTTCCACCTTCCACTCGGCCTGTGTACGCATCCTGCGCCGCTGGGCGGAGGAGATCGGCTATCCGCGCAGCTTTACCATCTACGATACCGATGATTCCCAGCGCGTGATGAAGGCGGTCTACAAAGACCTGAATGTGGACGATAAGTTCCTGCCCATCAAGGCTGCGATCAACCAGATGAGCCGATGGAAGGATCAGCTTGTCAGCCCGGAACAGGCCCTTGCCAGCCCCGCAAAGATACCAAAGGCGCGCTGACGGCCCGCATCTACGCGGCCTACGAAAAGCGCCTGAAGGAAGCCGGAGCATTCGACTTTGACGACCTGATTTACCAGACTGTGCAGCTGCTGGCCGAGCACAAGGATGTGCGGGATTTCTACCAGGACAAATACCGCTATCTGCTGGTGGACGAGTATCAGGACACCAGTGTGGCGCAGTTCCGTCTGGTGAGCCTCCTCACCGGCCCGGAAAAGAACATCTGCGTGGTGGGCGATGATGACCAGAGCATCTACCGCTTCCGCGGCGCTACCATTGAGAACATCCTTAATTTTGAGCGCATTTACCCGGGCACCAAGACCATCCGTCTGGAACAAAACTACCGCTCTACGTCCAATATCCTGAACGCTGCGAACTGTGTCATTCAGCACAACACCGAGCGCAAGGGCAAGACCCTGTGGACCAGCAATGGCGAGGGCGACAAGGTGCAGGTGTACACCGCCGAGAACGAGCAGGACGAGGCCAGCCACATCGCGGATGTGATCGGCCAGCACCTGAGAGAGGGCGGACATCTGGCCGACCACGCTATCCTCTACCGCATGAACGCCCAATCGGCCCCCATCGAAAGCTACTTTACCCGTGCAGGCATCCCCCACAAGATCGTGGGCGGTCAGCGCTTCAACGACCGCAAAGAGGTCAAGGATATCCATTCCTACATGTCCATCGTGGCGAACCCCCGCGATGATGTGCGCCTGCGCCGCATCATCAACGAGCCTGCCCGCAAGATCGGTGCCACCACCGTGGAGGTCATTGCCGATCTGGCCGCGCAGGAGGGCGTGAGCATGATGGACATCATCGGCCATGCCGACCAATATGCAAAGCTCAGCCGCGCCGTAATGCCGCTGCTCAAGTTCTGGCAGATCTATCAGCGCCTGCAGGATTCTTTGGAGACCCGCACGCTGGACGAGTTTGCAGCCGATGTGATCGAGCTGACCGGCTATAAGGCCATGCTGGAAGCCGATGCAGCCAAGGGCCACGAGGATGCGGCAGACCGCCTGCAGAACCTGGGCCAGCTGGTCAACAACGTCAAGAACTACTGCGACCAGCACGGTGAGGAAGCCACGCTGGAAGGCTATCTGGAAGATATCGCCCTCATCAGCGATATCGACAGCTATAACGAGAGTGCCGATCAGGTGGTGCTCATGACCATCCACTCCGCCAAGGGTCTGGAATTTCCGTATGTGTTCCTGATTGGCATGGAGGAGGGCGTGTTCCCCAGCGAGATGAGCAAGTATTCCGAAGCTGATCTGGAAGAGGAGCGCCGCCTTGCCTACGTGGGCATCACCCGCGCCAAGAAGGAGCTGTACATCTCCAACAGCGTTTCCCGGATGCTGTATGGCCGCACCCAGCGCAACGAGCCGAGCCGCTTTTTGCGGGAGATCGAGCCGGAGTATATCGAGGAGACCCGCAGCCCGGTACTGGAACAGCGCTCCCGCTTTGGCGGCTGGGGTGACAGCTATCGTGATACGGTGCCCGGTGGTGCGTCCGGTTACTCCGGGCCGTCCGGATGGGGCCGCAGCGCCAGTGGGTACGGTTCGGGCGGTTACGGAAGCGGCTATAGCAATCGCAGCGGCTACCTGAACCGCGAATACAACGCGGGCGAGGGCCGCGGCTTTGGCTCGGCCTATGCAAACCGGGGCCAGAGCCAGAGCGGATACGGTTCCGGCTATGGCCGCAGCGGCGCAGGTACTGGATATGGCTCTGGTTACAGTTCTGCATATTCTGACGGAACAACGCAGAAAAAATCTGCAAAGCAAATCCCCTTTACAGGTGCACCGGCGGCAAAAACCGCTGCAAAAGGCGCAAAACACTATGAGCCGGGCGATCTTGTGGAGCACAAGGTGTTCGGACGCGGTCAGGTAGTGGCTGTGAAGCCCGCCGCCGGAGATCAGATCGTGGAGATCAACTTTGAAAAGGTGGGCATCAAAAAGACCATGGCCAATTTTGCGCCCCTGACCAAAATCACTGCGGAGGAATAACACACTTATGATGACTGTTCGTTTGATCGCACATACCCCTGAACCGGAAAAGGTGGTGGCTGCAGCGGCAAAGCTCTGCTATTCCGATGCGCACATCACCGACCTGCTGGACGGTCTGACCGAGGAAAAGACCGCGAAGTTCCTGACCATGCTCAGCGATCTGGGCCATGCCAGCCCCATTGAACATGCCAGCTTCACCTTTGGCATTGAGGGGGTCAGCCGCACTTTGCTGGCGCAGATCACCCGCCACCGCATTGCATCCTTCAGTGTGCAGAGCCAGCGCTATGTGCGGCTGGAAGATTTTCGCTATGTGGTACCGCCCGAGATCGAAGCCATCCCGGAAGCAAAGGAAGCTTTCCTTGCCAGCATGGAAGAGGACGCAAAGCGCTACCTCGACCTTGCCCACAAACTGGAAGAAGGCCACACCGCCCGCCTGATGGCTGAGGGAATGCCGGAAAAGCAGGCCCGCGCCAAGGCCAGCAAGCAGGCCAACGAGGATGCCCGCTTTGTACTGCCCAACGCTTGCGAGACCAAGATGGTGGTCACCATGAATGCCCGCAGCCTGCAGAACTTTTTCCACCTGCGCTGCTGCAGCCGCGCCCAGTGGGAGATCCGGGAGCTGGCCGAAAAGATGTTTGAGCTGGTGTATCCGGTGGCACCGCATATCTTTGCAAAGTCCGGCCCGGCCTGTGTAAGCGGCCCCTGCCCGGAGGGAAAAATGTGCTGCGGGAAAACCGCTGAGGTGCGCGCAAAATATGCATCCATCAAGGAGGCTGCAGGCGTATGAGCAAGGGAAAACTGATCGCCATTGAAGGGCTGGACGGCAGCGGCAAGGCCACGCAGGCAAAGCTGCTGGCCGGGTATCTGGCTGCACAGGGCCTTGCGGTGCGCGAGGTGAGCTTCCCGGACTACGGCAGCGACGCCAGCGCCCTTGTAAAATGTATCTGGCAGGGCAGTTCGGCCAGCACCCGGACGATGTAAACGCCTATGCAGCCTCCAGCTTTTATGCGGTGGACCGCTATGCCAGCTACAAAAAAGACTGGGGCAGTTTTTACGAGAATGGCGGCATCGTCATTGCCGACCGCTACACAACCTCCAACGCGGTGCACCAGTGCTCCAAGCTTCCGCCGGAGCAGTGGGAGAGTTTTCTCGGCTGGCTGTTTGATTTTGAGTTCCATCTGCTGGGCCTGCCTGCGCCGGATGAGGTGATCTACTTACAGGTAGACCCCGCCGTGAGCCAGAAGCTTATGACCCAGCGTTACCACGGCGATGAGAGCAGGAAGGATGTGCACGAGAAGGATACCGAGTATCTTGCCCGCAGCCGCTGCGCCGCCGAGTATTGTGCCGCGCACCTTGGCTGGGCCGTCGTGCATTGCACCAGCGGGGACAACATGCGCAGCATCGAAGACATTCAGGCCGAAGTGCAGGAGATCGTGTTGAAGCAGCTGACATAATTTTCGATAAGAGGGGGCATCCTGACAGATGTATCGTTTGATGCAGCCGGAAGATAAACCGGCAGTGCTGGCTTTATGGCAGAGCCAGCGCAATGAATCAGAAGAATTTGCCAAAAGGCCATTGAGCAGTTTGCAGGCGAGCAGAACGTCTATGTGGCCGAGGAAAATGACGAGATCGCCGCGGTGGCGCTGGCTGTGCCGGTCACGCTGCAGGGCCGCAGCGGCACCTACCTGTACGGTCTGTGCGGCGAGGGCGCCTGATCCTGGCGGGCCTTGTGGACTATCTGTGTGCCCAGCAGAAGCTGCGCGGTGCGGGCTTTACGGTGGCGGTGCCCACCAGCCCGGAGCAGGCCGCACTGCTGCAGGATAAGGGCTTTGCATGGGCCTTCGCCCTGCGCTGTCTTCCCCGCGAGGTGGAGCGCAACCTGTGGAGCCAGGCGGAATTTGATTCCGTCACCGCCAAAAAGCTGTGTGAGCTGCGGGAGCGCTTCTGGCCCGATACTGTGCAGCTGACCCCGGAGCGCATGGCCGTGGTGCTGGGAGATCTGTACTCCTCCGGTGCCACCATCGTTTCCAGCGCCCACGGCTATGGTATTTATTTCCGCAAGGAGGATACGCTTTACTTTGTGGAGCTGCAGGCCGACAATGACCGCGCCGCCGAAGTACTGATGGAAGCCGCCCGCGAAAAGGAAGTCATTGTGGAAAAGGCAGTCATCACCGTGGGCGCATCCCAGCCGCTGTTCCTCGGCGAGGGCACCCGGCAGGACTACGGCATGATCCGCTTTGATGCCGAACCCTTTGATGTAGCCGAAAGCTACATGCGCCTGATGCTGGAAAACTAAGATAAAAGGAAGGTGCTTATGGCACACGAAAAAAACACCCGCAAAAAAGGCGGTGTAGGGAAGATCCTGCTGGTGCTGGTGGTACTGCTGGCGCTGGCCGTTGGCGGGGCGCTGCTGTTTGCGCACAACGAGATCAGCGGCAATGGCAGACCCGGCACGGAGGTAACGGTGAGCATCCCGCAGGGCAGCGGCGTTTCCGTCATTGCGCAAAAGCTCAAGGATGCGGGTGTGATCCGCTCGGCCTATCTGTTCCGCTGGTATGTGGGGCAAAAGGGCGCGGCATCAAAGCTGCAGTATGGCGATTTTACCCTGCAGAAGAGCGCCTGTTCTTACGATGCCATTATTGCGGTCCTGTCCACCTACGCCAAGGCCGAAACGGTGCGCGTGACCATCCCAGAGGGAACCACGGCCATTGCCATTGCCCAGAAGATGGAAGCCGCCGGGCTGTGCAGCGCCGAGGATTTCCTGAAGGAAGCCAACGAGGGCGATTTCAGCGAATACACCTTCTGGCAGTACGTGCCGGACGATGCCGACGCGCCGGACCGCTTTATGAAGTGCGAGGGTTATCTCTTCCCGGAGACCTACGAATTTTTAAAGGACGACACCGTGCACAACTATGTAGCCACCTTCTATGCCCAGTTCGATGCACAGATCACCGATGAGATGTATGCAGAACTTAAAAGGCAGGATATGACCCTGCCCCAGCTGATCACACTGGCATCCTTTGTGCAGGAGGAAGCGGGCAACAGTCAGGACTCGAACGTGGCACAGGTGTTCCGCAACCGTCTGGCTGCGGATTCACCCTACCCGCGCCTGCAGAGCAACACCTCCAGCTATATCCAGAGCGACAGTGACAACAATTACCTCTGGAACTGGGTGGCACCCTACTATGGCGGCTGGGATAATATCCCGGAAAATATCGTGGCTGCGTATGATACCTACAGCTGCAAGGGTCTGCCTGCCGGGCCGATCTCGAACCCCGGCATTGCGGCCATCAGGGCAGCGCTGGCCCCCCAGCCCAATGAGGAGGCCAAGGATGCCTATTTCTTTGTGACCGACCTCAAGGGCAGCTATTATTATGCCCGCACCCTGAGCGAACACAGCGCAAACTGCCAGAAGGCAGCACAAGTGAACAAAACTGTGAATACGGAAAAATGAGAGGAATTTGAACTATGCTGCAAATCCCGGAACTGCTGGCCCCGGCAGGCGATCTGGAACGCCTGCGCTATGCCATCAACTACGGTGCCGATGCCGTTTACTGCGGCCTGCCTGAATTTGGAATGCGGTCCGCTCCGGCCAACTTTACGCCGGAGCAGCTGGCCGAGGGCGTCATCTACGCCCATGCCCGCGGACGCAAGGTCTATCTGACCATGAACACCCTGCCCACCAACGAGGAAGCCGACCGCCTGCCCGAGGCCATCAAGGAAGCAGCCAAGGCCGGTGTGGATGCCTTTATCGTGGCAGACCTTGGTGTGCTGGATGCCTGCAAGACCTTTGCACCGGACATCGATGTGCACATGTCCACCCAGACAGGCATCACCAACTGGGCTGCGGCTCGCGCCGCCTACAACATGGGCGCAAAGCGCGTGGTGCTGGCCCGTGAGATGTCCCTGCAGGATATTGCGATCCTGCGCGATAAAACACCGCCGGAGCTGGAGATTGAAGCCTTTGTGCACGGTGCTATGTGCATGAGCGTTTCGGGCCGATGCCTGCTTTCCAACTACATGGCGGGCCGCGACGCGAACCGCGGCCAGTGCGCCCAGCCCTGCCGCTGGAAATACTATCTCAGCGAGGAGACCCGTCCGGGCCAGCTGTACGAGATCGGCGAGAACGAGAACGGCAGCTACATCCTCAACGCCAATGATATGTGCACCGCGCCTTTCCTTGATCTGATCTGCAAGGCCGGTGTGGACAGCCTGAAGATCGAGGGCCGTGCCAAGACCTTCTACTATGTGGCAAGCGTTACCGCCGCCTACCGCAGGGCGCTGGACGCTTATCTGGCCGACCCGCTCAACGACAACTTTGAGCTGCCTGCTGAAGTGTACGAGGAGCTTACCCGTACCAGCCACCGCCACTACTCGCCGGGCTTCTACTTTGGCCGCGAGCAGGCCAGACAGGCCACCGACAGCGCTACTTACATCCGCGAGTGGGAGTTTGTGGGCACGGTGGACGGCTGGGAGAACGGCGTTGCCTCCTGCCAGCAGCGCGGCAAGTGGAGCCTGGGCGACACTCTGGAAGCCCTCTGCCCGGATGGCCGCAGCATTCCGCTGAACCCTGAGTGGATCGAAAACGAAGCCGGTGAGCGGGTGGAGAGCACCCCGCATGCCATGGAAAAATACACCATTCCCACGCCGGAGCTGCCGCCCATGAGCCTGCTGCGGCGCAAAACGGTATAAGGAGACCACAATGGAAGCAACACGCCTGTGTCCATACTGCCTGCAGCCGCTGCCCGGAGCAGCACAAAGCTGCCCGCACTGCGGCAAAGCTTTGCCGGGCGCAACCCCGGCGGCACCCTGCCGGTGGGCACCGTGCTGGCCGGGCGCTACACCGTAGGGGAAATGCTGAGCATCGACGGCGAGGGCATCCTCTACCGCGGCGCAGAGAATCTGGGCCGTTTCCGGGTGACCATCAAGGAATATCTGCCCATTACCCTCACGGCGGAGCGCACGGCAGAAAGCACCCTGCGGCCCAAGACCGGCAGTGAGGTGCTGTTCAAGACCACCCGCATGGATTTTGCGGACCTGTACCGCTCCATCCAGCGCATCACTCCGGCCAATGGTCTGGAAGCCGTGCTGGATGTGGTGGAAGCCAATAACAGCGTTTACGCCATTCTGGAAAATCTGGGCGGCACCCCGCTGGATCAGTGGCTGGAAAACCACCCCGGCACCATCCGCCCGGACGATGCCTGCACCATGCTGCAGCCGGTGTTTGAAGGCGTAGCCGCCATGCACAAGATCGGTCTGGTGCACCGCGGTATCTGCCCGGAGAACATCCGCGTGATGGAAAACGACCGCTGCCGTCTGGCAGGCTATGCCACGGTGGGCCTGCGCACGGCGGGCAGCGGCCTGCACGAGCAGCTGTACGAAGGCTATTCCGCCCCGGAGCAGTATTCCACCGCAGAGTTCGAGGGCCGCTATACCGATGAATACAGCCTTGCGGCAGTGTTCTACCGCATGGTGTGCGGGCAGGCCCCGGTGCCTGCAGCGCAGCGCATTGTGGCAGACTCTAACCCACGCGCAAAATCGGTGAACGGCAGCCTGCCGCTGTACGTCTCGCAGGTGCTGCAGCTGGGCCTGCGCCTGCGGCCCATGGAGCGCATCCAGACCGTGCCGCAGCTGTATCAGGCCCTTTCTTCCAAGGAATACACCGCCGAGCTGACCCGCACCATGAAGCCGGAGACTCCGGTGCGCACAGCCCAGCCGGAGCCGGAACGCAAGGAGCATCTGCTCAGCTTAAAAGCGCTGCTGGCGGGCATCGTGATCCTGCTGTCCATCCTCATTCTGCTCACGCTGTGGAGCGTGCTGAGCCAGCACATCCACCAGCCTGCCGCGTCGGCTGCGGAGTCGGAACCGGCCAGCAGCGAGGTGATGGTGCCGCAGAACCTTGTGCCGAACTTTATTGGCATGGACTACACGCAGGTGCAGAACAACCGGGAATATACCAGCATGTATCTGTTCTACGTCACCGAGGAATACAGCGATACCGCCCCGGCGGGCCAGATCATCCAGCAGGAGCCGAGCGCGGACACTGTGCTCAAGGCAGGGGAGACCATACGGCTGGTGGTGAGCAAAGGCCCGCAGATGGCCGAGATGCCCAATATCATCGGCTTTACGCAGGATGGCGCGGTAAAGGAACTGGAAGCCCGGGGCCTTGTGGCCAGCTGCTTTATGGTGGTGAACGATGGCTCCTATGCATCCGGCTGCGTGGTGCGTACCAGCGAGGAGCCGGGCACCAAGGTGGAAGTGGGCACGGTGATCACCGTGTATATTGCGGCAGACCCCAGTGTGCAGATCACGGTAACACCGGAGGAACCCGCCGCTACCGAACCCACCACGACAGAGCCGGCCCCTCCGGAAACAACAGATCCTGCCCCCACAGAACCGGAATACAATACAGACTAAAAAACACAAGCAGAAGCGGGAGCCTTGCAAAGGCCCCCGCTTCTGCTTGTTTAGGATAGGAAAGAGAATGGCTTAGTTAGAGGTTGGTGTAGCCCATCAGGTAGCGGTCTACCTCGGCGGCGCAGTCGCGACCTTCGCGCAGGCCCCACACCACAAGGCTCTGGCCGCGGCGCATATCGCCGCAGACGAACACCTTTTCCACGTTGGTCTTGAAGCTGTGGTCTGCCACGTTGCCGCGGGCAGTCAGCTCCACACCAAATGCATCGGCCACGTAGCTTTCGCAGCCGGTAAAGCCTGCGGCGATGAACGCCAGCTGGCAGTTGTAGGTAAATTCTTCACCGGTGGGCACCATGCTGGTACGGCCGGTCTCGGGGTTCCGCTCCGGCTTCAGGTAGGAGATGATAGCACCGGTCAGGTTGCCTGCATCATCCTTCAAAAATTCTTTCACGGTGGTCTGGTACACGCGCGGGTCCTTGTTGAACTTGGCAAGGCACTCGGTCTGACCGTAGTCCACCTTCAGCACACGGGGCCACTCCGGCCACGGGTTGGAGGCTGCACGCTCCTTGGGCGGCTGCGGCATCATTTCCAGTGCCACCAGATCGGTGCAGCCCTGCCGCAGGGCCGTGCCCTGACAGTCGTTGCCGGTATCACCGCCGCCGATCACCAGAACATTCTTGCCCTTGGCATCGATGGCCTTGCCGTCCGCGAACTGGCTGTCCAGCAGACTTCTGGTCACGCTGGTCAGGTAGTCCACGGCAAAGTGCACGCCGTTTGCATCGCGGCCGGGCACATTCAGGTCGCGGGCCTTCTTGGCACCGCAGCACAGCACCACGGCATCGTAGCCGTTCAGCAGCTCTTCGGCGGCAACAGCCCCGCCCACATCCATGTTGGTGCGGAACTCCACGCCCTCAGCCTGCATGATCTTGATGCGGCGCTCGATGACGGATTTGTCCAGCTTCATGTTGGGGATGCCGTACATCAGCAGGCCGCCCACGCGGTCTGCACGCTCGAACACAGTCACGGCGTGGCCGCGCTTGTTCAGGTATTCGGCCACCGAAAGGCCGGAGGGGCCGCTGCCCACCACGGCTACGCTATTGCCGGTGCGGGAGGGCGGCGGTGCGGCGTGCAGCCAGCCCTTGGCGTAAGCCGTTTCGATAATGGCGTGCTCGTTCTCGCGCACGGTCACGCTGCTGCCGGTCACATCGCCGCAGGTGCAGGCCGCTTCACACAGGGCAGGGCACACCCGGCTGGTGAACTCCGGAAAACGGTTGGTGGCCATCAGCCGATGCATGGCCAGCTCCCATTTGCCATGGTAAACAAGGTCGTTCCACTCCGGGATGAGATTGTTCAGCGGACAGCCGGAGGCCATGCCGCCGATCATCATGCCGGCCTGACAGAAGGGAACACCGCAGTCCATGCAGCGTGCTGCCTGCGTCTGCTGCTCCTCGCGGGAGAGCCAGACATGAAATTCGTTAAAGTTTTCAATGCGTTCCAGCGGCGGAACATCCGTGCTGGTTTTGCGCGTATAGTCGATAAATCCAGTTGTCTTACCCATAACGCTGCCCTCCTTACTTCTTCTTCTGCACCGTGTAGAATGCTTCGATCTGTGCCTGCTCACCGTCCAGACCGCGCTCCTCAACGGATGCGATCACACGCAGCATACGGTCATAATCGTAGGGCAGAACTTTCTTGAACTTGGGCAGGAATTCGCTGAAGTTGTCAAGAATCTCTTTGCCGCGGGGAGAGCCGGTGGCCTCCACATGTTCGCGGATCAGCTCTTTCAGGGTGGCAACATCGTACTTGTGCTCCACAGGCTCCAGGCTGACGGTCTCCTTGTTCACGCGCTGGTAGAAGTCCCAGTTCTCGTCCAGCACATAGGCGATGCCGCCGGTCATACCGGCTGCAAAGTTCTTGCCGGTCTGGCCCAGAACCACCACCGTGCCGCCGGTCATGTACTCGCAGCCGTGGTCGCCAACGCCCTCCACAACGGCGGTGGCACCGCTGTTGCGCACGGCGAAGCGCTCACCGGCCACGCCGGAAATGAACGCCTTGCCGCTGGTAGCACCGTACAGGGCCACGTTGCCGGTGATAATGTTCTCCTCGGGCTTGAATGTGATGCCCTTGGGCGGGCGCACGACGATCTTGCCGCCGGACAGGCCCTTGCCCATGTAGTCGTTGCAGTCGCCCACAAGGTCCAGCGTCAGGCCGCCCGGGATGAAGGCACCAAAGCTCTGGCCGCCTGCACCCACACAGTGGGCGGTGTAAACATCATCCGGCAGGCTGTTGCCGTATTTGCGGGTGATCTCGCTGCCAAAGATGGCACCAAAGGCGCGGTCGGTGTTGGAGACATCCAGCGTCACGCTCTGGGCATTCTTGCTGCTGAGCTTGAACTTCTTCATCAGCACCTTCATATCGAGGGTGTTTTCCAGATGGAAGTCGTAGGTGTCCTCCTTCACGAAGTGAACATTGCTGTTCTCGATGGCAGGGTTGTGCAGGATGCAGTCGAGATCCATCTTGGAAGCGCGGCTGCCGGGTGCGGCAGGCTTGACCTTGAGCAGGTCGGTGCGGCCCACCAGTTCATCGATGGTGCGCACGCCCAGTTTTGCCATGTACTCGCGCAGCTCCTCGGCCACAAAGGTGAGGTAGTTGATGATGTATTCCGGCTTGCCCTTGAAGTTCTTGCGCAGCTCCGGGTTCTGGGTGCAGATGCCCATGGGGCAGGTATCCAGATTGCACACACGCATCATCACGCAGCCCTCGGCCATCAGCAGGGTAGTGCCGAAGCCGAACTCCTCTGCGCCCAGCATACAGCTGATGGCAACATCGCGGCCGGAGAGCAGCTTGGAGTCACTCTCGATGCGCACGCGGGTGCGCAGGCCGTTCAGGATCAGGGTCTGATGGGTCTCGGCGATGCCCAGCTCCCACGGCAGGCCAGCGTGCTTGATGGAAGTACGCGGTGCTGCACCGGTGCCGCCGTCGTAGCCGGACACCAGAATGACCTGTGCGCCGCCCTTGGCAACACCGGCCGCAATGGTGCCAACGCCGGCCTCACTGACCAGCTTGACATTGATGTTGGCGCTGCGGTTGGCGTTCTTCAGGTCGTAGATCAGCTCTGCAAGGTCCTCGATGGAGTAGATATCGTGGTGCGGCGGGGGAGAGATCAGGCCCACACCGGTGGTGCTGTGGCGGGTCTTTGCAATCCACGGATATACTTTGGCACCGGGCAGGTTGCCGCCCTCACCGGGCTTTGCACCCTGTGCCAGCTTGATCTGGATCTCTTCCGCAGAAACGAGGTATTTGCTCGTTACACCAAAGCGTGCGGAAGCCACCTGCTTGATCTTGGAATTGCTCTCGCTGTGGTAGCGCTCTTCGGGTTCGCCGCCCTCGCCGGTGTTGCTGCGGCCGCCCAGACGGTTCAGGGCAATGGCAATGGTCTCATGGGCTTCGCTGCTCAGGGCACCGTAGCTCATGGCTGCGCCCTTGAACCGCTTGACGATGGAGCTTACCGGCTCCACCTCTTCCAGCGGGATGCCGCCGTCAGGAGCATAGTTGAAGTCCAGCAGGCTGCGCAGATGCACGCCGTCAGCACCCATATTGTCCACGGTACTGGTGAACTGCTTGAAAGCCGAGTAGTCGTTCGTCCAGCAGGCTTTCTGGAACAGGTGGATGGTCTGGGGGTTGAACAGGTGTTCTTCCTTGCCGCTGCGGAATTTGTGTGCGCCGCTGTCGGCCAGCTCCATGTTGATGTCCAGACCCAGCGGGTCGAAGGCTGCGTTGTGCTGGGCTTCCACATCGGCCTGAATGTCCGAAAGGGTAATGCCGCCCACACGGCTCACCGTGCCGGTGAAGTATTTGTCGATGACATCCTTGGAGATGCCCACAGCCTCAAAGATCTGGCTGCTCTGGTAGCTCTGGATGGTGGAAATGCCCATCTTGGAGGCAATCTTCACAATGCCGCTGAGGATGGCGTTGTCGTAGTCCTCCACGGCTGCATAGTAATCTTTGTCCAGCAGGCCTTCGTCGATGAGCTGGCCGATGGTCTCATGCGCCAGATAGGGATTGATGGCGCAGGCACCGTAGCCCAGCAGAGCGGCAAAGTGGTGCACCTCGCGCGGCTCTGCACTTTCCAGGATCAGGGCCAGTGCGGTGCTCTTCTTGGTGCGGATCAGGTACTGCGAAACCGCGGAAACTGCCAGCAGGCTGGGAATGGTCACGTGGTATTCATCCACATCGCGGTCAGAAAGGATGATGATGTTTGCACCATCCTTGTAGGCGCGGTCGACCTCCAGAAATACACGGTCGATGGCCTTTTCCAGACTGGTATTCTTATAGTAGTTGATGGACACCGTGGCTACATTGAAGCCGGGCACGTTCATGTATTTGATCTTGAGCAGGTCGGTGCTGGTCAGGATGGGGTTGTGCACCTTGAGCACCTTGCAGTTCTCGGGCTTGTCCTCCAGCAGGTTGCCGTGTGCGCCAATATACACGCTGGTGGAAGTGACCACCTTTTCGCGGATGGCATCGATGGGCGGGTTGGTGACCTGCGCAAAGCGCTGCTTGAAGTAATTGAACAGCGGCGGATGCTGGTTGCTCAGCACAGCAAGCGGGGTGTCGGTGCCCATAGCGCCGGAAGGCTCTGCGCCTGCCCGTGCCATGGAGAGGATCATGGTGTTCACATCCTCATACTTGTAGCCGAACACCTTCTGCAGGCGGGTGAGCTGATCGCCGGTGTAGCTTTCCACCTTCACGTTGGGAATTTTCAGTCTGGCCAGCTCCACAAGGTTGCGGTCGATCCACTCGCCGTAAGGCTCACGGCTGGCGTAGAACTCCTTGAGCTTTTCGTCGTCCACCACTTCGCCCTTCACGGTGTCCACCAGCAGCATTTTGCCGGGGCGCAGACGATCCTTGACCAAAATATTATCCGGCTCGCATTCCAGCACACCCACCTCGGAGGACAGGATCATGCGGCCGTCCTTGGTGATGTAATAGCGGCTGGGGCGCAGACCGTTGCGGTCCAGCACAGCGCCCATCACGTCGCCGTCCGAGAAGAGGATGGCAGCGGGGCCATCCCAAGGCTCCAGCATGGTGGCATAATACTGGTAGAAATCGCGCTTTTTCTGGCTGATGTTCTTGTTGTTCTCCCACGGCTCGGGGATGGTGATCATCACGGCCAGCGGCAGATCCATGCCGTTCATCACCATGAATTCCAGCGCGTTATCCAGCATGGCGGAGTCGGAGCCGGAAGTGTTGATGATGGGCAGGATCTTGTTCATGTCGTCCTGCATGATGGAGCTGGAGATGCTCTCTTCACGGGCCAGCATGGCATCCGTGTTGCCCTTGATGGTGTTGATCTCGCCGTTGTGCAGGATGAAGCGGTTGGGGTGTGCGCGCATCCAGCTGGGATTGGTGTTGGTGGAGAAGCGGCTGTGCACCATGCCGATAGCGGATTCATAATCCTCGTCCTGCAGGTCGGTATAGAACAGGCGCAGGTCATGCACGAGGAACATGCCCTTGTACACGATGGTGCGGCTGGACAGGCTGGGCACATAAGTGCCGTTGCTGGCCTGCTCGAACACGCGGCGCACAATGTACAGCTTGCGGTCAAAATCGATGCCCTTGCTCACCTTGGCGGGCTTTTTGATGAAGCACTGCCAGATAGCAGGCATACAGTCGCGGGCTTTCTGGCCCACGGCATCCGGGTTCACGGGAACCTTGCGCCATGCCAGAAATTCGAGGCCTTCCTTGCGGGTGACCACCTCGAACAGCTTCATGGCCTGCGCACGCATGTGCTCGCTCTGGGGGAAGAAGAACATGCCCACACCGTACTCGCGCTCGTTGCCAAGGCTGATGTTCAGTTCTTCGGCCACCTTGGAGAAGAACTTGTGGCTGATCTGCAGCAAAATGCCCACACCGTCGCCGGTCTTGCCCTCGGCATCCTTGCCGGCACGGTGCTCCAGCCGTTCCACAATGGCCAGTGCATCGTCCACGGTCTGGTGGCTTTTGCGGCCCTTGATATCCACCACAGCGCCAATGCCGCAGGCATCGTGCTCAAACTGTGGATCGTACAGACCAAGGGTGTTTTTCTGCTCTGTAAAGTTTTCCATAGACTTTCCCATCCTTATCTAAAATCCTCACCGGTGCGGCACCCTCCGCATTCTGACAAAAAAGAAAAGCGCCCCGCAAGGGCATACTTTACCCTTGCAGAACGCCTTTGTTCCGGTAACTATTATTATACTGAACGCTGAAAAATCTTCAAGTGACAGCTGCACCAAATATGACAACTGCTTTACACCACTTCTTGTGCGAAACGCCGCGTATGGCGGTCAGTTGTAGCTATAGTGAGAACAGTGCAGGCTCAATGTCTGCCCAGAATGGCCTGCAGGTCATTTTCCGGCGTTGTTACGGCTTTTAAATCGTACTTTTGCTGCAGGGCAGCCACAACGACCGGCGAGAGGAACGGGGGCAGGGTAGGCCCCAGCCGGATGTTCCGGATGCCCAGCGCCAGCAGCGCGATGAGGATGCACACGGCCTTCTGTTCAAACCAGCACAGCACCAGCGAGAGGGGCAGGTCGTTGACGCCGCAGCCAAAGGCGTCGGCCAGCGCCAATGCGATGCGGATGGCGCTGTAGGCGTCGTTGCACTGGCCCACGTCCAGGATGCGGGGCAGGCTGGTGCCCGGCACGGTGCCAAGGGGCAGGTCGTTCAGGCGGAACTTGCCGCAGGCCAGGGTCAGCAGGATGGTGTCGGGCGGGGTAAGGCGGGCAAACTCGGTGTAGTAGCGGCGGCTGGGCCGGGTGCCGTCGCAGCCGCCCACCAGAAAGAAGTGCCGCAGCTTACCGTCCCGCACCGCCTGCACGATCTCGTCCGCGTGCTGCAGCACGGCGGTGCGGGCAAAACCGGTGGTCACCGTGGAGCCGCCGTTCAGGCCGGGCAGCAGGGTGTCCTGCGCGTAGCCGCCCAGCTCCAGCGCCTTTTCGATCACCGGGGAAAAGTCGCGCCCTTCGTCGATGTGGGGCACGCCGGGGTAAGCCACCACCGAGGTGGTGAACACCCGGTCGGCGTAGCTGGCGCGCAGGGGCATGATGCAGTTGGTGGTGAACAGGATGGGCGCGGGGATGTCCTCGAACTCCCGCTGCTGGTTCTGCCATGCGGTGCCAAAGTTGCCCTTGAGGTGGGGGTAGCGGCGCTTCAGCTCCGGGTAGCCGTGGGCGGGCAGCATCTCCGAGTGGGTGTAGATGTTGACGCCCCGGCCTGCGGTCTGTTCCAGCAGCTGCTGTGCGTCGTAGAGGTCGTGGCCGGAAATCACGATGAACGGCCCCTTTTCAATGGTCAGGGGCACCTGCACCGGTTCCGGATCGCCAAACGCGCCGGTGTTGGCCGCGTCCAGCAGCTCCATGCAGCGGTAGCTGGCTTCTCCTGTGGCCTGCACCAGCTGCCACAGGGCGTCGGTGGTCTGGCCGGGGTCGCCCACGGCCTGCAGGGCGGTACAGAAGAACCGGTCCAGCTCCGGGTCGATGCGGCCCAGCACACGGGCGTGGTAGTTGTAGGCGGCCATGCCCCGCAGGCTGAACAGCACAAAGCATTTCAGGCTGCGCCGGTCGGCGTCCGGTTCCCGCCAGAGGGCCTGCATGTCGTAGTCCGGGCCGGTGCCGGGGCTGGCGTCGTGCACCCGGCGGGTCAGCGCGTCCACGGCGGCGGGGTCAAAGTTCACGTTGGTAATGGTGGTGAACAGCCCCTGCATCAGCAGCCGGGCCTGTTCCGGGGTCGGGCCGCGCCCCGCCGCGATGAGCTGCCCGGCAAACGCGATGAGCGCCCCGGTGAGCCGGTCCTGTGCGGCGGCTGTCTCGGCCGACTTGCCGCACACCCCCGCTGCGCCGGTGCAGGCGGTGCAGCCCGCCGCCTGCTCACACTGAAAACAAAACATCTGCTCGTCCATACAAAACTCCCTTTCTGCCATAAGATACTGCCAGTGTGGGCAGAGCGGGGCGGGGTTATACCAAAAAAGAGCCGCACCCCTGCGGGCGCGGCTCTTAGACGACGCGGTATGACTTAGTAGGTGATGCCCTGTGCCATCATGGCGGTTGCAACCTTCAGGAAGCCGGCGCAGTTTGCACCGACCATCAGGTTGCCCTCGGAACCGGCAGCCACGGATGCATCGTAGGAAGCATGGAAGATGCCCTCCATGATGCCCTTCAGCTTGGCATCCACTTCCTCAAAGCTCCAGCTCAGGCGCTCGGAGTTCTGGCTCATCTCCAGACCGGAGGTGGCCACGCCGCCTGCGTTGGAAGCCTTTGCAGGTCCGTACAGGATGCCGTTGGACAGGTAGACCTCGATGGCCTCCGGGGTGCTGGGCATGTTGGCACCCTCGCACACGACAGTGCAGCCGCCCTTCACCAGAGCCTCAGCGGACTCCTTGTTGATCTCGTTCTGGGTCGCGCAGGGCAGGGCGATGTCGCAGGGGACAGTCCAGACCTTGGTGCAATCTGCAACATAGGTTACACCCTCGTGGGTCTCGGCGTACTCCTTGATGCGGCCGCGGCGGACTTCCTTCAGATCCTTGACGTAGGCCAGATCAATGCCGTTGGGGTCGTAGACATAGCCGTTGGAGTCGGACATGGTCACGACCTTGGCACCCAGCTGGGTAGCCTTCTCGCAGGCGTAAATCGCCACGTTGCCGGAACCGGAGATGACCACGGTCTTGCCCTCAAAGCTGTCGTTGCGCATGCACTTCAGAGCTTCAGCAGTGAAGTAGCACAGGCCGTAGCCGGTAGCCTCGGTGCGGGCCAGAGAGCCGCCAAAGGTCAGGCCCTTGCCGGTGAGCATGCCGCCCTGGAAGCTGTTGGTCAGGCGCTTGTACTGGCCGAACATATAGCCGACCTCACGGCCGCCGACACCGATATCACCGGCGGGGCAGTCCACGAACTGGCCGATGTGGCGGTACAGCTCGGTCATGAAGCTCTGGCAGAAGCGCATCACTTCCATGTCGCTCTTGCCGTGGGGATCAAAGTCGGAGCCGCCCTTGCCGCCGCCCATGGGCAGGGTGGTCAGGCTGTTCTTGAAGGTCTGCTCAAAGCCGAGGAACTTCAGGATGCCCTGATTGACAGAGGGATGGAAGCGCAGGCCGCCCTTGTAGGGGCCGATGGCGCTGTTGAACTGCACCCGGTAGCCGCGGTTCACCTGTACCCTGCCGTGATCATCCACCCAGGGCACACGGAAGCTGATGACGCGCTCCGGCTCCACCAGACGCTCGATCAGAGCGGCCTTCTCGTACTCAGGGTGCTTCTCCACAACGGGCTGGATGCTCTCCAGAACCTCGCGCACAGCCTGCAGGAACTCAGGTTCGTTGGCATTGCGCTTTTCCAGACCTTCGTAAACGCGCTTCAGGTATTCATTTGTCAGCATAGTAGAATACTCCTTTTCCCAATTACTCTATAAAATTTGAAAAGACGAAACCGCCCAGCCCGCCGCACAGCGGACGCGCTGCTAAAACGCTTTGGGACGATCCCGGATTTCCGTTCTTACACACCGGCCTGCTTATGGCTGCAGACCGCTTTATTATTATAAAGCATTTCTGTGGGTTTGACAATAGCGAGAAAGCAGAAAATGCTTCAAAAAAACAGATGAAAAGTTGAAACCGCTTCACAAAACGAAAAATAAAAGAAAAAACGGCACAGAACCTTGTTTTTAAAGCGCTGACAGAACAAAAATATGGAAAAGAACGTCTTTTCTCCATTTTGCTGCATTCTGCAGGCGCAGAAAGCCATATTTTCTGCAAACAAAAAGCCCTGCACCACGCAAACGGCACAGGGCAGAGAAACGATTTTTACTTCTTCAGCAGCTTTTCGCAGGCATCTGCGGCACCTTCCAGATATTCGCCGCCGTAGGTCTCGATCATACCGGCATCGGAAAGCGCAGCCAGCTGGGGATCGATGGGGCACTTTGCCAGCACGGGCAGGCCGTGCTTTGCAGCCACCTCATCCACATGGCTCTCACCGAACACATTGATGTGCTTGCCGCAGTCGGGGCAGACGATGTAGCTCATGTTCTCCACGATGCCCAGCATGGGCACCTTCATCATCTCAGCCATGTTCACGGCCTTGGCCACGATCATGCTCACCAGCTCCTGCGGGCTTGCCACCACAACAATGCCGTCCACCGGCAGGCTCTGGAACACGGTCAGCGGCACATCGCCGGTTCCCGGGGGCATATCCACGAACAGAAAGTCCACGTCCTTCCAGACCACGTCGGTCCAGAACTGCTTGACAGCGCCGGCAATGACCGGACCGCGCCAGACCACGGGTCTTCCTCATTTTCCACCAGCAGGTTGATGCTCATGACATCGATGCCCATGCGGCTCTGGATGGGCCAGCAGCCCTTGTCGTCGGCCATGGCACGGCCATGGATGCCGAACAGCTTGGGAATGGACGGGCCGGTGATGTCGGCATCCAGCACGCCGCAGTGATAGCCGCGGCGTGCCATTGCGCAGGCCAGCAGGGCGCTGGTCATGCTCTTGCCAACGCCGCCCTTGCCGGACACAACGCCGATGATCCTTTTTGACGCTGCTGTTGGGGTTGGGGGCATCGTGCTTGGGCGCTGCATCGCGGGAAGAACATGCTGCTCCACAGCTGGAGCAGTCATGGGTACATTCTTCGCTCATTCTCTTTTTGCGCACGGCTGGCTCAGAGGCATTGGCCGTGTGCTTCCTCCTTAAACAGAATACGGCCATATAAAAGCCGCCCCTTTACTATACCATAAAAGCGCTCAGGAAACAACCCGCCGCGCCGCTCTGCTTTTGCATATCCTGTTCCGCCGCTTCATATGCTGGAACCGGAACATTCCGGCAGGAGGTGCGCCATGCGGCAGAGCTATTTGAAAAATGCGGCGCTGCTCACCGGCTCAGACGTGGTGCTGCGGCTGGCCGGCATGGGCCTGCGCATCTGGCTGGCAAACGAGCTGGGCGGCGAGGGGATGGGCCTTTACCAGCTGGTGCTGGCGGTGTATTCACTGTTCGTCACGCTGGCAACGGCGGGCGTTTCGGTGGCGGCTACCCGGCTCATGGCCGAGGAACTCAGCGGCCCGGCTTCCGCCCGTGGTGCAGCCCGCGGCATGCTGCGCCGTCTGCTGGCGGCAGGACTTGTGCTGGGGCTGTTTGCCGCTTTGCTGCAGCTGGCGACAGCGGATCTTGCGGCCCGGTTGTGGCTTGGCGATGTCCGTGCCGCCGGAGCTTTGCGCGTTTCAGCGCTGGGAATGCCATGGATGGCAGTGTCTGCGGTGCTGCGCGGTTTTTTCATCGCCCGACGGCATGTAGCTCCCAATGTGTTCAGCCAGCTTACGGAGCAGACGGTGCGCATCGCGCTGGTGGCACTGGCGCTTACCCGCACCGAGGGCCTTGCGGTGGGCGTGCGCTGTATGCTGGTGCTGGGAGCTACCGCCGTCAGCGAAGCGGTGTCGGCGCTGTGTATGCTGGCTTTTTACCGGCGGGATGCCCGCAGTGCCTTTGCGGGGCAAAAAGCCGTCCGCCCGGCAGACCCGGCCCGCCGTCTGTGGGAGATCCTGTGGCCGGTGGAGGGCGGGCGGGTGTTGGCAAGCGCCCTGCACACGGCGGAGAATATGCTGGTGCCCGCCTGCCTTGCGGTCTATCTGATCAACGCGGGCGGGCGCACCGCCGCGCTGGAGCAGTACGGAGAACTGAAAGGCATGGCTCTGCCGCTGCTTACGTTCCCATTTGGCCTGCTGGGCAGTCTTTCGGTGCTGCTGATGCCGGAGATCACGCAGGCTCACATTCTGGGCCAGACCGAACGGCTCAAAACACTTCTGGACCGGATGCTGCGGCTCACCGGCTATTTTTCCGCGCTGGCAGGGGTGCTGTTCTGGGTGTGGGGACGGCCGCTGGCACAGCTTTTGTACCAAAGTGCGGATGCCGGGTTTTATCTGGAAACGCTGGCTCCTGCCATGCCGCTGATGTATCTGGAAAGCATGGTGGACGGTGCCATGAAAGGGGTAGGGGAGCAGAAGGCGGCCTTCCGCTACAGCGTGTGGGATTCCATCCTGCGCATTGGCGGGGTGGTGGCGCTGCTGCCGCGCTTTGGCATGAAGGGCTTTTTGGCAGTGATCCTGCTTTCCAGCCTGTACACCTGTGCGGCCAACACCGGGCATCTGCTGTTTTCCAGCGGCACGCAGCATGCATTCCGCCGCTGGCTGGGTGCACCGGCACTGGCAGCTGTGCTGGCCGCGGCGGCTGGCATGGCGCTGCGGAAGCTGCTTGCGGATGGGTTTGCGGCTCGGCTGCCTTTGCAGCTGGCCGCGTTGGGCATAGGCGGCTGCGCTACCACAGGAGTGTTCCTGCTGGCGGCATGGCCGCTGGGCCTTGAGAGGAAGCAGCCGCGCTCTGGGCTGCGCACCGGCCCGGCAGACCGAAAAATAGAGGGAGTTTGGCAGCGGATTCAAATTTTCTGGACATTCTGCAGTGTTCTGAGTATAATATAAAGATAGGGCTGTCCGGTGTACCGGATACTCTGTGAAACCGGAAGCTTTTCCGGCCAAAACTGCGGCTTTTGTGCCGTATGTAAAAGAGGACTTTTGTGAAAGATAAAAGAACACACCGCAGGTGCTTGCGCGCCGGGCGCTGCTTGTGCTGCTGGATGCAGCCATTGTTGCATTCAGCTTTTATTTTGCGCTTCTGCTGCGGGCAGACGGAGCAGTGGAAGCTGCCTGGTGGCCGCATAACCGTGAGCTTCTATACGAAAATCTGCCATGGATCGTGGCGGTGTACATTGCCAGCTTTCTGTTCAGCGGGCTGTACTCCGTACTGTGGAAGTATGCCGGTGAACGCGACCTGATGCGTCTGGCGGGAACGGTGGCTGTGCCTACCGTTGTCGTCTACTGTGTCAACCGTCTGTGCATCCACGGCGTGCTGTTCAACTCCGCCAACTGTATGGCGGCGGTGCTCATCTTCCTGCTTGTGGGCGGCAGCCGTCTGGCATGGCGGCTGTTCCTGAACCACCCGCTGGGCGAAAAGCTGCGCGGCGCTGCCAGCAAGGACCCCAACCGCCCGGTGATGATCGTAGGTGCAGGCGAAGCCGGTGCATGGGCCATCAACGTGTGCAAATCCAATAAGGAATATGGTCACGCGGTGGTGGCGGTGGACGATGATCCCACAAAACTCAACCAGACCATCCACGGGGTGCCGGTGAAGGGCACGCTGGAGGATATCCCGGACCTGTGCAATCGCTACGGCATCCACAGCATCATCATCGCCATTCCTACCCTGAAGGGCAGCAAGCTGAACCATGTCATCGATCTGTGCGTCAGCACCCATTGTGCGGTGCAGGTGCTCAGTGACCCGCAGCTGGTGGGCAGCGGTACACCGCAGCAGGGAGCCTTCCGCGAGTTGAACCCGGCGGATTTCCTTTCCCGTGAGGAAGTGACGCTGGATACCGATCAGATCTCCGGCTACCTCACCGGCAAGACCGTTCTGGTCACGGGCGGCGGCGGCTCCATCGGCAGCGAACTGTGCCGTCAGGTGATGCGCTTCAAGCCCGGCAAGCTGCTTATTTTTGATATCTACGAGAACTGCGCCTACGAGCTGCTCATGGAGCTGCAGCAGAAGTACGGCCGGGATATCCCGGTAACGGTGCTCATTGGCTCCATCCGCGATAAAAAGCGTCTGGATGAGGTTTTTGAAACCTATCATCCCACTGTGGTGTTCCATGCGGCAGCACACAAGCATGTGCCGCTGATGGAGGTCAGCCCTGCAGAAGCGGTCAAGAACAATGTTCTGGGCACCAAAAATCTGCTGGTGAGCGCCAGCGAACACGACGTGGAGCGGTTCGTGCAGCTTTCCACCGATAAGGCTGTGAACCCCACCAGTGTGATGGGCTGTACCAAGCGCATCTGCGAAATGCTCATCCAGACCTTTGCGGGCAACACGGATATGAAGTGTGTGGCTGTGCGTTTTGGCAATGTGCTGGGCAGCCACGGCAGCGTCATTCCGCTGTTTGAGGCTCAGATCAAAAAAGGCGGGCCTGTCACCCTGACGGATCCCAACATTGAGCGCTACTTTATGACCATTCCGGAAGCGGCCCAGCTGGTGCTGCAGGCTGGTGCGCTGGCCGAAAGCGGCAATATCTATGTGCTGGACATGGGCGAGCCGGTCAAGATCATGGATCTTGCCAAGCAGCTCATCCGCTTTTACGGCTATGAGCCGGGCGTGAATATGGAGATCAAGATCGTGGGTCTGCGCCCGGGCGAGAAGCTCTACGAAGAGCTGATGATGGACGAGGAGCAGGATAAGATGCGCCGCACCCAGCACAATAAAATTTTTGTGGCTTCGCCGCGCAGCATCGATCTGGCCGAGTTCTACGGGCAGCTGCAGGAGCTTGCCGCTGCGGCAGAGCACAACGACGAGGGTGTGGTGCAGCAGCTGGCAAAGATGATCCCGACCTTCACCCCCACCCGCCAGAATCTGAAGCTGTAAACTCCCCCAGTCTGCTGCGCAGACAGCCCCCTCAAAGAGGGAGCCTGTCCGTGCGGCAAAGCTTCCCTCTTTGAGAAAGACTTCCCCCGGCCGGGACAGATTCTCCCTGCGCCGGGGAAAAATGTCACCACAGGTAACAAAGAGAAAAACAGATGTCGCGCCAGCGACAAAAAGGGGAATGGGTGGCATCGCATCAGCGATGACGAAAGGAGTTTCTACTGATGTCACTGCGGCGATCGGCCGCGTGCATATAAAATGAGAGGGATGTTACTATGGAAAAGAAACCGTTTCTGACCGAGGCGATGGCACAGGAGATCATTCAGGATGTGCCCACGCCGTTCCATGTCTACGATGAGAAGGGCATCCGTGAAAATGCCCGCCGCATCAACAAGGCATTCAGCTGGAACAAAGGCTTCAAGGAGTATTTTGCCGTCAAGGCTCTGCCAAACCCTGTCATCCTGCAGATCCTCAAGGAGGAGGGCTGCGGCGTGGACTGCTCGTCCCTGACTGAGCTGATGCTCAGCGAGGTGTGCGGTTTCTCCGGCAGCGAAATCATGTTCTCCTCCAACCAGACTCCCGTGGAGGATATGAAGAAGGCCTACGAGCTGGGCTCCTACATCAATCTGGACGATGCCACCATGGTGGAATTTCTGGAGCGTGTCGCCGGTGTGCCGGAGAACATCTTCTGCCGCTATAACCCGGGCGGCACCTTCAGTCTGGGCGAGAGCGAAGAGGGCTTTCAGGTCATGGACAAGCCCGGCGATGCCAAGTACGGCATGACCGAGGAGCAGATGATCGAAAGCTACAAGAAGCTGGCCGCCAAGGGTGCCAAGAACTTCGGCATCCACGCTTTCCTTGCTTCCAATACCATTTCCGATGAGTATTACCCGGAGCTGGCAGGTATCCTGTTCCAGCTGGCTGTCCGGGTGCAGAAGGCCACCGGTGTGCACATCGGTTATATCAACCTGTCCGGCGGTGTGGGCATCCCGTACCGCCCGGAGCAGACCGAGAACGATATCATGGCCATCGGCGAGGGTGTGCGCCAGAAATTTGAGCAGATCCTGGTGCCTGCCGGGATGGGCGATGTGGCCATCTTTACTGAGATGGGCCGCTTTACCACCGGCCCCTACGGCGCACTGGTGGCAACTGCCATCCATGAAAAGCACATCTATAAGGAATACATCGGTCTGGATGCCTGCGCAGCCAACCTGATGCGCCCGGCCATGTACGGCGCTTACCACCACATCACCGTGCTGGGCAAGGAAAATGAGCCTTGCGACCATATGTACGATGTGGTGGGCGGTCTGTGTGAGAACAACGACAAGTTTGCCATTGACCGGATGCTGCCCAAGATCGACATTGGCGACATCGTTTATATCCACGACACCGGTGCACACGGCTCTGCCATGGGCTACAACTACAACGGCAAGCTGCGCAGCGCCGAAGTGCTGCTGTGCGAGGATGGCACCCACCGTCTGATCCGCCGTGCCGAGACTCCGCGCGATTACTTTGCAACGCTGGATTTCCTGCCCCTGATGAAGCCGCTGTTTGAAGATTAAGAGGTATCATAAATGTTTTTTGGCTTTCAGCTCACCCTTGGCCTGATGATGGTATTCTACGGCTATTCGGTCATGAAAAATCCCCGTGTCTGGGGAGATCAGGGCCGCCGTGCCGTCAAGGCGGAGCACTTTGAGGAATACTGCCGCCAGAACGGCCTGTTCTTTTCCTGAAGGCAGGCTGCGTGGTGGCGGTGATCGGTGCACTGGATGCACTCATCACGCTGGATGCCCTGCTGTACGCTCTGCTGTATCTCTTCGGTCTGGCCTTCGCGTTCTATCCGCTGGTCAAATGGTGCCGCGAAAATGAGGGCTTCAGCTGGCCATGGCCCCATGTCCAGAGCGAGAAAAAGCGCATCAAAGAGCTGCGCCGTGAACAGGAATCGCAGGAAAAGGCGGAGCAGGACTCCGACAAAAAGTAAAGAACAAAGAGAAAAACGGCTGCTGTACGGTAAAGTACAGCGGCCGCTTTTTTGTTTCCGCTTTATGCAGGGTGGTTTTCCTCGCTGTTCTTGCTCTTATCCAGCGCATCGAACTGCTTTATGATCTGCGGGTCCTTCAGCTTGACGACCTTGCCGGAGAGATAATGCAGGGTGTTTTCCTCGGGAATATCAAGGAAAGTGACCCGCACAGCGCACAGGGCCTGTGTTTTGGTGCCGGTGCGCTCGTTCATCTTGCGGTTGCCGTACTTGATGTCGCCCAGAACCGGACGGCCAAGATAGGCCAGATGTGCACGGATCTGGTGGGTGCGGCCGGTTACAAGGCCGATCTTGCACAGGGCGAACGGCCCGGCGGTGCGCAGCACGTCCACGTCCGTAATGATCTGCTTGCGGCGCTCGTCCTGCGACTGGTGTGCATGGATGCTTACCTTGTTGTTCTTCTCGTCGTGCTCCCACCATGCGGTGAACCGCCCGGACTGCGGGATACCCACCGTGATGGTGTAGTACTCCTTTTTGAGTAGGTCAGTGCGGATGATCTCGTTCGTGTCCCGCAGGGCGGTGTAGCTCTTGGCGGCGATCACAAGGCCCTCGGTGCCGCGGTCCAGCCGGTTGCAAATGCCGGGCTTGAACCGGTTCTCGCCGTGGGGGTCGTACTCGCCTTTTTCGGCCAGATACTGGGTAAAAGCGTCCACAAGGTTTGCATCGCCGGTGCGGTCACTGTGGCACAAAAGGTGGGTGGGTTTGTACAGCACAGCAATGTTTTCGTCCTCATAAATGATATTGACCTTGGGCTGATTCTGCTTTTTTTTCGGCGCGGCCTTCTGCACGGTTTTTGCGCCTTCCGGCGGGAAAAACTCGTCGTTGATGTACAGCTCGATCAGGTCGCCTGCCTGAATGCGGTACTCCGGCACGGCCTTTTTTCCGTTTACCTTCACGCGCTTATTGCGGAAGCTCTTGTACAAAAGGCTGGTGGGAAAATCGCGGGTCACGCTCTGCACAAAGCGGGAAAGACGAACGCCGTCGTCGTTGGCGGTTGCGGTATATTGTTTCATAAATGTTCCTCAATTTTCAAGAGATACCTTTATAGTAATACAGCCTTGGCTGCAAGTCAACGCGGAAACGCCCCGGATCAAAACTATTTTACCGCAAAGCCTTGAGTTCCGGGCGCAAAATGGGTACTATTATAAGGAATGAATCAGAAGGAGAGTACCGCAATGGCAGAACACAAACGGCATCAGGGACACCGCCAACGGATGCGCGAACGGGTGCAGAACTACGGTCTGGACAGTCTGGCCGAGCACGAAGCGCTGGAATATGTACTGTACCTCACCAACGCCCAGAAGGACACCAACGGCATCGCTCACGACCTGATCGACCGCTTTGGCGATTTTGCCGCTGTGCTGGAAGCCAGCGAGGAAGAGCTGTGCACTGTGGAGGGCGTAGGCCCGGCCACAGCCCGGATGCTGCATCTGCTGCCGGAGATCAGCCGCTACTATGGCCGCAGCCGTACCAGCACCACCCGCTGCATCAGAACTACGGAGCAGATGGGCAGCTATCTGATGGCGAAGTTTGCGTGGTCGGATTACGAGCGTGCAATGCTGGTCAGTCTGGACAGCCGTAAGCGGGTGCGCGCGGCGGTCTGGCTGCGGGAAGGCACCACCGACCGGGTAAGTCTGGACATCAAGGATGTGGTGTCTGCGGCCATCAAGGGCGGCACCGACACGGTGGTGCTCAGCCACAACCACCCAACGGTGCGGCCTTGCCCTCCATGGAGGATCTGGAGGCCACTGGCAATATTGCCCGGGCATTGGGCCTTGTGAACATCCATCTGCTGGATCACTTCATCCTGACCGATACGGAGTATTTCTCCATGCGGGACGCAAACCGCCTGCCGATCTATGACTTTAAAACAGGTACGCTTTTCTGGCCTTGATCCGTGAAACAACAAAAAAGTGTTTACATTATAAAACTGGTGTGCTATAATCAAACCGTAAAATACAACTGATTGTGGTTCTTTGCGCGAGGGCCGGAGAGGAGAGGGAAGATGGCAGACGAAAATTTGAACTGGTATCCTCTTACCAGCCCACCGGCGACCAGCCGCAGGCCATTGAAACACTGGTGAAAGGCGTGGAGCGGGCGACCGCTGCCAGACCCTGCTGGGTGTTACCGGCAGCGGAAAGACCTTTACCATGGCAAATGTTATTGCAAAATGCAACCGGCCCACGCTGGTTCTGGCCCACAACAAAACGCTGGCGGCCCAGCTGTGCACCGAGTTCCGGTCGTTTTTCCCCAACAACGCGGTGGAGTATTTCGTCTCCTACTACGATTACTACCAGCCGGAAGCCTATATCCCCAGCACGGATACCTATATTGAAAAGGACAGCGCCATCAACGACGAGATCGACCGCCTGCGCCATTCGGCCACGGCGGCGCTTTCGGAGCGGCGGGATGTGATCATTGTAGCATCGGTTTCCTGCATCTACTCGCTGGGCGACCCCATCGACTACCGCAGCATGGTCATCAGCCTGCGCCCCGGCATGCAGATGGAGCGCGATGCGCTGTGCCAGAAGCTGGTCACTCTGCAATATGAACGCAATGATGTGAATTTTGTGCGCAACAAGTTCCGTGTGCACGGCGATATCGTGGACATCTACCTTGCCTATATGAGCGAGCTTGCCATCCGTGTGGAATTTTTTGGGGACGAGATCGACCGCATCACGGAGTTCAACCCTCTCACCGGGGCCAAACAGAATGTAGTCAAGCATGTAGCCATCTTCCCGGCCAGCCACTATATCGTCAGCGCCGAGAAGAAGGCCGCAGCACTGGAAAAGATCCGCGCCGAGTGCGACGCACAGGTGAAGCAGTTCACCGCCGAGGGCAAGCTGATCGAGGCGCAGCGCATTGCCCAGCGCACCAATTACGACATTGAGATGCTTAACGAGGTGGGCATGTGCAAAGGCATCGAGAACTATTCGGCGGTGCTTTCGGGCCGTGCGCCGGGCAGTATGCCCACCACTCTGCTGGATTATTTCCCGGATGATTTTCTGCTGTTTGTGGACGAGAGCCATGTTACCCTGCCGCAGGTGCGCGCCATGTACGGCGGCGACTATGCCCGCAAAAAAACGCTGGTGGAGTACGGCTTCCGCCTGCCGTCCGCTTTCGATAACCGCCCGCTCAAGTTCGAGGAAGTGGAGTCAAGCTGAACCAGATGATCTTCGTTTCGGCTACGCCCGGCGACTACGAGCGGCAGAACAGCACGCAGGTGGCGCAGCAGGTCATCCGGCCCACCGGCCTTTTGGACCCGCTCATTTCGGTGCGCCCGGTGGAAGGGCAGGTGGTAGATCTGTTGGGCGAGATCAATACCCGTATCCAGCGGCACGAGCGCGTTCTCGTGACCACGCTGACCAAGAAAATGGCCGAAGACCTGACCGACTACCTTACCGAACAGGGCATCAAAGTCAAGTATATGCACCACGAGGTGGACACCTTTGAGCGCATGGAGATCATCAAGGACCTGCGCCTTGGCTCCATTGATGTTGTGGTGGGCATCAACCTGCTGCGCGAGGGTCTTGACCTGCCCGAGGTGAGCCTTGTGGCCATTCTGGATGCCGACAAAGAGGGCTTTCTGCGCAGCGAGACCAGCCTGATCCAGACTATTGGCCGCGCGGCCCGCAATGCCGAGGGCCTTGTCATCATGTACGCGGATGTCGTCACCGACAGCATGGACCGCGCCATCACCGAGACCGAGCGCCGCCGCGCCATCCAGATGGCCTACAATAAAGAACATGGCATCGTGCCAAAAACCATCGTCAAGGCCATTGCAGACAGCATTGAGATCAGCGATAAAGCGGAGAACGCTAAGCTGAACACCCGCCGCATGGGCAGGATGGAGCGGGAGGCCGCCATCGAGCGCCTGACCCGTGAGATGAAGGAAGCGGCGAAGCTGCTGGAGTTTGAACACGCGGCCTTCCTGCGTGACCAGATCGACCGACTGCGCCGGGGCGAGAACCCGACGGTGGACTCTGCGGCAGAAACGGAGCGCAAACAGAATCATTCACAGACACAACGAAAGGGAGAAAATACCTTGGCAAACGATAAAATCGTCATCAAAGGTGCCCGCGAGCACAACCTGAAAAATGTTAACCTGACCCTCCCGAGGGAAAAGCTGATCGTCATGACCGGCCTTTCCGGTTCGGGCAAGTCGAGCCTTGCGTTCGACACCATCTATGCCGACGGCCAGCGCCGCTATGTGGAAAGCCTTTCCAGCTACGCACGCATGTTTTTGGGCCGCATGGACAAGCCCGATGTGGACGAGATTACCGGCCTGTCACCGGCAATTTCCATCGACCAGAAAACCACCAGCCACAACCCGCGTTCCACCGTGGGCACCGTGACGGAGATCTACGATTATCTGCGACTTCTGTACGCCCGCGTGGGCGTGCCCCACTGCCCGGTGTGCGGGCGGGTGATCAGCCAGCAGACCGTGGACGAAATGGTGGACGCGGTGCTCAAACTGGACGAAGGTACGAAGTTTCAGGTGCTGGCTCCTGTGGTGCGCCAGCGCAAAGGCACCCAGCAGAAAGAGCTGGATGCTGCCCGCCGCGGTGGCTATGCTCGTGTGAAGATCGACGGCAACCTGTATGATCTTGACGAAGAGATCAAGCTGGAAAAGAACATCAAGCATACGGTGGAGATCGTGGTGGACCGCCTTGCCATGCGCAAGGGCATCCGGGGCCGTCTGGCAGATTCGCTGGAAACCGCGCTGGCGCTTACCGGCGGCATCGCCGAAGTGGACGTGATCGGCGGCGATTGTATGACCTTCAGCCAGAACTTTGCCTGCCCGGAGCACGGCATTTCCATCAGCGACCTGTCACCCCGGCTCTTCTCCTTCAATAACCCGCTGGGAGCCTGCGAAAAGTGTACCGGCCTTGGCACTTTTATGCGGGTGGACGAGGAACGCATCCTGCCCAACCGGAACCTTTCCATCCGTGAGGGTGCCATCAAGGCCAGCGGCTGGTACTATGCCGAGGGGTCTGTATCCGAAATGTATTATCTTGGCCTTGGCAAAAAGTACGGCTTTACGCTGGATACGCCCATCAAAGAGATGAGCACCGAAGCTGTCAATGCGTTGCTGTACGGAACCAATGGCGAAAAAATTGAGATGCACCGCACGAATGAGTTCGGAAGCGGTGTGTACTATAATACCTTTGAGGGCATCGTGGAGAACCTTGAGCGCCGCTTCCGCGAGACCAACAGCGAGTGGATGAAGGAAGAAATCGGCAGCTTCATGTCCGGCGTGGAGTGCCCGGACTGCCACGGCAAGCGCCTGAAACCCGTGGTGCTGGCTGTGACCATCGGGGATAAGAACATCAGCGATTTCTGCGAAATGTCCATCCGGGACGAGCTGAAATTCATTGCCGAGAACGAACCGAACCTGACCGAAAAACAGAAGCAGATCGGCGGCCAGATCATGAAGGAAATCCGGAACCGCCTGCAGTTTTTGCAGAGCGTGGGTCTGGATTATCTCACGCTGGCCCGCTCAGCAGGCACTCTTTCCGGCGGCGAGAGCCAGCGCATCCGCCTGACCACTCAAATCGGCAGTGCGCTTTCCGGCGTGCTCTATGTGCTGGACGAGCCGTCCATCGGCTTGCATCAGCGCGATAACGACAAGCTCATTGCCACCCTGAAAAATCTCCGCGACCTCGGCAACACAGTCATTGTGGTGGAGCACGATGAAGATACCATGCGCAGCGCGGATTATATCGTGGATGTAGGCCCGGGCGCAGGCGTGCATGGCGGTGAGATCGTAGCCGCTGGCAGCGTGAAGGACATCTGCAAGGCAAAGCGCAGTATCACCGGCGATTATCTCTCCGGCCGCAAACGCATTGCCGTACCGCAGACCCGCCGCACCGGCAACGGCAATTACCTTACTGTACGGGGTGCACGGGAAAATAACCTGCGCAATATCGACGTGAAATTCCCGCTGGGAGAGTTTATTTGCGTTACCGGCATTTCCGGCTCCGGCAAGTCCAGCCTCATCAACGAAATTCTGTATGAGACGCTTGCCTGCGAGCTGAACGGCGCGCGTTCCCGCGCAGGCAAATGCGATGGGGTAGAAGGGCTGGAATTTGTGGATAAGGTCATCGGTATCGACCAGCAGCCCATTGGCCGTACGCCGCGCTCCAATCCGGCCACTTATACCGGTGTGTTCAATGATATCCGCACGGTATTCTCCCAGACACAGGATGCCAAAATGCGCGGTTACGGCCCGGGGCGTTTCAGCTTTAATGTCAAGGGCGGCCGCTGCGAAGCCTGTGAGGGCAACGGTATTCTGCAGATCGAGATGCACTTCCTGCCGGATGTGTACGTGCCCTGCGAGGTATGCAAGGGTGCGCGTTACAACCGCGAAACGCTGGAAGTGAAGTATAAGGAAAAGACCATCTCCGATGTGCTGAACATGACCGTGGAGGAAGCAGTGGTGTTCTTTTCCAACCAGCCCAAGATCGCCCGCAAGCTGCAGACCCTGCTGGACGTGGGTCTTGGTTATGTAACACTGGGCCAGAGCGCCACCACCCTTTCCGGCGGCGAAGCACAGCGCGTGAAGCTGGCAAACGAGCTGGCCCGCCGCAGCACTGGCAAGACCGTGTATATTCTGGACGAGCCTACTACCGGCCTGCATATTGCAGATGTGCACCGCCTGATCGAGGTGCTGCAGAAGCTGGTAGATGCGGGCAACACGGTTATTGTCATCGAGCACAATCTGGATCTTATCAAGTGCGCCGACCATATCATTGACCTTGGCCCTGAAGGCGGCAGCGCAGGCGGCGAGATCGTGGCCGAAGGCACGCCCGAACAGGTGGCAGAGGTGCCAGGCAGCTTTACCGGTCAATATCTGAAACCGCTTTTGGAAAAAGACAAGCTCCTGCAAGCGAAAGAACAAAAATGAATAAAGCGCGTACTTTCGCAAAAATCAGACTTTTTACGAAAAAAGCAAAGAAAATTGTAAAAATCTGTTGACAAAACTGCTGTATCTGAGTATAATATCTCATGTCGCCACGCTTCGGTAGGGAAGCGGCGGTCGATATCCGGGTGTAGCGCAGTTTTGGTAGCGCGCTTGAATGGGGTTCAAGAGGCCGTGAGTTCGATTCTCGCCACTCGGACCAAACAAAAATAATCCGAACTTGTTTCCAATAGGGGATGGGTTCGGATTATTTGTTTTCTTCGGAAAATTAGCGTTTGCGAAGCAATGAAAGCCCCAGAGGGGCTTTTAAGCGACAGAACGGTCTGCGTTAGCAGATGGAGGGGCCTTGCCCCGACAAGTTCCATGCAGGTGTCCGTGGAAGATGAAATCCGAAATCATAGATTGACCGACATAAGCTACGACATGATTTCAGGAGGAAACGAACATGAAGTACGATGCAAGTGCTTGTCATTTCAACATGGACACCGTGTGCGTGGAACTGCTGCTCCGGGATGGAAGAAAAATTTCCATCGACTGCACCGGGGTCGAGGATGCGTTGAATGTGACCATGGCGCAGAGGTCGGAGTTGGATTATCTCATCTGCAATGATCCACTGGGTTATGCGGATTTGATTCTGAATGGTGATCCGGAGGAATATTTGAAAAACGTAACCGGGAGCCATGGGTTAGAAGATTAAGAAAAATGCCGTTCCAAAAGCAACTGGAACGGCATTTCTTATTTTCGCCATTCGGAATCTTCTGTACCCGAAGCTCCTGCCGGATGGCACGAAACTGCTCCGGCACATCCGCATCGGCCATCGCACCGGGGACATCCACTGTCCCAGCGGCTTTGGCGGCTTCATAGAACCAGCATTTATACTCCACGGTCTCCAGCGTATGCTGTAACTGCTGGATCTGCTGGGTGAGTACCTCCCGCTGATGCCGGAACATTTCCAGCCGGGTGTCAATGGTGTCGTCTCCCTGCATGGAAAGCTCAATATACTGCCGGATATCCTTGATGGACATTCCGGCTTTTTTCATGCAGCGGATGACCTGCAGCCACTCGAAGTCGTTTTCCCGGAACATCCGAATGCCGCCGGAGGAACGCTCCACAAAGGGAAGTAACCCTTCTTTGTCGTAGTAGCGCAGGGTGGAGGCAGGTACGCCCAGCTTTTGTGCCATTTCGCCTACGGTATAGATCATCTGAAACCTCCGTTTTTTCAAAAAGCCCTTGACTTAAAGTGCGCTTTAAGTTGTATGATAAAATCAAACTTTATCAACATCATAATGCGGATGCACTCCGCTGTCAAGGAGGTTCCTATGAGCAAGAAGGTATTGATTTTGTCTGGCAGTCCCCGGAAGGGCGGTAACTCTGATATTCTATGCGATGAATTTCTGCGTGGAGCACAGGATGCCGGGCACAAAGCAGAAAAGATCCGGGTCGCTGAGAAAAAGGTGGCTCCCTGTTCCGGCTGCTACTACTGCAGCACCCACGGTGGAGCCTGCGTCCACAAGGATGATATGGCAGACATCCTGCAAAAGATGATCGATGCCGATGTCATTGTGCTGGCAAGCCCGGTATACTTCTACTCCATCAGTGCCCAGTTGAAGGCAGTGATCGACCGTACCGTGGCACGGTGGCTTGAGGTCAAAGACAAGGAATTTTACTATATCACCACTATGGCAGACGAGGAAAAATCCTCTGCAGATACTACGCTGGCCTGCTTCCGGGGCTATGCAGACTGCGTGGAAGGTGCCGCGGAAAAGGGAGTCCTTGTAGCAGGTGGCGTTTACGAGCCGGGTGCAGTGTGCGGTACGCCTGCCATGGCACAGGCTTACGAGATGGGGAGGAACGTATAATGGCAGTAAAACAGACGGCAGGGCGGGATGCTCTGGGCGAATTTGCGCCAAAATTTGCGGAACTTAACGATGAGGTACTATTCGGGCAGGTGTGGAGCCGAGAGGATAAACTCTCCCTCCGGGACCGCAGCCTTGTGACGGTGGTGGCACTGATGGCGCAGGGACTGACGGACTCCTCGTTTCGGTATCACCTGACGGCAGCGAAAAACAACGGTATTACCCGGACTGAGATTGCAGAGATCCTGACCCATGCGGCGTTTTATGTAGGTTGGCCCAAGGCGTGGGCGGCTTTCCGCATGGCAAAGGAAGTCTGGGCAGAGGACGCTGCAGAGGATGCTAAGGCAAAGCACCAGAGTGAAATGGTGTTCCCCATCGGTGCATCCAACGACGGTTTTGCACAATATTTCAGCGGAAAAAGCTATCTGGCACCCTTGTCCACCGCACAGGTTGGCATTTACAACGTCACCTTTGAGCCGGGCTGCCGGAACAACTGGCACATCCATCATGCCGCAAAGGGTGGCGGGCAGATCCTTGTCTGCGTGGCAGGCCGGGGCTACTATCAGGAATGGGGCAAAGCGCCGCAGGAGCTGCATCCGGGCAATGTGTTGAACATTCCCCGGAGGTCAAGCACTGGCACGGTGCTGCACCCGATTGCTGGTTTTCTCATCTGGCAGTGGAAGTGCCCGGCGAAGGCACCTCTAACGAGTGGTGCGAGCCGGTGCAGGAAGAAAACTATAAGGAGTTACGGTGATGCGTTTTGACGTACACCCAACCATGATGAAACAAAAACAGGGTGCGTCCACCCGGACGCACCCTGCCAAAAGCCACAGACGATAGCGATATGTACAACAGGGAGTTCCCCAGCGCAGAGTTCCCATAAAACAGTATTTGCAAAAGTTCCCGCAATGGGGCAGATTTGGCGTGACTTCGGTCACGCCTTTTCTTTTGCTTCCAGTTCATCCAGAGGGATATACCCCAGCCCATCGTACTTGATATGGATGTGCTGCACCCGCTTTCCGCTGGACTTATCCGGGGCATCCACATAGATGGCCGACACCAGTTCACGGAGAGCATAAGGGGTGAGTTCTTCAATATGAACGTACTTGTGCGCTTTCTGGACGAACTTCTCAATATTCTCGATCTGCTGTTCCTGTACTTCGATTTCCTGCTGGATGGAGAGGACTTCCTCTTCCAGCTGCTTCTGTTCGGCATCGTAGCTCTGGCTCATCATGTCAAAGCGTTCATCGCTCAGCTTTCCGCTGGCGTTATCCTCGTAGATTTTCATGAACAGCCGTTTGAGGTCTGCGATCCGCTTCTCATTCCGGGCAAGCTGCTTCTTCAGGACGGTCAGCTTTTCGGTGCTTTCCACCCGAAGCTGCTCCTCCATGACCTTGCGGAAGTAGTCTTCATGACGGAGAATGTAGTCCGTCACCCGCTGAACATGACTCAGTACACGTCCTTCCAGAACCTTTACCCGGATGAAGTGTCCCTTGCACTTGCTCCCGTTCTTCTTGTGCAGAGAGCAATCAAAGAAGTCTTGACTGAAGTCCCTGTTGTTGGACGAACCATATTGCATCTTAGAACCGCAGTCAGCGCAGTAGACCATACCGGAGAAAATGCTGCTCTTGCCTGTCCGGGTCATGCGGTGACGCTGGTTACGAATCTCCTGAACCTTTTCAAACACATCATCGTCAATAATGCGCTCATGTGTATCTAGGAAGATAGCCTGATTTTCCACAGGATTCAGATGTCTCTTTTTATCCCAGATAGAGTTAGTATAGGTCTTGAAGTTGACTGTGCAGCCAGTGTACTCCCGGCGTTCCAGAATCAAACTTACTGCTCTTTTATCCCAGCGATAAGGGTCTTCCGGGGCAGGTGCGTTTGTACTCCGGCCATGGCTCAACTTGTAGGCGGTAGGAGTCAGAACTTTATCTGCCCACAGTTGGTTCGCAATTTGGGTCGGCCCACGTCCCTCCATGCACATGGAGAAGATGCGCTTCACAATCGCAGCCGCTTCCGGGTCAACAAGCCAATGCTTCGGGTTCTCCGGGTCTTTCACATAGCCGTAGGGGACATTGACCGTCAGCGGTACTCCACGCTCTCCCTTGGCCTTCTGGACAGCCCGAATCTTGCGGCTGGTATCGCGGGCGTAAAACTCGTTGAACCAGTTCTTAATGCCCGCAAAATCGTTGTTTACGCTGTTCGGGTCAATGGTGTCGTAATTGTCGTTAATGGCAATGTAGCGAACGCCATACTGGGGAAAGGTGAAGTTTGTGTACAGACCCGTCAAGGCAGAGTTGCGTCCCAGTCGGGACAAATCCTTCGTGATAACGATTCCTACACGCCCTGCTTCGATCTCGACCAGCATACTCTGAAAGCCGGGGCGGTCATAGTTCGTGCCAGAATAGCCATCATCAACAAAGAACACCGGGTTCGAGAAGTGGTTCTTTTAGCGTAGTCCAAAAGGATATCCTTCTGGTTCTCGATAGAAAGGCTTTCGCCGAGTCGCTCGTCCTCCTGCGACAGTCGGCAGTAAAGAGCGGTGATTTTATTCGTTGCTCCAGACATTGTTGTGTCCTCCTTATTCTGTGGAGCAACTGTCAGTACAGGATTGGTTACCGGGTCAAGTATAGCAGAATTGGGCGCAGTTGTCATTCGTCTGCACCCTCATCTTCAAATTTTTGCTGGGCGTTCTTGGCAACAATGCGCTCCAGCTTCTTCAAAAAGGACTCCTTGCCCTCATAGCTGCCGGTCACGGTATAGGTGGTGTGACCAACTTTCTCCGTGGTAGTCAGTTCTGGAATCCAGAAGGCGGACAGGTTCTTGACATGGAGATTGCCGTTCTCATCTACATAGGAGCCGTGCTTCTTCTGCTCTTCGGTCAAGGGCTGCCGCTTGAAATAGATTTCATTTTCGGAGATGCTCACGGTTTCGCTGGCCTGCTCCTTCGGGGTATCGTCATACAGCTGGGCGAAAAATGCCAGTGCATCTTCGGGTGAGTCTTCCTCCATGAGCTGCTCGAAAATCCGCTGTTCCTCTGCCGAGAGGTTATTCCATGCGGCTTCCAACTCCTGCTCGTTGGCTGCGTTGACGAAGGCTTCGATCTCTTTTTTCATGGTGCATCCTCCTTTGGCTGCGAAAAGCGGATTTTCAAAAAGTATGGGTTTTCGTGAGAGCAAGAATCGTCCCGTGGCCACAAATTTTCAATACTCGAAAATTTCCTGTCCCCTTTGGGACTGTTTCTTGTTGGGGCGTGCCTGCCCCAAACCCTGCTAGGTGATTTCATTCTTGGTGGTTGCTATATTGCTTATATGCCTTTTCAAATCCTGATTTGTTATATATGATAAATTTATAACATTCTCCATCTTTCATGGAAATTGCTGCAACAGGAACGACCATCTGACTCCATGAAAGCTCCCTTATCTCGTTCATGGGCAATACAAGGTTGCGATACAGTGGACTGACTGTGAGCTTTTGAGTTGAATATGTAATGCTCTGTTCATCAATGTACAAACCACCGCCAATGATTCCATTACGGCATAAGCTACACACAAAAGTTTTTCCCATAATATTACCGCCTCCTATTAGTTGATGGTTGGTTAAGTTGAGTATATCATATTGATTTCCAGAAGAACACCCCTATATAGGAGATTTTAGCCGTTTTACTGCGTACGTGCGTACGAGAGATTGGTACGCACGTACGCAGCGATTTGCCCGAAGCGCACCCTATATAGCCGTTTCCCCCTCGGAGAGCCCACTACACTTTGCAGACCGCAGGGATGAAAGTGTCATAGTGGGTTATTACACTTCCGCAGAAGTGCCTTCTCCTCGCCGCAGACAGCCGGGTGTGCCTTTTGTGAGAGCTTTCTGTGCGGCGAATCTACATCGCCCACAGGCGATGTAAGCAGGGATTCCAAAGGGGCGCAGCACCCTTGGCACACGACTTTGGTACAAAGTCTAGTGTGTTACACCTTTCCAGAGATGTACACGTTCCTGAAATGCAAAAAGCCCCATACCCAACACCTTGACGGTGCGGACATGGGACTTGATGATTCCTCGGCCTAGCCGGGTACTCGTAACCAATCCTGACAGGCAGTTGCCGTGTCATTTCTCGAAAACTGTTTTACGAATACCCAGCAAGCGGGAACTTCCTGTTTTTCGTTGTTTGCATGATGAGCCTGTTCTGCCTGCCATAGGTAAGCTCGCGTTTGCGCAGCAACAAAACCCCCAGTGGGGCTTTTAAGCGACCGAACGGTCTTGCGTTAGCAAGATGGAGGGGCCTCCGCCCCGACAAGTGACCGCTGGCCTTCCGCGCTGTTCCAGCAGACAAGGATGGCCGGGTAGAATGCCCGCGCCAGACGGTCAATGACTTCATCGGGATAAGGGGAAGTGTTTGTGGACTTTTTCTTTTTGTTCAAACGCACGCTCCTTTGATCCTCCCACCGCAGCAAAGTCGGGCGAGAAAATCAAAGTTCCAATTTTTATCAGGCGCAAGGGCGCGGAAGTTTTCCGCCATGCACTTGCGGCTGGTGGCTCATTGATGGCTTAAAGCAAAAGCTCTAGGCTTAACCCTCTTCTTTGCGGATCTTTCTGATCCGCTCTCCAACAAGGGATGCTAGTTCGGCTGGTTCAGATTCAGGCTGATCTTTCGCTTTTTTCACAGAGAACACCTCATTTGCGGGCAATCATCAGATGCCACGGAACGTAAAGGTGAACTCCACAGGCTTGGTTACATCAGGAATATATTCCGGGTGGACATTGGCACCCCAGCTGTCATCGCCGCCAACGCCCATCTGCTCGCCCATAGCACGGATGACCGTGTAATGGACCGGGGGCAGCTCGTAGGGATGCTTGGCACTCTCCATTTCATGGGGGGTGTAGGGCAGCGCAGAGAAGAACATGGGTTTTGCGGCATCTGCGGTAAACAGCAGCCCGCGACCCTTGCGGTCCACTACCTTTGCCCAGCGCACAGCGGTCTTTGCACCGCACTCCTGCGGCACAAGGTACTGCGCCATGTTGTCTGCGACCTTGTTCTGGTAAATGCCCAGCTTTGCACCATGCTGACGATCCCAGTAGGTCTCCGCAGGGCCGTTTCCGTACCACTCCACCGTGTCGTAGTCAGCGTCGATCTTGAACAGTACGCCGAACTCCGGCATTGCTGCAAGTCCTTCCACCGGGTCATAGTGCAGGGTGGTCTGGATGCGGCCATCACCGAACACACGGTACTGCAGGCTGCACTCTGCTGCGGGGCTGGTCTGGAGGTTATAGAGATAGGTCACGACCACGCTGTCGGTTTCCACCTCGCAGGTGGGGTTCTGGAGGATGGTGCCGCCGTGAACAGACGGGATCTCCTTGCCGATGCCCTTGACGGTAGCGTACAGGCTTGCCAGCTTCCACTGACCGCGAACGCCGCCCATGTTGTTGCCGCAGTCGTTGTCGGTCGGTTGGGACGGGGAATCTCCTGAATCATCTCCTTGCCGGCATAGCGGTAGGAAGTCAGACCGCCGTTCAGATCGGAGAACAAAACATCGAAATTCTCACCACGGACACCGATGTTGTGTGTACCGTGCGTAACGGTAAACGGCGTGACCTTCTTGCTGGGAATGGAACGAACCACAGCGATCACACCCTGTCCAAAGGCGACTTCATGACCTTTCTTTGCCCAGCTGGTGTCCTCCTTCAAACGGAAGCTGATGGTCACTGCATATTCACCGGGGAGCGCAGGGACCATAAACGGCAGCGGGAAGCTGGAACGCTCTTCGGGAGCAACATCAATATTGGTCAGTTCCTGCTGCTGATACAGCTTTCCATCACGATGCAGCAGTGCAACGCAGTCGAAAGCATCCGTAGAGGTGAACAGGTTCTTATTCCAGACTTCGAAGCCAGAGTTGTCGATGGAAATGGCGATGTTCTGATAGCAGAACTTGACCTCCTGCATCTTGGGAGAAGGAGCACGATCACCACCGTAGGCAATGCCGTTTCCGCTGAAATTATAGTCGGTAGGACGCTCACCGAAGTCGCCGCCGTAGGCTTGGAACCACTTGCCGTAGCGGTCTTTTTTCCAGATGGACTGGTCGATGTAATCCCAGATGAAGCCGCCCTGATAGCCGCAGTCCTTCTGGTCGGCAAGTTCCGTGTACTTGTGCAAAGCACCGTTGGAGTTGCCCATAGCGTGAGAATATTCGCACTCGATATAAGGCCGCTTATCGCCCTGTGCCAGATACTCTTTAATGTCCTTGACCGTGCTGTACATATGGCTCTCGATATCGGTGGTTTCGAGGAAGCGGGGATCGTTGACCACACCTTCGTAATGCACCAGACGGGTGTCATCAAAGCGGCGGACCATCTCGGCCATCTGGAGCAGGGTCTCGCCGCCAAACGATTCGTTGCCCAGAGACCAGATCAGAACAGCAGGATGGTTTTTGTCACGCTGATAAGTGGAATTCATGCGGTCAAACAAGACAGCTTTCCACTCCGGCTTATCATTGGGCAAAACGCCCTCGATGCCGCGAATGCCAGCCTGATGGATGTCCCATGTGCCATGGGATTCCAGATTGTTCTCTGCGATCATATACAGACCATACTCGTCGCACAGGTCGTACAGCGCATCCTGATTCTGGTAATGGCTGGTACGGATGGCATTGATGTTGTTCTGCTTCATGGTGATGATATCCCGAAGCAGTTCCTCATGGGTGTGTACGCCCACAGCACGACCCGTAATGTAGCTGAACTCATGACGGTTGGCACCCTTGAACACGATGCGCTTGCCGTTGAGCAGCATCCGATTGTTCTTCAACTCGAACTTGCGGAAACCGACTTTCTGCCCAGTCACCTCTACCAGATGGCCTGCATCGTCCAGCAGCTCGATTTTCAGTTCATACAGAGCCGGGTCCTCTGCACTCCACAGGTGGGGGTTCTCCACCGCATGGCTGAACAGAGCAGAGCCGCCGTTCAGTGCGATTTTTTCGGAGAACACTTCCAGTTCACTGCGGCGCAGGGTCAGACGGGCCGCGCCCTTACCCTCCACCTGCAATGCAACTTCCAGCGTGGAATGCGTAAAATCATCCCCGGCAAACAGCGTTTTGACGGATACATCTTCCAGATGCACGGTGGGGATGGCGTATAGCCACACGCTGCGGAAGATGCCGGAGAAGCGGAAGAAGTCCTGATCTTCGCACCAGCTGGAGGAAGTCCACTTGAACACCTGCACAGCAAGTTTGTTCACGCCCGGCTGGAGATAAGGAGTCAGATCGAATGCGTGTGCGGAGAAGCTGTCCTCGGTGTAACCCACATAAGACCCGTTCAGCCAAAGAGCCATGCCGCTTTCCACACCGTCGAACTCGATGTGGACGGGTTTGCCCTGCATGGATTCCGGCAGCTCGAAGTATTTTACATAGCTTGCCACCGGATTGAACCACTGCGGGATCTCACCCGGCTGTACTTCTTCACGGCCATCCCACGGATACTGAATATTCGCGTACTGGGGAATGTCGTAGCCCTCCATCTGGATGTGTGCCGGAACATGAATGTCATCCCAACCGCTGCAATCGTAATCCGTCTTTTCAAAGCCGGGGATGGCACTGGTGTAGTTCTTTGCGTAGGCGAATTTCCAGATACCGTCCAGCTTCATCGCCAAAGAAGAGGAGCCTGTCCGATATTCTTCGCGGGAAGCGTAAGTACGGAAACTTGCATGAGCATTCAGCACGTTTTCCTTGAAAAAGGTGGGGTCTTTTACTTTTGCAAAATCAAATGCAGCCATAGTATTTCCTCATTTACCTTTTATAATTTTATAATATTTCTCCAGCCTCCCCGGAGGAATCGCTGGATTCCTCCGGGGAACAGCAGATGAAGGAGAAATGATAATGACTTGTTATCAGACTGCTTCACGCAGTTTTTCATTTGCTTCTTCAACTTTCAGATGAGACAGAATGAAGGTGATGATTGCATCCAGAGCAAACGGGATCACCAGATACATGATCTTCAGCATATTGATGCAGGAATCCGGCTGAACGGTCAGAGCACTGTCAAAATGGCTTGCAGCCAGCAGCCAGCCGGTGATAGCGGTGCCAAGGCCGCCGCCAAGTTTTACCCAGAGAAGTGCAGGAGTACATCGTGCCGTCCACGCTTGTGCTTCGTCAGCCAAGTGATCTGCGATCACAGCGTTCATATCGCCCTGCCAAGGACCCTGACCAAGAGCTGCGATTGCAGTAAAGAGCAGCATCAAGGTCACATTGCCGCTACCCATGTAACCAGCTACAGCAACCAGTGCACGAGAAATTGTTGCCAGAGTATAGCTCATTACATTCAGCTTATACATTCCATTCCACTTTGCAACCAAGGTCGGGGTGAACACCAGTGCGATGATCAGAGGAATGTTGATTGCCCAAGAGAATACACCGAACAGATTCTGGTTGCCAAGGATGTAGGTTGCATAATAGGTGCCCATGCTGATCATGGCACCGTAGATCTGCTGCAAAATGTAGGTGACGCAAATCATCATATAATATTTGTTACCATCAAGCAGCTTTGCAGCCTGAACCAGATTGTACTTTTCGTCCTGATCGATTTCCTTTTTGTCGGTGGTATCCACCAATTCGCCTTCCGGCAGTTCCTTCACGGAGAGAACGGAGAGGGTGTTGACAAGCAGACCGATGATGGCGTAGATGATTGCAACAGTGCGCCAACCGGCAGCACCACCGCCCAATGCCGTAACAGCACCCAGCGTGATGGACTGGATGAGCAGGCTGGTGGCAAAGGCGAACATGAAACGCCAAGAACCCATCTCGACCTGTTCGGCACTGTTTTTCGTGACGAGAGCAGTCAGTGCAGAGTAAGCAATGTTGTTGGCAGTGTAGAATACAGCGTTCAGCAGAGTATATGCGATCAGGAACCATGCGTACTGTGCAAACTGTCCCAGATTGGTCGGGATGGCGAAAATTGCCACCAGCGTAATGGCACAGCCAATGTAGCCGTACAGCATCAAGGACGGGCTTTGCCCATCTTAGAATGCGTTTTGTCAATCAAAGAACCAAAGAAAATGTCCGTCACACCGTCCAGCAGTTTGGAAACTGCAATCAGAGTGCCGACAATACCGGGGTTCAGGCCAACGGTGTTGGTCAGATAGATCATGACGAAGGAGGACAGGAATGCATACACCACGTTGCCTGCAATATCGCCTGAACCATAGCCGACTTTATTATACCACTTTAGATAACGTTTCTCAGTCATTGTGCTTTCTCCCATCTTGCTTGTTTTGTGTGGGCGCGACCAATCTGCTGCGCACTTCAGACTGGAATTCTCATTACGCAAGTTGCCCAAATCTCTTGCGTTCCGTCTGAAAATATTATAGAATCTAATGGAACGAAAAGATATAGACAAGATGGAACAAAATATGCACAAAATCAAAGTGTTTGTAATTTTTTGATAGAACATTTTCCAAATCACTGTAAAATCTCTGAAGATGAGGAGGACGCAGGGATGTATTTCAACTCAGGATATTTGAACAACTCCCGTTTGGATTTCAAAGACTACTCAAAGCCGCTGGTCGTAGGCAGTTGCGGCACTTATCGCTTGAAAAAACGCCCTAAGCTACCTACTTTTTGGGCAAAGGGTCGCAGAGACTATCAAATCCTCTATGTGGCATCTGGTAAAGCACACTTCTGGTTCGATGGTGTTGAGGAAGTGGTGACTTCTGGACACATGGTGCTGTATCAGCCGAAAGAAATCCAGAAGTATGTCTACTATGTAGAAGATCATCCAGAGGTGTTCTGGATTCACTTTACAGGATACGATGTCAAAACATCCTGAACTATCACGGAATACCCTTGGACAAGCACGTTTTTTACAGCGGCACACTGCCGGATTACAAAATGCTGTTCCGAAAGATCATCCGGGAACTGCAACAATGCGAATATGGCTATGAAGACTATATTGCTTCTCTCTTCAACATCATTCTGCTTTTAGTAAGCAGGCAACAGCAGGAAAGTGAGAAAACAACGACAAGCATCCCCGAAGAAATCGAAGCCGCCGTTGCCTACTTTAACGAGAATTATAATACAAAGGTCAGTGTGGACGATTACGCAGAATCGCTGCATATCAGTACGAACTGGTTTATCCGTAATTTTAAGCTGTACATGAAAATAAGCCCTGCACAATACATCCTGTCCCTTCGGATGGTAAATGCACAAAGCTTATTGGAGAACACCGAATACAGTATTGGAGAAATTGCAGAGATCGTAGGGTATGATAACCCACTCTATTTTAGCCGGGTATTCAAGAAAGAGTATGGTGTCAGTCCGGCACAGTACCGAAAGAATCTGGAAGAATCTACTGAAAAATGAGAAAGATTCCTTGATTCAGACGTTCCTGCCTGTTGAGATGTACCTGACATATCAAGTTGACGGCGAACCGTTGGAATAGCTCCCGAATGGATACAGCGACCATTATGTGCCGGATGGCTTTGTACGAGATTAGAGTGTATACAAGGAGGTCTCTTTATGTTGGAGCATTTTTCAAATCGCTAGTTGCAACAGTTTCTGACCCTTACCAATGCAATCGCATCACGGATGCGTTGGCGGCAGCTGGAATTAAATTCTATTGCAAATCCAAAGATGTCAATCGGCATAACACATTTGACCAAGCGAGAATTGGAACTCTCGGCATAAAACCGAGGTATGTCACAGAGGTGTTTGTGGACAAAGAAAATGCTGATATGGCTCTGCACATTATACATACCCTGTCATAAGCCCAGAGTTCCCCTGCGAACAAAATATTCCGATATAAAAAGGGACGCTGCCGCCTCTGGGTGAGAGGTTGCAGCGTCTTTTTGGTATCAGAGGGCGAATGATCTGTCAGATTGGACGGCTCCCAACGAATGCGATGCTTTTAGCTTGCATTTTCCTGTTCGTCAAGAATGCGCCAGCTGTCCATCAGGTCTGAATTTTCCATAATAAAGGTGTGGGCGGTATCCTGTCCCCACGAGTTGTCGTATTTCAGCATCACATAATCGCTCAACTCGGTCCGATTTTTGAACTTCAACAAGCGATACGGCTCCTGAAAAGCGACCTTTTCGACGAAATATACCGCATCCGATGTGGGAAGCATAACGCCGACATGACCGATCATAAGAGAATTGTCCGTTTCAGAGAACTGATCGTGCAGGACTACGGAGACAAGACGGATCTTATCATCTTCCGCGAAAGAGAGACCGCGTTTCTTCCATTCCTGCTGAATCGTTTTCAAATGGGTAGGAATATCGGTCGTATTGGTGGTTTTAACCGGGGCGAACAACGCATCAAACTTTTGCCGTTCGTCGCCGCAAAGGGATTCTGGGTCAGAATCCAGTGTTTCATAGTCCATAAACAGGGTGTCCTCGGCTGAGTCAAGGTCTGCCTTGCCCGTGACAGTGATAAAATCACCGAACAGCCCACAAGCGGTAATGCGACAGTTCCAGCCGGGGAAGGTGTCATATTTTTCCGTCCATGCGTCCTGCATGGAGTAAGGATCGTATTTCAGATCCGAAGGCTTGGCATTTTCAAACCCTGTGGTGAGCCATGCCGGGTCCACAGCATTGTTGAACTTTTGCACATGATCAAAGAAGGTCTGTATCCGTAGGTCGGATACGCCGGCATCCTGCAAAAGTTTGGAAAGAAGAGCTTGTGTATCCGAATCTGCCAAATTGGAGTATTCAATTTGCTGAAGGACGGGCTGAGAAGTTTTTTGAGTGCAGCCTCCTGCCAGAAGCGCACCGCAAAAAAGTGCAGCGGTGCAGACAAGAAAAGTTCGACGTTTCAAAAATGGTCACCTCGTTGTGTTTTTCGGAAAATTTCTTTGAGTGCCGGAGTCTCCACCATAGGCGAAGAGAGCAACGCCGTTGGTCTCGTAACGAATGGTATCACGGATAAACAAAGAAAATCAATGACTTCTGTCGTATTTGACCATATATAATGTTGCAGTATCCATATCCCATACGGCTAACGCCCATTTGGGGAAAGACAATGCGGCAGTTTTCTGAACGATTTTCTTCATGTCGGACACAACAGGAGTATACCCAAGTTGAAATAAAGAATTTTCCGTTTTTCCGAACGGAAGGTTCAAATCGCTTTCCAGATAGACGGAGGATACCAACTTGCGAAGCGCGGCACGGCGATTTCGGCCAACCTCGTTTCCGCCGCCTTGATGGAATCGCCCATGGCATGATAGCGTTCTGTCGCCGCCGCTGCTCGTTCCCACAGTTCGTCGGCACTGCTGATCTTCTGCTCCTTGCCCTTCGCCGCCGTGTGCTTGCCACGCTTCACCTCGTAGCCCTGCTGTATCAGCTTTTGAAGAAAAACTTCAAAGTCCTTCGGCTGCTCTGCAAGGATGGTGTCGATGATTCCGCACAGGCGGTCACGGTTGCTTTCTCTCGGCGGGTAAACGATCGAGTTGCGCCGAGCACACAAAGTAATCTCTCCAACCCTACAGCTCAGTTTCCACCGCAAGCTGCTCCTGCTTTTCTTTTTCGTCAGCGATTTGGACATCAACATCTTCGCGCATCTTTTTCAGAAGTGCGAGGACTCGCTTGATTTTACCTTTGGTATTCTCCACTCTGCTCTGTGCCTGATTGATGTGATCCAGAACTGCCCAGTCTGCAAAGAGGCCGTCAAAGAAGAAATCCGCAAATTTCAAAAAGCTGTCCACCGTAACCTGAAGGTCTGCGGTGATCTCAACATCAGCAAGCTCAGTTTTGAACCGCCGCAGTTCCACTTGAAGCTGTTCGATTTGTTTCTGCGCATCGTCCAGTTCCTCATACTTGGCAAGATCGGCCATCAAACCGCCGCCCATTACGTCCCATGTACTCCAGCCCTCGGCATTGTCGAGGGTTTCGAGAACTTCGTTGACCGTATGCAAGGCAGTCTTTCCTGCGTTGATGGCTTCCAGCAGCTCCGCTTTTGAACTTTCAGTGCGGCAATGCGGCTTTCGCTTTCCGCAATCTGCTGTGCGGCAGGGTGGGCAGAGGCTTTGATGCTTTTGATTTTTTCGGAAAGAGCAGCTTGATACTGCCTTTCGCAATCGGACAGCCGTGCCAGTCTATTTTGAATCTGATCCAAGTCGGCATCAACGGAAGAAAGGTCATGGAGAGCAGCATCGTACTTAACACGGGCTGCATAGGCTTCCTGCCGTTCCTTGTCCAGCTTCTCATCCATCTTTCCGATGACCTGATAGAAAAATGCGGCAAGGCTGTGTCCCTCCAGACGGTCCACATCAGCCTGCTCTGCCAGCTTGGATTTTTCCAGCTTTTCAGACGATCAGCAAGCGTATCTCTCTGGGCGGTCAGTTCTTTCTGTTTTGCTTCACAGCTTTTCTTTTCTGCGACCTGCTGCCAAAGCTCTTTCAACGTAGAATCACTCATATGGAATGTCCTTTCCCGGCATTGCGTTTCTTCGTTCAGAAGCTGGTTCAAAAAATGCTGCCGAATATTTACAAATGTTTTGGTGATAACGTAGCTGTCCGTATCTTCATACTGACAAGGATGAATCGTGCCATTGTCGAAGCTAAAAATTTCAGCATCAGGCATTCCGAGGAGAATGGGTGAATGTGATACGATACTATATAATGCAGGAGAACGCTTAGTTCCGCTCAAACCCAAGATAGCGGGTGCCCTGAAAACTCAGCTTTCCAATGTCGCCCTCCACAAGCATTCCGTAGTCCGAACCACTTACGGTAAGCTCCATGCGGTCGCCGCTCTCTACCTGAAAGGTCACATAATAGGTGGTAAACGTATGCGCCATCGTATTGTCTGTATGGTGGCGAGAAACTTCCGTGCGCTTTGCCACAACCGTTGCCGGAACAGTCAGCCGCGGCGAATGGTTGTTTTTATTCCATGTGCTGATATTTCCGATGATGGTGTATAGGATCATACCCAAAACCACAAGGAACAGGATGGGAAACAGAATGCTGAACAGCATATCAATTCCAGCGTAAAACATCTTATTCCTCCAAAATTTCTTCCAGCAGGTCCTTTACGTCGTCCAGAAAAGATTCTTCTCCGAGGGTGTTCACCTTGAAGAACACCGCTTGACTGCCGCCTGCGGTGATGGCAGACAGCCGGATCGGACTGTCCGCATTCTGGAACATGGTCAGTGTCAGACTCAGGCGGTTGCCGCCCATCATGCTGTACCGTTCAAATACACGGACACTGCACCGGGCATCGCCCTCTTTGAATTCACTGCCTGCCTCTAAATCTGCCGACCAACTGCTGTCCGGGATTTCATTTTCCAGCTTCCGAAGCAGCTTGTCAAAATTCTTGTTTCGGATGGTCTTTTCAAAGATTGCCATAATGGTTCCTCCGTTCTGACAATTAAAAATCGGTCCCTTATTTTTGATACGAGCAGAGCCACAGGAAAATTGCGGAGAAATCGCTTGAAGAGAGGAATTTTGTCTAATTTGATTATAGCATATCTTTTGGAAGAACAAAATACTTTATGTACGCCGCCCGCAGGCGGCAAAGATCAGTCCAGGGGAAATTCCAGTTCGACAAACTCTGCATCGGTCAGCAGTTTCAGTTTTTCGATGACCTGTTCGGACAGCTCCCGCAGGGCGGTTTCGTCCGGCATCAGGTAGCATTGCATCAGCCTCAGTTCGTGGATAAGCCCCAGCCGGGTGCCGGTGTTGTAGAACATGGAGATAATGCTCAGGCATCTCGGTGTCGGCATGGCCTACATTGCCTCCATGGGCTGGATCTTGTTTATGCAGAAAAAGGGCCTTTGGCAGCAGCTGATCCACGCAGCCGCCGGATGTGAAAAGCTCTTCTTCACACTGGGTGGTTTAGTGTTGATGATGAGCCTGCACATTTTTTCCATTCATGCTAACCATCTACGATTATTTCCTCAATAGGTCGTTTTGCATTTTATACCATGCAAAAGGCAGAATCAGATATAAAAAGTTCTTTCGTATGTAAAAGCCTTCAAAAACAACTTGAAACACTTTTGTTGCAATGGTACAATAATAATGTTATTTTATGGAAGCTCGGCGCAAAGCCCATGCGGACAGGCCGCGGGTGTGTGGATTCCTATGGGATGTGTAAGAATAGCTAGGGCAGCACTGCGCTGCTGCACTTTCCGATAATGTGAGGGAGGTATATTTATATGATGAAAAGATCTCCCGCCGCTCTTTTTTGCAGGTCTGCGGCATTACGGCAGCCACGGCGGCGTTGACTGCCTGCGGCGGCGGTAAGACCGAAACGGCTAAAAAAGACGATGTGCACGAAGCCATCACCTTTATGGCACCTTATAAGGAGATAGAAGCCTTTATTGAGCAGGTACACAGCGTTTACCCGGAAGTGAACATCGAGGTCGTGCCCTACAGCGGCGATAACACCACCACCTGTTTGCAGAATATGTTTGCGGCGGGCGACCTGCCGGACGTCTGCACCTTGACCTACTACGACCCCCGGATCGATCTGGTCTCCGACAAACTGCTGGACCTTTCCGGCTACGATTTTACGGATAACTATGTGGAGTCCCGCCTGCAGGACGTGTTCGACAACGGTGCCATCTACCTGCTGCCCTCGACCTACAACTGCTACGGCATCACCTACAACAAGACCCTGCTGAAAAAATACGGCTGGGAGCTGCCCAATTCTTTCGCTGAGCTGGAAGAACTGGCTGCAAAGGCCAAGAAAGCAGAGGTCGATCTCTGTCTGCCGCAGATCCAGTATCCGGGCTATGGTTTCCAGTATCTGTGCAACATTGCGGACGCCGATTTCCTCGGCACACTGGACGGCAGGCTGTGGCAGCGGGATTATCTGTCCGGTAAGGCGAATGTCAGCAATACCCCCGGCATGATGCGGGCGATGGCCTATGTCCAGAAGTGGAAGGACATCGGGATGCTGAACGACACCGGCGACGCTCTTGACGACAATGTGACCCGGCAGAGGATGACCGAGGGCAACACCCTGTTTCTGATGGGCGGCACCAACGGCATCGTGGAGGCAGACGGCAACGCCGATAAATACGGGCTGATGCCGTTTCTCTCGGAGGACGGCACCCAGAACGTTTTTGTGCTGAATGTGAACCGCTTCTACGGTCTGAATAAAAAGCTGGAGCAGGACCCCCAAAAGCTGGAAGATGCGCTCAAGGTGATGCGTGTGCTTTCCACCGTTGCAGGCACCAGCGCTCTGCAGCCCGCAACGGCGCTGAAAAGCAGCCTGCTGCCCTTCAAGGATGCAAAAGCGGACGGCACCTACTATGCCGACATCGCCGATGCCCTGAATGCAGGCAACACCGCGCCCTTTATCTATTCCGGCTGGGAAAACACCATCGTGACCACTGGCCTTAAAATGCTGGACTTCATGAAGGGCAATGCCACCATGGAGGATGTGATCCGTCAGCTGGACGAGGATCAGGATAGTGTGGTGAACAACACCCCGGATACCATCACTACCGTTACGGAGGAGCTTTCGCAGGAGGACTGCGCCATGCTGGTGGGCCGCTGCTTTGCACAGGCTACCGGCAGCGACCTTGCGCTGGTGTCGCTGAGCACATGGATCCCCGGCAACCCCACCAATCAGAACCATCACGGCGTAGCTGCCAAGCTGTACGCCAAGGGCATTACGGATTACGACCTTTCGGTGATCCTGCCCACCGGCTGGAACCGCACCATCCAGACCGTTACCCTAACCGGGCAGCAGATCAACGACCTGCTGGCCACGGGCTACGATGCCTACGGCAACGGCAAGGGCTACCCCTATGTGCTGGTAAGCCCGGTGCAGCCGGATGCGGGCAAGACCTATCAGGTTGCCATCTGCGGTGTGAGCGACCAGTTGGCTGCGGAGACCACGGTCACAGACAGCGGCGTGGTGGGCATGGATGCTGCAAAAGCCTTCTTTGGTGCATACACCACCATCAGCCGGGCAGACACTGCATGGAGCTGAACAGAACGGACAGGAGATACCGGATGTGAACAACAAACTATATAAAAAGCTGCTTTGGGGCACCGGCTTTGTCATTGTTGCGGTCATCCTGACCCTTTTTATCATGAGCCAGACCTACATCCAGAACCTTGTCTACCATGAGCGGCTGAACCAGATGGAAGAGGTCACCCACCAGATGTTCCGCAGTCTGGAGGATGTGATCGACACTCACTGGGACGAGGTGAATGTACAATGCAATTATTTGTACTACACTCCGTTAAAGACCGATACCGAGTTCTATCGCTATCTGAAAAAGCTGTCGGAGCTTTCCAATTACCATGAAAGACAGATCGAACTGATTGCCGTGGACTCTGCCGGACATTACTATACTGAGAATGGCCGCATGGGGCTGCTGCGAGGAATGAAGTATTTGGAAAGCGCACCGCAGCGGGTCAGCTACGTTTCTAACTCGCTGACCGTGGACGACTCCCGGATGGTGTTTCTGGAAAAGCTCTCCACCCCATCACACTGCAAAGCGGAGAAAAGAGATCACCCTGTGCTACTTTGGTATTTCGCAAAGCATGACCCAACTGAACGATTATTTCCGCTGTGATGCCTACGAAAATAACAACAGCGTCTATGTGCTGGATAACGACGGTTTCAAGCTGTTCAACGCCAATGATACCGAGCTGCTGAAGGGGCATAACGTGTACACCGTGCTATCCTGGATGTCCTATCTGCACGGCTCTTCCTTTGCGGAGGCAAAGGAGCGGCTTGACCGCACAGGCTCCTGTTATTCCAACGCTGTGCTGGACGGGACCGAGTATTTCTACGCCCTGAAGCAGATGGAAAACGCCCAGTGGACACTGGCGTTCCTTGTTCCGGCAAAATATGTGGCCGTGAATACGCAGAAGCTGGTCAGCATCGTCATGATCATCATCATCGTCATTGCAATGGTGTTCTCGGTCATAACAGTTTTTGTCGGTTGGTCTCTCCTGCGGCAAAAGCAGCAGCAGGAGCTGCAGGCAGAAAAAGAAGCGAACCTCCGTCTGGAGCAATACAACATCCATCTGACGCAGGTAAACGATGAGCTGCGTCAAGCACAGGACATTGCCGCAGAGGCGTTACAGTCCGCCGAGCGCGCCAGCAAGGCCAAGACGGACTTCCTTGCCAACATGAGCCACGATATCCGCACCCCATGAACGCCATCATCGGCATTACCACTCTGATGAAAACGAGCTGCACCAGCCGGAAAAGCTGGCCGAACATCTGGACAAGCTGGAAAATTCCGGCCAGTTGCTGCTGGGCATCATAAACGATATTCTGGACATGAGCCGCATCGAGAGCGGCAAGACCACCCTGAATGTGGAAAAAATGAATCTGCCCCAGCAGATCAGCCAGCTGGACAGCATCATCCGCCAGCAGGCAGGCCAGCGCCGCCAGACCTTTACGGTAAACACCCATCTGCAGCACGAAAATGTGCTGGCAGACCCCAACCGTCTGAATCGGGTGCTGATGAACATCCTCTCCAACGCAGTCAAGTATACGCCCACCGGCGGGCATATCCGGTTTGAGGTGGACGAGCTGCCCCGAAACGAGCACTACGCCCGATACCGCTTTGTGGTGCAGGATGACGGCATTGGCATGAGCGAGGCCTACCAGAAGACCCTTTTGACCCTTTACCCGGGAGGAGCGCTCCGGCACCAACAAGGTGCAGGGCACCGGCCTTGGTATGGCCATCACCAAGAACATTGTTGACCTGATGGGCGGCTCTATCAATGTGGAGAGTACCACCGGCAAGGGCACTCGCTTTGAGGTGGTGCTGGAATTTCCCGTTGATGCTGAAGCAGATACGGTGCCAGAGGCACAGGTGCTCCCGGAGGAAGAGGAAGAAACTTCTCCTCTGTCCGGCATGAAGTTCCTCTGCGCCGAGGATAACGCCATCAACGCCGAAATTCTGGAAATGCTGCTGGAAGCCAATGGTGCAAGCTGCACCATCTGCTCCAACGGTCAGGAAATCGTGGATGCCTTTGCCAGCGTAAAGCCCGGCGAGTACGACATGATCCTGATGGATGTGCAGATGCCGGTGATGGACGGCTTGGAAGCCACCCGCCGCATCCGCAGCGGCGAAAACCCGCTGGGCAGGATCATTCCCATCCTTGCCATGACCGCCAATGCCTTCCTTGAGGATATGCAGAAGAGCAGGGAAGCCGGCATGGACGAGCACCTGTCCAAACCTGTGGATATTGCTGCGCTGGAGCAGACGGTAAAACGCTTCCGTGTTATTCCCCGAAAATAAATAGCGGACAAGCGCGTTTCCGCAGAGAAAGCACACAAACGATGTGAATGATGCAGGAGAAGATTAGAACGTGAATACACTTTCCGAGATCGAGGAGTATTACAAAGCGCGTGAGCAGCAGCTTGTTGGAAAAACTTCATCAACAGGAAGCCGCTTCTGCTGCAATGCCTGACGGATATCCAAGCTGCCCTGAAAGAAGAATTACAGCAGCACAACTGAGCTGCGGATGCAATCAAAACAGGAGAATAAAAGCCCGAATGAAACACAGAATCTCACGCCGTGCATTCCTGAACGGATGCACGCTGCTGGCGGCAGCTGCTGCCGTAAGCAGTCTGACTTCCTGCGGAGAAAGAGGAAGCGAAAGACAGCGGTCTTGCACAAATCGTTGTGGGAAGCGACAGCTATCCACCTTATATCTATCTGAATAATGACGGTGTTCCCACCGGGATCGATGTGGAGATCGCCACCGAGGCGTTCCGCCGCATGGGGTATGCTGCCCGGTTTGAAACGATCAACTGGGAGCAGAAAACAAATCTTGTGGAAAGCGGCGCCATCGACTGCATCTGGGGCTGCTTTTCCATGGATGGACGCGAAGAGGTATACCGCTGGGCGGGGCCTTACATGGTGAGCCGTCAGGTGGTTGCGGTGGATGCCCACAGCAGCATCCGATCCCTCAGCGACCTTGCCGGCAAGACCATCGCCGTGCAGAGCACCGGCAAGCCGGAGGAGATCTTTCTCAGCGGCTCCGACCCGCGCATCCCGCAGACGGTGGAGGTGCTCAGCATCGAAAACCGCAGTGTGCAGTACGCAATGCTGGCCTGCGGCTATGTGGACGGCATCGCCGCCCACGAGACAGGCATCCTGCAATATATGAAGGACAATGCCATAGACTTCCGCATTTTGGAGGAACCGCTGCTGGTCACCGGGCTGGGCATCGCCTTTGCCAAGAACGACACCCGCGGGCTGGACAGCCAGCTGACCGATACCCTTGCGCAGATGCGCACGGATGGCACGCTGGAGCAGATCATTGGCCGATACCTTGAAAATGCTTCGCAGTATCTGGAGGTGGACATAATTGGCGCGTAAAAACAGAACCACCCCGGATAAAAGGATATGGACAGCCTATCTGATCATCGGCGTGCTCTTGATGGCCGGTGTTACTTTTTCTCCAGCTGGAGGGCAATGCGCACAGCAGAGGAACGCTTTTGCCAGACCCTTGAGTTTGTCAAATCCCAGTCCACCAGCTTTGAAAAGCACAACGATACCATCACGGCAAAGGCACTCCGCCGCACGGCGGTCGCAGTCCATCAGCTGGCAGAGAATCCTGCGCTTGACCTCTCCGACCCGCAGTGCCTGAACAGGCAGACAGAAAAGCTCTGGCTCACCGGCATTTCGGTTCTGGGACCGGATGGCACGCTCCGGTGCGAGTCCACGACCAACGGCATCGGCTATGACCGGTTTGGCGACCAGCTGAAAAATGACGCTGTTCTGGACGTTTTATCTTACCCGCGAAAGACCTATGTGAAGCGCGTCCTGCTGGAAGATGGCTCTGCTGTGGATGTTGCGGCGCACCGGGCAGAAAGCACAGAGCTGCTCCTGCTTGCCTACCGGTACACCCCGGCGGAATTTGTGGAGGAACGGCGCTGTCCATCCAGAGCATACTGGATGGTTACCCGGCAGAAACCAGCGGCACGCTGTTCATCGTGCAGAACAATCAGGTCGTTGCCGCAAACCGCCCGGAGCTGATTGGGCAGGATGTTGCAGGTAGTCCGCTGGCGCAGGGGATCCGCAAAGCCGGGGCCGCAGAGAAGCTGACCCATACCCGGGACTGGAACGGCTCCGGCTGCTATTTCGGGATGTTCTGCCATGGCAGATCCTTCGATCTCTATGCGTACACGGATGAAAAAATAATCTTTCGGGAGTCGCTTTTGCTGATCCTGACGGTACTGGTCGGCTACATCCTGCTTGTAATGATCCTTCAGCTGCTGCGCCGCCGCTCCGTGCAGGAGATGGAGCTGCAGAAAAAGAGCAGGAGAGGAAGTACCAGACCCAGCTGGAGGAACAGAACCGCAAGCTGGAGATCGCGCTTCAGCACGAGGGGGCGGCAAACCGCGCCAAGCGGGAGTTCCTGTTCAATATGAGCCACGATATCCGCACCCCATGAACGCCATCATCGGCTTCACTTCGCTGGCTGCGACCCATATCGACAATAGGGAACAGGTGCTGGACTACCTCAAAAAGATCTCCACCTCCAGCCAGCATCTGCTTTCCCTCATCAATGATGTGCTGGATATGAGCCGCATCGAGAGCGGAAAGGTAAAGATCGAGGAAAAAGCGGTGCATCTGCCGGACCTCGTCCACGATGTGCGCTCCATCATTCAGCCCAATGTTTCGGCAAAGCGGCTGTCGCTTTTTATTGATACCATGGATGTGGAGAACGAGGATATCATCACCGACCCGCTGCGGCTGAACCAGATCCTGCTGAACATTTTGTCCAATGCCGTCAAGTTCACTCCCACAGGTGGCATGATCAGCATTCGCATTGCTGAGAAAAACGGTGCGCCTGCGGGCCGGGCCTGCTATGAGTTCCGCATCAAGGACAACGGCATCGGCATGAGCGAGGAATTCCAGAAGCACATCTTTGAGGAGTTCGCCCGTGAGGAAAACTCCACCGTCAGCGGCATTCAGGGTACCGGCCTCGGCATGTCCATCACCAAGAACATTGTGGACCTGATGGGCGGCACCATCGCCATTGAGAGCGAGCCGGGCAAGGGCAGCGAGTTTATCGTGAATCTCTGCTTTGCGCTCAGCGGACAAAAGGTGGAGCTCAGGCAGCTCCCGCAGCTGGAAGGGCTGCGGGCACTGGTGGCGGACGACGATACCGACACCTGCCTGAGCGTCAGCACCATGCTGTCCAAGATCGGGATGCGGCCGGAGTGGACGATCTCCGGCAGGGAAGCGGTGATCCGCACCCGGTATGCCATGGAGCAGGGGGATGAATTCAGCGTTTACATCATCGACTGGCTGATCCCCGATATGAACGGCATCGAGGTCGTGCGGCAGATCCGCAAGGTGATCGGAAAAAGCTGCCCCATCATCATCCTGACCGCCTACGACTGGGCCGATATTGAAGAGGAAGCCCGTGCTGCCGGTGTTACCGCCTTCTGCGAAAAGCCGCTGTTCCTCTCGGAGCTGCGCAGAGTGCTGGCAGAGCCGTTCGGTGCAGAGCCTGCCTGCAGGCTGGTGCAGCTGAATGCGGAGGCCTTCAAAGGGAAAAAGATCCTGCTGGTGGAGGACAACGAGCTGAACCGTGAGATCGCAGTGGAGATCCTGAAGGAAGCGGGCTTTGAGGTGGAATCTGCCGAGGATGGCGAGATCGCCGTCCGGAAGATGAAGCAGGCGGCAGACGGACAGTATGACCTGATCCTCATGGACATCCAGATGCCCAACATGGACGGCTACGAGGCAACGCGGCAGATTCGTGCGCTGCCGGATGCCGCAAAGGCTGGCATCCCCATCTTTGCAATGACGGCAAATGCCTTTGAGGAAGACCGTCAGAACGCACTGAAGGCCGGTATGAACGGTCATATTGCAAAGCCGCTGGATATTCCGCACCTGCTGCAGGTCCTTGCAGATGTACTGAAATAAACAGCGCCCAAAAGCAAAAGCACCCACAGCAAGCGCCACAGAGGTTTTGAATCTCCGGTGAGCAAATTGCTGCGGGTGCTTTATTTCTTATGCCTGAACGGCAGTTTCTGTGATGTTTGGTGTAGCAATTTAACTGTACCACAGAACGGCTCATTCGTCTTTTTCACTTTGTGACACATCTATTGTAATCCTACACAGCTTTTATGGTTCAATATATGAAATTTTATTGAAAATTTTTCATGGTAGTGGTAAAATATTTTTATGTCTCTGTCATTCTGTGCCCTTTCGCGGTAGAGGGAGAGCGCAAAACAGAAAAGACGCAAAATTGCGGCATCCTTTCCGTGGGTGGGTTTTACAGCGCACACTCTTGCGGGCGGTGATGTATGATCAGTAAGCCAAAGCAGCCAACCGCAAAACGATGGCTGCCCAAGAAGTGTGAGGAGAAGGATCGGATGAAAACAAAACATTGCGCCGCCTATTTTCCATGCTTGCGGCACTGGTGATGGGGCTATCCCTGCTCACCGGATGCAGCGAAAAAAATGCGGAACGAACACAGGAGCAGGAAGACGCTCAGACTATTCAGGTGTATCTGTGGAGCACAAGCCTGTACGAAAACTATGCCCCCTATGTCCAGTCCCAGCTGCCGGACGTGAACATTGAGTTCATCGTCGGCAACAACGATCTGGATTTTACAAGTTTTGCAGCAAAACGGCGGTCTGCCGGATATCATCACCTGCTGCCGCTTCTCGCTGCACGATGCGGCACCGTTGAAGGACAGCCTGATGAACCTTGCCATGACCAATGAGGCAGGCGCTGTGTACAACACCTACCTCAACAGCTTCAAAACGAGGATGGCAGTGTGAACTGGCTGCCGGTGTGCGCGGATGCTCACGGCTTTGTAGTCAACCGCAGCCTTTTTGAGCAGTACGATATTCCCCTGCCCACCGATTACGCAAGCTTTGTAGCGGCCTGTCAGGCTTTTGAAAAGGTAGGCATCCGCGGCTTTACCTCCGCTTATACCTACGACTACACCTGCATGGAAACCCTGCAGGGGCTTTCCGCTGCCGAGCTTACCACCACCGCGGGGCGCAAGTGGCGCACTACCTACAGCGACCCCGCCAGCACCGCGCGGGTGGGTCTGGACGACACCGTATGGCCGGGGGCGTTTGAGCGGATGGAGCAGTTCATTCAGGATACCCACCTTACAGCAGATGATCTTGCATTGAATTACGACGATGTGACCGGAATGTTCCGGAACGGAGAAGTTGCCATGTACTTTGGCAGCTCTGCCGGCGTGAAGATGTTTCAGGATGAGGGCATCGACACGATCTTTCTGCCCTTCTTCAGCCAGAACGGCGAACCGTGGATAATGACCACCCCCTATTTCCAAGTTGCCCTGAACCGAGATCTGGAGCAGGACACCGCGCGCCGCGAAAAGCCATGAAGGTGCTGAACGTCATGCTCTCCGAACAGGCGCAGACCCGCATCGTCTCGGAGGGGCAGGACATACTGAGCTACAGCCAGAACGTTCCCCTGCGCCTGACCGAGTATCTGAAGGACGTCCGCAGCGTGGTGGAAGAAAACCACATGTATATCCGCATCGCCTCCAACGATTTCTTTGCCGTTTCCAAGGATGTGGTCTCCAAAATGATCGCAGGCGAGCTTACCGCTGAGCAGGCGTATCAGGCCTTCAATGCCCAGCTCCTTGCCGATGAGGAGCCTGCCGACAACGAGACCGTGCTGACCTCCGGGAAGGCCTATTCCAACGTATTCCACGCAAACGGCGGCAGCGCTGCCTTCTCCGTGATGGCAAACACGCTGCGCGGCGTGTATGGCACCGATGTGCTGCTTGCCACCGCAAACAGCTTTACTGGCAGTGTGCTGCAGGCGGATTATAACCAGAAAATGGCAGCTTCCATGATCATGCCGAACGGTCTGATGTCCCGCCAGCGCACCATGACCGGTGCGGAGCTGAAAGAGACCGTCCGCGCCTTTGTGGAAGGCTGCGAGGGCGGGTTTGTGCCCTTCAACCGCGGTTCTCTGCCAGTGGTCAGCGGTATTTCTGTGGAGGTAAAAGAGAATAACGGCAGCTATACCCTGACCGGCATCACCCGGAACGGGCGACCGCTGGGAGATAACGACACCGTTACCGTGACCTGCCTTGCAACGGAAAAGCAGATGGAAGCGCTGCTTGCGAGCGATAGCGGCACGTCTGCGGGCGAAGATACGTGGGTAAAAACACATGGCGTGATTATACGCAGCGCTTGCAGAGCCGGAAAACTACATGACACTGAGGTGAGCGGAATGGCAGACGAAAAGCACGAATCAAACGCAGCTGCTATTCCCGGCACAAGTGGCTGCCTGCCGCCGCTGCCATCCTTCTTTTGGTCTTTCTGGCGCCGGTTTCAGCTTCCGGTACATCTCGTTTATGTCGCAGACCATCTATCAGGAAAGCACCCCGCATCTGGAAGAGGTACTGTATAAATCCAATAGTATGCTGAAAGAGATGGTGCGCAAAAACCTGACCTATCTGCATCTGTGCAACGGCCTTCTGAAAAACACCTCGAATGAGGATGAAATTCAGGCCTATATCGAGGAAGCACAGCAGGCAGCCGGATTTGTTAACTTCTACTTTCTTTCCTATGACGGCAACTACACGACCGTGACCGGGGGACCCGGCTACCTTGGCCTGCAGACCAACCTGGACGAAAAGCTCTCCGATGGCGAGGATATCGTCGTGAATACGGCGCTGCCCGGCAAAGCCCCGATGCTTGCGTTCATCTGCCCCGAAACGCAGGGCAGCTACCGGGGCTTTGCCTACGATGCCGTTGCCATCACCTATTATAATGATGCTGTGCTGAGATTGCTGGACAGCTCTGCTTTTCAGGGCAATGCCAGCAACTATGTGATCTGCCCGGATGGGCGGGTGGTGATTGACAATTCCGTAAACCGCAAGGAAATCATTTACAACTTCATTGCGATGCTGCGCGACCATTCCGACCTTTCCGAGGAACAGATTCTTGCCCTTTCGGATGATTTTGCGCAGGGCCGCAGCGGAAACCTGCGGGTCAAACTGGGCGACACCAGTTATTATCTGGTCTACGAGGATACCGCGGTCCAGAACTGGACGATGGTGGGGCTTGTGCCGGTCAGCATCGTCAATGACAGTCTGGACAAGCTGTGGTTCCACACGGTGCAGATCGTGGCGGGCATCGCCTTTGGCCTTGCTGTGCTGATCATCCTGCTGATCCTGCGCAGAAGCCATACGACCCTGCGCCGGAAGGACACTGAGATCCTGTACCGGGACGAGCTGTTCCAAAGCTTTCGCTGAACGTGGACGACGTTTTCCTGATGCTGGATGCAAAGACCTCCAAGGTGGATTATGTCAGCCCCAACGTCGAACGGCTGCTGGGCATCCCGTGGAAAGAAGTGCGGCAGGATGCCCGTGCTCTGGCAGCGCTGCACCCGAAGGATGACCCGGATCGCGACAAGAACTTTCTGGAAGGACTGCTCAGCGGGCAGCAACGCGAATGGGATTTCGAGTTTGAGCATCGGGAGATCAAAGAGCGGCGCTGGTTCCATAACATCGCCATGGGCAGCGAGGTAGAGGGCAGGACCAAGTATATCCTTGTCTTGTCCGACCGCACCGCCGACAGGCAGGTGAATCAGGCACTTTCGGATGCCGTTGCAGCGGCCGAGACTGCCAACCGCGCCAAAAGCACCTTTCTTTCCAATATGTCCCACGACATCCGCACCCCCATGAACGCCATCATCGGCTTTACCACGCTGGCACTCAGCAACATTGACGATAAAGACCGGGTGAAGGATTATCTTGCCAAGACCCTCGCTTCCAGCAATCATCTACTTTCCCTCATCAACGATGTGCTGGATATGAGCCGCATCGAAAGCGGAAAGATCCATCTGGAAGAAGTGGAAGTCAACCTTTCGGATGTGCTGCACGACCTGAAAACCATCGTCAGCGGGCAGATCTACGCAAAGCAGCTGGAGCTTTATATGGATGCCATGGATGTGACCGATGAGGATGTCTACTGCGATAAGACCCGGCTGAATCAGGTACTGCTGAACCTGCTGTCCAACGCCATCAAGTTCACCCCGGCGGGCGGCACGGTCTCGGTGCGGGTGCGGCAGCTTGCCGGAGCGGTGCGCGGCTGCGGGCAGTACGAGTTCCGCGTCAAGGACAACGGCATCGGCATGAGCCAAGAGTTCGCCAAAAGATTTTGAGCCGTTTGAGCGCGAGCGAACCTCCACGGTAAGCCGGATCCAGGGCACCGGCCTTGGCATGGCTATTACCAAAACATCGTGGATATGATGGGCGGCACCATCGAGGTGCAGACGGCGCAGGGCAAGGGCAGCGAGTTTATCATTCGTGTGCCCATGCGTGCGCAGGCAGAGCACCGTCCGGTGGAAAAGATCACCGAACTGGAAGGCCTGAAGGCACTGGTGGTGGATGACGATTTCAACACCTGCGACAGCGTGACAAAGATGCTGGTCAAGGTGGGCATGCGTGCCGAGTGGACGCTTTCCGGCAAGGAGGCGGTGCTGCGTGCACGGCAGTCCATCGAGATGAGCGATGCTTACCACGCTTATATCATCGACTGGCGCTTGCCGGATATGAACGGCATCGAAGTCACCCGCCAGATCCGCAGCTTGAACGATGATACGCCCATCATCATCCTGACTGCCTACGACTGGTCCGACATTGAGGTGGAGGCAAAGGCTGCCGGTGTGACCGCCTTCTGCTCCAAGCCCATGTTCATGTCCGACCTGCGCGAGACCCTGATGAGCGCCATCGGCCAGACACAGACGGATGCGGCGCAGGGCTTCTGCCGAAAAGAGCACCAACTTCAAGGGCAGGCACATCCTGCTGGTAGAGGACAACGAGCTGAACCGTGAGATCGCGCAGGAGATCCTGTGCGAGTACGGCTTCCGGGTCGATACGGCGGAAAACGGTGCCGTGGCGGTGGAAAAGGTAAGCACTGCCGCACCGGGCAGCTATGATCTGGTGCTGATGGATGTGCAGATGCCGGTGATGGACGGCTACACCGCCACCCGGCAGATCCGCGCACTGGGCGATCCTGCACTGGCAAAGATCCCGATCCTTGCCATGACTGCCAACGCATTCGATGAAGACCGCCGCAATGCCTTGGAAAGCGGCATGAATGGCTTTTGTCCAAGCCCATCGTGATCGGCGACCTTGTGCAGGAGCTGCGCAAGATCCTGTGACCAACTCATCATTGACAAACCTACATTGTGAACTCAAGGAGCCTGTCCCCAAAAGCATAAAATGCGTATAACGCCCTATGAAATGGTGTCACGGGGCGTTTTATTTTGTCTTGTTTTGTGGGCGATGTTGCGGTTTATGTTGCGGTTTTGCGAAAACTTGCGAGACTAAATAAAAAAATCCCACGAAATTACGATTCTAAACGTAAATTCGTAGGATTTTTGGAGCTACTGACCTGATTCGAACAGGCGACCTGCTCATTACGAGTGAGCTGCTCTACCAGCTGAGCCACAGTAGCAGATAAAATTTTCTTGCATGTTCTGCAACGAGAAATATTCTATCATACTTCCTGTGCGCTGTCAAGATTTGATTTTGCGGCAGAACAGATGCAAATAGTCTGTGACGCAAAAATATAACTGCCCTCCGAGAAAAAACTCGAAGAGCAGCCTTGCACACAAGAAAAATCAGTTGAACAGCTTACGGCCGATCCAGATGCAGATGCAGGCACCCACAACGGAAACGAGGATCTCACCCACGATGCCGGTAGCGCTCAGACCGATCAGGCCGAACACGATGCTGCCTACAAAACCGCCCAGAATGCCCAGCACGATATTGCGCACGGTGGAAGTTTCGCTGCCCATAATGCGGCCGGCGATGTAACCAGCCAGAGCGCCGATCAGCAGACTGAAAATAAAACCAAACATAATATTCTACCTCCTGAGTTTTAAAGCTCTGCGCTCTGCCCGGCGGTTTCCCGGGCAAAGCGGCAAATATCCTTCAAACAACATTTTTCGCATTCTGGCTTGCGCGCATTGCACACTGCTCGACCATGCATCACAAAGCGGTGGCACAGGTCGCTGCCTTCTTCTGGAGGAACGATCTTCCACAGGGCCATTTCCACCTTCTGCGGTTCCTTGATGCCGTCCACAAGGCCGATCTTGTTGCACAGCCGGATGCAGTGGGTGTCTGTTACGATAGCAGGCTTGCCAAACACATCGCCCATGATAAGGTTTGCGCTCTTGCGGCCTACGCCGGGCAGGGCGAGCAGCTCCTCAAAGGTGGTGGGCACCTGACAACCGTATTTATCGCGCAGCACCCGCATACAGGCGGAGATATCCCGCGCTTTGGAGTGTCCCAACCCGCAGGGCTTGACGATGGCTTCAATGTCTTCGGGTTCTGCAGCAGCCAGCGCAGCAACATTGGGATATTTGGCAAACAGGTCTTCCACCACAATGTTCACGCGGGCATCGGTGCACTGGGCTGCCAGACGCACGCTGACCAGAAGCTGCCAGGCGTGGTCATAATCCAATGTACAGCCGGCATCTGGGTATTCTTTTTAACCGGTCGATCACTTCCAGCGCCAGCGCCTTTTTTGCAGTAAGGTCTTCTGGTGCTTTTTTGCGAACAGGCATTTCATCCACTCCTATCGACAAAAGCTGATACGATAATACCATGTTTTGCGTTTTTTGTAAACTGCGGGTAAAAATTATCTGAGAATGATTTTCAGATAAAACCTTGCTCTTACTGCCAAAATGCGATATACTATAGAAAAATGCTGGGGGAATCGCGCCTCGGTACGGGAGGAGGAAAACACGATGAACGAACCACTGGCACAGCGTCTGCGGCCCAAAACACTGGCAGATGTCTGCGGTCAGCAGCATCTGTTGGCACCGGGCAGGGTGTTCCGCCGTACCATCGAGAGCGGACGCATCCCGAACATGATCTTCTACGGCCCGTCCGGTACCGGAAAAACGACGGTGGCACGCATCATTGCAGAAAACAGTGGTATGACGCTGCATAAGCTCAATGGCACTTCCTGCGGCACCGGGGACATCAAGGCGGTGCTCAAGGATATCGGCACGCTGGCAGGTGCGGGAGGCATCCTGCTGTATCTGGACGAGATCCAGTACCTGAACAAAAAACAGCAGCAGAGCCTGCTGGAATGCATTGAGGACGGCTCGGTGACGCTCATTGCATCCACCACCGAAAATCCATACTTCTACATTTATAATGCGCTGCTGTCCCGCTGTACGGTGTTTGAGTTCAAATCACTTTCGGCAGCGGATGTGGAGCGTGGGGTGCACAATGCACTGAAAAAGCTTTCGGAAGGGGAGAGCACAAAGGTCTGCATGGATGAGGATGCCTGTGCCTACCTTGCCGAGAGCGCAGGCGGCGACCTGCGCAAGGCGCTGGGCTGTCTTGATTTTGCGGTGACGGCAGCTCCCATTGAGGATGGGGAAAAGCACATTACGCTGGAAATGATCCAGCAGGTCACCCGCCGCACTGCCATGCGGTATGACCGGGAGGGCGATGACCACTACGACATCGTGTCAGCCTACCAGAAGTCCATGCGCGGCTCCGACCCGGATGCGGCGCTGCATTATCTGGCCCGTCTGCTGGAGGCAGGAGATCTGCCCTCGGCCTGCCGTCGCCTAATGGTATGTGCCTGCGAGGATGTGGGCCTTGCCTATCCACAGATCATCCCCATTGTGAAGGCGGCAATTGATGCCGCCAACATGGTGGGCCTGCCGGAAGCACGGCTCCCGCTGGCAGATGCCGTCATTCTGGTGGCCACCAGTCCTAAGTCCAACAGTGCCTATGATGCCATCAACGCGGCCATTGCGGATGTGCAGGCGGGCCGCACCGGGCCGATCCCGCGCCAACTGCAGAACAAGCACTACGACGGTGAGGATGCGCTGGTAAAGGGACAGAATTACAAATACGCCCATGATTACGCCCACCACTGGGTGGAGCAGCAGTACCTGCCAGATGCCATCAAGGACGTAAAATATTATACCTTTGGCGATAACAAAATGAGCAGGCGGCCCGTGCCTACTGGGCAAAGATCAAGGGCGAAGAGAACGTCTGAGCCACGCCTTACACCCAAAACCCAAAAACAAAGAAAAAGGAGAACGATATGCGATATTCCAAACAGCGTGAGCTGGTCATGCAGACGGTGCAGAACCTGTGCGATCACCCCACCGCCGAGGAAATTTATGATGCTGCGGTCAAGGAATGCCCGGGCCTGAGCCTTGGCACCGTATACCGTAACCTGAATAGTCTGGTGGATGCGGGCCGGGTGCGCCGGGTGTCCATTCCAGGCAAGGCTGACCGCTTTGACCACACGCTGCCCTGGCACAGCCATCTGTACTGTACCGTGTGCGGCAGCGTGACCGATGCCGAGGTGGACGAAAAGCAGGTAATGAAACTGGTGAAAAACCAGAAGGGCTATGTGCAGGACTGCGCTGTTGTGCTGATCGGCGTATGCGAGGTCTGCTGCGAGAAGCAGGCGCAGGAAAACGCCCACTGAACCATAAAATTTGCACGGAACCTCTTGCCCGGAGCGTATAAACAGGGTATACTATAGAGAAGGCTCTTTTCAGAAAGTGCAAATAGATTTTCGCCGCACAGGGCGCTTCGGCCCGGCGGAGAAGGATGGTTTGATTGGAATACATTAGTTTTGAGCATAATAACATTGCCGCTGAGCTGGTAAAGCAGGCCTATGATACGCCGCCGCTGGCCTTTGTGCACAGCTATGGCTGTCAGCAGAACGTGAACGACGGCGAGCGGATCAAGGGCGTGCTGATGGACATCGGCTATGGCCTGTGCGATAAGCCCGAGGATGCAGACTTGATCCTCTTCAACACCTGCGCCGTGCGTGAGCATGCCGAGCAGCGTGTGTTCGGCAACGTAGGTGCCCTGAAGGGACTCAAGGAAAAAAAGCATGATCTCATCATCGGCCTGTGCGGATGCATGGCCAACCAGAAGCATGTGGTGGAAAAGCTGCGCCAGAGCTATCCTTACGTTGACCTTGTGTTTGGCGTGGACGGCATCGACACCCTGCCACAGCTCATTGCCCAGAAGCTGCAGAAGCATAAGCGTGTGCTGATGGAACCCGCCCAGCGCCCGGTCATCGTGGAGAATATCCCCATCCGGCGTGAGAGCGAGTTCCGCGCATGGCTGCCCATCATGTACGGCTGCGACAACTTCTGCACCTACTGCATCGTGCCTTATGTGCGCGGCCGCGAAGAAGAGCCGCAAGCCCGGTGATATCCTTGCTGAATTCCGCGGTCTTGTGGAGGCAGGCTATAAGGAGATCACATTGCTGGGACAGAACGTCAACAGCTACGGCAAGGGTCTGGAAGAAACAGGTGGACTTTTCTGATCTGCTCAACCTGCTGTGCACGGTGCCCGGCGATTACCACATCCGCTTTATGACCAGCCACCCCAAGGATGCCAGTCACAAGCTGATCGACACCATTGCCGCCCAGCCGAAGCTGTGCAAGCACCTGCACCTGCCGGTGCAGTGCGGCTCCGATGAACTGCTGAAGAAGATGAACCGCCACTACACGGTGGAGCAGTACATGGAGCTGATCGAATACGCCCGCAAAACGGTGCCCGGCATCACTTTTTCCAGTGACATCATCGTTGGCTTCCCCGGCGAGACCGAAGCGGACTTTGTAAAGACGCTGGAACTGGTGCAGAAGGTGGGCTATATGCAGCTGTTCACCTTTATCTATTCCAAGCGCACCGGCACCAAGGCCGCCGATATGCCGGACCCCACCCCCCGCAAGGAAAAGACCGACCGCATGACCCGCCTGCTCAAGGTGCAGGACGAGATCGCCATGGCGCTGGTCAAGGCGCAGGTTGGTCAGACTGTGAAGGTACTGGTAGAGGGCTTTGGCCGCAATGAGGGCACCCTCTCCGGCCGTCTGGACAACAACCTGACGGTGGAGTTCACGGCAGACGCTTCCCTGATGGGCAGCTATGCCAACGTACATCTCACGGGCGCACGGGCGACTGTGCTGCTGGGTGAGCTTGCCTGAGTGATTCCGGGGCAGTGCCCTGAACGTATAAATAAGAAGGAGACCATTCAAATGGATTGCATTGATCTTTTCAAGCGCGCAGCCGTTGCGCTGCAGACCGATAGCCGCTACCTCGTTCTGGATCAGACCCGCAAGGCAAACGATAAGGACGAAGAGCTGCAGAACCTGATCGGCGAGTTCAACCTCGCCCGCATGGATCTGAACAATGAGATCGGCAAGAGCGAGCGCAACGATGCCCGCATCGCCGAACTGAACGAAAAGGTGAACAGCCTGTACGGCCAGATCATGGGCAACGAGGGCATGGTGGCTTACAACGAGGCCAAGCGTGACTGCGAGAACCTCGTGAACTATATCGATGCCATCATCAACACTGCCATGAATGGCGGCGACCCCATGACGGTACAGGAGCCTTCTGCTTCCTGCACCGGCAGCTGCTCCACCTGCGGCGGCTGCCACTAAAACCGGCAAAAACAAAACGCGGCTGTGCAAAACAGACCGCGTTTTGTTTGCAAAAGCGGTTACAAGCCGCAAACTTGTGCACAGAACCATAGAACGGGAGAGAGGGTAAACCATGGCAGAGCTGTCGCCCATGATGCAGCAATATCTTGAGATCAAAACAACATAAGGACGAAATTCTGTTTTACCGCATCGGCGATTTTTATGAGATGTTCTTTGACGATGCCCTGACGGCATCCAAGGAACTGGATCTGACCCTGACCGGCAAGCAGTGCGGCATGGAAGAGCGGGCACCCATGTGCGGCGTGCCCTTTCACAGCTACGAGGGCTATGTGGCGCGGCTGATCGCCAAGGGCTACAAAGTAGCCATCTGTGAGCAGGTGGAAGACCCGGCCAAGGCCAAGGGCCTTGTCAAGCGGGACATCATCCGCGTGGTCACACCCGGCACGGTCATTGAGAGCAGTATGCTGCAGGATGACCGCAACAACTACATTGCCAGCATCTACCTCAAAGGAAAGAAAGCAGGTTTGTGCTTTGCGGATGTCTCTACCGGCACGGCCCATATCACAGAGCTGAATGCAGACAAGATCGCCCCGGCGGTCATTACGGAGCTGTGCCGCTACCATCCCAGCGAAGTGCTGATGAACCCCGGCCTGCTGGACTGCCGCGAAGTGACGGCCTACATCAAAAAGAATATGACTTGTTCGGTGGAGCTGATCGAAGAGGAGCGCTATGCACCGGGCCTTGTGACGGCATCGCTGGAAAACCAGTTTGGCCGCGACTGGGCGCAGACCACCGGCATTGCAGCGGACGGCCTTGTGCGCTTTGCCATGGCGGCACTGCTGGAATATCTGCACGATACCCAGATCAAGGGCGTGGAACGTCTGAAAACGGTCATAACCTATAATAAGGCCCAGTTCATGCGTCTTTCGCCCGTGACCCGCGCCAATCTGGAGCTGACCGAGACGCTGCGCGGCCGCGAAAAGCGGGGCACGCTGCTCTGGGTGCTGGATAAGACCAGTACATCCATGGGCAAGCGTATGCTGCGCAGCTGGATCGAGCAGCCGCTTATTTCCAGTGCACTCATCAACCACCGCCTGAACGCTGTGGAGAGCCTTGTCAAGCAGACCATGGCCCGCGGCGACCTGACCGAAGAGCTGGGTTACATTGCGGATATGGAACGCCTGATGACCCGCACGGTTTACGGCTCTGCCACACCCAAGGAGATCTATACGCTGGCCCAGACCTGCGACCGGCTGCCCGGCCTGCGCAGGCAGGCTGAAGCCTGCAGGCTGCCCGGAGCTTTCCGAGCTGGCAGCACAGATCGACCCATTGGAGGACATCAAGGCCCGTATTTATGCGGCGGTGGACCCGGAAGCGCCCTCTACCCTCAAGGATGGCGGTGTCATTGCCAAAGGCTACCACCCTGAGGTGGACGAGCTGCGTTCCATCCGCGACAATACCAAGGGCGTTCTGGCGCAGCTGGAAGCCCGCCTGCGGCAGGAGACCGGCATCCCCAAGCTGAAGATCGGCTATAACCATGTGTTTGGCTACTTCATCGAGGTAAGCAACTCCTATAAGAACATGGTGCCGGAGACCTACATCCGCAAGCAGACCCTGACTTCCGGCGAACGCTACATCACGCAGGAACTGAAAGAGCTGGAAAGCAAGATCTTAGGTGCCCACGAACGGCTCATCACGCTGGAGCACCGCCTGTTCAGCGAACTGCTGGAAAGCATCAGCGCTCAGCTGGACCGCATCCAGCGCACGGCCAATGCGGTGGCCCAGCTGGATGTGCTCACGGCGCTGGCGCAGGTGGCAGCGGAAAACAACTACTGCCGTCCCATCGTGGACGACAGTGACGAGCTGACCATCACCGAGGGCCGTCACCCTGTGGTGGAGCAGATGCTGAAAGGCAGCCTGTTTGTACCCAATGATACCACCCTGAACTGTGGTGCAGACCGCTGCCTGATCATCACCGGCCCCAACATGGCGGGTAAGTCCACCTACATGCGCCAGAATGCACTGATCGCGCTGATGGCGCAGATCGGCTCCTTTGTACCGGCTTCCAGCTGCCATGTGGGTGTGGTGGATGCCATTTTCACTCGCATCGGTGCGTCGGACGACCTGTCTGCCGGTCAGTCCACCTTTATGGTGGAGATGACCGAGGTAGCGGAGATCCTGAAAAATGCCACCGCCAAAAGCCTTGTGGTGCTGGACGAGATCGGCCGGGGCACCTCCACCTTTGACGGTATGAGCATTGCCCGCGCCGTAGTGGAGCACATTGCAGACCCCGCCAAGGGCCTTGGCTGCAAGACTCTGTTTGCCACCCACTACCCCGAGCAGACCGAGCTGGAAGGCGGCGTGGACGGCGTAAAACTACAATATTGCAGTAAAAAAACGCGGCGAGGACATCACCTTCCTGCGCCGCATTGTGCGCGGCCCGGCGGATGACAGCTACGGCATCGAGGTGGCAAAGCTGGCAGGTCTGCCCGGCAGCGTGACCCGCCGCGCCCATGAGGTGCTGCGCGCGCTGGAAGCAACTGCACCTAAAAATAAAGTAGAGCAGATGGATTTTGATGCCCTGCAGGAGTATAACTCTCCGGCTGTGCCCAGCGAGATGATGGACAAGCTGGAAGCTCTGGATGTGGAAACACTCACCCCCATTGAGGCGTTGAACTTCCTCTACGAGCTGAAAAAGACCCTGAAGGGCAGCCTGAACAGATGAAACTGCTCTACCTGACCCAGACCATACAAGGAGGGAAAACACCATGGCAGTGATCCATGTTCTGGATAAGCACACAGCCGAGCTGATCGCAGCCGGTGAGGTGGTCGAGCGTCCGGCATCCGTTGTTAAGGAGCTGCTGGAAAACTCCATTGATGCCGGTGCCACGCAGGTGACCGTCAGCATTGAATCCGGCGGCGTCAAGCTGATCGAGATCAGCGATAACGGCACCGGCATCGAGGCAGAATATATCTCCACGGCGTTTATCCGCCACGCCACCAGCAAAATTGAAACACCGGACGATCTGACCAACATCCATACGCTTGGCTTCCGCGGTGAAGCACTGGCATCCATTGCCAGCGTGGCCCGTGTAGAGCTGACCACCCGAACCGAGGTGGACGAGTTTGCCACAGTCTACCGCATTGAGGGCGGGAAGAGGTCTCCCGTGAGCCGGGTGCCAGAGCTGTGGGCACCACCATCCGAGTAAAGGATCTGTTTTACAACACGCCTGCCCGCATGAAGTTCCTCAAAAAGGACTCCTCCGAGGGCACCTTTGTGTCGGATACAGTTACCCATGTAGCGCTCAGCCACCCGGAAGTCAGCGTCAAGTTCATCCGTGAGGGCAAGCTGCAGTATGTCACGCCCGGCGACGGCCAGCTGCGCGGTGCAGCCTATGCGGTGCTGGGCCGGGAGTTCAGCCGGGACCTCATTGAGCTAAAAAATCAGGAGGGCGTGTACCGCATCACCGGTCTGATTACCCCGCCCAAAAGCTGCCGCGCCAGCCGAAGTATGCAGCATTTTTACATCAATGGCCGCTATGTGCGCAACCGCACCATGATGGCCGGTATGGAGATGGCGTTCAAGGGTACCATGATGCAGGGCAAGTTCCCGGGCGGAATTCTGCTGCTGGAAATGCCGGCCGACCTTGTGGATGTCAATGTGCATCCGGCCAAGATCGAAGCCCGCTTTGCCCGCGAAAATGATGTTTTTGATGTGGTGTATCATGCCGTCAAGCTGGCATTGGCTCAGCCCGGCACCGGTGAACGGCTTTTTACCTTTGAAGCAGACAAAGAAGAAGAAAAAGCTGAAAATTCAAAAAAAGACACTGATATAATTAAAAATGATGTAAAGAATAATAACTTTACAGGCCTTTCTGCGATCATTCGGGGACAGGCAGACCCGGGCGTTCTGCCACAGCAGCACTGGGAACCGGCAAAACCCGCCGCAGCACCGCAGCAGCCTGCCCCGGTTGCTGCAATGCAAATACCGACAGCACCCAGTGTGCCGCGCTGGAAAGGCAGTGCTCAGAACGAGGATATGCTGGATCCGTTCGTGACCCTTCACAGCCCGAAGCTGGAAACGACAAAGGCACCAGAGCCGTTCCGTGCGGCGGCAAGTGAAACGCAGCTGGATGTGGAACCGGAATTTGGTGAGACAAAACTGCATTCGCCTCAGGACCATATGGCAGCGTGGAACCCTGCGCAGGAAGCGCCAAAGGAAGAACCTGAGAGTGCACCCTGTGTGGAAACAGAACCGGATGCGCCGGAAGCGGCAGAACAGGAAACTGTACTGGCCGAGCCGGAGCAGATGAACTTTGATCCGACGGCGGATCAGCCGGAACCGCTGCGCTATGTGGGCGAGGTGTTCAGAACATATATCCTTGCAGAACGCGGCGACGAGCTGTGCCTGATCGATAAACACGCTGCCCACGAGCGCCAGCTGTACGAAAAACTGGCCGCGAACTATGGCAATGTGCCCAGCCAGATGCTGCTGGAGCCTGCTGCCATCGACCTTGCTGCGGAGGAAAAGCAGGCCCTGCTGGATAACATTCCTCTGCTGGAAAATGCGGGCCTTGAGATCGCGGACTTTGGCGGCAATACCGTGGTGCTGCGCGCGGTGCCCGCAGATGTGGAGCCGCAGAATGCGGAAAGTCTGCTTGTGGAGATCGCAAATAAGCTGCTCAAGGGCGGCCATGATGCGCTGAACGAGCACACCGAGTGGGTGCTGCATTCTATCTCCTGCCGTGCAGCCATCAAGGCGGGGGACAAGTCCTCGCCGCAGGAACTGCTGGCGCTGGCCGAAAAGATCCTTTCCGGCGAGGTGCCGCCGTTCTGCCCGCATGGCCGCCCCTGCGTACTCAAATTGACCCGGAAGGAGCTGGAAAAGCAGTTTGGACGCATCGTATAAACATCCCGTGGTGGCCGTCGTCGGCCCTACCGCAACCGGAAAGACAGCGCTGGGCGTAGAACTTGCAAAACATTTTTCCGGCGAGGTCATCAGTTGTGATTCCATGCAGATCTATAAAGGTCTGGACATAGGCACGGCAAAGGTGACACCGGAGGAAACCTGCGGTATCCCGCATCACGGCGTGGACATCCTTACGCCGGACAAGGCTTTCAGCGTGGCAGACTTTACCGCCATGGCCGGAAAGCTGGAAGAAGAGATCTCTGCCCGGAAGAAGCTGCCCATCCTTGTGGGCGGCACAGGGCTGTATGTTCAGAGCTTTCTGTATGGGGTGCGTTTTACAGAGGAAAAAGCACCTGCCGGTCTGCGGGAGCAGCTGGCGGCGGAACTGGCTGCAAAAGGCGGTGCTGCCATGTACGAAGAACTGAAGCAGGCCGACCCGGAAGCTGCTGCGGCTATCCACCCGAACAATCAGGTGCGGGTGCTGCGCGCACTCGAACATTATCGTGCCACCGGCAAAAGCTGAGCGAACAGAAGGCGGAGTCTCTCCCACCGGAGCGGCCCTACCGCAGCCTGATCCTCGGTCTGGATTTCCCAGAGCGCGCGGTACTTTACCGCCGCATTGACCTGCGTGTGGACAAAATGCTGGAAGCGGGCCTTATAAAGGAAGCGGAGCATGTCTGGCAGAACCGGGAAAGCTTCCGCACGGCAGCGCAGGCCATCGGATACAAGGAGTTCTTTCCGTATTTTGAGCAGACGGCTCCATTGGAAGCCTGCACGGAAAAGCTCAAGCAGGCGTCCCGCAACTATGCCAAGCGCCAGCCGACCTGGTTCCGCCATATGGACGGTGTGGTCTGGCTGGATGCCGGTGCACCGGATGCAGTGCAGACTGCCATCCGCAAAACTAGCGAATTTTTAGCGAAAGGATGATCGATATGCCGGATGAGACCCAGAAGGAACGCCATGCGCCGCATGTGCTTACCACTCTGGCAGGCGTGCTGATCGCGTTTCTGCTGCTGGCAGCAATTTATGTGGTGTATCAGGCCGCACATATCCTGTTCCCGCAGAATGTTTATGAGACTGCGCTGCCTGCGGTCATTTCGGATACGGTGGAAGCCGACGGAGTTCTGCTGTTCGACGAAAGCTATGTGGCAGGCAGCGGAAACCTTGGATATCTTGCTGCCGACGGCGAGCGCGTTTCAGCGGGCACCGCAGTGGCAGAGGTGTACAGCAACGCTTCGCAGGCTTCGCTGCGCCTGCAGCTGAACCAGTTGAATGATCAGATCGACCTGCTGCAGAAATCGCAGAACACTTCTGCGCTGCAGCTGGATACCCTTTTAAAAGAACGTTCTTCTGCGCTGTATGACCTGCTGGATACGCTGGACGACAGCGATTATGAAGCGGTGGATGATGATGCCAATGCCTACCTGCTGGCCCAGAACAAGCTCTGGGTGGTAACGGGCGAAGCTGCAAACTTTACCGATCAGATCACTGCGCTGGTCCAGCAGTCCCAGAGCGTGCAGGCGCAGCTGGGCAGCCCGGCGCAGATCACTGCACCGCAGACCGGCTATTTTGTGCGCTCTTCCAGCAGCGGACGGCTCAATGCCAGTGCCGATGATATCCTTGCACTGAACGCACAGGAGCTGCAGGGCTATCTGCAGTCCGACCCAGTGCTGGCACTGGACGGCTGCGCCGGTAAGATCGTGGCAGGGTTCACATGGCGCTATGTGGGCGTGTGCACTGCAAAGCAGGGCGAAAAGCTGCTGGGTCAGAACGGCAAGCCGCTGAGCACAGCGGTGGAGATCAGCTTCCCGGGTCAGGTGGAGAACAGCCTCAAGGCCACCGTCACCGAGGTGGAGATCGATCAGGACAGCGGCCTTGCCCGCTTTGTGCTTGCCTGCAACTCCATCAACGGCGATGTGCTTTGCCTGAACCGGGCTGCAGCACGTATCTCGGTAGGAGAGCGCAGCGGCCTGCGGGTGCCTGCTGCGGCTGTGCACTATTTAAAAGAGGATGGCACCGAGGCACAAACGCAGGGCGAAAACTACATTCCCGGTGTGTACGTGAAACTTGGCAACATTGCCCGCTTCTGCCCGATCGACCCGGTGGACGCAGACCATCCCCTCATCACGGACGGCGATTACATCCTTGTTCTGCCCGAAGGGACCGAGGGCTCGGTCAGCAAGGTGAGGCTTTATGACGAAATAATCGTTTCCGGACAAAATTTGTATGATGGAAAGCTTTTGTAGTTATTGACATCTGAGGCAAAAATCCGATAATAGATAAAGCTATTATTTGCATCTATTTGCAAAGAACGCCAGGCAGCGCCATGCTGCCCGAATGAAAGGAGCAGATTGTATGTCTTTGCTTGACAGCATTAAGAAAGGTCTGTTTGACCAGGAAGACGATTACGAGGATCAGTACATTGACGATGGCCCCCAGATGGTAAACAATAACAATGGCATCGGCCTTGGTGCTGACGACGAAAATGAAGAGCCTGTTGAGGGTGCCAAGAAGAACGGCAAGGTGGTCAACATCAATGCCACCACTCAGCTCAAGGTCGTTCTGGTCAAGCCTGAGCGTTTTGAGGATGCCAGTACCATTGCTGACCACCTGAACAACAAGCGCACCGTGGTGCTCAATCTGGAGTCCACCAACAAGGAAGTGTCCCGCCGTCTGGTGGATTTCCTGTCCGGTGTTGCATATGCAAACAATGGCCAGATCAAGCGCGTGGCCAACAGCACCTTCATCATCACTCCGTACAACGTGGATATCATGGGTGATCTGCTGGACGAGCTGGAGAACAATGGCGCGTTCTATTGATCCGCAGCCCAAGGCGGCGCGCGGGTTCATCCCTGCGCGTACCGATGAAGAACGCTATCTCATGCGCCATATCGAGGACTTGGCCCACACGGCCTTTTCCCGGGACATTGCGCGGTATTCGGCTTTCCTGAGTGACCGCGAGCAGGACTTGGCCCGCGCGGCACTGGGCCGTGCCGGTGTGCAGGAGGGCTTCCGGTTTGAGGGCGGCTGGCTGAATGCGGAGCGCAGGGTGCTCTGTATCGAGCCGGAGTACAGCTGCGGCGAAGCACCCATCTGCTGTGTGCGGCTGCAATGCCGTGCACAGGCGGGGGCTGCGCTGCCCGCCCACAAGGATTACCTGGGCAGTCTGATGGGCCTTGAGCTGCGGCGCGAGGCGCTGGGAGATATCGTTCTGCCGGAGGATCAGCCGGGCACAGCTTATGTGTTTGCGCTGGACCCGGCAGCACAGCTGATCTGCCGGGAACTGTTTCAGGCTGGACACACGGAGCTGACCACGGAACTGCTGACGCTGGACGAGGTGCCGCAGTTTCCGCAGGCGGAGCGTGAGATGCACAGTGCAACGGTATCGTCCCTGCGGCTGGACGCTGTGCTGGCAGCTATGCTGCACTGCAGCCGAGGACAGGCTTCGGAACTGATCGAGGCGGGCAGGGTGGAGATCAACCACCTGCCGGCGGATAAACCTCATGCGCAGGTATATGAGGGCGATGTGTTCACGGTGCGCGGCAAGGGCCGCTTCAACCTGACTGCACTGCCCGGCAAAAGCAGAAAAGATCGGTCAATCATCGAATTTTTTCAATATTAAAAGCAACGGGAGGAAATGACTATGCTGACTCCGCAGGATGTCCGTTCTGTGCAATTTGAGAAAAACCTCCGCGGCTACCGCACAGAGGACGTAGACCGTTTTCTGGATAAGGTGGAAGAACAGCTGCGGGAAGACGATGCGCAGGCGGAACAGCTTCGCAAGCAGATTGCGGACCTGACTGCTGAAAACCAGAAGCTGCACGATGAACTGAAGAGCTTTGAGGCAGATGGTGAAATGCTCAAGAGCGCGCTGATCAATGCACAGCGCATGGGCGAAAATGTCATCCGCGAAGCAAACCAGAAAGCAGAAGAGATCATCCATCGTGCAAATCTGCGCGGTGATGATATCATCCGCGATGCCAACGAACTGCTGCAGAAGGCAAACGACCGTGCAGACGAGATCGAGAACGAAGCAAACGAGAAGCGCCTTGCAGAGGAGCGCGAGTATGACCGCGTGCGTCTGGAAGTGACCCGCTTCAAGTCTGATGTGCTCAACCTGTACCGCAGCCATGTGGAGTCCCTGAGCCGTCTGCCGGAGTTCCAGAAGGAAACGCCCGCACAGGAAGCTGCCGACGCAGAGCCTGCAGCCGACGAAGCCGAACCTGCGGCTGCCGCTCAGCTGCAGGCCGCAGATGTGCAGCCTGAGGCAGAGCCTGTTCCGGCTGCAGAAGAAGATGCAGAACCTGCCGCCTCTGCTGAAGATGACAGCAAGACGGCTGACAGCAGCGAGGATTTCTGGGCAAAGGACGAAAGCCAGCTCAAGCTGGACCCTCCGCCCGCGCCTCCTGCTGATTTTAAGCCGGACGAGCCGGACTACGATGCTTTTCAGGGTGTCAAGTTCAGCGAGTAAGGCAACCCCATAAGGAAATATAGAGGAGAGTGTAAACCATTGGCTAAGAACAAATCGCAGTACGATAGTACTCTGAACCTGCCCAAGACCCTGTTTGAAATGCGTGCCGGCCTGCCCAAGAAGGAGCCTGTCATGCTGAAGGATTGGGAGGACAACGACCTGTACAATCAGCTCATGAAGCACAACGAGGGCAAGCCGCAGTTCATTCTGCACGACGGCCCTCCGTACGCAAACGGTAATATCCACATGGGTACTGCCCTGAACAAGATCATCAAGGATATCATTATCCGCGATAAAAACATGGAGGGTTTCCAGGCTCCCTATGTGCCCGGCTTTGATACCCACGGCCTGCCAATCGAGCTGAAGGCTCTGTCCTCCGTCGGTGATAAGAAGAAGGACATTTCCAAGCTGGAACTGCGCCAGATCTGCGAAAAGTTTGCTACTGAGCACATCGATATCATGAGCGACCAGTTCAAGCGTCTGGGCGTTATCGGCGATTTCGAGCATCCGTATCTGACCCTGAAGCCTGAGTTCGAGGCACGCCAGATCGAGATTTTTGGCGAGATGGCAAAGAAGGGCTACATCTACAAGGGCCTGAAGCCCGTGTACTGGTGCCCGGACTGCCGCACGGCTCTGGCAGAGGCCGAGATCGAGTACGGCGAGGACGACTGCGATTCCATCTTCGTGCGTTTCCACGTCTCTCAGGACCCCAACGGTGTGCTGGCAAAGCACGGCATCCCGATGGACAAGACCTACTTCGTCATTTGGACCACCACCACTTGGACTCTGCCCGCTAACGAGGCAATCTGCCTGAACGGCCAGTTCGAGTACTCCTTCGTCAAGATCGGCGATGAGTTCCACATCATGGCCACCGAGCTGGTCAAGAGCGTCATGGACGCCTGCCACATCGAGAACTACGAGATCGTGGGTGAGCCGGTCTCCGGTGCCGAGTTCGAGCTGATGCGCTACAACCACGTCTACCTGCCCAAGGAGGGCTGGGTCATTCTGGGCGATCACGTCACGTTGGAAAGCGGTTCTGGCTGCGTCCATACCGCAGGCGGCCACGGCGTGGACGACTTCAACGTCTGCCAGAAGTATCCGCAGGTGCCCATCACCGTCCCCGTGGACGATGGCGGCTATCTGACCGAGCTGGCCGGTAAGTATGCAGGTCAGCGCGTGTGGGCTGCCAACAAGACCATTCTGGCCGATTTGACCGAGTCCGGTGCTGTCATGGGTCAGGTGCACATCAAGCATCAGTACCCGCACTGCTGGCGCTGCCATCACCCCATCATCTTCCGTGCAACGGAACAGTGGTTCTGCTCCATCGCAAAGTTCCGCGAGGATGTCTACAAGGCCATCGACACCGTTACCTGGATGCCGGATTGGGGCCATGACCGCATGAAGGGCATGGTGCGCGACCGCAACGACTGGTGCATCAGCCGCCAGCGCGTCTGGGGCGTGCCCATCCCGTATTCTATTGCAAGAAGTGCGGCACCTACCACATCACCGATGCCACCATCAAGGCTGTCAGCGACCTGTTCCGCAAGGAAGGTTCCGATGCATGGTATAAGTACGAAGCCGAGCAGATCATCCCCGCAGGCGAAGTGTGCGAAAAGTGCGGTGCTTCCGAGTGGACCAAGGACACCGACATCATGGACGTCTGGTTCGACTCCGGCTCCACCCACGCCGCTGTGCTGGAGGAACGTCCGGAACTGCGCTTCCCGGCTGATATGTATATGGAGGGCGCCGACCAGTTCCGCGGCTGGTTCCAGTCCAGCCTGCTGACCAGCGTTGCAAGCAAGGGCTGCGCACCCTATAAGTCTGTTCTGTGCCACGGCTGGGTCGTGGATGAGCAGGGCAAGCAGATGCACAAGAGCGCCGGCAACGGCGTGGAGCCCAGCGAGATCATCAAGGACTACGGCGCTGATATCATCCGTCTGTGGGTGGCTTCTTCCGACTACACCGTGGATGTGCGTGCCGGCAAGAACATCTTCAAGCAGCTGAGCGAGGCTTACCGCAAGATCCGCAACACCGCCCGCTTCATTCTGGGCAATCTGGATGGCTTTGATCCCAACACCGACTGTGTGGCTGACGATCAGCTGCAGGAGATCGACCGCTGGGCACTGGCTGCTCTGGATGACCTGATGGTCAACACCAGCGCAGGCTACGCTGTGTACGACTTCAACAAGGTCTATCATGCAGTGTACAACTTCTGCGTTGTTGCAATGTCCAACTTCTATCTGGATGTGACCAAGGATCGCCTGTACTGCACCAACGGCGCAGGCCGCAAGGCTGCTCAGACCACCATGTACAAGATCCTTGTGGCTCTGGACAAGATCATTGCTCCTATCCTGTGCTTCACCAGTCAGGAGATCTGGGACTTCATGCCCAAGACCGAGGGCATGAACAAGTACGTTGTCTTTGAGGAGATGCCCAAGGCTGGCCAGTATGCCGCCGATGAAGCCTTCAAGGCAAAGTGGGCACAGCTGATCGCCGTCCGTGACGAGGTGAAGAAGGTTCTGGAGCAGGCCCGTGCCGAAAAGGTCATCGGTGCTTCTCTGGAGGCTGCAGTTACCCTGTACTGCAATGACGCGGTGTATGATCTGCTGAACAGCATCCCCATGGACGAGCTGGCCGACCTGATGATCGTCTCTCAGGTAGAGCTGGTCAAGGGCGAAGGCGGCGCTGCAAGTGCTGTTGAAGGCCTGGGCGTTGCTGCTGCACATGCCACCGGCGAAAAGTGCGAGCGCTGCTGGAAGTATTCTTCGGATATCGGCACCCATGCTGCACATCCCACCCTGTGCGCACGCTGCGCCAGCGTTGTGGAAGCCTAAGCGTTCCGCATAAAACAATGTTTTAAAGGGCGGCGCTCCCTTATACCGGGGAGCGCCGTTTTTTATACTGAATGATTTTGGGAGTATCCTATGGCATTTGTTGTTTTTAATCTGCTCGCGGCTGCGGCACTCATTGGCATCGATCAGGCCATCAAGCTGTGGGCCACCAATGTGCTGCAGCCCATTGGTGCAATGCCGCTGATCCCCCATGTGGTGGAGCTGCGGTTCGTGCTCAACCCGGGCATGGCGTTCAGCCTGCTCAGCGGCAAGCAGCTGTTTCTCATCATCGCTACCAGCATAGCGCTGATCTTTGTGGCCTATGGGCTGTTCTTCCGCAGCCGCGGCAGATACCTGCAGCAGGCTGCGCTGCTGCTGATCCTTGCCGGCGGCATCGGCAACCTGATCGACCGTGTGCTCAACGGCGAGGTGGTGGACTACATCAATCTGCTGTTCATGCAGTTTGCGGTGTTCAATTTTGCGGATATCTGCGTGTGTGTGGGCGTGGGCCTCTGGGTGCTGGTAATTTTTCTGGAAGAGCTGCACGCTGAGAACGGGCAGTCCCCGAAGGAGCAGTGAGCCATGGAACAGCGTGAATTTGTGGTGGAGCAGGAGACGGCAGGCCAGCGCATCGACCGCTTCCTGAGCGGCGAGGACACCGGCCTTTCCCGGTCTGCTCTGCAGGCGCTGGTGGCCGACGGTCATGTGTTGTGCAACGGCAGGCTGGTTGCCAAAAGCCTGAAGCTCAAGGCGGGCGACACCATCGTTTTGGAAATTCCGGACGCAAAGCCCATTGAGGCCGTGCCGCAGGACATCCCGCTGGAAATCGTCTATGAGGACGAGCATCTGCTGGTGGTCAACAAGCCCAAAGGCATGGTGGTGCACCCGGCTCCCGGCAACCCGGACGGCACGCTGGTGAACGCGCTGCTGTGGCACTGCAAGGGAAGCCTGTCCGGTATCGGCGGCGAGATTCGCCCCGGCATCGTGCACCGCATCGATAAGGACACCAGCGGACTGCTGGTGGTGGCAAAGGACGATGCAACGCACATCGGCCTTTCCCAGCAGATGGCGGTGCACAGTGTGGAGCGCGCGTATCGCACCATCGTGTACGGCGGCTTTGCACAAGATGAGGGCTTTGTGGAAAGCAATCTGGGCCGCAGCAAGACCGACCGCAAAAGATGGCGGTCTACCCGGCCAGTGAGCCGCACACCAAATATGCCTATACCGGCTATCAGGTGCTGGAACGGCTGAACAACTTTACCATGCTGGAATGCCGCCTGAAGACCGGCCGCACCCATCAGATCCGCGTGCACATGGCATCCATCCAGCACCCGGTGGCGGGCGACCCGGTGTATGGCCCGCACAATTGCATCACCAGCCTGCACGGCCAGTGCCTGCACGCAAAACGCTTGGCTTTGTGCACCCGATCACCGGCGAACATCTGCGGTTCGATTCGGAATTGCCGGAATACTTCACTCATTTTCTTGCAACGCTCAGGAGGGAACGGTATGAACCATCTTTCTTCAACGCTCGTACTGTGTGATCTGGACTATCTGCTTTTGGGTGCCGACGGCAACCTGACGCAGGTGGTGCGGGATGTGCTGCAGCTGTTCGTCCGCCGCGGCGGACGTTTTACGGTGTTTTCCCAGCGCACGCCGCGGGCAGTGCGGTCCATTCTGGGCAGTGTGCGGCTCAGCGCTCCTGCGCTGGTGTGCGGCGGTGCCATGGCCTACCATTTTTCCGATGGCACCCGCCATCCGCTGTGCACCTTTGCCGGGCAGGATGCCGACCTGTTCGCCCGCCTGCCGGTGGCAGAGGGCGTGGGCATTGCCCTGCAGATGACCGACGGTACTACCCGCGTGCTGCGCATGAGCGAGGCATTGGAGCGTCATCTGCGGCAGGAATGGACCCCTTATCTGCTGGCAAACGCGGCAGACATCAAGGGGGAAGAAGTGCTGCGGGTGCTGCTGTATCAGGACAGCAAGGCAGTGCCCATGATCTCGCTGCTGGAAAAATCTCTGGGCGACCGCACAGCGGTGCTGCTGGGCGAGCGTGCCGCAGCGGATACGCTGATCCTGACCCCCAGAACCGTCTCTGGCCGTGAAATGCTGGATGCCGTGTGTATGCCAGTGGGCATCGACCCGGAAGATGTGCTGGTACTTGCCGGAGGGCTGCCTATGCTGGACATGGTGCGCGCTTCCAGCCAGAGCACCGCAGCTGCGGATGCCCCGGCTGAGCTGCGTCTTGCTGCCCAAAAGGTCACTTTGACCGATGCTGCGGCAGGTTCTGCAGTGGAAGTGCTGTACCGTATGGTGCGGGATGCTGAAAATTTGGCGTAAAATTTGTGCAAGGCTTCTGCAAATTCTTTCGCAGAAGCCTTTCTTTTTGGAGGAAAGTCAGGTACAATGAGAGAAACGCGTCTTCTGGCCCTGCAAAGAAGGAAAAACTCTTTCTTGCGCTGTCGCTGGCGGCGGTGGTTTTGTGCACAGTGCTGGCCTTTGGCTTTGCCGTGCCGCTGCAGGCTGCCGAACCGCAGGTCCTGCCGGATACGACCGGGCTGGAACAGTATATGCTGGTGGATCTGAACACTGCTGATCTCTCTGCGCTGTGCACACTGCCGGGCGTAGGGGAAAAGCGCGCACAGACGATTCTGGATTACCGGACGCAGAATGGCCCGTTTGAACGGGTAGAAGATGCAGCCAATGTTCCGGGCCTGACACAGACCATTGTGGATTCCTGGGCAGGAATGGCAACCGTGAGCTGAGCCGCAGCCGGCGGCCCGGCGCAGCAAAAAGGGGAATGATTATGAGTGACGATACCATTTTTATCAACCGGGAACTGAGCTGGCTGGATTTCAACCGGCGCGTTCTTGCGCTGGGCAAAGATAAAAATGTTCCGCTTGCAGAGCGGGTCAAATTTCTTGCGATCTACGGCTCCAATCTGGACGAGTTTTTTATGGTGCGCGTGGGTTCTCTGCAGGAGCGCGCCAATCTGGAACAGGAACAGGGCAAAAGGTCAAGAGGGAAAACAAGACCAACATGTCCGCGGCGGAACAGCTGACTGCCATCATGCCCAAAACGGCACAGCTGCAGGAGGAGTGCGATAAATACTACGCAAAGGCGCTGGAAGCACTGGCGGAGTGCGGCTGGCGCAAGGTGGATCTTGACCACTTGTCCAAGGAGGACGAGCACTTCTGGAAGAAGTACTTCCAAACGGAGCTGTTCCCCATCCTCAGCCCGCAGATCGTGGACAACCGCCATCCGTTCCCATTCCTGCGCAATAAGGAGATTTACCTTGGCGTTCTGCTCAAGGAAAAACACCCGGCAGGGCAGAGCCTTGGCATCATTCCCATTTCCAGCCAGATGGAACGGATGCACGTTGTAAAAAAAGACGGCGAAACGCAGTTTGCACTTACCGAAGAGCTGGTGCTGCACTTTGCGGCCAGCATCTTTGGCAAAGAGACGATTCAGGAAAAATGTCTCTTCCGCGTGACCCGCAATGCGGATATCGACGTAAAAGAGGGCATGATGGATCATGATATCGACTACCGCGAGATCATGACCGAGCTGCTCAAGCGCCGCCGCAAGCTGGCTGCGGTGCGTCTGCAGATCACGCCTGCCCCGGCCCCGGAGGTAGAACGCCTGCTGTGCAACCGTCTGCTGCTCACCCATAAACGGGTGTTCGAGCAGAAAAGCCCGCTGGATCTGAGCTTTTTCTACAAGCTCACCGGCCGCATGGAAGCGGAGGGGCGGCCGGAACTGTTCTACCCGGCTGCACGGCCCATGCTGCCGCCGCCGGACTACGACCTTGCCGCTGAGGTGCAGAAGCACGATGTGCTGCTCAGCTACCCGTACCAGTCCATCCGGCCCTTCATTGCCATGCTCAAAAAGGCTGCCCATGATCCTGAGGTCATTTCCATCAAAATGACACTGTACCGTATGGCGCGGGAGTCCCAGATCGTGCAGGCGCTGATGGAAGCCGCTGAGAACGGCAAAGAGGTGGTGGCGCTGGTGGAGCTGCGCGCCCGCTTTGACGAGCAGAACAATATCGACTGGTCGAAGCAGCTGGAAAGCGCAGGCTGTACGGTCATTTATGGCTTTGATGATTACAAAGTGCACTCCAAGCTGACCCTTATCACCAAAAAGAGCAAAGAGGGCTACTCTTATATCACCCAGATCGGCACCGGCAACTACAACGAAAAGACCAGTGAGCTTTACACGGACTACTCCTTCATTACGGCAGACCATGGCATTGGCGAGGAAGCTTCCAATGTGTTCCAGAACCTTGCCGTGCAGAAGCTGACTGAGGAGAGCGACCGGATGCTGGTAGCACCGCTGCGCTTCAAGAGCGTATTGCTGGAAGAGATGGATCGTGTTATTGCCGCCGCCCACATGGGCCGTCCGGCATCCATGATCCTGAAAAACAATTCCATCAGCGACCGGGATATCATCCTCAAGCTGCAGGAAGCCAGCTGTGCCGGTGTGCGCATTGATATGATCGTGCGCGGCATCTGCTGCGTGCGCGCCGGCGTGCCCGGCAAGACGGAGAACCTGCATATCCGCAGCCTTGTGGGTCGTTATCTGGAGCATGGCCGCATTTACAGCTTCTTCGATGGTGCACATACCCGCATCTATATTGCATCCGGCGATTTCCTCACCCGCAACACCGAGTGCCGCGTGGAGGTGGGCGTGCGCGTGGAGGATCCCGTGCTGGTGCGGAAGCTTACCGACATTCTGCAGCTGCAGCTGCGGGATAATGTCAATGCCCGCGAGATGCGCCCGGACGGCAGCTACCAGAAGGTAAAGCCCGCTGAGGGCGAAGCACTGGTGAACGGCCAGATGGGCATGTATGAGCTGTTGAAAAATGACTGGACGCAGCCGGAGCCTTGGAGGCTTTCTGCCGCTGCGCAGGAAAAACAGCCTGAACCTTCTGCCGAAGCAGAAAAGCCAGAACCTGCGAAAACGGAAGCGGCTCCCGCTGCAAAACAGGCAGAAGCTTCTCACCCGGAATCTGCTGCGGCACCGGAAAGCGGCGACCGCTTTGACCAGCTGGAACAGATGGTCAATCATAAAAAGCGTACAGAGCCGCAGCCTGCCCCTGCAGCCAAGCCGATAAAGCCGGTGGTGGTGGAGACACCCGCCCCCAGAAGCCGCCTGAAACGGATTTTGGATTTCTTCAGGTTGCGCAGATAATATTTGCAAGACCCGACAGAGCAAACCCTCTGCCGGGTCTTTTTGCGTGTTTGCCTGCATAAATAAAAAGCAAACGGAAGGCGGGAGGCAGAAGGTGCGGGCAAAGCGATGGGGACGAGCCGGGCACGGCAGGGAGCAGCCCAGACGGAAGGTGATTCTTCTGGCAGTTTTAGCCGGACTGCTGGTGTGCTTGGTGCTTCCGGTGCGGGCGCAGAAAAAAACGGGGAAGCTCTGTTTCCCGCTGGACACCACACAGTACCGTGTTTCGGACGGATACGGCTGGCGGCAGGATCCTTTTACCGGGGAAAGGACGTTCCATAAGGGCATTGATCTTGCCTGTGCAGAGGGAACAGAAGTGCTTGCTGCGGAAGGCGGTGCGGTGGTGCAGGCCTACCGCAGCACAAGCTATGGCACCTGTCTGCGTGTTCTCCATACAGATGGCAGCGAGTCACTTTACGCCCATTTGCAGTACGCCTATGTCCGTCCGGGCGAGGTGGTGGAAGCAGGGCAGCTGCTGGGCGCAGCAGGGCGCAGCGGGCGCGCTACGGGAGCACACCTGCATTTTGAACTGTACCGGAAGGGAACAGCCTGTGACCCGGCGGATGCGCTGGGCCTTTCCTCATGAAGCTGCATGATTCCCGGCAGCTGGGGCCGCTGGTGTTCCGCGACCCGCTGCTTTTGTGTAGCGCACTGTATTTTCTGCTCTACTTTGATGCAAGCGGCTTTCTGCGGCTGGGGCTGCTGGCGGCGTTCCTGCACGAGTGTGGGCACATTCTGGTGTATTGTGCGCTGCTGCGCCGCTTTCCGGTCATTGAGGTGACCATGACTGGCTTTGTATGCGGATGGACGCTCCGGCCCGGGGCCTTTCACCGGGGCGGCTCTTCTGGCTGGCTGCTGCAGGCCCGGCGGTCAATTTCATGCTGGCAGGCATCTGGGCGCTGCGGCTGGAACAGGAACTGACCATCCGCGGCAGTGCCTTCTGGGCGGCAAATCTGCTGACCGGGGGATTCAATCTGCTGCCCGTTCCACCGCTGGATGGGGCGCAGCTAGCATCCTGCCTGTGCGAAATGCGGCGTGCAGGCAAAAGTTTAAGGAAAAGATTGAAAAACAGCTCATTTCGGGTACAATAAAATGACGTGTAAAAATGGACTGTTTATTGGAGGACTCGATGTTTGATCCAAAACTGAAAGAAGCACTGGGGCGGGTACAGAAGCCCGGCCGTTATACCGGCGGAGAACCCGGCAGTGTATATAAGGACAAAGAAAAAGTGGATGTCCGCTTTGCGTTCTGCTTTCCGGACACCTATGAGGTAGGTATGTCCTTCCTCGGCGAAAAGATCCTGTATGAGCTGCTCAACCGCCACGAAAACTGGTGGTGCGAGCGTGCTTTTATGCCGTGGCTGGATATGAAGGCCGAGATGGAGCGTCTTGGTCTGCCGCTCTACACCATGGAGAGCAAGGACCCGCTCACCGCTTTTGATGCAGTGGGCTTCACCCTGCAGTACGAGCTTTCCTATACCAATATTCTGGCTATGCTGGATCTGGCGGGCATCCCGTTCTATTCCAAGGATCGCGATGAAAGCTGGCCGCTGATCGTGGCGGGTGGCCCCTGCGCCTGCAACGCGGAACCCATTGCGGACTTTTTTGATGTGGTCCAGCTGGGTGAGGGCGAAAACCAGCTGCCCGGCATCTGCGCCGAGATCGAAAAGGCCAAGAAGGAGGGCGGCGTCTCCAAAAAGGAGCTGCTGCTGCGCATTGCAAAGATCCCCGGCGTCTATATCCCGGCGTTCTACGATGTGGAGTATTACGAAGATGGCCGGGTCAAGGCCATCACCCCCAATGAGCCGGGCATCCCGGCGCGCATCACCAAGGCGATCATCAAGGACCTGAACGAGTTTGCACCGCCCACGAATTTTGTGGTGCCCATGGTGGGTGCCATTCAGGACCGCGCCAGCATTGAGGTGCTGCGCGGCTGTGTGCGTGGCTGCCGTTTCTGTCAGGCGGGCTTTCTGTACCGTCCCATGCGCCAGCGTGACGCGGGCCTTCTGAACAGGGCGGCGCAGGAGCTGTGCGCTAACAACGGCTATGAAGAACTGAGCCTTTCCAGCCTGTCCACCTCTGACCACGGCCAGCTGGAAGAGCTGCTGGACGATCTGAACGAGTGGGCACCCAAGGAGCATGTGAGTCTGTCGCTGCCTTCGCTGCGCGTGGACAACTTTTCCCAGAGCCTCATTGAAAAGACCACCAAGGTGCGCAAGAGCGGCCTGACCTTCGCCGCCGAAGCCGGCACCCAGCGCCTGCGCAACGTCATCAACAAGAATGTCACATGGGACGAGATCGAAAAGACCTGCACCATTGCATTCAATGCGGGCTACACCTCGGTCAAGCTCTACTTCATGATGGGCCTGCCCACCGAGACCATGGAGGACATTGAGGGCATCGCAGAGACGGCGCAGAAGGTGGTAGACCTCTATTATTCGCTGCCCAAGCGCGGCAAGGGCAAGGGTGTACAGGTGACCATCAGCTGTGCCTGCTTTGTGCCCAAGCCCCATACGCCGTTTGAGTTCGTGCCCATGGACACCGAAGAAATGCTGCGCGCCAAGCAGAAGCACTTGCTGGAAAGTGTGCACAGCCGCAAGATCAAGGTCAACTACCACGACAGCACCACCAGCTTTCTGGAGGGCGTGTTCGCCAAGGGCGACCGCCGTCTGGCACCGGTCATTGTGGAAGCCTACAAGCGCGGCTGCTACTTTGACGGCTGGGAGGAGTGCTTCAAGTACGATACTTGGCTGCAGGCCTTTGCAGATCTGGGCATTGACCCGGCGTTCTACTGCCAGCGCCCCATTGGTCTGGACGAGGTAACGCCCTGGTCCCACATGGATTACGGCGTCACCCACGAATATCTGGTGCGGGAGTACCAAAGGCTCTTGCCGCCCAGACTACCCAGCCCTGCAACCGTGCCTGCCACGGCTGCGGTGCAAATCACCTGTTAGGAGGTCCCTGCTTTGATTACAGTCAGAATCTCGTTTGAGAAAAAGAATGAGGCCTCCTACATCTCCCTGCTGGACCTGCAGCGGGTGATGCAGCGGGTGCTCAAGCGCAGCGGCCTGCCGGTGTGGCATACGCTGGGTTTCAATCCCCACATCTATATGACCTTTGCCTGCCCGCTTTCTCTGGGGCAGGAGAGCGAGTGCGAGTGCGTGGACGTCAAGACCGAAGCGGAAGCCCCGGATTTTGAGCAGTGGAAAGCGGCCCTCAATGCCATCATGCCCGCAGGCATCGTGATCACGCACGTTGGCCCGGTGCAGATGAAGGCGGACCTCATTGCCTACGCATGTTATCGCATCACCTACCCGGCGGCAGCGGCTGCGGCGCTGGATCAGTACAACGCGCTGGAAAGCGCCTCCGGTGGAAAAGCACGGCAAAAAGGGCAACAAGATCATTGAGCTGAAGGATCACATCCCGCAGGTGGAGTACACCACGGAGGGGGACAGCCTGCACATGGATCTGTGCATGCCGGCCGCACAGGAACTGAACCTGAACCCCTCGCTGCTCACCGGCTTTCTGGAAGAAAAATTCGGTCTGCCTGCCGTCAGCGCCAACATCCTGCGCAAAAAGTTTTTGACGGCAGATAAGCAGCTGTTTGTCTGATCGGAGCGTGAATGACCGTCTGTTGGGCAAAACAGAAAATTTTTGCATTTATTTTGGTCAGAACGCTTGCATTCACGCAGGTTTTGTGATATCCTATTTAGGCGTTAGTGTCCGCTGAGACCACAGCGGGGTTAATGACAATATCATTAAACGGGCGGTCCTCTGACGGCAAAGTGCCGTGTATGAACGTCTAAAAACAAATGGAGGATTCAAAAATGGACGCACTGAAGATTATTTCTGAAGGCAGCATCAAGGCTGAAAAGCCCCAGTTCAACGTTGGCGATACCGTCCGCGTTGATGTTCGTATCAAGGAAGGCGACCGTGAGCGCATTCAGGCCTTTGAGGGCACTGTGATCGCAAAGAAGCACGGTGGCGTTGCTGAGACCTTCACCGTTCGCCGCGTTGCTTACGGTGTTGGCATCGAGCGTGTCTTCCCCATCAACAGCCCCTTCGTTGAGAAGGTCACCGTTGTCCGCAAGGGCAAGGTCCGCCGCGCAAAGCTGTTCTACCTGCGTGGTCGTACGGGCAAGTGCCAAGGTCAAGAGCGATATTTGATCATCCCCGATTTGAAACGGGAGAAAAGGGACAACCTTGTTGTCCCTTTTTTCTTTATCAAAATTCCGGAAAAAATGCGGCTTTTTGCAGGCACCGTTCTTGCGAAGAGCCTGTCGGCTGCGGTATAATCGGGTCAGCAGTGTAAAACCAGAAGGTGAGGTGTACCGGATATGGAAAAACAGGAACAGGCAAAGCCCGTGCGTGGGCAGAACCTGCTGGAATGGTACGAGGCATTGATCTCGGCAGCGCTGGTGCTGGTGCTGATCTTTTCGTTTTTCTTCCGCATCATTCAGGTGGACGGCAGCTCCATGGTGCCCACACTGGTGAACGGTGATAAGCTCATCGTGTGGGGAGCAGGCTATACACCGCAGCGTGGTGACGTGGTCATTGTGGACAGCTATACCTCCTACGGTAAACCGCTGGTCAAGCGTGTCATCGCCAAAGGCGGCGATACGGTCTCCATCGATTATGCGACCGGCACCGTGGCGGTGAACGGCGAGGTCTTGCAGGAGGACTACATTGCAGAGCCTACCTATCTTGGCTATGATGTAACTTTCCCGTATACGGTGCCGGAGGGCACGGTGTTCGTGATGGGTGATAACCGCAACCAATCACTGGACAGCCGCTCCACCTATGTCGGCTGCATCGACGAACGGGATATTCTGGGCAGGGTGCTTGTGTGCTTTATGCCCTTTACAGATTTTGGGGTGGTAAAATGAACGAAATGGATACCCGCTTTGCAAACCAGTACAATATTCAGTGGTTCCCGGGCCACATGACCAAGACCCTGCGGATGATGGAACAGGAGATCCAGCATGTGGACGCCAGCCTGGTGCTGCTGGATGCCCGCATCCCTCTGTCCAGCCTGAACCCGGAGATCGAGCGCATCACGGCCCGCAAGCCGAAACTCTATGCGCTGAACAAGGCCGATCTGGCAGACCCGGCTGTAACGGAAGAATGGATCAAGTATTTCCGTGCGGCAGATGCCGGCTGTGTGGCCATCAGCGCCAAGCAGAAGGGCGGTGCCAATGCGGTAAAGGTTGCCATTGAAAAGAACTGGCGGGCCTGCTGGAACGCCGCCAGAACCGCGGCATGGGCGGTGCCAAAACACAGGTGATGCTGTGCGGCATCCCCAATGTGGGTAAATCCACCTTCATCAACACCTTTGCAGGCTCTGCCCGCGCCAAGGCGGCAGACCGCCCGGGCGTAACCAAGGGCAAACAGTGGGTCAGCACCGACAAATTTGACCTGCTGGATATGCCCGGCGTACTGTGGAAGAAGTTCGACTCAAAGACCATTGCGTCCAATCTGGCCTTTATCGGCTCCATCAAGGATGATATTCTGGACGTGGAAGAGCTGGCCATGAACCTGCTGGACGAGGTGCGCCGCAACTACCCCGACCTTGTGGCCCAGCGCTACAAGCTGGATGCCGAAACGCTGGCCCTGCCGCCCTACGAGCTGATGGAAGCCATCGGCCGCAAGCGCGGTCTGCTGGTGCGCGGCGGCGAGGTGAACACCGAGCGCTGCGCCATTATGCTGGTGGACGAGTTCCGCGCCTGCAAGTGGGGCCGCATCTCGCTGGAGCGTCCGCCGCAGCGGGATGATCTGGCTGATTTTGCCGAGGAGGATGACGAATGAAGCGCCGTTCCGACGAGGAGATCTCGGCTCCGCTGTATGAGTACGATGCCGCTGTACGCAGTCAGTATGGCTGCTTTGCAGGCGTGGACGAAGCCGGGCGCGGCCCTCTGTGCGGCCCGGTGTGCGTAGCGGCCTGTATTCTGGACCCGGAGAATCCGGTCTTTGGCATCAACGACTCCAAAAAGCTCACCGAGAAAAAGCGGGAAGCTCTGTTTGATGAGATCATTGAAAAGGCGTTGGCCTACAAAATTGTTTTTGTGGGGCCGGAGATCATCGACCGGGACAACATCCTCAACGCCACCATGGGCGGCATGAAGCAGGCCGTGGAAGAGCTGGACATCGTGCCGAACCTTGTTCTCGTGGATGGAAACCGCACTCCGGCGGGTTTGCAGATCCCGGCACAGCCGGTGGTCAAGGGCGATGCCACCAGTGCCAGCATCGGCGCAGCATCCGTCCTTGCCAAGGTCAGCCGTGACCGCTATATGCTGGAACTGGACAGACAGTATCCGCAGTATCAGCTGGCAAAGCACAAGGGCTACCCGACCAAACTCCACTATGAGCTGATCGCCCAGTACGGCATCCAGCCGTTCTACCGCCGCAGCTTCCTCAAAAAGCAGGGCTACTGGCCGGAGAACGGAAAGTGAACCGCGCCGAGACAGGGCACAGGGGAGAAGCTGCTGCGGCCCGCTGGTATCAGAAGCAGGGCTGCAGGCTGCTGGCACACAACTTCCACACCCGGATGGGTGAGCTGGATGTTGTGGTGCAGGAGCCGGATGGGACCATTGTCATCTGTGAGGTCAAGACCCGTGCGGAAGGCTCTCTGGCCAGCCCGGCAGAAGCGGTGGACCGGCCCAAACAGCGCCGCCTGATCCGTGCAGCACAGTATTATCTGCAGCAGAACGGCCTGAGCGATGCACCGGTGCGATTTGACGTGGCAGAAGTGTTCCCTCTTGACAGCGGGCGCTGGATGGTACATATTATAAGGGGCGCTTTTCTCACGTAAAGCAACGGCCCCGGTGGGAAAATGTACGGGCAGAGGGCTTCTCTGCCACAGCAGAAGAACGTGCTTTGCACGTTCTACGGCGAAAAGGAGCGACAACAATGCAGTTTTTAGTACCAGAGACCAAAACCGCAAAGTGACTTCCTCGGAAGCAATCGCACAGGGCCTGTCCAACGAGGGAGGTCTGTTTGTACCGGAAAGCTTTCCGCAGGTGGATGTGAAGGCACTGTGCGAGCTGGACTACCCGGCCATGGCAGCTGCCGTCATCAAAGAATATCTGACCGACTACTCGCAGGATTTCCTGACCGAAGCTGCCCACAAGACCTACGGAGAGGCCTTTGGCGGCAAGGCAGGCTATCTTGCCCCGGTGGAAGGGGACACCTATGCCTTAGAGCTGTGGCATGGCCCTACCTGTGCATTCAAGGATTATGCTCTGCAGCTGATGCCGAAGCTTCTGGTGGAAGCCAAAAAGAATCTGGGCCGCACTGAAAAGACCCTGATCCTTGTGGCGACCAGCGGCGATACCGGCAAGGCAGCTCTGGACGGCTACCATGATATCCCGGGCGTGGAGATCGCAGTGTTCTATCCCACGGGCGGCACCAGCGAGATCCAGCGCCTGCAGATGGCAACGCAGGAGGGTGCCAACGTGGCAGTGTACGCTGTGCGCGGCAACTTTGATGATGCACAGACCGGTGTGAAGAAGGTCTTTGGTGACACTGCCATTGCAGCAGAGCTTGCCAAGCGGAACATCCGCCTGTCCAGCGCCAACTCCATCAACTGGGGCCGTCTGGTGCCGCAGATCGTCTATTACTTTGCCGCCTATGCCCAGCTGCTCAAGGCGGGCAGGATCACCTTCGGCGATGAAGTGGACTTCTGCGTACCCACCGGCAACTTCGGCGACATTCTGGCAGGCTACTATGCAAAGCGCATGGGCCTGCCCGTAGGCAAGCTGGTCTGCGCTTCCAATGAGAACAACGTGCTGACCGATTTCCTCACCACCGGCACCTACACCGCAAAGCGGGAGTTCTTCAAGACCACCTCGCCCAGCATGGACATTCTGGTGTCCTCGAACCTCGAGCGCCTTCTGTACCATGTCACCGGCAGTGATGCCGAGGTGGCGGGCCTGATGAAGAGCCTTGCCGAGACCGGAAGCTATACTGTGCGTCCGGAGACGCTGGCTGCCATTCAGGAGAACTTCTCCTGCGGCTGGAGCAGTGAGGAAGAAGTGGCAGGGGAGATCCGTGTCCGCTACGAGAAGGACAATTACCTGTGTGATACCCACACCGCCGTTGCGTTCCATGTGGCAGCGCAGAAAAAGCGCGAAGGGGTGCCCATGGTGGTGCTGTCCACTGCGTCTCCCTTCAAGTTCCCGCGCAGTGTGCTGGAAGCACTGGGCCGCACCGCCCCGGAAAATGATTTTGAAGCAATGCAGCAGCTGGAAGCAGCTACCGCGCATACCGCACCGGCAAGCCTTGCCGCGCTGCGCCAGAAGCCGGAGCGCTTTAACACCGTGATCGATCCTGCGCAGATCGCCGAGGTGACGCTGGGCTATCAGGAATAACACATCCTGCTGCATTTAGAACAGGAGAAAAACATGGCACTTTTGTGCTTGGCGATACCCACCTTTCTCTGGGCGCTTCCAAGCCGATGGATATTTTTCCCGGCTGGAATGATTATGTGGAGCGCCTTGAGAAAAACTGGCGCAAGCTCATCAAACCAGAGGATACCATTGTATTGGCGGGCGATATCAGCTGGGCCATGCGCCTGACCGATACCCGTAAGGATTTTGAATTTCTGCAGAGCCTGCCCGGGCAGAAGATCATCATGAAGGGCAACCACGATTACTGGTGGTCTACCGTGAACAAGATGAATGCCTACCTCAAAGCAGAAGGCTTTGATACCCTGCACATTCTGCACAACAACTCCTACAGTGTAGAGGGGTATGCACTGTGCGGTACCCGTGGCTGGCTGTTTGATGCAGGCGAGGCCCACGACGAAAAGGTGATGAACCGCGAGATCGGACGGCTGCGCATGAGCCTTGATGCCGCCGAACCCGGGCTGGAAAAGCTGGTGTTCCTGCACTATCCGCCGGTGTATACCGGCACCAGTGCGCCGGAGATCGTGGCCACCTTAAAGGAATACAGCATCAGGACCTGCTACTATGGCCATCTGCACGGCAATGCCATCCGCTATGCGGTGCAGGGCGATGTGGATGGCATCCACTACAAGCTGGTCAGTGCCGATGGGCTGCGTTTTTGCCCGTACCGCATCAATTGAACCGTTAAAACCAATAAAAATTAACAATTTGGGCTGGCAATTGTGTCAGGAGCGTGCTATAATAGTTTTTGACGCGATTGTTGCACCCAATTGAGCGCGCGCGTCCCCGCATATTGCAAAAGCAAGTTCATCCAGGACGCAGTGCGCGGTTGCAAAGGGCAAAAACTTCCTGCCCTGCGCAATAGAATTTTTGAGTGGAGGAAAAATTCAAATGAATTTCATCAAGTGTGAAAAGCTCGAGAAAAGCATGGCAGAGCTGCAGTTCTCCATCGACGCAGAGGCTTTCAAGAAGGCTGTTGCCGATGTTTTCAAGAAGGAAGGCAAGAAGTACGCTGTTCCCGGCTTCCGTAAGGGCAAGGCTCCCCGCGCTCTGATCGAGAAGATGTACGGCGCTGATGTCTTTACCTATGATGCCATCAATGAGCTGTTCCCCGAGGCTTTCGAGGCTGCTGTCAAGGAAGCTGGCGTTGAGCCGGTCGGCCGTCCGGAGGTCACTGTTGACTCTGCTGATGAGACCAACGGTGTCACCCTGACCGTCAAGGTCGCTGTCAAGCCCGAAGTCAAGGTTGGCAGCTACAATGGTCTGACGGTTGAAAAGACTGTCCATACTGTTTCTGACGAGGCTGTTGAAGCTGAGCTGAAGCGTGTGCAGGAGCGCAATGCCCGTGAGCTGACCCGTGAGGGCGCTGCTGAGAACGGCGACATCGCTGATATCGACTTCGAGGGCTTCGTCGATGGCGTGGCTTTCGAGGGCGGCAAGGCTGAGCACTACAGCCTGACTCTGGGCAGCGGCAGCTTCATCCCCGGCTTTGAGGATCAGATCGTGGGCCACTCCGCTGGCGAAGAGTTCGACGTGAACGTTACCTTCCCCACCGAGTATCAGGCTGCTGAGCTGGCTGGCAAGGCTGCTGTGTTCAAGATCAAGCTGCACGAAGTGAAGTACAAGGAGCTGCCCGCTCTGGATGACGAGCTGGCTAAGGATTGCTCTGAGTACGACACTCTGGACGAGTTCAAGGCTTCCATCCGCAAGAACAATCAGGAGCAGCTGGACAAGCAGGACGATCTGGCTGTTGAGAACGCTCTGGTGGATCAGGTCATCGAGAGCATGGAGGGTGAGATCCCCCAGGCAATGTATGATGCCCGCATGGACGAGATGGTCAATGACTTCGCATTCCGCGTGGAGCAGCAGGGCCTGCGCCTCGAGGACTACCTGAAGTATATGGGCCAGACTATGGAGCAGTTCCGCGCTTCCTTCATGCCGCAGGCTGAGAAGCAGGTCAAGATTCGTCTGGCTCTGGAGGCTGTTGCTGCTGCTGAGAACATCGAGGCTTCCGAGGAGGAAGTTTCCGCTGAGATCAAGCGCATCGCTGACCAGTATAAGATGGAAGAGGACAAGGTTCGTGAGCTGGTCAATGTTGACGACCTGAAGAAGGATCTGGCCATCAACAAGGCCATCGACTTCATCAAGAGCCACGCAAACATCGTGGAGAAGGCTGCTGAGGAAGAGAAGGCTGCAGACGCTGAGTAATCAGCCCCTGTGTTCCTTTGAAGCGGGCAGTATGCTGCACGGTTTCAATCAAAGGTTGTAAAAATTGACCGATACGGCAGAACCGGCAGGGAAACCGTATCGGTCAATTTTGCAAATACTATATTCCATTTCAGGAGGCGAACTTTATGAGTTTTGTTCCTTACGTTGTGGAACAGTCGTCCCATGGCGAGCGTTCCTATGATATTTTCTCCCGTCTTTTGAACGATCGCATCATCGTTCTGAGCGAGGATGTCAACGATACCTCCGCCAGCCTTGTTGTGGCACAGCTGCTGTATCTGGAAGGGCAGGACCCGGATAAGGACATCAGCCTGTATATCAACAGCCCCGGCGGCTCTATCAGCGCCGGCATGGCCATCCACGATACCATGCAGTATATCAAGTGCGATGTTTCCACCATCTGCATGGGCATGGCAGCTTCCATGGGTGCCTTCCTGCTGGCAAGCGGCACCAAGGGAAAGCGTTTTGCACTGCCCAACTCGGAAATTCTGATCCATCAGCCGCTGATCGGCGGGCAGGGTGGCGGCCTTTCCGGCCAGACCACCGATATCAAGATCCATGCCGAGCACATGGTGTATATCCGCGATAAGATGAACCGCATGCTCAGCGAGTACACCGGCCAGCCGCTGGAAAGATCCAGCTGGATACCGAGCGCGACAACTATATGTCCGCACTGCAGGCAAAGGAATACGGCCTGATCGATGAGGTCATTGCCCACCGCTGAGCCGCCGACATTTAATTTACCCAGGATAAGGAAAAACAGCTATGGCAAATAACAATTCCGGCAGAGACAAAAACGAAAAGGATCTGGTCTGCAGCTTCTGCGGAAAGCATCAGGACGAAGTGGAGCGTATGATCATCGGCCCCGGTGTCAATATCTGCAGCGAATGCATCGGCCTGTGCCACGACCTGCTTTCCGACAAGCCGGATCAGCCCAAAAGCGCCCGACCGGCCCGCGGTGCAAACCGTGCACACATCCAGCCTGCGGACGATCTGGATATCAACATCCTGACCCCGGCCGAGATCAAGGAAGGTCTGGATCAGTACGTGATCGGTCAGGACGAGGCAAAGCGTGTGCTGGCCGTCTCGGTCTACAACCACTACAAGCGCATCCTCAGCGGCAAGGGCAGCGATGTGGAGCTGCAGAAGTCCAACGTGCTGCTGCTGGGTCCTTCCGGCGTGGGCAAGACCCTGCTGGCACAGACTCTGGCAAAAATGCTGGGCGTTCCCTTCGCCATTGCCGATGCCACCACCCTGACCGAGGCCGGCTATGTGGGCGAGGATGTGGAGAACATCCTGCTCAAGTTGATCCAAGCAGCGGATTTTGATGTGCAGAAGGCACAGATCGGTATTATCTATATCGACGAGATCGACAAGATCACCCGCAAGAGTGAGAACCCTCCATCACCCGCGATGTGGGCGGTGAGGGCGTGCAGCAGGCCCTGCTGAAGATTTTGGAGGGCACTGTGAGCAATGTGCCCCCGCAGGGCGGCCGCAAGCACCCCCAGCAGGAGTTTATCCAGATCGACACCACCAACATCCTGTTCATCTGCGGCGGTGCATTTGATGGCTTGGATAAGTATATCCTGCGCCGCACCGATAAGTCCGCACTGGGCTTCGGCAGCAGCCTGAAGGATAATTCCAACGAAGCGCAGAAGGCTTTGATGCGGAAGGTGGAGCCGCACGACCTGGTCAAATTCGGCTTGATCCCGGAGCTGATCGGCCGTCTGCCGGTCATTACCGTGCTGGACGATCTGGACGAGGACGCTCTGGTTCGCGTACTCAAGGAGCCGCGCAACAGCCTTGTGAAGCAGTATAAGGAACTTCTGAGCATGGATAATGTGGAACTGAACTTCACGGATGAAGCACTCCACGCCATTGCCCGCAAGACGATCGAGCGCAAGACCGGTGCCCGCGGCCTGCGCAGCGTGATGGAAAGCATTCTGCTGCCCATCATGTACGAGGTGCCCACCGATGCTACCATCATCCGCGTAACTGTGGATGAAGATACCGTGGAAGGCGGCGAAGCACATCTGGAATACGGCGCGGTGCGCAAGCGCTATAAAAATCAGGCCGCTCTGAGCTGACGCTTTTAGCGTACAGCAGGGGAGCAAAGACCCGGCATTCAAGCTCTGTTTCAAAAGCTTTTTGCTTTTGGCAGGGCTTTTTGCTTTATTATTCTTGTTTCCGAGGGCAAAATGTACTATAATATTAAGGTCTGGAATGGCATGGGGAACGCTCCCTGGCAGGAATGCTCCGCAAAATGCCGCTCTGGCGCTATGGGTAACAGGAAGTACGATAAAGGAGTGTGTTTTTAATGGCAAATTATCTTGCAATGAATCGTGATGAACTCACTGCCGAAAAGGCAGCGCTTGAGGCAAAGTACAAAGAATTTCAGGCCAAGGGCCTCAAGCTGAATATGGCCCGCGGCAAGCCCGGCCCTCACCAGATGGATCTGGCTATGGACCTGCTGAAGATGAATGACTATACCACCGATGCTGGCACGGATGCCCGCAACTATGGCGAGCTGGAAGGCCTGCAGGAGGCCCGCGTGCTGTTTGCGGATGTCTTTGGCGTAAAGCCGGAGGAAGTGTTCGTGGGCGGCAACTCCAGCCTGCAGCTGATGTATAACCTCGTCAATATCGGCTATGTGTTCGGTTTCCCGGAGTCTCCGTGCCCCTGGTCTCAGGTGGAGAAGCGCAAGTTCCTCTGCCCGGTGCCCGGCTATGACCGTCACTTTGCTATTACCGAGGAGTTTGGCTTTGAGCTGGTCAGCGTGCCTATGACCCCCAATGGCCCGGATATGGACATTGTGGAAAAGCTGGTGGCCGAGGATCCTGACATCAAGGGCATCTGGTGTGTGCCGCAGTATTCCAACCCCGATGGCTACACCTACAGCGATGAGACCATCGAGCGTTTTGCCAAGATGAAGACCGCTGCGCCTGATTTCAAGATCTTCTGGGATGAAGCCTATATCGTCCATCACCTGACCGATGAGATCATCGAGACTCCGGTGCTGCTGAACGAGAGCAAGAAGTACGGCAACGAAAACCGTGTGTTCATGTTCACTTCCACCAGCAAGATCACCTTCCCGGGCGCAGGTGTCTCTGCCATTGCCTGCAGCGAGAGCAGCATGAAGTATATCTGCAAGCGCTTCTCGGTCATGATCATCAGCTACGACAAGATGAACCAGCTGCGCCACGTCCGCTTCCTGAAGAACAAGGAAGGTGTGCTGGCCCACATGGCAAAGCACCGCCGTCGTCTGGTGCCCTGCTTTGATGCCGTCAAGACCGCGTTCAAGAACAACCTCATCCCCTGCGGGGATATTGCCCACTGGACGGACCCCAAGGGCGGCTACTTCATCAGCCTGTATGTGATGCCCGGCTGTGCAAAGCGCGTGGCGGGTCTGTGCAAGGATGCGGGCCTGACCCTGACCGGTGCCGGTTCTGCATATCCCTATCACAAGGACCCCGAGGATTCTCACCTGCGCATTGCGCCCACCTATCCCAGTCTGGACGAGGTGGAAACCGCTTCCGAACTGCTGTGCATCTGTGTGCGTCTGGCTGTGGCAGAAAAACTGCTGGCTGACAAGGCAGACTAACATTTTTTGATTTTATCTCCTCTGTGCGGCCCGTCTGGGCCGTCAGGGGAGTTTTGTCGCAAGAAAGCCGGCACGACGGCCCCCTTGCGGAAATAATAAGGCCCGCCGGAGCAGGCGGTCCGCACTAGAATACGGGCGGCAGCTGCAAGAACTGCTGCTTTTGGAGGTTCCCTGAATTTTATGAAAACAAAAGGAAAAGCATGGCATCTGATCGCCACAGTGCTGTTGATCGTGGTATTTGTGTATACTGCGTTCTTCGGTGTATATGCCAAGTACGGCGATACGACCACGACCTACATCAAAGGTGCAAAGGATATCCGCTTCGGTGTGGATATTAAGGGCGGTGTCAACGTCACCTTTGTGCCGTCGGATGGCTACGATGCTACCGAAGAACAGCTGGAAGCAGCCCAGCTCGTCATTGAGAACCGTCTCGTGGCGCTGAACGTGACCGACTATGAGCTGTATGTGGACAACAATTCCGACAGTCTAATCCTGGAATTCCCGTGGCAGTCCGGTGAGACGGATTTTGACCCGGAAGCTGCGATCGATGAGATCGGCACCACCGCCTATCTGACCTTCCGCGAGGGAAGCAGTGCGGACGGTGAGCTGATCCTGGACGGCTCCATGATCGAGAGCGCCGCAGCTCAGTATGGCCCCGTCAGCAATGGCGGTGCTTCGGAATATTTCGTCTCCTTGAAGTTCACCGATGACGGTGCCAAGGCATTTGGCGATGCTACCACAAAGCTGGCTGCATCGGGCGGCACCATCAGCATCTGGCTGGACGATGAAAACGTGAGCACGGCCACGGTCAACACCGCTATTACCGATGGCTCTGCCATCATTACAAGCTCGGCTTCCAATCCTTTCACGCAGGAGCAGGTCGTCAAGATGGCCCGCCAGATCAACTCCGGCGCACTGCCCTTTGCACTGAAGGTGGACAGCTATTCCACCGTCAGCCCCAGTCTGGGCGAGAACAGCCTGAGCGCCATGGTTCTGGCCGGCCTGATCGCCTTTGCACTGATCGTGGTGTTCATGACGATGCTGTACCGTCTGCCGGGCTTCCTTGCATGTATTGCACTGGCTGGTCAGGTGGCAGCAACACTGGCGTTCGTTTCCGGTTACTTCCCGGTGTTTGAAAGCTTTACCATGACCCTGCCCGGCATCGCAGGCATCATCCTTGCCATCGGCATGGGCGTGGATGCCAATGTTATCACGGCAGAACGCATCAAGGAAGAGCTGAAAAACGGCAAGTCTCTGGATGGCGCGCTCAAGAGCGGTTTTGCCCGCGGCCTGACCCCCATCGTTGACGGCAACGTGACCATCGTCATCGTGGCCATCGTGCTGATGGGTGCCTTTGGCCCCTCGGACGGCATGTTTGCAAAGGCACTCCACTTTGTGTTCTTTGCCTTTGGTCCCTCCACCGCAGGCACTATTTATGCCTTCGGTTATACGCTGCTCACCGGCGTGCTGCTCAACTTCGTGTTTGGCGTGTTTGCCACCCGCGTCATGATCCGCGGTGCGGCATCCATCAAGGCTCTGCGCAACCCTTGGCTCTACGGTGCAGAAAAGCCCGGCAAGGAAAAACCGAGAAGAAGCCCATCGACTTTGTGGGCCTGCGCAAGCGCTTCCTGACGATCTCCTCCTGCCTGATGGCAGCCATCGTGCTGTGCGCTGTGGTTTTGGGTGTCCATCTGGATACCGAGTTCACCGGCGGTGCCATGATCACCCTGAGCTACGACGGCAGCTTTACCATGTAGGATGTGCAGAAGGTTGTATCCTCTGCACTGGAAAACAACGGCCTGACCCTGCAGACCGGCGAGAATGTTGCTACCGGTGACCAGACCCTGAAAATCTCGATGCCCGGTACCGAAACAGTGACTACCGAGCAGGTGGCCAAGCTGCTGGACAGCCTGAACGAAAGCTGCCCGGACAACAATTTTGAACAGCTGTCGCTAAGCAACGTCAGCGCTGCCATGGGCACCAAGTTCCTGCAGAAGAGTCTGGTGGCTGTGGTGTTTGCACTGGTGCTGATCCTGCTGTACATCGCCCTGCGCTTCAAGAACATCGGCGGCCTGACCGGCGGCATGATGGCAGTGCTGGCGCTTGTGAACGACCTGATGGTGGTGTTTGGCACCTTTGTGCTGCTGCGCACCGCGCTGGACGGCAACTTCATTGCAGCCATGCTTACCATCCTTGGCTACTCCATCAACGATACCGTTGTGGTCTACGACCGTATCCGCGAGAACCGCACCCTGATGGGTAAAAAGGCATCCTTTGAAGAGCTGGTGAACCACTCGGTGAACCAGTCCGCCCGCCGCACCCTGATCACCACCATTACCACGGTGATGGCGCTGGGCGTTATGTGCATCGTGGCAAAGCTGTATGGTCTGGACAGCATCTTTACCTTTGCGTTCCCGCTGATGATGGGCATGATCAGCGGCGTGTACACTTCGCTGTGCGTTTCCACCTCTGCGTGGGTGCTGTGGAGTGAGCGCAAGCCCAAGACCAAAGCCTAAAAACACAGCCCGGTCAGACCGGACAGGAGGAACAGAACATGAAGTGTCCCTATTGCGGAGCCGAGGAATCCAAAGTGATCGATTCCCGCCCCACCGAAGACAGTGAGCGCATCCGCCGCCGCCGCGAATGCCTGAGCTGCCATATGCGCTTTACGACCTATGAGGTCGTGGAGACTGTTCCGCTTGTGGTCATCAAAAAGGACAGCTCCCGTGAGCCGTTCGACCGGCAGAAGCTGCTCAACGCCATGGTGCGTGCCTGCGCCAAGCGGCCGGTCAGCTACGAATCGCTGGAGCGTGCGGTAAGCAGCATTGAGCAGACGCTGCTCAGCTCCTACGACCGTGAGATCCCCAGCGTGCGCATCGGTGAGCTGACCATGCAGGAACTGAAAAAGATCGACGAAGTGGCATATGTTCGCTTTGCATCGGTCTACCGTCAGTTTGCAGACGTGGAAAGTTTTTTCAATGAGCTGAAAAAGCTGATGGGCGACCGCAAGGAACCACAGAAATAATTTGCATCAGAACACCGGCTTTCGCCCAATGGGGCAGGGCCGGTGTTTTTGTTTATACCAGCCGGTGCGAGAGCCATTCCAGTGTTTCCACCTGTACCTGTGCGCGGCGCAGCTCACCAAAGGCTTCCTCTGGGGCACCAATTTCCAGGTGTCCGTCCGCCGCCCGCAGTGCAGCTTCCAGCTCGGTAAAATCTGCGGTGCGCAGCAGGTGGTTCATTTTGGTGCGCATTTGGTCGCACCGGTCGGCACCATCAGCAAGTGCCTGCCGGGCGGCAGGGTAGTCGGCATTGCGGATGGCTTCGGCGGCGGTGTCAAGGTCTGCCGAGATCACATCCGCAAAGCTCTGCACCTTCCAGCTGCTGTAAAAGGCCACGCTCAACAGTACGGCCACAATGGCGATACATGCATAGATCCGCTTCATCCGCTCACCTCAATGGGAGCCGCCGGCACGGCGGTTCTCTTTTTTTAGCAAAAAATAATCCTCGGTCTCGTTGCCGATCAGCAGCAAAATTTCTTCCGGCAGCAGGGTGTTGGCCTGCGCCGTGCGTTCCAGCCACGCGCGGTCCTTGCCGCACCAGCGCAGGTTGTCTTCCAGCACCTGTCCGTCCAGTACAAAGGGAATGGTGGCGTTGGTATGGGTCACCTTCAGCTGCAGGTCAGCAAGACGGGCTGGCTCTTTTTCTGGCCGCAGTGCTGCCGAAAGGGTGCCGTTCGTCTCGATCACCGCGTAGGAGACCTCCCGTGGGTCAAAATATTTTTACCGCGCAGCGCTTCCATCAGGTCAGCTGTGGTCAGCCGCAGCATCCGCAAGGCTTTCTGATCGATCTGCCCGTCCAAGATCACCGTCTTTGGTCTGCCGGAGAGAAAGTTGAAGAATTTCTGGCTGCGGAAGCTCAGCACGGAGCCCAGCAGTTCCAGCGCTGCAATGAGAAACAGCGGGATCAGGCTGGATGTGATGGGCACCTCTTCCGATTCAATGGAGATGGATGCCAGATTGGAAATGAGAATGGTGGACACCAGTTCTTCGGGCTGCAGTTCGCCCAGCTGGCGCTTGCCCATCAGCCGCATGGCAAACAGAACGCACAGATAAATGATGATCGTGCGGCAGATCAGAAGCTTCAAGTAACAAGACCTCCTGTCGTTTCTGGCGGAATGGATGCCGCTGCAGCCGGGCATACTGCTGTGCAAAGGAGTGGTTGGATGCGGCAGTTATCACAGAGCCTTGCGGCAAATCTTGCGGTGCTGGACAAAATGTTTGGCACCTCTGCGGATTATTATGCCAAGGAGATCACGATTTATCATTGCAGGGGAAGCATCCTGCTGTTTGACGGCATGGCAAGCCTGGATTCTTTGTGGGAGCTTTTACTGGATGCGGCCAGCCGTCAGGCACCGCCGCAGCAGGCAGGCCAGCGTTGCACCGGGCCGCAGGTCTTTGAGCTGATCCTGCACGGCTCAGCATTTCCGGCAGAAAGTGAGCCGGTAACAGATCTGGCTGATCTGATCAAACGAATGACGGCAGGCATGGCGGTCTTACTGCTGGACGGCTGCGCAAAGGGCATTGCCTTCTCGGTGCAGGGACTGAAGTTCCGCTCGGTAGACGAGCCTTCCGGGGAGGGCAATCTGCGCGGCTCCCGCGAAGGCTTTGCCGACCTGCTGCGGGTCAATCTGAGCCTGCTGCGGCGGCTCATCCGTACCGAACATCTGGTGCAGGAGGTGGCGCAGGCCGATACCGAAATGCAAACGGAATACGCCATCTGCTATTGCAAAAACAGGGCGGACTCCGCCATGGTGATCCGTGTGCGCAAAGCGCTTGCCGCTGCAAAGCCGGAGCTTTTGCTGGATTCCAGTTACTTTGTGCCGTGGCTTCTGCCGGGCAAGGCGCGGCTGTTCACGCCGGTAAGCTACACCGAGCGGCCTGCCGTGGCGGCGGCAAAGATCTGTGAGGGCAAGATCGTGGTGCTGGTCAACGGAAGTCCCTCTGCCATGGTGCTTCCGGCTCTTTTCTGCGAAAATTTTGAGTGCTTGGACGATTATGCATCCACCGCCGTGTTTTCCTCTTTTCTGCGCATCCTCAAATATGTTTCGTTCTACCTCACAGTATTTCTGCCGGGTGTGTTCGTCTGTCTGGCGGTCTACCTGCCGGAGCTGATCCCACCGCAGCTTCTGTACAAGATCGAAGCGGCGGAGAAGGCCACACCGCTGCCGCTGTTTGCGGAAATGCTGCTGGTCATACTCATTTTGGAGGTCATCCGGGAAGCAGGTCTGCGGATGCCGCAGTCGCTGGGGCATTCGGTCAGTCTGGTGTCCGCGTTGATCATCGGCGATGCTGCCATTGCCACCGGGCTTATGAGCACGCCGGTGATCTTTGTGGCAAGCATCACGGCCATCGCGGTGTTCGTCACGCCCTCTTTGTACGAGCCTGCTACGCTGCTGCGTCTGGGTGTGGTGCTGGCTGCAGGTCTTGCCGGGCCGGTGGGCCTTGCGGGGTTTTTGCAGTTCTGCTCAGTCTTTCCGGCACAGCCTGCCTGCAGGTGCCATATCTGGCGGCGCATCCGTTCCCGCAGCGGCCCATGGCAGAGGATGGCATCATCCGCCGCAACTACCGCCGCCTTTCAGCGCACGACTTTAATATCTGGCAGAAACGGGAGGGAAAATTATACAAAAACAGAAAGGCTTTTCTGCTCCCGTGCTGGCACTGAGCGTGTGGACAGCTGCGCTGGCAGAAGAAATGCAGACCGGTATCTCTCCGCGTGGGATGATCATTCATGGAGCGGTTCAGGCTCTTTTGCTCACATGTATCAGTGGGGTGTTCTCTGCCTGCTGGCAGCGGGCAGCCATGCAGTGGATCTGGCTGTTTTCCGCAGGAGCATGGTTTCTGGCAGAGTTGTTTGGAACCGTAATGCAGGCCCAGAACATCTGCCAGCAGGAGTTCCGCTCCATGGCGCTGATCGGCCTGCTGCCGCTTTTGCTCTGGGCAGGGTGGTGTATTCCGCCTTCCGGCTGGGATGCTCCGGCACGGGTGCTGTGGTGGTTCGTGCTGCTGGGTGGGCTGGTCTGTCTGACAGGGCTTGCCGAGCAGATGGACTGGGCGCACCTTCTGACAGCAGATGCTGTGCAACTGGCCCGCTGGCCGCGTGTTCCGCTGTATGCGGAGTATTTGTTCTGGCCGCTTCTTGCAGGTTATGAAGAGCCGCGCAGCATGTCCTGGCTGCCATGGCTCACCTTTCTGGCACAGGCGGGTCTTACTGCCGGGATGTGCCTCGTATTTGGCGCAGCGGATTACCCGGCACAGGAACTGCTGCGGGCATGGAGTGCAGATGTTTTCTCCCGCATGGATGCGCTGCTTTTGCTCATCTGGCTCACCTGCGCGATCTTCCGCACCGGCTTTCTCTGCGCGGCAGTGCGTACCGTGTGGCAGCGCGCGGTGCAGTGCGGGAAAGGAGCGGTAAAATGAAGCAGAAGAAACTGCGCTCTCTCAGTGCGGTGCTTTTGATCGGGTGGTGCCTGATTTTTCTGCGCTGCGAGACCACTGAAAAAAGCATGGTGCGTGCGCTGTATCTTGCTCAGAAGGAACAGTCCATCACCGTAGGGCTGCTGTATCAGGCTCCGGAAGCCGCCGCCGATGCATCCGAGGCTTCTGGGGCTGTGCAGCTGCAGTTGGCGCAGGCGGACACGCTGGCAAAAGCGCTGGCGGCGGCTCAAAAGCAACTGCCGCAAAAGGCGGATTACCGCCTGTGCGATTATCTGCTGATCGATCAAAATGCATCGGCAGAGCTGCTTGCAGCGTATGAGCGTACGGTGCTGGAAAACAGGCAGGGCAGGGTATCGGCAAAAGTTTCTGTGCTGGAGATGGACGATGGATTTTTGGAGGAACTTCCAGCAGAAAAGCAGGAATTTCCGAACAAACTGCTTGAGTTGCTCAAGCAGTGCACAGACCAGATGCCGAGGCTTTACCAGTATCAGGACGGAATGCTTCTGCCGCAGCTGCGGGCAGAGAAACAGGAAGTGGCACTTGCAGATACAAGCATCCTCTGGCGAGTGGAAAACAGCATTGAGCTGGAGGCCCGGCAGGCGGAAACAGCGCGGCTTTTGCTGGAAATGGGAGGCGTGCATACTTTCTGGCTGGAAGGTGAGCCGGTAACGGTTCGCCGATGCAGCGTGTCTGTCACCCTGCGGGAAGAAACTGCCAGTCTGTGGCTGGACTGTCAGCGCAGCTATGATACGCCGCAGCCAAGCGCCGCACAGTGCGAACAGCTGGCAGAACTGTGCACGCAGACGGTGCAGTCTTTCTGGCAGCAGGGCATCGACCTTGTGCATCTGCAGCAGCGCAGTGCATTGCAGAACGGTGTGGGCAGAGAAAAGATAACAATAAAAAACGCCTGCCCGCAATTGCAGGCAGACGTGAGATTTTTACCGATGTGATTCAGTTGGCAGTGGGGAAGGTGACAGTAATGGTAGTGCCCACATCCACCTGACTTTCCAGCTTAATGCGGGCGTTATGGATACGGGCGATATGCTTGACGATGGCAAGGCCCAGACCGGTACCGCCGGTAGCCTTGCTGCGGCTCTTATCCACACGATAGAAGCGCTCAAACACGCTGGACTGTGCTTCTTTCGGGATGCCGATGCCGTTATCGGCCACAGTCAGGGTGCAGTGTCCGTCGCGGCTGCAGGCTGTGGTGATCTGTACCTTACCGCCGGGACGATTATAACGGATCGCATTATCGCACAGGTTCTGGCATAGCTCGTCCAGCAGGGCACGGTTGCCGTGCACAAGAGCACTTTCGCCCAGACAGTTCAGCGAGATGTAGGCCCGGCGGGCATTCAGCTTCTGGCGCTCTACGCAGTCCTTGGCAACGGTAAGCAGATCCACTGTCTCCATCTCCGGCTCAGAACCGGCTTCGCTGGCGTTGTCCAGACTGGAAAGCTGCAGGATATCGTTCACCAGCTGGATCATACGGCTGGCCTCCACATGGATCTTCTGGGCAAAGCCCGGCACATCCTCAGGCTTTGCAATGCCGGTCTCGATCAGCTCCGCATAGCCGGAAATACTGGTCAGCGGGGTCTTCAGCTCATGGCTGACATTGGCAGTAAACTCCTGCCGCATCTTTTCATTGTTCTCACGGAGGATGCGGTCAGAGTGGATGCTTTCGGCAAAGGGGACAAGCTCCTTATAGGGAACATTGTCCTGAATATGATCCAGATCTTCGGTCATGCTCAGCACAGGGGAGACCAATGCACGGGTGAGCAGAGCTGCCAGCACAGCGGCGGCCAGCATGAGTGCAACGCAGCTCAGCACGATGGCAGGCAGGGTCGAATCATAAATAGACCAGACCGTTTCTGCATCCTGTGCCATGCGCAAAATCTCACCGTTGGGCAACAGTACGGCATAGTAATAGGTCTCGTAGCCCATGGTCTGGGAATCGCGGATGTCCCGGCCCACACCTTCGGTCATGGCCTGACGGATCTCCGGGCGGGAGAGATGGTTCTCCATGGGCTGATCGGTAGCAGATTCAAACAGCACGCTGCCGTCCTGCGAGATCAGGGTGATGCGCAGATCATTGGTAACAAAGGACGAAAGCTGCTGCGGGTCCTGCACCAGATCATAACCGGCGCTTACCAGATCGGCTTCCCGCTCAAGGCTGGTCCATGCCTGAGCCGTGAATGCCTTGTGAAAAACAAAGATGCAAAGCGCCGCCGTGAACAGCAGACCAAGGAAGCCCATCAGGAACAGGCGGTAGCTGATCTTTTCTTCCATGCTGCGCAGCTTCATTCTTCACCGGCCTCCTCTTCATCGGTCAGCTTGTAACCCACCTTGCGCACAGTGCAGATGTATTTGCCGGCATCCCCCAGCTTTTGCGCAGGGTGCGGATATGCATATCCACAGTGCGGCTCTCCACCGAAATGTCGGTGCCCCACACCACCTGCAGAATGGTCTCGCGTGTCACCACCAGATTGGTATTTTCCAGCAGCAGGCGCAGCAGGCTGTACTCCTTGTAGGTCAGCTCCACCGGCGTTCCGCTTACAGTCACGTTGTGACGGGCATTGTCCAGCAGGATCTCGTGAAAGCTGAGTACGTTGGGACGTGCTTCCGGAGCCGAGCGGCGCAAGGCGGCGCGCACCCGGCTCAAAAATTCCATGATGCCAAAAGGCTTTGAGATGTAATCATCGGCGCCGCAGTCCAGCCCGCGCACCGTGTCCAGCTCGCTGGACTTAGCCGTGACCATAATGATGGGCAGCCTGCGCAGGGAAGGGGTGTTGCGCAGCTTTTTCAGGATGGAAAAACCGTCCTCACCGGGCAGCATCACGTCTAAGATCACCAGTTCCGGCTCTGCAGCGTGCATGGCCTGCCAGAACGGCTCAGAGCTTTCAAAGCTGGTCACTTCGTATCCGCTGGACTGCAGGGCATACTGTTCCAGCTCCCGGATGGCGGCATCGTCTTCAACAATATAGATCATTTGTCAAAATCCTCCGCAGATTGATTTTCAGGGAAGAGATAGCGTTCACGGTAACGGTCAAGACGGCGATGGAATTCCTCGCTTTCCTTGGTGTCATTGCCGTGACGCAGCTCGTTGAGATATGCGTGGGTATCAAAGCTGTCCTGTGCAACCTCGATCTGTGCAACAGCTACGTTGCTGCAGTGGTCGCACACACGCTCATAGTTGGTCAGCAGGTCGTCCAGCACAAAGCCATATTCAATGGAGCAGCTGCCGGCCTGCAGGCGGGCAATGTGGTGGGCCTTGATGGCACGTACCAGCTCGTTGACCACGGCTTCCAGCGGTTCCACCTTGCTGGCAAGATGCAGATCACCCTTGCGGAAAGCATCAGTGGTGCGGTTCAGAATATCCTGCACCGCATCCTCCAGCACCTGCAGCTCGTCGCGGGCATCCTGCGAGAACTGGATTTCTTTGGTGTGCATCTCCTCGGCAGATTCCATCAGGTTTACGGAATGGTCGCTGATGCGCTCAAAATCGCTGATGGTGTGCAGCAGGGTATTTACGCTCTGGCTGTCGGCATGGTTCAGCTCACGGCTGGAAAGCTTGACGAGATAGGTGCCGAGAGCGTCCTCGTAACGGTCTACCTGCGTCTCTTCCTCGCGGACTTTCTGCGCAAGTGTGTCGTTCCACTCATGAGTCAGGCTCATGGCCTGCATCACGCCCACACGGGCAAGCTCTGCCATTTCAGCAGTTGCAGAGCGTGCACGCTCCACAGCCACGGCAGGGGTGTTCAGCAGGCGGTCATCCAGCAGCGCAAAGCTTTCCTTTTCCGGCGAATCCGGAATGGTGAGGATGGCCAGCTTTTCCAGCAGGTTTGCAAAGGGCAGCAGCACCAGCGTTGCCACGATATTGAACACCGAGTGCACCACAGCGATGCCCCATGCCTCGATGGTGGTGTTCACAAAAGCAAAGTGGCAGACCGTATTCAGGCCGTAAAAGCCGACAAGGAAGATGGTCACACCGATGATGTTGAAGTACAGATGGACCATGGCAGCACGGCGTGCATTCTTGTTGGCACCCACAGAGGAGATCAACGCGGTAACGCAGGTGCCGATGTTCTGACCCATGATAATGGGAATGGCACTGCCGTAGGTGATCACGCCGGTGGCGCTCAGCGCCTGCAGAATACCCACGCTGGCGCTGGAGCTCTGGATGATGCCGGTAACAAGGGCACCCACCAGAACGCCCAGAAGGGGGTTGGAAAAGCGGGTGAACAGGCTGGTGAACCATGCCTCGTTCTGCAGGGGCAGGACGGCGTTAGACATGGTGGTCATGCCAGTCATCAGCACGGCAAAGCCGATGAGGATGGTGCCCACGCCTTTTTTCTTCTCACTCTTACACATATACAGCAAAATGCCGATAAATGCAAGCAAAGGACTGAAAGAAGTGGGTTTGAGCAGATTGATGAGGAGGCTGTCGCCCTGCAGGCCGGAAAGGCTCAGGATCCAGCTGGTGACAGTGGTGCCCACATTGCTGCCCATGATCACACCGATGGCCTGATGCAGCTCCATGATGCCGCTGTTGACAAAGCCGACCACCATGACCGTGGTAGCGCTGGAACTCTGGATCACAGCGGTGACGCACAGGCCAAGGAAAAGCCTTTAAGGGGTTGTCAGTCAGCTTGCTCAGGATCTTCTGCAGCTGGCCGCCGGCCTGCTTTTCCAGTGCTTTGCCCATGATGTCCATGCCGAACAGGAACAGGGCAAGACCTCCAAGCAGGGAAAAGACATTGAAGATGGTCATAAAGATTTCCTCACTTTTGTTTGACGTGTTTTTGATGTGTTTCTCCTGATTTTGAGTATACAGATGCAATGTAAAATCCAAAATCGAGGGAATGTAAAATCCGTGTAAAGGTAAGAAAAATGTAAAAAATCAGTACATGGCTGCGCTGCTGCGTGCATTCTTGCCGGGCTGCGAAAAAGCCGCCCGCACAATATTGTTTTTTACCGATCGTTCTATTATAATAATAAGAAGGAATCCTGCACGGTACCTGACAGCAGGCAGGGCTGTGCAGCAAAAGGGAGCACAGGAGGAACAAGAATGGGCACATTCAATGTCTCGCTCAAAACGCTGACCGACCGTGTCAGTATGGAAGTTGTCTATACGCCGAAGGAACTGGATCAGATCTGTGTGGAGATCGCCGAAGTGAACCGCCCGGGTCTGTTTCTGGCGGGCTATTACGATTATTTTGATAAGCTGCGTCTGCAGATCATGGGTCTGGCCGAGATGAACTTTCTGTCCGGCCTTTCACCGGAAAAACGCTACGAGGCGCTGGATCAGCTGTTCCGTCAGCAGCCGCCGGCTGTTATCGTCTGCCGCAGCGAGGAATTGACTCCTTTCCCGGAGATGCAGGAGCTGGCCCAGAAGCATGGTGTTGCACTGCTGCGCTCCAACGAGACCACCTGCACTCTGATGGGCAGCCTGATCAGTGTGCTGAATCTGGAACTGGCACCGCGTATCACCCGCCATGGTGTGCTGGTGGAAGTGTACGGCGAAGGCATCCTGATCCTGGGCGACAGCGGCATTGGCAAAAGCGAGCTTGCCATCGAGCTGGTCAAGCGCGGCCACCGTCTGGTGGCAGATGATGCGGTGGAGCTGCGCAAGGTGTCCAACCGCCAGATCATGGGTACTGCCCCGGAGAATATCCGCCACTTCATTGAGCTGCGCGGCATTGGCATCATCAATGTGGCCCGTGTGTTCGGCGTGGGTGCGGTCAAGGAGAGCGAGAGCCTGGACCTTGTGGTCCAGCTGGAAGCATGGGACCCCACTAAGAACTACCAGCGCACCGGTCTGGAAAACGAATACTACGACATTCTGGGCGTCAGCATTCCCAGCACCAGCATTCCGGTTTCACCGGGCCGCAATCTGGCTGTCGTGCTGGAAACTGCAGCCATCAACAACCGCCAGAAGAAGATGGGTTACAACGCAGCGCGTGAACTGCTGATCCGTCTGGGTCTGGACGATAAAATGGATTGATCCCACACCGCAAAAGGAGCAAGTTATCATGGAACGATTCAAGCAGAAACTGCAGGCAGCAGCGATCCCGTTCAGGGAGAATGAACCGCTTGCGGCGCACTGTACCTTTAAAATCGGAGGCCCGGCACAGCTGTTTGTCATGCCGGAAAACGAGCAGCAGCTCTGCAGTGCAGTTGCGCTTTGCAAGGAGCAGGCTGTCCGCTATTACCTGCTGGGCAACGGCAGCAACATCCTGTTTGCGGACGAAGGCTTTTCCGGCGTGGTGATCGATGTTTCGGCACTGGACGCAGAGATCGCGGTGGAAGATACAGTCCTGACCGCAGGCGCAGGTGTCCGCCTTGCGGCACTGTGTAAGGCGGCACTGAAGCATGGCCTGTCCGGGCTGGAATTTGCCTACGGCATCCCCGGCACGGTGGGCGGTGCAGTGTATATGAATGCGGGTGCCTACGGCGGCGAGATGAAGGATGTGCTCACCACAGTGCGGTATCTGGCGGCAGAAGGCGAGGTCAGAGAAGTGCCTGCCGCAGAGCTGGATCTCCGCTATCGCCACAGCATTTTTGAAGAGAACAGCGGCTGCATCCTCTCGGCACAGTTCCATCTGCAGCCCGGAAACGCAGCGGACATCCGTGCAAAAATGGATGAATTGATGGCCAAGCGTGTGGAAAAGCAGCCGCTGGATAAGCCCAGCGCCGGCAGCACCTTCAAGCGCCCGGCGGGTGCTTTTGCGGCTGCGCTGATCGACCAGTGCGGCCTGCGCGGCTATCGCCACGGCGGCGCAGCCGTCAGCGATAAGCACTGCGGCTTTGTGGTAAACCTTGGCGGCGCTACCTGCGCTGATGTGCTGGCACTCTGTGACGAGGTGCGCGCCATCGTAAAGGAAAAGACGGGCTACGACCTTGAAAAAGAGATCCGGGTCGTCCGATAACGGAAAAAGCAAAAAAGGAGCGGTAGATCAGATTATGGAGCTGTTGATCGTCAGCGGACTTTCCGGTGCAGGCAAGTCGGTGGCTATGAATGCGCTGGAAGATATCGGTTTTTCTGTATAGATAATGTTCCGGCCGGACTGCTGCCCAGCATCACTGCATTCTCGGAAGCGGGCGACAGCCAGCTGGAGCGGGTGGCTCTTTCCATGGATGTGCGCGGCTGCCGCACCAGCGAAGAGATCGAGCGTGCGCTCGACAAGCTGGATGAGCAGGGTGTGGATTATAAAATTCTATTTCTGGATGCCCCGGACGATGTACTCATGCGCCGCTACAGCGAGACCCGCCGCCGCCACCCCATCAGCATTGCCGAGGGCATTTCCACCCGGGAGGCCTTTGCAAAGGAACGCAAAATATTGAAGCCTTTGCAGGAGCGTGCAGATTACGTCATCAATACCGCCCTGCTTTCTACAGCACAAAACAAAGAACGCATCTGCGATCTTTTTGCAAAAAATGGCGGAGCCAAGGGTGCCATGCGCCTGACCGTGATGTCCTTTGGATTCAAATTCGGCATCCCGCCGGAGGCAGACCTTGTGCTGGATGTGCGCTGCCTGCCCAACCCCTTCTACGTGCCGGAACTCAAGCATAAGACCGGCCTTGATCAGGATGTGGTGGATTTTGTCATGAGCCACCCGGAAGCACAGGAACTGCTCAAGCGGTATGAGAACTTTTTGCAGTATGCACTGCCGCTGTACGTCAAGGAGGGCAAAAGCCAGCTGACCATTGCGGTGGGATGTACCGGCGGCAAGCACCGTTCCATTACATTTGCGCGTAAGATCGCGGAGTATTGCACGCAACTCGGCTACGAGCCGGGCGTGCAGCACCGCGATGCCAAACGCTGACAGAATTCGAGGAAGTATGAGTAGTTTTGCATCCCGCGCGCGGGAGGAGATCGCGCAGCGCAGCATCCAGAAGGATTGCTGTGTGCGTGCGGCAGCTTATGGCATTGCGTGCTTTGCCAAATATTTTGATGCAAAGGGTCTGGTGGTGCAGACCGAGCAGCAGGAGACGGTGCAGGCTGCCCAGCAGCTGTTCGCACGCTGCGGCGTGCAGGGCGAGATCCTGCACAAGCAGCGACCCAGCGGCGTGCTGTATGAGTTCAACATTCGCGCGCCGGAGCAGGTGGCCCGGGTGCACGAGCTGTTCGGCACCACGGGCAGCGAGACCAGCCTGCAGATCGATCCCCGCCTTATCCGCTGCCAGACCTGCGTCAGTGCGTACATTGGCGCAGCTTTTTTGTGCAGTGGAACGGTCATTGATCCGCAGAAAGAATATAATCTGGAATTTCTTACCTCCCGCACCAATCTGGCACGGGACTTTGAAGCGCTGCTGGCAGAGCATGAGTTTGCACCGCACCGCACCCGCCGCAACGGCGTGAACCTGATCTACGTCAAGACCGGGGCCAATGTGGAACGGCTGCTCAGCTTTATGGGCGCTGGAAACGCTGCAGAGGAAATGCATGCGCAAAAAGCCTTCAAACAGGTGCGCAACCAGACCAACCGACAGACCAACTGTGATACGGCAAACCTTGGCAAAACGGCCCGCGCCAATGCGCAGACGCTGAAGGCCATCCGCTTTCTGGAAGAGCAGGATGCCCTTAGCACTCTGCCGGAGGTACTGCAGGAGGCCGCTGCCAAGCGGATGCAGTACCCGGATCTTTCGCTCACAGCGCTGTGCGGCTGCTTTGAGCCGCCCGTGAGCAAATCCGGCCTGTCGCACCGGATGAAGAAACTGGAGGCATTGGCCGAAACGCTGCGGCAGAATCTGGAACAGGAGGCAAAAGCATGAGCGAAGCATTAGCCAATACCCGGCCTTTTGTCCATCTGCACATCCACACAGAGTACAGCCTGCTGGATGGTGCCTGCCGCATTGACCAGCTGATGGATCGCGTAAAAGAGTGCGGACAGACCGCCATTGCCTGCACCGACCACGGCGTGATGTACGGCTGCGTGCAGTTTTATAAGGCTGCAAAAGGCTGGCATCAAGCCGATCATCGGCTGTGAGGTGTATGTGGCCACCCGCACCCGCTTTGATAAGGTAAATAAGATCGACGGCAACAACCACCTGATCCTGCTGTGCAAAAATGAGACCGGCTACAAAACCTGATCAAAATGGTGTCGGCCGCCTTTGTGGAGGGCTTTTATTCCAAGCCCCGCATTGATAAGGAACTGCTGGAAAAATATCACGAAGGTCTGATCTGCCTGTCGGCCTGTTTGGCAGGCGAAGTTCCACAGGCCATTCTGGCGGGCGATTATGAGCGCGCCAAAGCAGCAGCGCTGTGGTATCGAGACCTCTTCGGCGAGGGAAACTATTATATCGAGCTTCAGGACCATGGTCTGGAAGAGGATAATACTGTGCTGCCGCAGCTCATCAAGCTTGCACGGGAGACCGGCATTCCCATGGCAGCCACCAACGACTCCCACTATCTGCGCAAGGAGGATGCCAAAATGCAGGGCATCCTGCTCTGCATCCAGACCGGCAAGACCATTCAGGATGCGGATAAAATGGAGTTCCAGACCGACGAGTTCTATGTCAAAACGACAGACGAAATGTACGAGCTGTTCTCCATGGTGCCGGAAGCCTGCGAGAATACCGCCAAAATTGCCGAACAGTGTAACTTTGATTTTGATTTTGGACATACTAAAATTCCATATTACAAAGCGCCGAACGGTATGGATAATCAGGCGTTTTTTGAAAAGCTCTGCTGGGAAGGTCTGGAGCGCCGCTACGGCCCCAATGTTCCGCAGGCCAACAAAGACCGTCTGGAATACGAGATCGGCGTGGTCAAAAAGATGGGCTACACGAACTACTATCTTATCGTGTGGGACTACGTGAACTACGCCAAGAGTCAGGGTATCCCGGTAGGCCCGGGCCGTGGCTCCGGCGCAGGCAGCATTGCGGCTTACAGCGTGGGCATCACGGATATCGACCCCATCCGTTATAACCTGATCTTTGAGCGCTTCCTGAACCCGGAGCGCGTCAGTATGCCAGATTTTGATGTGGACTTCTGCTACGAGCGCCGTCAGGAAGTGATCGATTACGTCAACCGGAAATATGGTGCAGACCATGTGGCTCAGATCGTCACCTTTGGCACCATGGCCGCCCGCAACGCCATCCGCGATGTGGGCCGCGTGATGGGCATTCCGTATCAGCAGGTAGATGTCGTGGCAAAGCAGGTGCCCATGGAGCTGAAAATGACGCTGAAGCGTGCGTTGGAGGTATCGCCGGAACTTAAGCGGATGTACAATACCGACCCGCAGGTCACAGAGCTGATCGACACGGCCTTGAAGGTGGAGGGCATGCCCCGCCATGCTTCCACCCATGCGGCGGGTGTCGTCATTACCCCGGAGCCTACGGACTACTATCTGCCGCTGGCCACCAACGACGGCCTGCCTGTGACCCAGTTCAACATGACCGAGATCGAAGAACTTGGCCTTTTGAAGATGGACTTTCTGGGCCTGCGCACGCTGACCGTCATTCATGACGCGGAAACTGCTGTGCAGAAGCACCACCCGGAGTTCTCCATCCAGAAGCTGGATTACGACGACCCGGACACCTACAGGATGCTGGGGCAGGGAGACACCGAGGGTGTGTTCCAGCTGGAATCTTCCGGCATGAAGCAGGTGCTTGTGGGCCTGCAGCCGCAGAACCTAGAAGACATTATCGCTCTGATCAGCCTGTACCGTCCCGGCCCCATGGATTCGATCCCCACCTACTTGCGCAACCGCCACGAGCCGGACAAAATCAGCTATAAGACCCCACAGCTGGCCCACATTCTGGATGTGACCAATGGCTGCATCGTCTATCAGGAGCAGGTCATGCAGATCTTCCGGGAGCTGGCAGGTTTCTCTTTGGTCAGGCAGACAATGTCCGCCGTGCCATGAGCAAAAGAAACATGCCGTCATGGAGGCCGAGCGGGAGCACTTTGTGTACGGCTGCACCGATCCCGGCAACGAATGCCCCGGCTGTGTGGCAAACGGCATCTCTGAGAAGGTGGCCAATGAGATCTACGATGAAATGTCCAGTTTCGCTTCATATGCGTTCAATAAGAGCCATGCGGCCTGCTATGCCTATGTGGCATTCCAGACGGCCTACCTCAAGTGCCATTATCCCAGTGAGTTCATGGCGGCTTTGCTGACCAGTGTGCTGGATAACACGGATAAGGTCATTGAATATTCCGGCGAGTGTGCCCGCCTTGGCATCAAGGTGCTGCCGCCGGATGTGAATGTTTCCAACGGCGGCTTTACGGCGGATGGAAGCGGTCAGATCCGCTTTGGCCTGAATGCGGTCAAAAATGTGGGCCGCAACCTGATCGAGAATGTGGTGAAGGGGCGGCAGAATAAGCCTTACACCAGCCTGTACGATTTCTGCAAGCGGATGCATGGCAATGAACTGAACCGCCGGGCAGTGGAGTGCCTCATCAAGGCCGGCGCATTCGATCATCTGGGCAACAACCGCCACAGCCATGTGGAGGCCGTGGAGGGCATTCTGAAGAGCATTGAGACCGACTCTCGGCGCAATCTGGATGGACAGCTGGATCTGTTCTCGGTGATGAGCGGGGAAGCACAGAGCGGTGCTTCCGAGGATAACTATGAAATAAAGCAGCTGCCGGAGTACAGCCATAAGGAGCTGCTCCAGCAGGAAAAGGAAGTCAGCGGCCTGTATCTGTCCGGTCATCCGCTGGATGCTTACCGGGAACAATCGGCACGCATTGCATCCCACACCATCAAGGATCTTACAGGGGAAGATGCCCATGTGAAGGATGGAGAAAAAGTGCGCATTGTGTGCGCGGTGGTAAAAAGCCGCATGATGACCACAAAGTCCAACAGCATGATGGCTTTTACCAGCGTAGAAGACCTGACCGGCACCATGGAAGTGATCGTATTCCCAAAGGTGCTGGATGCTTTCCGGGATTCACTGCACGAAAATGCAGTCGTCGTGATCGATGGCAGACTGTCGGTACGGGAGGATGAAGCTTCCAAGCTGCTGGCAGAGAGCATCGTCCCGATCGATAATTACGATCCGGCCCGACTGGATAACGGCAGGCCGGACCCGATGAAAACGGCAGCAAAGAAGCTGTATATCCGTGTGCCTTCCCGCAGCAGCAGGGAATATGCAAAGGTGGTCAATCTGCTTGGCATTTTTGATGGGGATATGCCGGTGCTCCTGTATCTGACCGATACCAAGCAGTATCTGCGTGTGCCGCGCCATCTGTACGCATCCGGCCATCCGCTGCTGTTCAAAGAGCTGGAAAGGCTGGTCGGAACGGACAACATTGCAACAAAATGACATTTCCGTGCACGAATCTTAACGCAAATCCGGCGGGATGGCTGTTTCCAAAATAAGGCGTTTGTGTTATAATGATTCAAGGCAAATGAAGTGCTTTGGACAGCGTTAAAACGGAGAACGCTGTGATACCATTGGGTAAATGAAGAAACAAATTGGAGGGAAACTCTCGTATGGAAAAGCAGATCAAAACGATTGGCGTATTGACGAGCGGTGGTGATGCTCCTGGCATGAACGCTGCCGTGCGCGCCGTAGTCCGTACCGGCCTGCATAAGGGTTACCGCATGATCGGCATTCAGCGTGGCTACAATGGCCTGCTGAACGGCGAATGCTTTGAGATGAACCTGCGCAGTGTGTCGAACATCATCTCTGCAGGCGGTACCATTCTGTATACCGCCCGCTGTCTGGAATTCAAGACCAAGGAAGGTCAGGACAAGGGTGCAGAGAAGTGCCGCGAACTGGGCATTGATGCGCTGGTGGTTATTGGCGGCGACGGTTCTTACCGCGGCGCTCGTGAGCTGGCCCACCGCGGCATTCCGATGATCGGTCTGCCCGGCACTATTGACAACGATATTTCCTGCACCGATTACACCATTGGCTACGATACCGCCATGAATACCGCGCTGGAGATGATCGACAAGCTGCGCGATACCACCCAGAGCCACGACCGCTGCAGTGTGGTCGAGGTCATGGGCCGCAACGCCGGTTATATTGCTCTGAATGTTGCAATTGCTTCCGGCGCTATGGCTGTTCTACTGCCGGAGAAGGAATTTGACATGCAGCGTGATATTCTGGATAAGATCGCTGAGACTCAGAAGACCGGCAAGCGTCACTTCATTATTATTGTTGCCGAGGGTGTCGGCCATGCACAGGAGATCGCAAACGAGATTCAGGCACGCACTGGCATCGACTCCCGCGCCACCATTCTGGGCCATGTCCAGCGCGGTGGTTCTCCCACTCTGCGTGACCGTGTGAACGCTTCTGCAATGGGCTACCATGCCGTGTGCCTGCTGGAGCAGGGCAAGTATAACCGCATCGTCGGCATGAAGGGCGAAAAGCTGGTGGATTACCCTGTGGATGAAGCTCTTGAAATGACTAAGACGCTTGACCCGGTGCTGATCGACGTGTGTAACACCATTTCCATCTGATATTTATAAAGCCAATACTATGGAGCTGTTCTCTCGAAGAATCGGGAGGATGGCTCTTTTTTGCGTTTTAACGCAAAAAATATATGAACTGACTGGAGCTTTCTGCATTTTAAAAAAGAAAAATCGTGGATGAAAAGTGCATAGCTTAAAATTGAAATTTGTGGAAGGTGGATTACGGGAAATTGTGAAGGAATACGCAGGGCGTGTTTTACTATTTTGGCAGGAAAATAACGATGATGCGTGAGGCAAAAATTGTAGCATAAAAAGCCAATTTTGTCTTGAACTTTTTGCCGTATGTGCTAGAATAAAGAGAAAGGCATCCTTGTGTCCAACAGATATCTGGATGTGAATATTGGAAAGTAAATTCGGAGGTAATCACAATGGCTGATATGTTTGCACCGCTGGTAGCACAGCTGAAGGCAAATCCCAAGACGATCGTTTTCACCGAGGGCAATGATCCCCGCATTCTGGAGGCCGCTGCAAAGCTGCTGGCCGAGGGCGTGCTGAAGGTCGTCATGGTGGGCAACGAGGCTGAGTGCAAGGCTGCTGCTGCCGCCGGTAACTTTGATATTTCCGCTGCCGAGATCATCGACCCCGAGAACTATGCTGGTTTCGATGAGATGGTCAACACCATGGTGGAGCTGCGCAAGGGCAAGCAGACCGCTGAGGAGTGCACCGCTCTGCTGAAGAAGTCCAACTACTTCGGCACCATGCTGGTGAAGATGGGCAAGGCTGATTGCCTGCTGGGCGGCGCTACTTACTCCACTGCCGACACCATTCGTCCCGCTCTGCAGCTGGTCAAGACTAAGAAGGGCGCACATCTGGTCAGCTCCTGCTTCATTCTGGACCGTGACTGCGGTGAAGAGGGCCTGAAGCGCATTGCCATGGGCGACTGCGCTGTTAACATCGACTATACCGATACCATTGATAAGGCTACCGGCGAGGTCAAGATCCCTGCTGCTGCAAAGCTGGCTGAGGTCGCTGTTGAGACTGCCAAGACCGCAAAGCTGTTCGGCATCGATCCGAAGGTTGCTGTGCTGAGCTTCTCCACCAAGGGCTCCGGCAAGGGCGGCACCGTTGCTTTGAGCCATGACGCTGTGATCAAGGCTCAGGAAATGGATCCCGAGTTGGCTGTGGACGGTGAGCTGCAGTTTGACGCTGCCGTTGCTCCCGAAGTTGCACAGGTCAAGTGCAAGGGCAGCAAGGTGGCTGGTCAGGCCAACACCTTCATCTTCCCCTGCATCGAGGCCGGCAACATCGGCTATAAAATCGCTCAGCGTCTGGGTGGTTATGCAGCTTACGGCCCCATCCTGCAGGGTCTGAACGCTCCCATCAACGACCTGTCCCGTGGCTGCAACGCTGACGAGGTCTACAAGATGAGCCTGATCACTGCCTGCCAGTCTTGAGCTGACTGATTGAAAATAGCCGCCGCATTCACCGTACAAAACGGGCAGAATGTTGAGGCCTCAAAGGCAGATTTCAAAAAATGAGTATAGAAAAGCTGAGCATCTGTGAAAAAGCAGGTGCTCAGCTTTTTGCATTTTCAGTTCCAAAAAATTCTACTCTTTTTGAGGGGAAAAGATGAGATTTTTGATTTCCGCTTTTCGTTGGCGCTATTTTGCAACAGCCCCTTTACAGGTTTGCTCAGTTCTTTTCGATATACACGCTGGTGGAGGGGAACGCAAAATCCACACCGTCGGCCTGCATGATGTCCATAATGTTCAGGTTCAGGTCGTTCTGCATCTGCAAAAATTCCGCGTAGGCGTTGGTCAGCAGGTAGGCGGAGACCAGAATGTTGATGCTGGAATCGCCAAAGTTTGCAAGCTGTACGATGTTGGTACCCTTGTTGGTGTAAGGGCTTGCGTCCAGCATGGTCTGCAAGTCTTTCATCAGCTGTTCCAGCTTCGGGCGGGTGGTGCCATAGGTGACACCCAGATTGAACTTGTAGGGCCGCATGGTGCGCAGGGCGGCGTTCTGCACGGTGGAAGAGCAGATCTTACTGTTCGTCACCACATTGATGGTTTTATCCAGCGAGCGGATGCGGGTGGAACGGAAGTTGATGTCGATCACTTCGCCTTCCACATCGCCCACAGTGATCCAGTCGCCCACCGAGAAGGGCTTGTCCAGCAGAATCACGATGCCGGAAAACAGGTTGCTGGCGCTTTCCTGTGCGGCCAGCGAGATGGTCAGACCAACCAGACCGGCACCGGCGACAATGCTGCCGATGGGAAAGCCCACTTCTTGTGCCAACGCTGCCACGCACAGCACGATCACCAGCACCTTGTAGGCGGTGTCCAGCAAAGAGCAGAGTGTTTTGTTAGAGCGGATCTCCGGGCTGCAGGAAGCCAGCAGCAGGTCGGCCAGATCCGATGCCGCATACAGGCCTTCGCAGACCAGCAGGGTCATGACAAGGCGGAAGCAGACCAACAGCAGCTTGGCAATGCCGGGAATGGCCCAGGGCAGGGAAGCTGCCGCCAGATATACGCCAACCGCAGTGCACATGCGCTGGATGGGTACCGCAAAGCTGCGCAGCAGGATGGGAGTGCCGTTAAAGTACCACTTGCGGGCCAGCAGTGCCGGAATGCCCCTTTTGCTCAGCCAGCGGCGTACCAGCCATGCGGCAAGCAGAATGAGCAGCGCGCACCCTGCGCGCGCAGCCAGTGCAAACCAGCCCTCCAGCAGCACAGAGCCAAACTCAAACGAAAGATCACGAATAGAAAAGATCATGATAACCTCCTGAATTTTATACGACCCATCTATGATACCATACCGCACCCACCCGGGCAAGAGCTTACAGAGAAGGGAGCTTGAAAGAGTTACTTTGACATTTTTTGCACAAATTTTAAGATGCCCTCTTGACAAGCTGGGCCTGCCACGCTATACTTTGTGCCAGAAAGTTCGTTTCAGGGCGGGGTGAGATTCCCCACTGGCGGTAAAGTCCGCGACCACCCGCAAGGGTGCTGACCCGGTGCAACTCCGGGACCAACGGTATAGTCCGGATGCAAGAAACGGCAGGCAAATCGTTGTCTACGCGCCCTGTTGCAGTGTTTTTGTTGCAGCAGGGCGCTTTTCTATTTGTCCTTCCCGTTCCAAAAAACAAGATACGAAAAGAGCTTTCGGAACAATTTTTGTAAGGGGCATCTTACCCCGGGAAGGATCATTACCATGAAAAAAAGCACGACTCACAATCTTACTGTTGCCGCCATGCTCAGCGCGGTGGCCTTTATCCTGATGTTCATTGAGTTTCCCATTCCGATGCTCATCCCGTCCTTCGTCAAGATGGACTTTTCTGACCTGCCGGCTCTGCTGGGTGCCTTTGCTCTCGGCCCGGTGTACGGTGTGGTCATCAGCTTTATGAAGAACCTGCTGCACATCGTTATCAAGGGCACTTCCACTGCATGCGTGGGCGAGCTGTGCAACTTCATGCTGGGTGCGGTTTTCTCCGCTGTGGCAGGCGTTATCTATAAGCACCACAAGAGCCGCAAGACCGCCATCATTGGTGCTATTGCAGGAGCTGCAGCCATGGCTGTGTTCAGCGTACCGTCCAACTACTTCATCACCTATCCGGCCTATGTGCAGTTCTACCACATGCCGCTGGAAGCCATCCTCGGCATGTATCAGGCCATCCTGCCTTCTGCAGACAGCCTCATCAAGTGCCTTGTCATCTTCAATATGCCCTTTACGCTGGTCAAAGGCCTGCTGGATGCAGTGCTGTGCATGCTGATCTACAAGCCGCTGTCTCCCATCCTGCACGGCAGAAAGTAACTTGTTCTCCATTTTTTCTTCTTCTCAAATCGTATAACCACAGCAAAACTCCCCGGTCAGGTCCCGCAGTGCGGTTCCCGGCCGGGGAGCTGTTATTTAGAGGAAAATATATCCGCCAGCGGTCGATCAGGCTAATGCCCCTTTGTCCAGCCATCTGCCGCGTACCAGCCGCACAAGGAACAGTACACCGCGCATGGTCAGCTCAAAGCTCATGGCCATCCATACGCCCACCAGCCCAAAATGCGGAGCCAGCAGGGAAGCCAGCGTGAGCCGGATGCCCCACATGCTGACAAGGTTCAGCACAAAGCATCCCGTGCTGTCTCCGGCACCCTGCATGGCACCGCTGGCAACGATACTGGCACCGAACATCGGTTCGGCCAGTGCTTCAATGCGCAGTACCTGTGCGCCCAGCGCAATAACTGCCGCATCTGCGGTGAAAATACCCATCAGGTTTGGCGCAAAAATGTACATGCCAACACCGGTCAGCGCCATGATGCCTATGCCCATGCCGGTGCACAGCCAGGCAAAGTTTTTTGCCATATCCCGACGGTTTGCGCCCACGGCCTGCCCCACCAGTGCAAGGGATGCATCCTGAATGCCATAGCCTGCCATGTAGCACAGGCTTTCGGCGCTCACACCCAGACTGTTGGCAGCAATGGCGGTGGTGCCAAGGCCGGATACGATGCGGATGAGCAGCACCTGCGCCGAGGAAAGAACGGCACGCTCCGCGGCCAGCGGTGCGCCTACCTTCCACAGGTTCTGCAGGCAGGCTTTGGTAATGTGCCAGGAGCCGGGCTTGCGGATGCACAGCGGGCCGTCCCGCAGCAGCAGGATGGCAAGGGTCAGCACACCGCTGATAGCGGTAGCAAGGGCGGTGCCCAGTGCTGCGCCCGGTACCCCCCAGCCAAGGCCCCAGACGGTCATTGTGCGGCCAAACACCACCATCTCACGGGTGGGATTGATAAGGCAGAAGTTAAAGATCACATCCAGCACGCAGGTCAGCACGCTGATAAGGCCCGGTGTCAGGGCATCGCCGGAGGAACGCAGCATGGAAGAGTAGGTTCCCATGATCATCAAAAAGGGCAGGGAAGCCGACCAGATGGCAAAGTAGGCCGAAGCATCCGCCTGCAGGGAAGGGTCGGCGCCCAGCCATCCGGGCAGAAAACGGCTGATGCCAATGCCGAAGGCCGCAGCTGCAAGGCCCACCACAAGGTTGAAGATCATAGATTGGCGCAATACACCGCGTGCATCGTCCTGCCGGTCTGCACCCAGATACTGTGCCACCTGAATGGCAAAGGACATATATAGACCGGCCAGCATTCCATGCATGAGCCACGTGCTGGAACTGACGATGCCAATGGATGCCGTAGCAGATGCACCGATATGCCCCACCATGGCTGCGTCGATGTACTCCACCGCAGTTACCACGATCTGCTGCAGGATGGATGGGATGCTCAGTGTGAGCACCACCTGCATGGTGTGCCGCAGCGGCACCTGTTCGCCCCGGCGCATCTGCGCCGAAAGCTGCTCAAGAGAGATGGACATGAGTTCTCCTTTTATAGAAACAATAACTTTTTCGACAGACTGATATACTATTATAAGTGCGGTGCTGCAGAAAGTCAATCAAACGTGGATTTTTCTCCGGGAATGATTGATTTTTTATGGATAGCGTGATACACTTCTCTCACAAACATAAAAGAAAGAGGAACTTTGAATATGATCGAATTACTGCTTTCGGTCGTAGGACAGCGCGGTGTCGATGCTCTGGCATTCCTGCTGGCGTTTGCCCTTACGGCTTTGATGGACTCCGTTTTTCACGATAAGCTTCCGCACGACCATGGCCGCGAGTTTGCGGTGAACGGTGCGCTTTCCAAGGGTAAGGCCCGTGGTTCCGGCCTGATCTTCGTGCTGTGCATCGCACTGGTATCGCTGGCATTCCTGCCGTTCAAGGTGGAATACGTCATCTACACCATCCTGCTCATTGCATCCATGCTGTCCGGCTACTTTGACGATGCTGCTGAAACTGCATGGAATGAGTATAAAAGGGTATCATTGATTTTGCCATTGCCATTGTTGCAGGTGTGACCTACCTCAACTTCAACGGCTGCGGTGTGAATTTCCTGCAGTGGAGTTTCACTCTGCCGTATGCTGTGTACCTGCTGCTGATCGTTATTCTGATCTGGACCAGCATCAATGTGGTCAACTGCACCGATGGCGTGGACGGCCTTTCGGCAAGTGTTGCAGTGGTGACCATCGGCACCTACCTGCTGGCCTATAAAACAGAGCTGGCCGAGTACGGCACCGCAGGCGTTGTGTTCATGGGCGCGCTGCTGGCGTATCTGTGGTCCAACGCAAAGCCGTCCAGCCTGCTGATGGGCGATGCCGGCAGCCGCGCAATGGGCTTCTTTATCGCAATGCTGTCCCTTAAGTGCGGCCATCCGTTTGCCTTCCTGCTGGCAGCCATCGTGTTCATCGTGGATGGCAGTCTGGGCATCCTGAAGATCAGCCTAAAGCGCTTTTTGCACATTTCCATCCTCAAGAACACCCGCACCCCTTTGCACGACCACGCCCGCAAGAATAAGGGCTGGAGCGACGAGCAGGTGGTGGCCCGCTGGCTGATCATGCAGTGTGTGGCTTCGGCTTTGCTGCTGCTCATTGTCCGCGGCTAAAATATAGCAATCAAAAAAGACGCTTGGTCTTGTCTGAATATGTTTTCCCGGCAGGGAAGCATACAGCAGTGTATCAAGCGTCCTTTATTTTATAGTTCTATCACATTCGTTACAGCCCGGCCTTTTTTGCTGCAGCCTGCACGACATGGCCCACCAGCACCGAGGTGGTCACAGTGCCCACACCGCCGGGTACCGGCGTGATGGCATCCACTACCAGCTCTGCTTCGCTGAACTTTACGTCACCGCACAGCTTGCCCTTTTCGTTCACATGGATGCCCACGTCTACCACGGTCTGGCCCTCACGCAGGCAGTCGGCACCCACGGCACCCATCTTGCCCATGGCCACTACTACCACATCTGCTTCCTTGCAGATGGCGGGCAGGTTCTGCGTGCGGGAATTGCAGATGGTCACGGTGGCGTTCTCGCGGTCCAGCATCATGGCTGCGGGCTTGCCTACCACAAGGCTGCGGCCCACTACGACAGCGCGCCTGCCGGAAAGCGGAATGTTGTAATACTTCAGGATTTCAAGGCAGGCCTGCGCGGTGCAGGAGCATAGCCGAGATCGGTATTAGTGAACACACCGGCCAGAGAATCGTCCGTGATGCCGTCAATGTCCTTTTCCGGAGCCAGCGCCGCACGCACAGTGCGGTCATTGAACTGCTTGGGCAGCGGACGGAACAGCAGGCATCCGTGGATGGTATCCTCTGCGTTCACCTCGGCGATCACCTTCAGCAGATCGTCCTGCGAAGCATCGGCGGGCAGAAGAAACTGCTTTACCTCCACACCCACCTTGCCGCAGCGGGCGATCACGCCGCGCTCGTAGGAGAGGTCGTCCTCCCGCTCACCCACACGCACCACGGCCAGCGTGGAGTGATGCCTTTTGCCTTGAGCTGCTCACACAGCGCCGCATTGCGTTCGTTCATAGCGGCTACAACGGGTGCGCCCTTCAAAATCGTTGCCATAATACTTTTCCTCACTTATTCCGCAATTTGTTCGTCACGGATGCAAAAACAGCGTCTGCCCGCGACACAAATTCATCCAGCAGTTTGTCTGTTTTTGCGTCCAACGCAGCAGCGCGCTCACGGTCTGCCATCAGCTTTGTGTTGATGAACACATTCAGGCTTGCGGCCTGCAAGGCTGCCTTGCACAGAGCGGCTGCACAGCCTGCGTCCGAGACGGCCATCACGCTGCCCTTGGCGGCGTATTCTTCCACCAGAGCAATGCCCTCGGCGCACTTTTCCATGATCTCAAGTGGCACGGCACAGGCGGCATCCAGCGCCTTTTCCAGCACGGCGGCTTTGTGTGCAGCCTGCTCTGGTGTGTCCTTGGGCAGGCCGTAGGCCGCAGCCAGCGGCGCAAAGGCATCGGCATCGGCCTGCACCAGCACCTCCAGCTCTTTGCGCAGGGCATCGGCCTTTGTGTTCAGGGCCTGAATGTCTGCTTCCACGGCGGCATATTTCTTTTTGCCGGTGGTCAGGTTGCCCACCATATTGCCCAGCGCTACACCGGCAGCACCCACCAGCGCCGCCGTTCCGCCGCCGCCCGGCGTGGGGGCTTTGCTGGCCAGCTCTGCGAGAAATTTCTCACAGCTCAGCTTAGTCATTTCCATTTGTAAATACCCCTCTCTGTTACATAGGCATCCAGCCGCTGGTCGTGCTCGTCTACGGCAGCATGTTCCACCCGCTGTGCCTCAAATGCAATGCCGATCTTCACCGCGTTTTTGCAGCGGGGAAGATACCGGTCGTAATAGCCCTTGCCCATGCCGACCCGGAAGCAGTCTGCATCAAAAGCCGTGCAGGGCACAAGGACCAGATCCAGCGCTTCCGGCAGCAGAATCTCCGACCGGCTCAGGATGGGGTGCGGATGCCGTACTGTCCCATCTCCCAGCCGTCCGGGCCGGGCACAGCGGCTGTAAGGGAATACGCCTCGCCGCACACCGGATAGGCCAGCGTTTTGCCTTGCGCCTGCGCCTTTTCCGCAAGGGCAGAAAGGTCGGCTTCGGAACCAAACGCTGCGTATAGCAGGATGGTCTGCGCATTCTGCACGGCAGCCAGCTGCCAGAGGAATGCGCACAAAGCGGCATTTGCAGCCTTGCGTTCTTCCGGGCCGAGAGCCTTGCGTGCGGCACGGCCCGCTTTGCGCTGGGTCTGCTTTGCTTCACTGACCGTCACCAGAGAACACCTCGCTTCATCTGAAGGTTGACTGACTTGAAAAATATACAAAACGACACTGCATTTTTATACAAGTATAATAAACACTTCAGACGAAAAAAGCAAGCCTTTTGGCAAAATGGAAGTTGAAGATTCTACAGCTTTCTGCTATGATAAAAGAAAGCAATTCGGTTCGTGCGCGGAGCAGGGTGGCTTGAAGAGATCCAGAGATCCGGGGCTTTCTCCGGAAATTGAGAGGGGTAGAATATTATGTACAATGAAATGATGGACACCATCGGTCTGGTCAATACCGTTGATCCGGAGTTGGCCGCAGCCATGGATCGCGAGCTGAACCGTCAGCGCCAGAACATCGAACTGATCGCCAGTGAGAACATCGTCTCCCCTGCCGTGATGGCGGCCATGGGCAGCGTGCTGACCAACAAATACGCCGAGGGCCTGCCCGGCAAGCGCTACTATGGCGGCTGTGTCTATGTGGACGAGGTGGAGAACATTGCCATCGAGCGTGCCTGCAAGCTGTTCGGCGCAAAATACGCCAATGTTCAGCCCCACTCCGGTGCACAGGCCAATCTGGCAGTTTATTTTGCTCTGCTGGATCTGGGCGATACTGTCATGGGCATGGATCTGTCTCAGGGCGGCCATCTGACCCACGGTTCTCCGGTGAACATGTCCGGCAAGAACTATAACTTTGTCTCTTACGGTGTCAATGCCGACGGCGTGATCGACTATGCTGAGCTGGAAAAGCAGGTTAAGAAGGTCCGCCCCAAGCTGATCGTGGCCGGTGCGTCTGCATATCCCCGTGCCATCGACTTTGAGAAGATCGCTGAGATCGCCCACGGCTATGGTGCGTATTTGATGGTGGATATGGCCCACATTGCCGGTCTGGTAGCAGGCGGCCAGCACCAGAGCCCTGTGCCGTATGCTGATGTTGTTACCACCACCACCCACAAGACCCTGCGCGGCCCCCGCGGCGGTCTGATCCTGACCAACAATCCCATTCTTGCAAAGCGCATCAATTCTGCCGTGTTTCCCGGCACCCAGGGCGGCCCGCTGGAGCATGTGATCGCCGCAAAAGCTGTCTGCTTTGGTGAAGCACTGAAGCCGGAGTTCAAGGAATATGCCCGCAAGATCGTTGCGTGATAGGGTACTTTGTAGAACAGTCCGGCGAGCGATTGTATGCAGCAAGGTTAAGGACTTAAGGTCTGGAGCCGAAGCGAAAGCGAGTTTGAAAAGGGCGTTAAGTTGCATATAATGGGCCCGAAACCGGGTGACCTACCCATGGTCAGGTTGAAGTGGAAGTAAAATTCCATGGAGGACCGAACCGACCTCCGTTGAAAAGGCGGCGGATGAACTGTGGGTAGCGGAGATTCAATCGAACCCGGAGATAGCTGGTTCTCCCGAAATAGTTTTAGGACTAGCCTCAAGTTAGATACCTGGAGGTAAAGCACTGAATAGCCTAGCGGCCGAGGGTTAGCAAGCTTATCAAACTCAGAATGCCAGAGTATTGATGCTTGGGGTCAGACAGTGTCAGATAAATGTCATTGTCAAAGGAAACAGCCCAGATCTACAGCTAAGGTCCCAAAGTCAGGTTAAGTGGAAAACGATGTGAAGATACGCAGACAACCAGGATGTTGGCTCAAAGCAGCCACATTCAAAGAGTGCGTAATAGCTCACTGGTCGAGCGTCTTTGCGCGGAGAATTTAACGGGGCTAAACCTGACACCGAAGCTTAGGCAGCATGTTTACATGCTGGGTAGGGAGCGTTGTATGCGCGGTGAAACAGTAGCGTAAGCGGCTGTGGAGTGCATACAAGTGAGAATGCCGGAATGAGTAGCGCGAATGCAGTGAGAATCTGCATGGCCGAAAGCTCAGGTTTCTGGAGGAAGGTTCGTCCGCTCCAGGTTAGTCGGGAGCTAAGGTGAGGCCTAACGGCGTAGCCGATGCACAGACGGTAGAGATTCCGTCACCACCAAAAGAGTTAAACACAGGGACACATATGAAGTCTCGGAGCCGGGTGTTGGTTCCGGTAGCGATCGAGGGAAAATAGTACCGAAGTCTGGGATGGAGGATGGCGAGAAAAGCTGTGTGTATTTCTGCGGTGCCCGTACCGCAAACCGACACAGGTAGGTAGGAAGAAGATTCTAAGGCCAACGGGAGAAGGGTTGTTAAGGAACTCGGCAAATTGACCCCGTAACTTCGGGAGAAGGGGTGCTGCAGCAATGCAGCCGCAGAGAATCGGCCCAAGCAACTGTTTACCAAAAACACAGGTTTGTGCTAAATCGAAAGATGACGTATATGAGCTGACGCCTGCCCGGTGCTGGAAGGTTAAGAGGAGATGTGCAAGCATTGAATCGAAGCCCCAGTGAACGGCGGCCGTAACTATAACGGTCCTAAGGTAGCGAAATTCCTTGTCAGGTAAGTTCTGACCCGCATGAAAGGCGTAATGATTTGGGCACTGTCTCAACAGCCCGCCCGGCGAAATTGTAGTACCGGTGAAGATGCCGGTTACCCGCGACAAGACGGAAAGACCCCATGGAGCTTTACTGTAGCCTAATATTGGGTTTCGATGTTGCATGCACAGGATAGATGGGACACTGGGAAGCACGGGCTTTGGCCTGTGTGGAGTGGCCGTTGGGATACCATCCTTGCGATATTGGAATTCTAACCTGCGCCTTTGAATCAAGGCGGGGGACATTGTTAGGTGGGCAGTTTGACTGGGGCGGTCGCCTCCTAAAAAGTAACGGAGGCGTTCAAAGGTTCGCTCAGCTTGAACGGAAATCAAGCAAAGAGTGCAAACGCAGAAGCGAGCCTAACTGCGAGACTGACGGGTCGAGCAGTAACG